>Ga0315544_1000984_pt1 | contig 23760 bp, 18 predicted proteins | sample SalMarSW160130MG_2_FD_202543 | JGI IMG/M metagenome (GOLD analysis project Ga0315544, IMG submission 202543) | Salt marsh sediment microbial communities from the Plum Island Ecosystem LTER, Massachusetts, United States - Salt Marsh Sediment SW1601-130 ... | reverse complement strand
CCTCAGCCTGCTCAGCTATTATGCCGAAATCTTTCGCCTGCCTGGCAAGAAATGCTAACACGCCGGTTGATGGAGACATAGGATAGGAAGATATAAAATTACAGCCCCCGGCAATAGCACCGAGGGCTACAGCTTCGGTGCCGCTTAAAAGAATTTGGTCTTTAATATTGGTGTCGTTGTGGATGTCATATTTAATTTTAGCCGAATCGATTAAATCGGCGCCGAAATTGAAACCTTCCTTTGCTGCAGCAAGATTTTTTTGCACAACATCATCAGATTTTGCAGAAAAAAACTTTTTCACGTACTCGCTCACTGTTTGTAACCCAATTCCAAACAGACCGGCAATTGTCCCTACGGCGACCACATTGGAATAAATCTTGTTGCCAATCTCAGAAGCTGTTTTAGTAAACGGTACATCAATAAACTTGTGCTTGCTTTGGTCAAAATCGTCCCCTATGCTCTCTTTTTCCGCCAGGATAATTGTCTGAGGAGAAATTCTTTTTTCAACATGTTGGACAGCACCCTGGTTAAGAGGAATAAGAATATCAATCCGACTTACGGAAGCACGGACAGGCCCCGAAGATATCCGTATTTCAGTAGAGTTTGTTCCTCCACGAATACGTGACATATATTCCTTTGTTGCGAAAACGTTATAGCCGGCAAGCTTGAAAATTCTCGTTAAGAGATACTCGACAGTCTGGATACCTTGGCCGGCCCGGCCACATAAAACAATGGAGAGGTCGTTTCTCATAATAAACATCCTCTTTCCAAACAGGTAATATTCAATATTCGTCCAGGTGATAAAACTCGGCATTCTCAAGCCATTGCTCCGGCCTGGATACAAACTCAATTATATTATCCAATAAGAGATAATGTTTTCTTTCTTCATCAGCCAACTTAAGGAAAAGTTCTTTCTGGTATTCTTCTGTCACCTCATTGGCTTTTTCCGTGTAGAATTCATGGCTCTTTTTCTCGATATCCTGGGCTTTTTTGTAAAACTCGGTTTGCTTGATGTCAAAATCCAAACTTTCACCGGATTCTTTGATTTGGACAAAGATATTCTTTGCATCAGTCAAAATCCTGGTCTCAGCAATCTGTGGCTTTTCGGTTTTCATTTTCTCTAAGACGTTGTAGTGTTTGACCTCTTCATCGGCCAGCATGGCCAGGATAGTTCTAATACCTGTATTAACAGTCTGCTGAGCCAACTGACGATAATAATCTTCGCCGTCCTTTTCCATTTGCATTGCATATTCAAATATGTTCATTATTTTATTCCCTCAATTTAATATGTTATATGACAATAATTTCCAATTTAAACATCAACCGGTTACTTTACCCGGGAGATGTCAGAAAGTATTTTGTCAAGGTCGTCGATTTTGTTAACAGGTTGGTTACAAACATAATTTTCGCACACATAAGCTGTAGCTTCGCCGTCTATGGCGGCCTGGTTCCTGATAAAAGGGTTTGTTCTGTAAATATCAGAGTCTATATTATCCTGTTTATTGAATAATACAATTGAATTTGGCAGAAATTTGCTATGGACCAGCTTAAGCATCTGCTTTGTGTCCGTTGCCTTAGCGTTGCCGGCAATTACTATTTCCTGTGTTGGGCAAAGCCAAAAGTTCAATGCTGTTAACATTTCAGTTGAATAAGCGGGTAACTGTTTCAATTGCTGCGAGAACGATTCAAGTACCTTAACACCTTGTTCTGTGTAGTATTGATTCATAGTTAACCGGCCCAGCTTCAATAAAGCGAATGCTGCGGTTGAATTTCCGGAAGGAATCACTCCATCAGAGTTTGGCTTAATACGGGCAATTAGTTTTTCGCTGTCTCTGCCTGTGAGAAAAAATCCTCCCTGTTCATTATCAGCAAACAGCTTTATCATCTCCTCGGTAAGCATTTTTGCCTCAATGAGCCATTTGGCCTCGAAAGACGCTCCGTACAAGTCCAGCAAGCCCATTATAGTAAATGCATAATCGTTAAGAAAAGCAAGCTCGACTGCCCGACCGTCACGGTAATATCGCATCAATCGTCCTCTTTTGTGCAAATTAGCCAGTATAAATGTAGCTGATCGCTCGGCGGCTCTGATATATTTTTCTTCCTGCAGAACTGCGCCGCCGTAAGCCATTGAAGAAATCATCAAGCCGTTCCATGCAGTTATGATCTTGTCATCTCTATGCGGCCTGATTCTTTTTGTCCGCTCGTTAAAAATCTTCGAGCGGGCTTTTGACAGAACATCCGTTAGCGCAGTATGGTCTTTTTGGAACTTTTTTTCCAACTTTGTCATCGATGTTGCAATATTGAGAATGGTTTTATCTTCTTCAAAATTACCCTCCTCGGTAACGCCGTAGTAAGCGATAAATATCTCGGCTTCGTCTTTATCTAATATAGATTTAATTTGCTTTGGGTCCCATACATAAAATGCACCTTCTTTTCCCTCGCTGTCGGCATCTTCGGCGCTATAGAAACCGCCTTGGGTATCGGTCATATCTCGCAGGACATATTCAAAGATCTCCCTTGCGGTTGTGGCATACTTTTGGTTCTTCGTAACTTGGTACGCCTGGAGATAGACCTTGCTAAGCAGTGCCTGGTCATAAAGCATCTTCTCAAAATGCGGGACGAGCCATCGTGCATCGGTTGCATAACGATGGAAACCGCCGCCAATGTGGTCATAAATACCACCTTTGGCCATTGCATCGAGAGTTTTTTCAACCATTTGCAGGGCCTGCGTATTATCTGTTCGGTGCCAATAAGAAAGCAGCATTGACATGTTAATCGGCTGAGGAAATTTCGGGGCTGCTCCAAAACCTCCGTTAGTACCATCAAAAGTAGCCCTGAAATGATCAAATCCACCTTTAAGCATCTCGGGTGAAAGTGTCTCTTTTTCAGTTGGTCCGCTTAGGTTTGCCAGAACTTCACTTAGTTTCTGTGAAGAATCGGCCAATTCCTGCCGTCTGTTTTTCCATGCATCAGCAATAGAAAGGAGCACCCGCTCAAAACCCGGACGGCCATATAAATCTTTCGGAGGGAAATACGTTCCACCATAAAAGGGCTTACCGTCAGGTGTAAGGAATACCGATAGAGGCCAACCACCCGTGCCGGTCATCATCTGAACAGCGGTCATATATATCTCATCTACGTCCGGCCGTAGTTCTCTATCCACCTTGATGCTCACGAAATGCTCGTTCATTATCCCGGCAATCTGTTCGTTTTCAAAGCTCTCTCTTTCCATCACATGACACCAGTGGCAGGTGGAATAACCGATTGATAGGAAAATAGGTTTATTCTCTTTTTTAGCCCGCTCAAAAGCCTCCTTGCTCCAGGGATACCAATCAACAGGATTGTGAGCGTGTTGTAGCAGATAGGGACTGGTTTCATTGATAAGTCTGTTTGTATATTTATGTACGGCCTTTGTTGTCGGCATGTTATTTTCTCCCGTCACCTTATAGCCCTCTATAAGGAGACCTATGAACACAACAGCACTTAGAACCTGTTGAAATACTTTTCGTGCCATTTTGATTCTTTGTTTAAAAAACGGCGGCGATTTCTTTTACCTTGCCGATAGCCCCCTGACGCTTCGCTTCTGTGACAACCGGGCCGCCCTGTAAGGTTGGTTCAACGACTACGGAGCGTATATCCTTAAAACCAATAAATCCAAATATTAATTCGATATACTTGGTTTGCAGGTCGAACGCTTCAGTCCCGCTGCCCGGAGGATATTCGCCACCACGGACATACACGGCCAACATTGGTTTTCCAACTACAAGTCCCTGGTATCCGGTATCTTCGCTGTAACTGAACGTATAGCCGGGCTGAACTAAAAGATCGATATACTGCTTGAGCCGGTATGGAATACCGAAATTCCACATCGGCACAGCAAGGACATACTTGTCTGCAGAGGTAAACTGCTCAATCACTTCCTCAACATTCTTCCACACTTGCAGTTCCTCTTCTGGATGCGGCTGCCCGTGCAGAATTGTATACTTGGCCTGTACCGCCAGCCCGTCAAAATTGGGGATCGACACGTCAAACAAGTTCAAAGTGACAATCTCATCATCCGGATGCTTTTGTTCATATGCTTCAATAAATGCATCGGCAACGGCAATAGAATGTGACCTTTTACCTCTTGGAGAAGCTTGAATATATAAAATCTTGCTCATGATTTTCTTCCTTTCTCAGCTTCAAGGATTTGCGATTTTCTGATCCAACGATAAATCGACCTTAACCACCTCAAAATCCGGTGTTTATGTTCCCAGGGGAAGCATTTCTGAAGCTGTAAGAACCATAATGAATTCCTTTCTTGTTCGGTAACTACAAATACTTTTATTTTAAAATCTGTAAAACGATCTTTCCGAATTGCTCACCTGCCTCCATTTTGCCTGTCGCATCTTTGATATTTTCCAGCATAGCCACTGAGTCTATAACAGGCTTTAGTTTTGCTGTTGTAACTGCCTTAAGCATCTGATGAAAATCCTCATCCGAGCCCATCGTTGATCCAAGAATCGTCAGCTGGTTCCAGTATAGCGTCCGCAGATTCGTAACCGCTTCTGCTCCAGATGTTACACCACATATGACTACCTTGCCGCCCCGGCGCACTGCTGAAAAGTCAATCGGCCAGGTGGCTGCCCCAACCGTATCAATAACAATATCGACGCCTCTGCCGGATGTAATATCTCTTACGCACTGCGCCACATCATCAACTGACTCATAATTAATTGTGTGGTCAGCACCGATCCGACCTGCACGATCCAGTTTTTCATCTGATGATGAAGTAACGATCACTTCTGCACCGGCGAGTTTAACCAACTGTAAGGCAGAAAGAGCAACGCCGCCTCCTATACCATGTATCAAAACCGTTTGGCCTGGTTTCATCTGGGCTCGTGTCATAAGCATTCGCCAGGCCGTAAGGTACGATAGTACAAATGCTCCTGCTTCATCAAAATTCATATGGGAAGGTTTCGGGAATACGTTGCGGGATGGTACAGCCACCCGTTCTGCAAATGTTCCTTGCCGAGCCATACCCACAAGCCCAAACGAAATACACTCACTTTGCTCGCCGCGATTACAATATTCACAGCAACCACAGCTCAAACCCGGATTCAGAATCACCTTATCACCAACAGTTACACCTTTTACATTTGCACCGACGGCAACTACTGTACCTGCAGCATCGGAGCCAAGAATATGCGGCTTCGGCACTTTAAGGCCGCCCCTGCCTTTTCTTACCCAGATGTCCAGATGATTCAGACCCGCGGAATGAACTTTCAAAACAACTTCATCGTCGGCAAATATGGGTTCAGGAACTTCTTCAATCCTAAGCTGGTCCAGGCCGCCGTGCTCTTGAATAACCGCTGCTTTCATCACAAATACCCCAAAAAATGATAACCGTCACCAACGTAATTTAACTCATTCCTCAATTGCGATTGCTTCGCTGGGTGAATGTAATCATACTTAACATCTTTGCGAATCTTAAGTTTTACCGACTCGCTTTAATCGAGCTTGTCCCCCCAATCCATAGCACAAATGACCGGGTCAAATTCTCCCTCCGAAGCCAGTTCGATATTCGCAATTAAGTCCGATGTGAAAGTAGCAATTCCGCATTTCCTCGGCGGATAGGAAGAAATGAACACCACTCTTTTTGCTGGCTCTGTTATCATCTATTCACTCCTTTCAACTTTTATTGAAACAGCAAATCCAAAACCCAATTTCTTTAATCAGCACTGCGCACACTTCGAGTTCCCCTGTTGCTACTTGTTGCAAGAACCGGTCTCAGTTACTTTGTTGTCGTTGGGACTATCACCACTAATAGAAGCTGCGTCGGACATCGATTTCACTGCCTTGCTGTCGCTGACATAGACTTTCCCGCTAAGCACCTGGCGGATCGCTGTTATAATCTTTTCAGCCGCCTCGTACTTGGCAACATATCCTGCAGCCCCAGCTCGAAGAGCACGTTGGGCGTAGAGCAGCCCATCGTGCATAGAAAGTATTAGGACAATCATATTTGGACGGCGCAATTTCATTCTTTCAGTGAGTTCAAGCCCGCTTGCGCCTTCCAGTAAAATATCAACGATGGCCAGGTCAAACTGCTGTTTCTCAATAGCTTCCAAGGCTTGACCGGCGTTCTCGGCTTCGGCACAAACCATAAGGTCAGGTTCCGCCTCGACAAGCTTTATCAGTCCCTGGCGCACAATAGCATGGTCATCAACAACCAAAATTCTGGTTTTATTCTTGCTGGTGTTGTGTTGTGCTTTTTTCTTCATTTTCCTCGACTCTCTTTGTGATAAGGTCCTCAATAAGTCTATCAAGAGCCACATTCAACCGCTCATTGATAGGGTATTTGCGCTCAGCAAGCTGGCGACGAACAGTAAGGACTTTTCCTTTCCGAACTTTCGGTAGCGAAACAATCCTTTCTGACACCCGAGCAGTCATTCCCAGCCGAACCTTATCACCACGCACCTTGGCCATCGTAATCTGTACGCAATCTCCAATCATAATCAACTCATCCCTTTGCTCTTTGCCCGGTTAAAACCAACATTCTTAACTCCTTCTGCCAACTGCCGGCTAACGACGCTCCACAAAGTTGCCATGAGCAAAATACTTGGTTGCCCACTAATCTATATCAATCACATCTTTCCACTGCTGTGTCTATTTTTCGCTAAGCTTCCCGGCCACACGTCCTGGTGTGGCCGGAAAACACAGCTTAGCGAATGAAGGAGGACTATAAATTTTTATATGTGTTCTGTACTTCCCAAGTTTTCCAAATATGCTACTATAAATTTTCATCTTTAGTCTTTTCAGTTTATGCCCAATAGTAATGAAATGTTTAATTTCTGTAAATCAGGGGAGGGACCTTTTTTACCATCGGTTGAACTACTCTTGTTCGTATAAGGGAATCCCCCGATGCCAAAGTCAAAAAGGCTGACGACCTGCAAAAAAGTTCTGAGGGCCATTAGTAAGAGTTGAAAAAAAAGAGGATTAGATGGCGATCGCAAGTCGTGATGAAATTACCGCTTGTTCTGACTGCCGACCCATTGAATGGCGTACCGAAGCAGCTCAGCAGCATTGGCCAGACTCAACTTTTCCTTGATATGCGCCCGATAAGTCTCAATCGTTTTTATACTCAAGTGCAGCCGTTCGGATATCTGCCGGGTTCCGTAGCCCTTGCCGATCAAATGAAACACTTCCAACTCACGGTCACTCAGACGCTCTACCGGAGAGGTACTTATCTCGGCTTTACTGCCAACTAATTTACGCACCATTTTTGCAGCCATTTTATCACTGACATATATCTCGCCAATCAGGATTTTCCGAATTGCAGTAATCACCTTTTCTGTGGCTTCGGCCTTCATAATATAGCCCTTGGCCCCTGCTCGAAGAGCACGCTCGGCATACAAAGACTCGTCATGCATGGAAAGGGCCAGAACCGGCAAGTTTGGATACTGAACATTAATATCCTTTATCAGTTCAATACCGCTTGTCTCTCTAAGGGAAATATCAACAACAGCCATACTGGGTCTTAGTTCTTTAATGGCTTTCATTGCTTGATGGGCATCCTCAGCTTGTCCACAAACCGCAAGGTCGTTTTCGTGATTGACAAGCTCGGCAAGTCCTTGCCTGACGATAGGATGGTCATCAACAATAAGAATCTTCGATTTATCTCCGCCGGTTTTATCTTGCCCCTTTTTCCGAGCCATAATTTCTCCCATTTTCATAAATGTTTTTTCTTCGGAAACACACAGGTCACGACCGTCCCGCCTTTGTCGCCCCTGAGAATATCGAGTGAGCCGCCAATCATCTCGGCGCGATGATTCATAATCTGCAAACCCATACCTGTACCCTTAACCTGCATTCCGGGAAAATCCCGGCCATCACTTCTCACCGCCAGGACAGAATTATCCCCATCGTAAGCCAGTTCTATCTGGATATTCTTTGCCCCGCCGTGTTTGATTGCATTAGTGACGGCCTCCTGAGCGATACGATAAAGGTGCACTACCGCCGCGGCATCATCCATCGGACCGGGTTTGTCACATTTGAAAGTACAGCGGATACCAAAAAGGTGTTCCGTAGTCGCTGCAAATTCCTGCAGTGCCGACATCAAGCTGCCTGCGTCCAAATCCACGGGGTGAAGTCCCCTGGCAAGACCCCGAGTCTGACCCATTGCCTGCTTGATAAGTTTCGCTATCTCTGCGACGTTGGCTGCTTCATCAGGCAATTTAGTAGCCAGCCTGTCCTCTAACACCTTCGCCATAAACGCGATACCCGTAAATTGTTGGCCGATGCTATCGTGTAGCTCCCGCCCAATCCGTCGCTGCTCCCGCTCGCTAACATCCAAAAGTGCTTTTTCCAAACGCTTGCGCTCCTCGATTTCCTGAAGCAATTGCTTATTGGCTTCTGTCAATTCTTCTGTGCGTGCTTGGACCAACTCTTCCAAGTGCTGCCGGTGTTTTCTCAAGTCTTCTTCTGCCTGCTTACGTTCGGTGATGTCCAGACCGTAAACGTTAGCAAAATCAGCATCTTTAACAGGTGCATATGTGAGCAAATAAATCGTACCATCACACTCTGCTTCAGTTTCCTGCGGCCTGTCGGTGCTCAGCGTCTCCAGGATGATGCCATACCATTTACCAGAGACTCGCTCACCTTCCCGGCAATGCCAGAGCTTTAGAATGGGCGAACTCGACTCATTACTGTAAAGAATAGTCCCGTCCTTTGCAATACGCAGTACAGGGTTCGGGTTTTCCGCAGGGAATTTGGCCAGCTTAGCAATCTCTTCAGCTGCCTGCTTACGTTCGGTAATGTCCCGACCATAAAGATTGACATAGTTCGCTTCGGTTACTGGAGCAACCATAAACGAAAATATCCTGTCTCCATGTTCTATCTCAACCATTTTTCCTGCCCCCGAGACAAAAACTTCTGAAACCGTTTGACACCACTTGTAGGGAACAATCTGATCCACTTTGCAGCCCCATTCGGTTAATAGGGACCCGCTGGCAGCATTGGCATAAAGCAGTACCCCGTCCTTTGTGACCCGCAAGACAGGGTTTGGATTTTCAGAAGGAAATTTTGCCAGATTCTTTACATCTTCCTCATTTCTGATTCTTGCCAGCGCAATACCAATGCTGATACCGATTTCCTCGAGGAAACGAATCATCTCAGTGGTAAAACTTCCCGGTCGGGTATCGTTAAGCTGTAACAAACCCACAACTTGGTCTCCCGAACGCAGTGGAATAAGAGCCACTGATTCGTAGCCCGCTTTGTTGCAGTGGCCCCTTACCGGCCCTTGAAGGTCTTCCGGCCGAGTGGATGCCAGCAGTTCAGTAGTGCTGTTGGTCCAGAAGCTTCCACCTTCAGTAAAGAAAGGCAAAGTTGGATCCGTGCGGCCGGACAAAACACTGCCGCACATACACTCAAGAACTCGATTTCCTTGTGAATCATAAATTTGTTTGCCGTTCTCATCTCGAACACAGAGATAGTTCTCGGCTTTCACAAAATCCTCCGAAAATCCACTTGTCTCGAAGTAAGGGAAATCATCTTCCTTGTGCAAGCGAATCCCCACAGCTTTAAAACCGCTGAATTCTTTTACAAGTGTGACCACATCACGAATTGCCTCCAGGCCTGCAACTTCTCGACTTAAAGACTCTAAGATTCGCCCAGCTAATCGCTGTCGCGCCTCTACGTTTTTGCACTCAGTGATATCCTGGACGATGCCGACCATGCGGATTGCTTTGCCATTTTCATCCCGGATGACATCACCTGTCTCCGAAACCCAGCGAACCGTCCCATCCGGCCAGACAATGCGATGCTCGATAGCGTAATCTTTACCTTCCTCAATGCAGGCACTGACCGAATCAACGACATCCTGGCGGTCCTCCGGGTGGACACATTCGATAAATGCTTCATATGTTGCGCCGAATTCTCCGCGACCAAACCCAAACATGGGCTCTATTTGCTCAGACCACACCAGTTCACCTCTCCCAATATCCCAATCCCAACTACCGATGTTGGCTGCCCGCTGGGCAAGTGCATACCGTTCTTCACTGCGCTTCAGCGCCTCCACTGCTCGCGTATGCCGTTCAGAAGATTTTCCTGTTTTACTTATATTCTTTTTCACAGTTCATCCTGTTCGCAAAATCGATTTGTTATTTTCCTAGCCTTCTCTCTTTTAGTGCCCTGAACTTCGTCGGAACTTCCCTGTCCTTGAGATATAACTACCGTATAATAGCTCGGTGGCCGCGAAAATCAAGTGAATTCAATTCTACCAATGGAGCGCCGGTTTATTGCATTCTTTAATCTTCTGTTTACTTCAACTCAAACCGGCCAAACGACTATGGGGATTACGATATCTGGGTCACAAAACGCACCACAAGAAACGACTCATGGGGCAAGGCAGTAAATATGGGATCAAAGATAAACAGCTATACGACCGACAGTGAACCTTGGATTTCACCAGACGGTCTGGATCTCTACTTTGAATCGTCTCGGTCCGGCGGGTACAGTGATATCTTCGTTCTGAACGGTTGTAAGGACCACCCTAATCATAGTTACAAAATAGCGAGGGCATAGAACAGTGTTGCGAAGGCTTTTTGCCGGACGTTAAACATCTATTCTTCACCTCTTCGCAATACAGCTCCTACCCCGTTTCCCTAAACGGTCTCTCGAAGCATTTTTGTCCTTGAGCTATCATTCTATCGGGGATTCTACCATGCCAGTTAGCGTAAAATGCCTGATAGTAAAAACGGATTCTGCCCTGATTTACAGAAATCGAACATTTTATTAGGATTCAGCTGTAAATTGGAAAGAACAGAAAAATTAGAATCTACCGCAGTATGTTTGAAAAACTAAAAGGCGTAGAACACATAACAAAAGTAGTCACCCTTAGTTGGCATAATCGTCCAGTGAGACAACGGAACTATTAAGAAATAACATTTAAGACAATTGAAAGGTAATAAAAATTGCAGAGCAAGTAAAGACTAAAATGATAAACGGGATAGACATGGATGTTTTGGAAAGTACAATAAGCGCTATCCAACATGACCCTGAGCTTGGGAAGTGCAAGTTTCGAGTAAGCAACAAATGGGTTGGTGCGAACCACAACTGCACTACGGTTACGGGCTTCTACGGTGCCAAGCAGGAGATCGCACACAGACAGCCTTTTGAGCTGCATGCTGATGAGCCACCGATCCTTGCAGGAGAAGATCAAGGTGCAAATCCGGTCGAGCACCTGCTCAACGCCCTTGCTGCTTGTTTAACGACGAGTATGGTGGACCATGCTGCAGTTCGCGGTATCCACATTGAGGAGCTGGAGTCGGAGATCGAAGGGGACATCGACCTGCAGGGTTTCTTGGGATTATCTAAAGAAGTCCCGAAGGGTTTCACCGATATTCGCGTCAAAATCAAAGTAAAAGCCGATGTGGACAATATGGAGAGGCTCAAGAAACTGGCCGAGTACTCGCCTGTCTACAATAATCCATTTTCGTTAAGTGACTTATGATATGAGCATTTTTTTGAATTGGCAGATAACGAGCCGCGCAGTTGTAAGAAGGTTGTACCGCCATCGGAAGTGGCTGGCTGGGGCCGAAAATCTGTATAGGTGACTTCTTGTTGTCTCTCGTCAACTCTCCGGTTCCTCTACCGGCTGGGATTCAGAACTCAGAAATCTTCAGCTCCCTTGTCACCGATGAGAAAGTACATCTACACGTGATTAACAAAGATGACTTTCCTATGAATTATAACCAAGCAAAGTGAGCTTAAAGCTCCTCATCATCCAACACTGATGTACCAGATATCCTCGGTCCCATTTTTACTCTCACCCACAAAATCCCAGCTGGCATCGAGGTGAGGACCAAAAGGCTTTTTATGGATAACCCTAATGTCTACAAGGGAAAGACCCCAGTTGTTTTTTGCAGCTTTGTTCGGCAATGATAGATGGCCTTCGTCCATAAGGAGGGTATATCCAGACGGACGGTGGATAGATATACCAGGCTCGGGAAAGTTGAATGTGCGAGAAGTTTGAGGTAATAGAAAAATGGGCCTGGTTCAGCTGCTACACCCAGATGATCTTCATGGGCTCTCGAACGAGAAGCTCCAGATAGGTGTGTGGTGACTTTTGTGAGATTAGCGCTTGAGAAGAAAGCAGCCCTAATGAATTCTATGGAAGTTTTTCACCGCCTCACCTTCTTACGAAGGCGGTGAAAAACTGTGACAACGACGAATCAGAGAGTTGTATATGAGTTTCCGGGAATGCGGATCATGAATGATTGCCAGACTTGATGAGAAAGATCATTGTGCCCTCTGTGGTTACTTGAAAGCTACCAGACTGTAGGCGTGTCGGATTGGAGAGCGTCACCGCTTTTGACCGCCTTCGCCGCCCAATGGTCGGCTCGAGACGAACCGGAGGCTCTGCCTGACCGTGTCAACGCGGCAGAGCGAACGATGGGATGCCATTCAAAGAAAAAGTTGGGTTGAAGGAAAAAGTGTTTTGACTTTTCGCTCTTCATGGGTGTGAGGGGCATTGAAGTTCCTCACAAGGTTAAATATTGTGGTACTCTTGAAACCGAAAGGCAAGAGAAACAGAGAAAACAAATTAAACCTAAATGAAGGAACCATATTATGTCTACTCGACAAACAAATCAGATGCCAAAACCCAATAGCATCTTCTGGTCTCTGTTTGCCGATCCGTTTAATACAACTCAACGATAAGGCAGGGGTTTCGGATTTAGCCACTGAATTATCTTGTCCTTGATTGCCCAGGCAGTAAAGAAATTGCCCCTGGGAGTATGATGGCCATTATAAAAAGGCGCAAGGTACTGATCGATATCTGCCTTGTACTTTTTGTAATCTGCGGCGAAAACATCCCGCATATCAATGACCGGATAGGGTTTATCTTTTAACCAGTCAACAAAACCCTGATCAAAATGGGGCTCTCCAGACAAATGCTTCGCTACATTGCCGCGGCCAAAGGAAAGCATGATCATCAGTTTCTTGCCGGTATCTCTGGCAAACTCCTCTGCCCAGGTGACAACGTTTTGGGTCGCAAACAAGGCCGCTTCGGTATGGATCTTTTTGATCTTTTCCGCCGTCTCGGTATCTGCTATCTTTTCGTCAGGAATACCAAACGTAACCGCCACAGGATTTATGAGTGCGGCTGAAATATTTCCGCCGCCCCTGCGTGCGGCCATCACCATCTTCAAGATTGGGTCATCTTTGAATGTTCGCCAGAGGTAATCTTCGTCACAAAGTTTATAAAGATCTTTAGGTGTCTTCGAGATGTTCTCTATCTGTTTACAGCCACCCTTAGCCACATTTACCCTTAAATGGGGCAGTGTAAATCCGCATCTTGAGCCATAACCAAAGCGGATGCTCCGCCAGGCATCGAGGTTACGGTAGTGATCGTCATCCCATATATTAAGGATGATATATCCACCTGAAGTTTGCTTTTCGACCTTCAGCATCCTCCTATAGGCTTGATAGACACTGTAACCGCCGACTCCGTAGTTACGAACAGGTTCTTGAATGTGAGCCGCCAGGTATTCTTCCCACGTTTCATTATTGTTTGCCTGACTGCAATGTGTGAAACTATTGCCATAAGTACGAATACGGCTGGATTTGTCAGGAAAGTTAATAACTTTGCGGGCACCGTCGGATTCATAGCTATAGAACACCTTAGAACTATCAACACCGGTACTGCCTATCGCCTCATGATGGATCCAGCCTAGTTCAGAATCGTATTGGAAAATCTCGCCGGGGCGCTTGTCTCTGGGACCGTATTCACCCGTGATAAAGTCTTCGATCCTCTGGCGGCTTGGCATAATCGAGCGAAGATATTCTCTGGCGCGTTCTTCAAAGCCGTTCGTTTCACCTTTCAATATTCCGTCAAGAGATAAGACAGCCAAAGAAGTCCCAACCATCTTGCCCAAAAATTCACGTCTCTGCATTATCAAACCTCCATAAAAATACCATCTTCTCATTACTTACATTACGGAGATAATACAATAAAAGTGCCAAAGAAGAAACCAACAAAGCAATAACAAAACATCCCTGCTCATCAAGCGAGTGTATGAAATCGATCCACTGGTTAGTCCGCACTACGGGGGCCAGATGAAGGTGGGGGCTTATATCTTCTCATAGTGTTATTCCTTGAAATATTAAGGATTTATGATAATCTCGTGCTATGAAATACACCTCGAAAGTATCGGTTGAACGGCCAAGTATCACCACTTGGCCCTTGGTGCACTAATGAGAAAGTTTTGAAAAGGAGACCGCCATGAGTATTAGGTTTACACGAAGAGAGATGTTGCAGCTTATAGGCGTCGGAGCAACGTCAATGGCACTACCAAAAAGGCTACAGGGCGCACAGAAAGATGGCGAGGGTAAACAGGCAGCGGGAAAACCGTTGACCTTTTTCGGCTGGTCGGATACCCATATACCGGCCCATGGCGATGGAAGCAAGTTGTGGCCGGCCATTGAAGCGATGAATCTATTGCCGGGCAAGGCGTATCCAAAGAATATTGGCGCCGTTGTTGATACACCAGTGTTTGTATTTAATTGTGGGGATATTACTGAATGGCCCACACATCAGGCAAAAAAGACATATGAGGATCTGATTACAAAACGATTGAGGTATCCCAGTTATGAAATACTAGGCAATCATGATGAGGCCGGGGCTGATGGCGTGGAGGGAGCACCACCGATTATGAAAGAGTGGTTCAAAAGACGTTATGGGGACCTGAGCTATACGTTCGATCAGGGTGGGATTCATTTTGTGTGCCCCTTTTCGCCGTATGATGAGAGTCTGGGAAGTCCGGCACAGAATATAAAAACCGAAGCGATGGATTTTATTAGGAAAAATCTTCATCGGCATTATTCGCCCGGTCTTGTGCCAGAAAAGTTGGCATCCATACCTCAAAAGACACCGATCGTTGTAGCAACGCATTTATGTTTCGATGCGATGACCAATCGAGACACGTTTGTAGATGCCTTGGGTGATGCGAATGTGATTATGGTGTTGGGCGGGCATTATCACAAGGCAAAGGTGACGCCTTATCGGGGTGTGAATTTTGTGCAGCTTCCGTCGGTGAATTCGGCCTGGCCGGAGGTGACAGTGATTCGAATCACATCGAATCGGCTAGTTGCGATTCCATATGATTACTGTAAGTGCCAATGGATAGATAATCCCGGGAAGATTTTGGATGTGAAGATCTCGAGGTGAGTTATAGCAAGGGCGTGAGGGTGAAGCAAAATTCCAAAACCGGTTTGGTACTCTGCAAACAGATAAATTTTAGCTGTTATTCGCGACAGTCCGATCGGACACCTATGAAGAGCTCAAAGACAAATACTAAAATCCTTTTTGCCACAAATTTTCTTTGAGGCATCCTCGTTATCACATATCAACCAAGCTTCATAGCCTATCCCCAAAAGAATTATATGATTGATACATTTCTTCGTTACCGTCTACTTAATTAATGAAGAGCATTTGTGCCGGCTACGCGACACAAAAACTCTTCATTAATTAAGTATACGGAAGAAATTAAATATATCATTTATATAACTGAGTATAATTAAACTATCATAACTCATGGCAAACTCGTCGCTTAAATGGTACAGCGGAAGTATAATTCCGGGTAGCTCTATATTTTTTGTACCCCACGAGCTTACATCGAATAATAATGCATAGCCTGTTATCTGCTTTTATCAATCCACTTGATCATGTTAAACAGGATCTTGTCGGCCATGGGGTCGGTGCCGAGGTTATCTACCAGACGAAACTGTGAAAGGATGCATTGCCCCTTGCCGACCGGAGTTATGGCCATATCGCTACCCCACCATACATCACCCGGGCCATAGTAGTGTCGTCTTTCCAGGTCATAATCAGGAAACCAGTCAATGCCGATGGTTCCGGCGAACGTTTCTCCGTCAATATCCATCAATGAGTGCTGTGGCCAGATGTTTTCATAAATCGAGCTCATCATGCAGTCGACTGGCAGACCATCAAATACCGGATGATCTTTCACAAATCGCGGATGACCCATCCAATAACCCAGACCACGTTTTAAACGTAAGTTAATTGGCAGCAGGTTCGATGCTTTCCCGGGCGTGCCCCACTTAACCCTCGGTCCACCTGCCTGAAAATAAACGGCCATCCCGCCGGACTTGACAAACTTTTTAAGCTCGTCGAATTGCTTCCTTTCTGCAAGTGTTTTTGCCTCAGTGCGTGAAACGAAAACAGACAGAGAAAGATCGGTTGCTGGGTTGAATTCTTCAAACGCAATGCCGCTCTTTTCCAAAAAGGGTTTTAAAGAATTGCTCGAGTCTAAAACCGCAATGCGCTTATCAGGAACGGCTAACTGTTCAGCGGTAAACACATCGAAGCTGAACTCATTTACGGCGATAAGCGAACTATCGCCGGAAGTGATTTTTGCCTTTAGCGTGTATGCCCCCGTGAGCGAGTTTGTATCCAGCTTCTCACTAAAGAGCCGGGCGATGTCTGAGACCATATTAACGTTTGTTTCTTTTGTGAAAACGGTGCTGCCGTCATCGGATACTATTTCTACCTTCAGGGTACCCTTGATCCCGGCCAGTTCATTTACACCGGTAATTTCGATCTTAGTTCCCTGCTCAGCATAGATATTACGAGGGAGCATACGGATCGAAATGATTCGCGGCTGGTTTGCAGCTTTTGTACCTTCATATGCATATGTCTTTGGATTACGCCAAAGATCCAGGAGTCCCGCACCGATGATCCAGTCACCTGCGACCAATGCATGAATACAGTAACCTTTAACCTCGGGATTGCAGCGAACTGCTTCAATCATTCGTTTGTTCGCAGCGCCGTGTATCTGCTGCTCGTCGAGACATAGCTGTTTTAAGTTCGGATAGATCGTATCAAACCCGCTATCTTTCAATGCTTGGATGTGTTCGTCAGCAAGGCGGCGATGATAGACTGTTGGCGGTACGATGGGGTTGCCGATTATCTCAAAGCGTTTGTTGTTATCTACCAGATTTGGCAGGCTGCCGTAGCCTAATTCTGAAAAGAATGACATCAATCTCGGTATTACATTTTTACCGGGCAATTCGCCTGTCAGACCCATCTGGCGCATTTCGTCGTGAGTTTTTCTGCCGGTAAGCAAAAGCTTAGTATAGATCTCATCGTTGATAAAAGGCCCGGGATAGCTATGAATGTCGTTGAACTTGGTAGGCTCCGACTCATACGGTAGGAACATACTCGCACCCTGGGCCCAGCCGCCGGACTCGTCAAGGATCATACGTGTCGGATCAAGCTTACGGGCAAGCATCGACATTGGATGGAGCAATTGCATAAGTACCGGCCGTTTCAACTCGTTGAAAAGTTCCCACTGTACAACACAGGTGCGGTTCCGGTCGCGCAGGATACTTTCGCGCACTTCGTTTTCGACCCAAACCGGAAGCCTTGCCGTTTCAAACGGAAAATCCATACACTCGATCGCCATCGAACCTACGGTCAGAACGCCAATCTCGTCACAAAGGTCCAGCCACATCTGCGGCGGTGGTTTTCGCCACGGGCGTATCATGTTAAAACCCGCTTCCTTTGCCAGCTTGATCTCGCGGGCCGCCATCTCTTTACTGTCAGGATATGCCAGCTTTGTCGGGTAGACGCCTTCAAAAAATGTTGCTTTTAGATACATAGGTTTGCCATTTAGAATAAATCGCATGTTACGTATAGTGAACTCCCGCATTCCAAACCGTGCAGTCCATCGGTCGGAAACCTTGCTGCCTGATGTTATAGAAATATCAACATGGTAAAGGTGCGGATCGTCCGGCGACCAGTATTTTGCGTTGGGGATATTCAGTGTCCAGCTCAGTTTCTTAGTGCCGGGCTTGATGTTCAATGTTTTGTTCATACGCGCGACGGTTCTATCAGATTTCGCCGATCGGATAGCAACTTTAAGTTGTGCTTGATTTGTTTTTACTCCCGCATGCTCCAACTCCATGTGGAAAGTTGCGGTGTTGTCGGAGATTTTCGGTTCGATGAAAACATCCTTGACATGCATCTCATCGGTAGCAACAAGCTTGACCGGCTGCCAGATGCCTCCGGCGATAGCACCTCGCCATTGCGGTGTTTCCATCTTCCCTATGCCGTCGATGCTTTTGTTCTGCATAAGGATAGGTCCTGCCACTCGCAGAATAAGCGTGTTTTCTTCGCCGGGCTTTAGTAGCTTGTCAATGCGAAACTTAAACGGTGTAAACCCACCCTCATGAAAACCAACTGCGTTACCATTGATCCAAACTTCGGACAAAAAGTTTACCGCGTCAAAGTGAATATGGACAACCTTGCCTTCCCAGCCTGCAGGAACATTGAACGTGCGGCGGTAAAACGCTACACCTTCATAATCTTTCTCGATCTCTTCCCAGCAGCTTGGAACAGTAATGTTCTGTTTTGCACTTTGTGCGGAGAATACCTTGTCCAAATGCCAATCAGCATCCCGGCCGATGTTTCCATGATCAAAAATGATCTCCCATGTTCCATCTAATGACTTAACTTCCCTCGCACTGTCTAAAATCTGCTTGGGATTAAATCTGCTTTCTTCCTGAACCTCGGCTGTAAGAGAACATGATGCAGTTAATGTCACCAATATCAAAACAATAGCATTACTCATCAACAATCTAACATTTCTCATTTGTAATATGTAATTCTTTTGGGGCATCAGCAGTATCGTATTTGTCAGTATGTATTTCACGTTCTTGTTTCTTAGATTACTGCACATGCATATTTCCTTATTGAGCATAACGCCTATGTCTTTTTCTTTCTACCGCCACCCTTTTCCTGCTGTGCAAATTATTGGAACACAAACTTAGAGTTAACAAAAGGCTGCCTCAGCAGCGACAAGCAACAGTAAAAAACAGCAGCCCCTTAAAACTTATCCAGCCTGGATCAAAAAAAAGATTCCTTATCAGCCTCAGTGGCCCATCCATAGCCATGTGGAGTGCGTCCACCACCTTCGCCTTCTCCTTTTTTCATTGGAATTACAGGCGGAAGTGTAGCTACCCATGCATTGTAACGTTTTCGCATATCGCTTACTACATCGGAATGTTTTTTTGCCAGATCCCGCTCCTCTCTGGGATCGGCTTTGAGATCAAAGAGTCGCCAGCCATCGTCATATTTGACTATACGCCATTGTTTCCAGCGCACAGCCTTGAGGTGGCGGCGCGGTGCATCCTTCGGGTCGTCATTGCACCAGTAAAGTTCTTCGTGTGCGTCCCCGGTTTTTTCGCCTCGCAGATAAGGCAATAAATTCTTACCGTCACACCGTTTTGGCAAAGGCTTGGCCGCCACAGCAGCAGCCGTTGCATAAAAATCCATTGTGCATATCAGACCATCATAAGTCCTTCCCTTCGGGATCTGGCCAGGCCACGAGATGATTGTGGGTGTGTGAACCCATCCTTCGTAAATAGTGCCGTCCGCCTTCCCGCCCCGATAAGGCGTTGCGCGGCAGTTGCTCTTTGGGCTCCCCCCATTGTCACCAGTTAGGAATATCAATGTATTGTTTTCCAGGTTATGTTTTCGAAGCGTATCCAGGAGTCTCCCAATCGCATCATCGACTGCAATCAGGTTACCAGCCAAGGCACGCCTTTTGCCCGTAGCTGTCGAACGCTGGCGGTAGTGCTCGGGCGACTCCGAGTTGGGTTCGTGAATCGCGTAAGGAGAATAGTATAGAAAGAACGGCTTATCCTTATTGTTCTCTGTAAACTCAACCAAATATTCGCCGTCGAGGTCCGTCAAAAATCCCTTCGAGCTATCCTGCTTCTTGTAGATATAGCGTTTTCCTTTCACTGTCGGCGGCTTGCATGACACCTGGTCGAATCCGCGATCGAGCGGGCCCTGCTCCTTCGAACCGATATCCCATTTCCCGATCATGCCCGTAACATAACCTGCGTCGCGCATGAACTCGGCCATAGTGGGGTGGTCATTGGGGATGGGCAGGCCGCGTGCCATGCCGTACTTTCCGAACCTCTGGGTATACATGCCGGTCATCAGGCAGCATCGACTCGGACTGCACGGGGGATTGGTGATATAGGAGTTCGTACATTTGACGCCGTTGGCCGCCAGCGAATCCATATGAGGCGTGGGAATGTCCGGACAGCCGAAGGCCCCCAGTTCGCCGTATGCCAGGTCGTCTATAAAAAGAATAATAACGTTGGGCCTGGTGGATCTGGTCTGTTTTGCAAATGCCGGAATCGCTGATGCCGATGCAGCGATGGCCAAGCCTTTCATAAAATCTCGTCTGCTCATACTTTTCATATTCTTCCGTCCTTTTGTTAGATCATAACCTGACATTTCCCATTTAAACGCTTAATAACCAAATATTCTTCCGTTGAATTCCACGCTAACCTGAGACTTCCCATTTACACGGTTAGTCAGACTCGGTCGAGTGCTGCGCAAGGCAAACGATCCGCACTCTTGGACGCTTTCTGCCTTTTATTCGACGGCAATCTTCAAGACGGTTTTGTGGATTTCTCCGCTGCTTACCAGTGGAGCGTGAGCATCCTGTGGGAAGAAGATGACGAACGAGCCGGCCGGCACCGGTGTCCAGCTATCGGGCTGGTCCTTGAAAAACTCGATGTCCTTATCGGCGTCATAACTTGTATCGATCAACTTACAATCAGCAGTGGGCCTGAATCCCATCTCGTCCGTCCCGGCTATGACGTATTGAATATCAACGTACTTGCGGTGCGCTTCGAGTTTCGCTTCAGAGCGGCTCCGGCCGGGGCCTTTACTGATCATGCAGAACAGGCGGTCGCCGTCGATTTCATACCGGTCGGACGGCAGATCGGCCAAACCATCCTGTCTGAGGAACGCAAAAGCTTTTTCGAACGCCGGGTGCATGTCGTAATAGTCTTCGGCATTCTGAAGCTTATCGACTATAATATGGTCTCTTTTCATTTGTACTTTGGCCTCCTTATGCCTCGAACAGGATGTGAAACCGAAAATCAAAACACAAGCAACAAACCCAACCCCGAGACGGCGATAAATAATCCTTTTATCCATAATACCAACTCTCCAAAAGCAAATAATTGCAGAGCCCCTTCGACAGGTCCGAAGTCACCTGTTTCTTCTTGCCCACACCGGACCATAATACAACGAACCCGCAATTGATGCCAAAGAATTTCGTACCTTGTATCTTGTTTATGATCGGTCGCACAAATTGAACAGAAAGACACAGAAAAACAAATCAAAAAATGTCCTCGAATGAACAAAAAAATCCTTAATATTGAACACTCTTCAAAGGTATCTGAATATCCACTTAATATTCCAACCGGTACTTTACATTGATTGGGCTTGAAAGCTGTTACTGGAGAAGCTATCTTAGTCTTATTCGTCTAACGAAAATGAATGGAGGTTAGAACTATGAGAAACATTCGTGTTGCATCTGTCCAATTCGAGCATGCTTCTGGGGATAAACAGGCAAATTTAACTAAAATCAAAAATTTTGGTAAGCAAGCTGCCGAGCAAGGTGTTGAATTAATTGAATTTCCGGAATGCTGTATTACTGGCTACTGGTTCTTACGGAAACTTCCGCGTGAAGAATTAAAGGCTCTGGCAGAACCGATTTTTGATGGGCCTTCATCACAGACTCTGATGGACTTGGCGAAGCAATACAATATGATTATTGGAGCGGGTCTAGTGGAAATAACAGAAGATGAGAAGATGTATAATACTTATGTGGTTGCGATGCCAAATGGAAAATTTCACCGACACCGAAAAATGCACTGTTTTATTAGTGAACACCTATCATGTGGATCAGAGTACACGGTGTTTGACACTACTCATGGTTGTCGCATCGCCATCCTAACCTGTTATGATAATAATATTGGGGAGAATGTCCGTATTGCAGCTTTAAAAGGAACAGAGGTTTTATTGGCACCGCATCAGACGGGCGGATGCAAATCACCCAGTCCGTACTGCATGGGTTTGGTAGAAAAGTCGCTTTGGGACAATCGAAAGGAAAATCCGGAGGCTATTGAGGCTGAATTTAGAGGACCGAAGGGTCGAGGATGGCTTATGACATGGCTGCCAGCCCGTGCTCATGATAATGGATTATTCTTACTTTTCAGCAACGGCGTTGGAATTGATGATAATGAGATCAGAACTGGCAATGCCATGATTATAGACCCATACGGCCAGATCATTGTGGAAACTTGGAAGTCTGACGACGATATGGTGATTGCTGATCTGGATGCTGCGTTGCGGGACAATTGTACGGGTGTGAGGTGGATAAAGACGCGGCGACCAGAGCTATATGAGACCCTGACGGTTCGAACGGGCTTGGAAAAGGATATTAGGAGCGTCCGATTCGGTAAGGACATGTGATGTCCAATCAGCAAAACGTTTGGGGATCTACACAGTAGAACAAGAAAATGCTGGGAGAATATCATGTTACGATTATTATACATATTCCTGTTAGTTTTCATTGTGGCTTGTCTGGCTGAAGCGAATGAAGAGCCTTTTTTTGAGAAGCAGATTTTGCTGAAGCGAGACACGAGATCAGGAGCATTTGCCATCCCTAAGATGGTCGTTACACCCAGCGGCGCAGCTCTTATTGTCGCACAAGACAGGGAGGGAGGTGACTGGGGAAAAAGGATCGATCCTATCGGCCTTCGCAGTACAGACGGAGGCAAAACCTGGAGTAAGCCATTTCTGCTGATTCCTAAGAGTTTTCCAGGCAGGGAAAGTTCTCATATGAAGCCCACGGGGATTGTAGTTGATCACCGGAAGAACCAGATTTTTACCTTTATTTCCCGTTCCCCTCTTCGAAACCGAGACGGCAAGCCCATCTACGAACGCTGGTTCTATAGCCATCTGCAGGAGACTCGAAGACTGGGTCGTGCGTGGTTCCTTGTTACCAGCGACGACGACGGCCAAACCTGGAGCAAATCACAAGAAATTACACAACAATTGATCAAAAAACCGCACTGGCAGGAATGGTCGCCCGTGCATACAGGTATCCAAATCAACTTCGGTATCTATAAAGGGCGCCTTATGGTACCAGTACGTTGTTACTGTCCGGACAAAGATCCCAGCCCTCATGATCTGAAGTATCAGCACAACGGCATCATTTACAGTGATGACGGAGGTGTGAGTTGGTTACCGGCCGGACGTAGCGAATCGCGTGTGGGTGAGTGTTCTATTGCCGAGCGATCAGATGGTTCCCTCTATGTCAATCATCGAACGAGTGCTGACTCAACGCGCAAAGCTGAGAGGATGCATAATATGAGCAAGGATGGAGGAGTTACCTTTACTGCGTGTACTTATTCAGGACTCTCTGATGCCCGTTGTCATGCTGGTTTAACTGTGCTCACAGAATCGAGCGGTCGACGTTTGTTCTTATTCACGAACGTACCTGGATCGAAACGAACTGGCCTGACTATCAGTATAAGTGAAGATGAAGGAGAGACGTGGATACCGAAGAGAGTTATCGAATCGTCTCACTCGGCGTACTCTGACATAGCGGTGTTGCCAGATCAAACCATTCTTTGCGTGTATGAAACTGGCGAGCAAATCTCTCGCCAAAACCTTGCTCTCGCAATATTCAATCTCGCTTGGATGTTCAGTCGATAATGGCCCCATTTTCACGAGTTGTAAAATGCCAGAATTCTTCGAAAAGTCACCTCTTTCAGGAACTAAAAAACACCGCAATTTTCGGGTGACACAATGGTCGAGTAGACGTAATATGGTTCTCTCACATAGGCATACTTTGTATTCCCTGTTGCTCCTCTCTTTCGATTGAG
>Ga0315544_1000983_pt1 | contig 23760 bp, 19 predicted proteins | sample SalMarSW160130MG_2_FD_202543 | JGI IMG/M metagenome (GOLD analysis project Ga0315544, IMG submission 202543) | Salt marsh sediment microbial communities from the Plum Island Ecosystem LTER, Massachusetts, United States - Salt Marsh Sediment SW1601-130 ... | reverse complement strand
GGCAAAGTAGGCAAAGGCTGGGACATAGTGGACTTCATATTGCGGCGCGCTGCTGTGCTGAAGTGTGCCGAGATGTCTGGAGCGTGTCAAGCTGTCCTGGACATGACCAGTAGCTACGCCAAGGAGCGGATTCAGTTTGACCGGCCCATCGGCTCTTTTCAAGCGATACAGCACAAACTGGCTGACATGTTGATTGATGTGGAGGCGGTTCAGTATTTGCTTTATCAAGCAGCATGGGGAATAAACGTTGGCTCGCCATCGCCATGGCAAATTTCCGCAGCCAAAGCTAAAGTCAATGAAGCTTACCAGCGAATTTGCATTGAAGCTATTGGTGCTCATGGGGCTATCGGATATACGATGGACCATGATATTGGTCTCTATTATCGTCGTGTCAAGGCCGCACAATTTGCTGCCGGTGATACCGATTTGCATAGGGAAGTGATAGCTGTTAGACTGGGGCTTTAGTTTTGCCAGACAGCAAGGCTTCCTGACCAATGAATACAAATCTTTTTTCCCCGCCCACACTCGTAGAGGATGAAGGTGATGAGCCAAATATTTTAGCTGTGAGTCTAGTCTCAACCGTCAACAGCCGTCTCTTGGCTACCCCACCTCTGTAGAGTAAATTGAGAAGAAACTTGCAACATACACTGCGTTGTGTTACCATGTGAGCAGCTAGGGGTATTGACAAGATTAAACCGTGGTGTTATACTAAGCAGTTTGTGTTATGTCCCCATTCTCTTTTGGTCTTGGTATCTTAGATTTTCCCAGTTAATGCCTTCAAGAAGTTGTTTTGAACAATCAGGATCGTTTCCTCTATGCATAACGATAAGTTGCTGAAGTCTTTTGCCAAATTGCCCCAGGCTTTAGAAATACCCGACCTTATTCAGGTCCAACTTCATTCCTTTCGCTGGTTTCAAGAAGAAGGCTTGCGAGAGCTCTTTGAGGAAATATCTCCAATTCAAGATTACACTGGCACAAGGCTAGAATTGCATTTCGTTGATTATGAGTTTCGAGAACCTTTGCATTCTATTCCTGAGTGTCTTGAGCGGGGTCTGACTTATTCCTCCCCTATTCATGTCACTGCGCGACTGGTGGTTAAAGAAACGGGAGAGATCAAGCAACAGGAATTATACTTTAGCGATTTCCCTTTGATGACCGATGCCGGCACTTTTATTATTTCTGGAGTGGAGCGGGTAGTAGTGAATCAATTGACTCGTTTTCCTGGCGTTTATTTCACGTTAGAAAGAGACGCTTCCAGTGGGCGGGAATTGTGTGTTGCTAAGCTTGTTGCTGAGCATGGAGCGTGGCTCGATTTTGACACTTCTAGTAGAGACGTAATTTCGGTCAAGGTTAGCGGCAAACGGAAGATTCCGGTCACTACTTTGTTGCGTGCCATAGGCTTTGAAAGCGACGAGACGCTACTTTCTCTTTTTCAAGATATGGATAACTCGCCCGACCATGCTTTCATCCGCTCTACGATCGACCGAGATCCCTTGATCAAAAGCAAGGCTGATGCTCTGTTTGATATCTATAGGAAACTATCTTCTGGCGAAGCCCCCAGTCTTAGTAGTGCTCAAGCCTTGCTGAATAATTTCCTGTTTAATCCTCGCCGCTATAGCTTAGGCAAAGTTGGTCGTTACAAGCTTAATAAGAAGCTGGGTCTCAATATCGCTGGAAATTGTACTGGCTTAACCCCTGAAGACTTGGTGCAAATAGTCCGCCGTATTATTTCAGTTAACTTGGGTGATGAGACTCCTGATGACATTGACCATTTAGGCAATCGAAGGGCTCAGGCGGTAGGTTTTCTAATACAGAAGCAATTTCGTATCGGCTTGTTGAGGTTGGAGAGAGCCATCAAAGAGCGGATGAGTATTCTCGGCCCCGAAGCGGCAACTCCCGCTGCCTTGATCAACATTCGCCCTGTAGCAGTCGCTGTAAGAGAGTTCTTTGGCCGGTCACAGCTATCTCAATTCATGGATCAGACTAATCCCCTAGCTGAGCTAACTCACAAGCGTCGTCTTTCTGCTATGGGTCCGGGAGGCCTCTCGAGAAAACAGGCTGGGTTTGAGGTTCGCGATGTACATCACTCTCATTATGGCAGGATTTGTCCTATAGAAACGCCCGAGGGGCCAAACATCGGTCTTATTGGCTCTCTCGCTACCTACGCTTCGGTCAACGAATTTGGTTTCATAGAGACACCATATTTCAGGGTCGTCCACGAGGTTCCCAATAGTGTGGAGGAGTTGGTGGGAAGAACAATCGGCGACGATATAAGAAGTAAGGGCAAGCTCGTGATCAGAGCCGGAACATCAGTCACAAAGAAGCTCGCACAAAGGTTATCTTCTCTTCGGGCGCGGAATATCAAGGTAGTTCCTTTTGTTTCCAGCCAGATGGTTTACCTGACAGCCGACGAAGAAGGTCAATACGCCATTGCGCAAGCTAATGCTCCTCTTAATAAAAGAAATGAATTTGTTTATGACAAGGTTGAAGTCAAGAGGGGAGACAGATATTTCAAGGAATCAGTGGACAGGGTCGGCTTCATCGATGTCTCACCCAAACAGCTATTCAGTATAGCTGCCTGCCTTATTCCGTTTCTTGAGCATGATGATGCTAATCGGGCTCTGATGGGCTGCAATATGCAACGACAAGCGGTGCCACTATTACATCCGGAGTGTCCTTTGGTGGCCACGGGTATGGAAAGAGAGGTGGCTAAGTATAGTGGGCAGGCGATGTTTGCTCCTGACGACGGCGTGGTCACTTCGGCGACAAGCTCACAAATTACGATTAAGAATGTAAAAGGCGAAGAGCAAGTATTCAATTTAACGAAGTTTGCCAGAACTAACCAAGGGACGTGCATCAATCAGCATCCTATTGTGAACAAAGGTGACAAGGTTAAGAAAGGGCAGGTGTTGGTGGATAGTTATTCTCTGGATGGGGGAACCCTCGCTTTGGGACAGAATGTCATTTGTGCCTTTATGATCTGGGAAGGCTATAACTTTGAGGATGCCATCATTATCAGCAAAAGACTTGTTAAGGATGATGCCTACACTTCCGTTCACATTGAGAAGCATGAGATAGAGGAGCGCGATACCAAGCTTGGTCCTGAAGAAGTCACCAGAGACATACCTAATGTAAGCGAGGAGAGCCTGTCTAATCTTGATGAAATGGGTATCGTACGTATCGGAGCTGAGGTCAGGCCCAACGATATTCTGGTTGGGAAGATCACTCCCAAGGGTGAGACTGAGCCTTCAGCTGAAGAAAAATTGTTGCGAGCTATTTTTGGCGAAAAGACACGGGAAGTTAAGGATAGCTCTCTCAGAATACCATCAGGAGAATGGGGAAGGGTGATCAGGACGGCACTCTTTTCTCGTGACAACCATGATGAGTTACCCGCTGGGGTAAACAAACTCATACAGGTGTGGGTTGCTCAAAAGCGCAAAGTATCGGTGGGAGATAAAATGTCAGGGAGGCACGGCAATAAAGGGGTCATTTCTATAGTGTTGCCTGAGGAAGATATGCCATTTTTGCCGGATGGCACGCCCGTAGATATTGTCCTTAATCCTCTGGGTGTTCCTTCCCGTATGAACATCGGGCAGGTTTTGGAGGCTCATTTGGGTTGGGCGGCGCAGACGCTCGGTTTTAAGGCTCTTAATCCTATTTTTGATGGAGCTGATGCCCTGACTATTGAGGACGCGTTAAGCAAGACTTGGATAGCCTGGAAAGCTGGTGCTGTCGACCTTAGCCCTGAAGATCCTGGAAATGCCAGGACCGATCTAGATAAGGTCGGAGAATGGCTTGCCAGTCATGATTTCGATGCCGCGGAAATAATGGATGATGGATACGAAGGCGCGGCAAGAAGAACCGCTCTCTGTCTATGGCTTGAGGAACTGGGCGTAGGTGATAATCATCAACTTAGAACTCTCAGCGATAGAGACTTGGAGCAACTGACACAGGAAGTCTATAAAGAGCGAAAGGCTTATCCTCCTATCTTTGGCAAAATGGAACTTCGAGACGGGAGAACTGGCGAGCTGTTCGACAAGCCGGTAACTGTAGGCAATATATATATGATGAAACTGATTCATCTTGTTGGCGATAAGGTACATGCTCGTTCCACCGGTCCGTACTCGCTCATCACTCAGCAACCATTGGGAGGGAAAGCTCAATTTGGTGGCCAAAGGTTTGGTGAGATGGAGGTATGGGCATTGGAAGGGTACGGCGCCGCTCATACACTTCAAGAGATGCTCACAATAAAGTCAGATGATGTGATGGGCCGGGCCAAAGCTTATGAGTCCCTTGTTAAAGGCGAAGATATTCAACAGCTAGGTATTCCAGAATCGACCAAGGTCTTATTTATGGAGCTACGTAGTTTGGGTTTTGCTGTCGAACTACTTAGCGAGGGGGAAAATGTCTCAATTTGACGGCATTAACGGTATTCGAATAAGTCTTGCCTCACCGGAACAAATCAGGAGCTGGTCTCACGGTGAGGTGACTAAGGCAGAGACTATAAATTACCGCACCTTGAAGCCAGAAAGAGACGGTCTATTTTGTGAGAAGATTTTTGGCCCTGTCAAAGATTTTGAATGCCACTGCGGCAAATATAAAAAGGCAAGATATAAGGGCGTTATTTGTGATAAATGTGGTGTTGAGGTGGCTCATTCCAGTGTGCGCCGGGAACGCACGGGACATATAGAACTGGCTGCACCGGTTACGCATATCTGGTTTGTTAAATTAGTGCCCAGTCGGCTGGGGCTGCTCCTGGGTCTTCCTCCACGAGACTTAGAGAGCGTCATCTATTTTGCTCGCTATATAGTCATCTCTGTGGATCAGGAGGCCAAAGAAAAGAATCTTCGCAAAATTGAGGAAGAGTGGGGTCGAAAGATTACTGAGCATGAAGAACGCGTGAACAAGAAGATCGAAGAATTGGAAGCCAAAGACATGGAAGAAGAGCCTAAGATACAAGAGGTGAACGAGCTTCGTGCTAGATCTGTAGAGCAGAGGGCAAAACTGGAAGAAGAGCTAAAGGCAAGCATTGCCGGGTTGGAAGGTCTTCAGCCGTTAAGATTGCTTAACGAAGAGGGATACAGAAGACTTAAAGATAGATATGGTGACATTTTTGAAGCTGGCATGGGAGCCGAGGGTATTCTACAGGTGTTGAAGCAAATTGATGTGGATGCTTTACATCAGCAGCTTCATGACCAAATCCGTAGCACCTCGGGGGGATACCGCAAAAGAGTCAGTCAACGGCTGCAATTAGTTGAAGCTTTTAAGCTTAGTGGGAATAAGCCTGAGTGGATGGTCTTGACTGTGCTTCCTGTGTTACCTCCGGCGCTTCGTCCTATAGTGCAGTTGGATGGTGGTCGGTTTGTGATTAGTGATCTTAACGACCTCTATAGAAGGGTTATTAATCGTAACAACCGTCTCCGCCGTCTGATGAAGTTGGGTGCGCCTGAAATAATTATTCGGAATGAGAAACGTATGTTGCAGGAAGCTGTTGATGCTCTTATTGACAATGGGCGAAGAGGGCGTGCAGTTGTGACTGGTAATAAGCATGCCTTGAAGTCTCTTTCTGATATTCTGAAGGGTAAACAGGGACGTTTTCGACAAAACCTTCTTGGTAAGCGCGTAGACTACAGCGGTCGCTCGGTCATTGTTGTTGGTCCTAAGCTCAAACTTCATCAGTGTGGTTTGCCACGCTCCGTTGCTTTGGAGCTGTTTAAGCCCTCGGTTATGCACAAACTGATAGTAAATGGGTATGCCAACAACCTGAAAAGTGCCCGGCGCTTGGTGGAAAAAGGTAGCCCTGAAATTTGGGACGCACTGTATGAAGTAGTCAAGGAGCGTCCTGTATTGCTTAATCGTGCTCCCACATTACACAGGCTTAGCATTCAAGCCTTCGAACCCGTGTTAATCGACGGCGATGCTTTTCAGCTCCATCCCTTGGTTTGTGCCGCCTTTAACGCCGATTTTGATGGCGACCAGATGGCAGTCCATGTGCCATTGTCCAGGGCCGCAATCAAGGAATCCAGGGAACATATGCTAAGTCCTTATAACATGTTGCTACCAAGTTGTGGGGAACCTGTGACAACACCCACTCTGGACATGGTCCTGGGCTGTTATTATCTTACCATTTTGAAGCCTGGAGCCAGAGGGGAAGGGAAATTCTTCAATAGTTTTGACGAGGCTAAGTTGGCTTACGAACTGGGCATTATCGATCTTGGTGCCGGAATTGTTGTGCGGGATCCTTCGCTTCGTTCAGATGGCGGTAGAATAGATACTACAGTGGGCAGGATAATATTCAATGATGCCTTGCCTCCGCAACTTCGCTTCCATAACAAAGCAACAGATAAGGCTTCGTTAAGGACTTTAGTCTCCGATTGCATTAGTGTATTGGGTAATGAGGGTGCTGCTGGAGTTATCGATAGACTTAAAGGATTGGGGTTTGAGTATGCTACAAAGTCGGGCATCTCCATTGCTATGAATGATATTGAGGAGCCTCCACAGAAGGTCAAGCTTCTTGAGGAGTCCGATGAGAAAGTGGGCCTTATCGAGGACCAATTTAACCGTGGCTTAATTACTGAGGGTGAGAAGTATGAAGCCACAGTCCAAGTGTGGATGGAGGCCACAGATAAGGTTACTGACGATATATCTCACACACTGGATCCTTATGGCAGTGTTTACATGATGGCTACGTCGGGTGCCAAGGGGAATATTTCTCAGATTAGACAAATGGCAGGGATGCGCGGGTTGATGACCGACCCTTCCGGAAGGATAATAGATTTTCCCATCAAGTCGAGTCTGCGTGATGGACTGACACCCATGGAGTATTTCATTTCTACACATGGTGCTCGTAAAGGATTAGCCGATACTGCTTTGAGGACATCAGACAGTGGATATCTGACCAGGCGCCTTGTCGATGTAGCTCAAGATGTCATTGTAAGTGAAACAGACTGTGGTACCACCGAGGGGGTATGGATATTCCGGCAGACTACAGAAGTGTCCCTTCCCCCGTTTGAAAACCGGATTACTGGCTACTTGGCGGCCAGCAAAATTGTTGATCCAGCTACAAATGAAGTCGTTGTCGATCGTAACGAAGAGATTAATGAAGACAAGGTGCGCCAAATTATGAGCACTGATATTAGCCGAGTGCATGTGAGGTCGCCTCTTACTTGCCGGTCTCGATTTGGCGTTTGCCAGAATTGTTATGGAAGGGACTTGGGGAAGAAGCAATTGGTGAAGATGCTCACCGCTGTAGGAGTCATTGCTGCCCAGAGCATCGGCGAGCCTGGAACTCAGCTTACTCTGCGCACTTTTCACACAGGGGGCGTAGTAGGTGTGGATATTACCACCGGACTGCCTCGTGTGGAGGAGCTTTTCGAGGCCAGGACACCGGATGGCACTGCTATCATTTCTGAGATTGATGGTACTGTTGAAGTAACCAATACTGATGGCGCAAGCATCGTCAAAGTGATTAGCTCTGAATTCTATTCGGATGAATACCCGATACCAACGGGAGCGGAGGTAATTGTAACCGACGGGCAATCGGTGGACGCTGGTAGCATCCTATTTTCTCTGCCAGAGAAGACCAGCAAAAGGAAGTCTAGCAAGAAGTTGCCAGCTGTTAGCCGTGGTGACGCCGGGCAATCTCTTTCTATAGCAGCTAGAGTGGCTGGCCAGGTCGTTATCGAGGGTGACCGTGTTTATGTTAAGTATGAAGAAAGGGAAGAAAGGGAATACAGCGTCGCTCGCGGTGCATATCTCCTCATTCAGTCGGGGGACAAGGTCAGAGCAGGAGGTAGGCTTACCAGAGGTACTGTCGATCCTCATGACATCTTGCGTATCATGGGAAAGGATGCAGTCCAGCAGTATCTGATTGATGAAGTACAAAAAGTATATCGCACACAAGGGGTAACCATACATGACAAGCATATTGCCGTGATTGTTCGGCAGATGTTAAGTAACGTGAGAATTGTTTCCTCAGGAGACACGAAACTCCTGCCTGGTGAGTTAGTCGGCCGGTTTGACTACGAGGACATAAATGCCAAGGTATTGGCTGAGGGCGGTGAGCCGGCAACGGCGCAAGCTGCGTTTCTCGGAATAACCAGAGCTAGCTTAAGCAAGGATAGCTGGCTGGCAGCCGCTTCTTTCCAGGAAACTGGCCGCGTGCTTGTTGATGCTGCGATCAAAGGCAAGTTAGATGGGCTGCGTGGCCTCAAGGAGAACGTTATTCTCGGTAAACTCATCCCCTCGCGGGTCCTCTATGTGAGTCCTGACGATGAAAAGAAATTGAAGAGTGGAAGTGTGGAGGAGAAGGAGGCCCCGAGCTTAGAATTAGCCAGTCAGTAAGAATCCCCCGATTCAGAATCGGGACAAGGGGCAGTGATGCGGCTTATTTCAAGTAAGGTAGCTACAGAGGATAGCTCCATTGATTTTGACCTTCGTCCCAGACGTCTAACCGAATTCGTAGGGCAAGAGAGGACTAAAGATAACCTAAAAATAGCCATTCTCGCTGCTAAGGGCAGAGGCGAGCCGCTAGACCATATCATTCTTTACGGTTCCCCCGGCCTGGGAAAGACTACCCTCGCCTACATCATCGCTGCTGAGATGGGAGTTGATATCAAGGTTAGTTCGGGGCCGGCGATAGAACGCACTGGAGACTTAGCAGCTATTCTTACTAACCTGCATGAGGGAGATATCCTTTTCATCGACGAGACACACCGGCTCAACCATACCATAGAGGAAAAACTCTATCCAGCAATGGAGGATTTTGTTTTTGACATCTTTCTAGGGAAAGGTCCATCTGCCAGAAATCTACGGCTAAACTTGCCACACTTCACTTTGATAGGAGCTACCACGCGTCTGGCTCTACTGAGTCCTCCTCTCCGCGATAGATTTGGGGTGCCATATCATCTTGATTTCTACGACGAGGCAGCAATACAGGCGATTTTGGTAAGGTCAGCAGCTATCCTTAAGGTGAAAACAGAGAAAGAGGGACTTGTCCCGATTGCCGAGCGTGCCAGGGGCACTCCTCGAGTAGCCAATCGTCTTTTGAAGAGAATAAGAGATTATGCTCAGGTCATGGCAGATGGGGTTGTCACCAGGGAAGTGGCTCTGGAAGGACTTTCAAAGCTGGAGATAGACTCTGTGGGTTTGGATGACATAGACCATAGAGTCTTGCACACCATAATTGACAAATTTGATGGTGGTCCTGTAGGTCTAGATACTATTGCCGCTTCTATTAACGAGGATGCTGATACTATCATGGATGTTTACGAGCCATACCTTCTTCAGTTAGGTTTTCTGGAACGGACACCTCGTGGCAGAGTAGCTGCCAGGCTTGCTTATGAACATCTGGGACTGCCTTATAAGAGGGACATCCGGTCCCAACCTGGCTTGTGGAGTCAGAAAGAGGACTAAATTCGGCTGTCCCTAACCGCAGGAATCTCTGAAATCCCCAGTACTAAATCCTGAACAGGTCCAGAATCTAATATGGTTTTGGAAATTCGAGACTTGAATCTTGAGATTGTTCAAGATTTGGGATTCTGGATTTTCGGTTGTTTCGAGGGACTATTCGTAGGCCCTAGCCTGCATCCACAGAGGGATGGCAAAGGCGGATAGAGAGAAGAGCAGCAGCAGCCAGCTCCAGTAGCAAATGTTGTCCCCACTTGCAGCGACCACTGCGAATAATACCACAAGCGGCGGAATTAGCAGACTAACAATTTTTAGCCTGCGCTGCTTGAGACGGATGAAGGCGATAGTCGCTGCTGCCAAAGCGACAAAACTAACAACTATCCACAGTGCATTTGTTTGCAGCCTTGCTGCCCAGTCACTTGCCAGAAGCTCATTCCCTCTGCCCAGGGATGAGAACCAGGCGAATGTCACAAGCATGGGTGCTAGCATCAGTGACGCATACAGCCAATCCCGCCTTGCCGTCTGTCTCATTATATGAACAAAGACAAAAAGAGCTGCGGGGATATAGATGAGCGCTGCTATCCATCCCCAGCCTTCGGGGAGTGAAAGCAACAATATGCCGCTGACTACCACCGGCAGAAGGTAGTATCCTAACCAAGGGAAAAGCCATATTGGCTTACCTCGATGCCAACCATAGACTGCAATGCCCACGGCTAGTGCTAATATGATTGAGGGGTAGACCATATTTTGCCAGTAATACGAGGTGAAGAGCAAGGCAACTAAGAGGTGAGGCGAGGCGCTGAGAAGTGCCTCTTTCCAGCTACCTTGAGCGTGTGTTTCATAGATTTGCTCGGCAATGAATTCGGGAGAGCCCAGAGATTGTACTGCGATCTTACTTGCTTCCTCTCTACTTAGCCCCTTTTCTTCTAGCTCTTGGGTCTTGTCCTCGAGATGCGCGCAAAGCTCCTGAGCCACGCCGTCCCTTATAGTCTGATCAATGTGGAGGCTAGCTTTGAACCTGTTTAGGTAATGGCTTATACTACTCACTATTCTAGTCCTACGTCGTTTCCGCTTGTATAACTGCTTTAACTGCCGTAGAAAAATCCTGCCATGTAGCTAATCTTTTGGCTAGGACCTGCTGCCCATTTTCAGTTATGTAGTAGTAACGTCTCTGCTGTCCATTAGGTAGTATTTGCCACTTGCCTGTGATGAGGTTGTCTCGCTCCAGCCGGTGGAGAGCGGGGTAAAGAGTACCTTCCTTAAACTGAAAATACCCGTTACTCCTTTTCTGCAGTTCCTTCACTATCTGGTAGCCATACGTAGGCTGACGACTAATTAAGCAAAGCAATAAAGAATCAGTATTTCCCTTCAACAATTCACGCCCGTAGTTCATCTCTTCACCTCAATGAATACGCTGACTCGCTTTCACTATAACATTGCTTACCTAGTGTGTCAATACTAGTGACTATACTGGCCTTGTTTTAGTTGCCGCAATGAGCTCTAATCGCTAAAATATCTCTTCAGGCAAATGTATCGCGGCACGAAAGATTATTACTCTATTCTTGGTATTTCTGAGAAGGCCAGTCACGAGGAGATAAGACGTGCTTTCAGAAAGCTTGCTATGAAATATCATCCCGACAGGAATTTAGGAAATGAGCACTGGGCAGCGGAAAAATTCAAGGAAATCAACGAGGCCTATGCTGTGCTGGGCGACGAAGTGAAGCGGCGGGAATATGATAGGATGAGGTGGGCCGGTTTTGCTGGATATGGTGCTCAATATGCTGGCGGGCGCTATTACAGCCAGGAGCAGGTGTTTGCGGATGCCTTTAACAATCCCTATTTATTTCAAGAGCTGGCAAGGATGTTTCAAGAGGCTGGTTTGCGGTTCGATGAGGGGTTTGTGGACAATTTGTTCTTTGGTGGCAGGGGTTTAATTTTCAACTTCTCAAGTCAACCCTTAAGAGCTGGGGCCACATCGACTTCAGAGTATAGACCACCTTTGTTATTGCGGCTTTTCGGCAAGGTCATCAGGTTTACTCTTAAAAGAATGCTGGGTATGCAGGAACTCCCATGGCGGAGCAAGGGAGAGGATTTGTACCATGAAATCTATCTCTCTCAGGAACAAGCTGCCTTCGGTGTTGATAAGAAAATAAGATATGAGAGAGGCAAGGAAGAGAAGAAACTTATAGTCAAAGTCCCACCGGGAGTTACCCAGGGGACGAAGGTCAGACTGAGGGGGATGGGATTGGAAGGGCAGACTCCCGGTGACCTCTTCATTACTGTTAAAATTAAGAGTTGACGGATATGGGTGCTTTCGAAGATTTTGTTGACGTAGTAAAGCAAACAGAGACCATGCAGGCTCTCTTCCAGAGCTTGGAGAGGGAGCCGGCCAAGCTCTTGGCCGCTATTTGCCGTGAGTATGAAGTGACTAACAAAGCAGTGCCTGATCATCACCTTAATTTGAGTGGGTACTTTGGTGAGGCAATTTTGCGGGCATTGGTATCAGCAAATCTAATCACCCGGGAACGAGAAGACAGGTTTGCTCTCTACGGGTACAAGCCGACTGAGGAGGGGCTTAAGTATTACAGGGCCATGCTTAAAGAGAAGGAAATCTAGTGTACAAGCTCATCGATACCCATGCTCATCTTGACGAACTGAAAAACCTGGATTTGGCGCTCGAGGAAGCTAAGAAAGCAGGCGTTATTGCGATAGTAGCTGTGGGGTCGAACCACCAATCGAACATAGAAACATTGGAAATATCGCAAAAACATAGCCGTTTTATCTATCCTGCTTTAGGCTTACATCCCTGGGAGCTAGGTAATCTTGGAGCCTTTGAAATAGATGATAATTTGCGGTTTATCGAGCAAAATCTTGCTTCGGCGGTTGCCGTCGGTGAAATAGGTCTGGACTATGACAAGAGGGTGTTGAAGGTAGCGTCCAAAGAATTGCAGCAAGAAGTTCTTGGTCGGCTTCTGAACATCGCCAGGAAATATGCTAAGCCAGCGGTAATTCACAGTAGGTATGCCTGGAAGGATGCCCTGCACCTTGTTCAGGATGTCGGCGTGGAGAAAGCAGTTTTTCACTGGTTCACTGGCTTTTCCAGTGTTCTTAAGGATATAATTGACGGTGGCTATTTTGTTTCGGCCACGCCCGCCACTGAGTATCATGAAGAGCATAGGAGGGCGGTCAAAGAAGCACCTTTACAGAGATTACTTCTGGAGACAGATTGCCCGGTGACTTACGGAAGAGAAGCACGATATGAGTCCCGGCCCGCTGACGTTTTAAGAGGTCTGAAGTCTGTGTCTCAACTTAAGGATATTGATGAAACTACAATTGCTGAACAGACAACGGGAAATGCCATTAACTTCTTTTCTTTGGAAATAGTATTTTAATAAAGGAGGTCAGTTCTGTGACACAATCAATAGTAGGTGAGGATAACTTCCAAAAAACCGTCTTGCAGGCGAAGTCGCCAGTTCTGGTAGATTTCTGGGCACAATGGTGCGGTCCTTGCCTGGCTGCCGCTCCTGTTTTGGAGGAATTAGAGAAAGAGTATACTGGTAAGGTAGACTTCGCCAAAGTGAATGTGGATGAGAATGGTCCTTTGGCTGCCAAGTATGGAATAGCCGCCATTCCCACTATGCTCGTATTTAAAGGCGGTCAGCCTGTTCAGCAGATTATCGGCTACAAGCCCAAGAAAGAGCTCAAAAAGGTATTGGATGGAGTCCTTGAAGGATAGATAAATCATATGGTAAATCCACCCAAAGAAATCTTGCGATCTTCGTGGGAGCCCGGCGAATCTGAAATCAAGTCGACTGGGGCCTGGGAATATTGCCCGAGTGGGAAATAATCGTAAGGCTTTCTGGGTTGGTTTATCTCTTGATGAAAATCTATACGGATGGGGCAAAGAAGTGGCGGATGGAATCAAATTCCTCGGGCAGAAGTGCTAATATAACAGGGGGAATCCCCCCACTAAAAATCTGGCTATTATCGATTGATCGATAGTTGCCTGCATGTCCGGGTAAAACTTGACGGCGATAGCCAGGACGGCAACACATAGCAAGCCGCCTATAACGACGCCAAGGATACAGCCCACAAGCTTATCCAGCCAACCAAGTGCGGCGAAATTGACCAGCTTGGCTAAGAGCCAGCCAATCACACCAGCTACAACCAGAGTAGCTATTGCGATGATGGCGTAGGCAGCTATGTTGCCCCAGATGGCAGCGGACGGGAAAAGCAATGCCGCAAGCTCGTGGTAATAGCGACCGGCCAGAAATATGCCACCTATTAACCCTGCAATGCCAAATACTGTCCTGATCAGTCCTTGCCGCAGGCCTGCAATACCCAGCCCCGCTACCACAACTAGTATGACTATGGTCAACCAATTCATTGCTTACCCCTCCAATCCTCTATTCTATCATAACATAACTACATGCTCGCCCAATGCGCTCTACCACCTCATAGTTCTTGAGTATAGAAATAATTTTGCTTTTCATATCATCAATTTGCTTCTGTGAGACAATTTGTTCACCCAGGATGAATAATTGGCTACAGTGCCGAAGGCAGAAAGCACGATACGTTCTGTTAGAGGAAGGAGACTAATCCTGTTTGATACCTGGATTGGTTGTTTAGTGGTGCGCCGGCTCATAGATTTTCGCTGCACCTGTCCCGATTTCTCTCCACTCGATCCTTTTGACGATGATTTTCAGCAGGCAAAAATCATTGGAGTGTGGACCATCGGGGAAATGTTCGTACAAATCGAATGGCGCCAAGTTCCACACTCTTTTTTTCTTTTCTGTATCCGGGATTATCCGTGCTTCACCTATGACAATGGCAGCCCTATCTCCGTCAGGCGGTTCCACAAAAGCAAGGCAAATCTTGGGATTCTCTCGCAGTTGCTTTACCTTTCTGGAAGTGCTTCGGGTGGTTACCCAGATAGACATATGGTCTTCCACTATCGGTGACACTGTACGGACTCTTGGTTGGTCACCATCGCAGGTGGCGAGATTCGCGTGGAGAAAATTGTCTTTCATTATGGACACGATTTTCTGTTCGTCAGACAGACCCATATTACTCCCTCCTTTCTTTGGGGACTCTGCCTAGCATTTCTACCATAGAGGAAGGCCTGAGCGCTAACGGACGATCTGGGTGAGTATAACAAGGCGCGAATTCGTTATCCAATGCCATATGAAGCTGACAGTTCTTACTGCAATCCATAGACTGACCGCGGCGCCAGGTACTGTGGGAACCTATCTAACAATGCCCGGCGAACAAGGTAGCACATATGGCAGACGTCAACATACTCAGCCTCATGCGGGACGTCATAGTCCTGGGCCAAGCGAGCAGGTCCTCCGTTAACTAAAGGTCTGCAGATCGGGTGCGAATCAGCATCATACTGCCTGACTATCTTTGATAGTGGAATATCCCACATGTTGCCCATACTTAGACCCTGACAGAGATGGATGTTGCCATATGCGTCGAGGTGCACCCTCTTGGGATTCCTGAGATCCTCGTAGGGGCATTGTGTGAATTCTTCCCATGGTCTCCGGGGAAGGCCTTCTATCAACTTCTCGACTGCTCTGCCTCTGAACATAACGCCACCGCCGATAACGGGTTTTCCTTTGGTCTGCCCCTTGTCAATGCCTCCTTCAACCGTGGGCTTATCAATACCAATCGATCCGCAGGGCATACCTAACTTCTTCGCGGCATTTAAGGCATGTCTGGCAGGACTCGTTTCCCTGTCTTCGTAATGAAATTCATCATCGCTTATGCTTATATCGGATACTCCGAGATCGCGAAGTGGCGCTAGCCACAGTTCTGCATCCCCCTCTGATGTTGCCCAGTATGCGTTAGTTACTATTCCGATCTTAAACCCCATACTACGGGCAATCTTGATGCCCTCATACATTAGAGGATAGAATAGAAACGGTTCACCACCTTCGAAATATACCCATTCTATTGTTCCAATTTTGGCTAATTCATCGAAGACTCCCTTCATCTGGTCCAGTGTGAAGGTGCCTTTTGCCTGTGGGCTGCTGTACACGAAACAATGGTCACACTCCGAATCGCATTTGTAGCTCAAGAGAAAATGTATTCCTGTTAGCATTTTCACTACTCCGACGTATTCAATTTTACATTGGCAATTTCCTATGACTCAAGCATATACTCAATTTCCTTTTGCTCCCTGCCAACTGGGCCATTCGGTAGACCAGATTTCTCTTAGATCAACACCTGTGTCAAACTTCGCCACATTCGAACCTGTAGTCGCAGTAAGAGCACATCCATGAGGGGCATTTGGGAAGCTGCAGTGGTGATGTCGCCTTTTCCAAAAGCTCAAGCCGGCGTAACGCTTCAGCCTTAACAGCATTCAAATTCCTGAAGTTTACATCATAGACCATCAGTTTGGCATCCTCTTTAGGAACTCTAACATAGTAGAGCAGCAGCCTGCCTTTGGTGTTCTCTGTTAAGGCACAATCAAATCCCAGCCGCAGGAAATAATGAGGGAATGCTCTGGGCAAACGTTCTCTTTCCACCAATGAAGAGAATTTTGGGTCGCGTAGGATGGTGGGCAGGTTCTGCCAGATTTGGACCAGGTCGGCCAGTGGCGCATGCTTCACGGGGATCCTCTGCGCTTCCCCTGGCGCACCGTAGCGTAGTGAATCGCGGAGTGCATCAATGAAGCCACGCTCGTCTATGGAACGAAGATACTCTTTCTTCTCCTCCCGGACTTCTTCGCCCGGAGCAGTTTCCCGCAGCTTAAGACGCTCAAAATATGCTTTGCGCGGAAAGACAATATCGTTGATACCAAACAGTTGGGATGGTCGGACTTCAGCCATCTTATTGAGGAGCTGTTCGCAAGTTGTGCTATCAACATAAATTTCCCCGGCTAAGTCAGCTATCTCGTGCGATGCTGGCACTGACGTAGTCTTGCAGTCGCATACCTGCGAGTAATCACACTGCTTGTTGAGCCACGGGCAAACGGGAAGATTGCTGGGATCGTTGTCAATGAGCGCTTGCACGAGGAGGTCTCGTCTCTGCCGCATTTCGTCTCGAATTGCTTTCAGGTCCGGGAAAGAAACGTGATAGACAACCAGAGGAGAAGTCGAAGGCGACTCCTCTGATGGGCGCTGATAGATGATGATTTCTCCCTCGTGGGCATTGACCATAGCGCAGTACATCCCCAGCTGCTCGATATAAGTCGGCCTGTACTGCAACAAATCCTTCGTGTCTACAGGTGTCGAGGTGGTCTTGACCTCCACGGGAATCTTTTCGTAGATGTCAATTTTACCCACAATGCCCTCGGCTTCTACGAATTGTTCCAGGTATTCTTCGCTGGATACGGCTGAGCCGAAAGTCTTGTGAAAGCCTGTGCCGGCCCACATAAGCTGCCGTTTCTCCAGTGGTGGAGTGATTTCTGGATACTTCCTCTTGAAGTAGGCCTGTTTGAGGTTAAGTAAGTCGGTTACGGAGATGCGATATGGAGGTCGGCGTGTCTTCAGGGTTTGCATCAAAGCATCCTTGACCGAACGGTTTGCCTCAATGCGGGAAACATAAGATGCGATGTCAAATTCAGCCATTATCGTACCTTACTATTGTATCTTGTCGGGAGAATAACTTCATTATGTCATTGCGAGCCTGATTTCTTCTCCCTCGACGGGATGGGGGAAGAAGTCCGCCAACTCCTCTCCCTCGAACTCCCCTGTCATTGCGAGGCCCCATTTATTGGGCCGAAGCAATCTCTTCTCCCTTGATGGGAGAGGATTAAGGTGAGGGTGACAAGCGAAACAATCTCGCACCCCTTGCCACAATTCTCACTGCCATGCCCTCAGTCGCCTGAAGGCCTCGAGCTTCTCCCTATCTCCGATTTTGGCTTTTTCCACCGCCTGAGTCAGAAATTGGATGCTGCTATCGTAGGTCTTCCTGTCCACAGGATAAGGATAACCATCTTTGCCGCCATGGGCAAAGCTGTAGCTTGCCGGGTCTCGCAGGCTGACCGGTGTCTCATAAACCAACTCTGAAATAAGACTCAGGGCGCGAAGCATTTTAGCTCCTACACCCTGAATGGCTAGCAGTGATTCAAAGGTTTCAGGCTTATGTTGATAAGCGGTGAGGAAAATCTTGCTCAGCCTGTCGGGGTGAATATCCTCCAGGCTGATATAAGCTCGCCGGGGCAGGTTCAAGGTCTTTAGCCTATTTAGCTGGCTGACAATTTTGTCGGGCTTTTCTTCGGCAGCAACCTGGGTAATGACCTCCCTGGATTTGGAACTCTCCAGAGCCACCAGATTCAATGGCTCGGCTCTGGCCTGGGAACAGATGGCAGCCTCTGGCTCGCAGACAAAGTTGCTGACTTTCTCCCCCAGCCAGTGATAGCGGCGCGCATAGCGATTGACCTCATTCATACCCTGTTGAACAACTGCCCACGAGCCGTCTCTGGTAAAGAAGAAGCTATGGTGATAGAGCTGATAGCCGTCCTGGAGGGCGGAATTATCCACCTTGGCTGACATCCGGCTGGCGTAGACCAGGGACGAGGGATTTACCTTCAGCAGGTGCCCGGTGTTTTCTATCTCCGTGGGGGTTTTCCGCGAAGTCCTACCCTTGCCCCCGGCCACAAATAAGCCAAGCTCTCTGTCCAGCCCTCGCATTCCTTCTTTTAAGGCACCGCAGACGGTAGTAGTAACGCCGCTGGAGTGCCAGTCATAGCCCAGGACACAGCCGAAAGCCTGAAACCAGTAGGGGTCCGAAAGGCGGCGCAGCATCTCCCCGGTGCCAAACTCAGTTACGGTGACAATGGTAATCTCTCGCGCAAGCTGGCACATCCGCCCGAAAAGCCACGGCGGCACCTTGCCATAATGCAAAGGCAGATTAGCAATCCCCGTCCTCTGTCCTGAGCCAAGCATCTCCCGTTCCAAAGATATTATATACCACCATTGCCCTAACGGCATTGCAGTTTTGACACGAAAGACTGCGCCCATTACTCGACGCATAGACTACTGGACATAAAACGAATCTGGTATATACTAAAGTTATCTGACATTGCTAAAGAATAATATGAAGAAATCATTAGTAATTATAATGGTGATTACAGCAGTTCTGGTATCAGGATGTTTGAATGATAACACTAATCATGAGCCAACCACCTCCAGAGACTACCGGCAGGATATGCGTGATTTCGTCAAAGGAATTAGTGTCTATGCAAAGGGAATCAATCCCGACTTTATCATCATCCCTCAAAATGGACATGAGCTATTGACCGAAAATGGAGAAGCAGATGGACCACAAGCAAACGAATACATTAATGCAATTGATGGAGCAGGGCAAGAGGATCTTTTTTACGGATATGATGATGACAATGTAGCTACACCGGCATCAAAGCGAAACTACCTGATGGCCTTTATAGATGTTGCTGAGAATGACAACGTCGAGGTTCTGGTCACAGACTACTGTCGGGATCACGATAAAATGGATGATTCTTATGAACAGAACGCCGCCTGGGGATATATATCATTCGCAGCCGATCATAGAGAACTGGACAACATACCATCCTACCCAGCAACTCCTTATCATGTCAATATAGAAAATATTAAGTCGTTAGCAGAAGCAAAGAACTTTTTGTATTTAATTAATCCAAGCGCCCATGATACGAAGACTGAATTTCTTGAAGCTATAGAAAATACAAACTATGATATTGTTCTTATCGATGCCTTTTATATGGATACTATTTTGAGAGCGGATGATGCTGCAACCCTGAAAATTAAAGCAAATGGTGGTAATCGCCTAGTAATTGCATACATGAGCATTGGGGAAGCAGAGAATTACCGTTATTATTGGAAAACTGAATGGGAAACAAACCCACCTTCATGGCTAGCAGAGGAAAATCCATATTGGCCTGGTAACTACAAAGTTCGTTATTGGGATAAGGATTGGCAGAACATGATCTATGGGAACGACGATTCTTATCTGAAAAAGATTCTTGATGTGGGATTTGACGGGGTCTATCTTGACATTATTGATGCGTTTGAGTACTTTGAAAATCAATAAAACTTAGATACTTGGAAAGTGGTGATGGCAACGGCAGATTGGCAATCCCCGTCCTCTGTCCCGCGCTAAGCATCTTCTTTTGTAGGGATATTATACAACAGCGTTTGCCCTAATAGCATTGTAGTTTTGACACTAAATGCTGCGCCCATTACTCGCTGCTGAGATAGCTGAGCAAAAAACGGATTTCGTGTATACTGATGCTACACAGATCCGACTCTCTTAGAGAGAGAAGGAGATGAATTGAAGTCCAGTGAGAAATTTTGCCAGTTCGAGAATGAGGGCGTTAAAATGAAGAAGCGACTAAGCGTGATTGGTGTCTAAACGGGGGTTAAATGGCAGAGACACTTGTTGCAAGACGGCTAAGGAAGAGTGACACTGAAGCAGTAGGAAAGATGAAGGTCATAGGTGTTGGAGACACCGGCTGCAACATCGTCAGCCAAGCGATAAACAAAGGGTTAACTGGCGTTGATTTCGTAACTGTAAATACAGGTGCACAAGCTTCAGCGTTAAGCGAAGCGCCTACCCGCGTTCTGCTAGGGGAAAAATTTGCAGCGGGTTTAGGTAGTGATCCGGAGCTTGCTTTTAGGGCGGCTGAGGAAAGCCGCCATACGATACAAGGTGCAGTGTTTGGTGCTGATGTTGTGGTCATCGTTGCAGGCATGGGGGGTGCCACGGGCACAGGGGCTACTCCTGTCGTAGCTGAGGTAGCTAGAGAGTCAGGTTCTCTCACTATTGCTTTGATAACTGAGCCTTTTTCTTTTGAAGGAGAGCATCGAGTTGAAGTAGCCAAGGAAGGGATTCAAAGACTAAGTACCAGAGTGGATACGTTGGTCATTATACAGAGCGATCTCTTGCTAAGGTCTTGTGATACCGCGAAAAGTGTTGATGATATCTTCGGGATGGTTAACGAATTACTTCTCCGAGGTGTACGAGCTATCTATGAAGCGACTGTAAGCATTCCCGGGCTAATCAAACTTGATTTTGCTGACATTAGATCAGCACTGAAGGATGCAGGGCCAGCGCGTATCTCTTTTGGTAGCAGTGGTGGAGAGAATAGGGCTGTCAACGCTGCTAGAAATGCTTTGAATAGCCCGCTGATGGATATTCCAGTGAAGGAAGCAAAATGTCTGCTATTCAATATAACAGGGGGTACAAGTCTCACTCTGTTCGAGTGTAACGAAGCAGCTCAAGTGGTTGGCCATGCAGTAGCCCCCGATGCCACCATGGTTTTCGGCGTGGCATTTGATCCTGCGATGAACAACGAAGTGGATGTTACTATAGTCGCCGCAGGACTTAGTAGGCAACACGTTTATGAGCTACTTGGTTTAAGGAGCCTTCTCACTGAAATCATAGAATTCCAAGAAGCGAAAGCATTTTTTGAAGCCAACACAAGAAAATTGCTTGATAAGTACCAAGGGAGGTATATAGCTATACTGAGTAGAGAAGTTGTTGATGCGGATGATGACTTCTCTTTATTGGCGGAGAGGGTTTACAGCCGTTATGGTTATAAAGATATATACTTGCCCAAGGTGGAGAGGAAAGGAACAATCCTGCATATTCCAACACCCCACGTCAGGAAAGGATAGCCGTGGAGTATAAATATAGCAAGAATTTCACTCCGCCCGCGCCCGTTATTGAAATCTCGGTCTCAGTGCCACTCTCTAAGGATAACATTTCACTCACGGCTCTTATGGATTCAGGAGCCGATATAACAGTCATCCCTGAGCGAATAATATCTCAATTGAAGATGCGACGTGTTGATTCCACACTGGCCTCTGGCTTTGGCAAAGGTGTGATAGAAGCCACCGTTTATGCTGCAATCTTAAGTGTAGAAGGAGTCTTAAAGCCTAGAATCTACCGTGTTCTCAGTTGGAGGGAAAATTACATTCTTCTCGGCAGGGACTTGCTCAACCAGCTCATAGCTGTGCTTAATGGGCCTAATGAGAAGCTCAAGTTACGATAATCAGAATATTGGCAATGATGGGTTTATTGTCGAATGCCCCAGTGTTTCAGGGTGCGTAAGTCAAGATACAACGGAGCGAGAACCACTGGGAAGCATTGAAGTTTAACTGCTACGATATGTGAAGTAAATGAAAGCGGTAGAAGTTAGAGAGCTGGTCAAGGACTATGGGAACTTCAGGGCAATAAATGGAATCTCTTTTGAAGTAAAAGAAGGGGAGATATTTGGCCTGATAGGTCCTAATGGTGCGGGAAAGACAACCGCACTGAGAGTTGTTGCCACGCTGCTTCAAATAACCTCTGGCAGGGTAGCAGTCTTTGACTATGAACTTCCTAGAGAGGCGGGAGAGGTGAGAAAGATAATAAGCTATTTGCCCGAGGAGGCTGGCGCTTATAAAAATCTCACAGGCAAAGACTACCTGAATTTTATCGCCAAATTCTTTGGTGAGGGAGAGAAGTTCCAGAATATGGTCCGGAGAGGGCTGGAAATAGCCAATTTGGGAGAGAGAATAAATGATAAAGTTGATACATACAGCAAGGGAATGACGCGGCGTTTGCTCGTGGGCAGGGCTTTAATGGTAAATCCGAGATTGGCAATATTAGATGAGCCGACCTCCGGCCTGGATGTGATAAATGCTCAAGAGGTGAGAAGGATAATAAATAGCGCAGTTGAGGCAGGAGTGGCAGTGTTATTGTCTTCGCATAATATGCTTGAAGTGGAGCTTCTATGTCACCGCATCGCTTTAATAAACGATGGGATAATCGTTGCCGGCGGGACTGTTGAGGAACTCAAAAAGGAATATGATGCTAGAAATATAGAAGAGGCTTTCGTTAAGGCAATAAAATGATTGGCAACATAATAAAGAAGGAATTCAAGGAATTGTTTGTCCTCTCAACCCTGCTCCCAATAGTGGTTATTGCCGTAGTGTATGGATCTGTGGGGAATATGATTGGCAACGTCCAGGAAACCATAAAGGAGAAGCCGGTCATAGGAATTGTGGATATGGACGACGGCAATTTTTCTGATATAGCCATGTCCGTTCTTACCGAGAATGCAAAGGTTGTCTATGATGGCGGTGATGCTGAAGAAGGCTTGGAAGAAGTAAGGAAAGAGAATGGAGTTGCGCTTCTGGTAATACCGGAAAGCTTCAGCCAAAGCATTTATGCCAATCATCCCGGGGAAATAGAAATCTACTGGATAATGAGAGGGGCGGGGATGATGGATTCCATATCCTCAGGCGCGGTGGAAGGGCTTACCCAATCAGTGAACCAGGAGATATCAACAAAACTGATACAAGGAGACAGCTCATTAGACCCGGCCCTGGTCTTGAACCCGACGACAAGAAGTGATACCACATTTTTCAAGGGAAAGGAGATCAAAGGGCTATCGCCAAGTGCGCTGGGTAATATGCTTATGTCGCAATCAATAGTTATTCCAATTGTAATAATGATGCTCATAATCATGGCCGGGTCTTCCGTAATATCTTCGATGGGGTTGGAGAAGGAAAACAAAACCCTGGAGACATTGTTAACCCTGCCTGTAAGAAGAAGTCATATAGTCATTGGCAAAATGGTTGGCAGCGCTCTGGTCGGGCTGATAATGGCAGCCATCTACATGATTGGATTTTCACGCTACATGACTTCGTTTCAGTTTTCAGATATAAATCTGGCGGATTTTGGGTTGGCCCTGGGCATGCAAGATTATTTGTTGATAGGGATTTCGTTATTCGTAGCTCTTTTAGCCGGGCTTTCACTATGTATAGTCCTGGGAACATTTGCCAAGAATTATAGAAGTGCCCAGGCACTAATCTTCCCGATAACCGCCCTGGCTCTGATCTCCGTGTTCATAACCATGTTTAAAGATTTCGATACCATTCCTGCCGCCTTAAAAGTTTTGGTGTTTGCCATACCTTTTTCCCACCCAATGATGGCCATACGGGCTCTCATGCTGGATAATTATTCACTGGTAATCGGCGGCATTGCTTACACAGCAGTTTTCACGGTGATAATGGTTGGGATAGCGGTTCGCATTTTCAATTCGGATAGATTATTAACCGGAAGCGTTCAGAGAAGGGTAAGCTTGGGGAAACTGCTGTTGGGATTTCGGCGGTAATAAATTAGCCAGCACAAAAACAACTTTCCTATGAGGAATTCTTGGGATGAGTCTGGCAAATAAGCTGGATTCTGCCACAACAACGGTGATTTTGAGGTAAATAGTGGTGGAGGACTTAATCAAGCGAGCAGCCAGGGATTTGACGGAAAGCAAACATGCCATTGCTTTAACCGGGGCAGGCATATCCACTGAATCGAACATACCTGATTTCAGGGGACCAAAGGGCATCTGGACTCTGAATAAAG
>Ga0315544_1000982_pt1 | contig 23770 bp, 14 predicted proteins | sample SalMarSW160130MG_2_FD_202543 | JGI IMG/M metagenome (GOLD analysis project Ga0315544, IMG submission 202543) | Salt marsh sediment microbial communities from the Plum Island Ecosystem LTER, Massachusetts, United States - Salt Marsh Sediment SW1601-130 ... | reverse complement strand
TTTTTATTGGCACTGAAGACGGAGCACCTTTAAGCTCCATGGAAGATATTCCCCCGGGGGAATATAATGTACAGGCCTTGCTTCACAAGTACGAAACATTCAATCTTTCTTCAGGGCTCACTGTTAAACTACCTGTTGATCGTGGAGAAGGGCAGAACTGGAGAAGGGCACCTGGGAATCTTCGCAGTAAGCCGGTTGAGATCACCATTCAAAAAAACGGCAGGAAAAAATATAATATTGAGCTTACAGAGATCAATCCTCCCATACCCGAACCTGAAGATACCAGATACGTCAGACACATCAAAATCGAGAGCAAACTGCTTTCCGAATTCTGGGGAAGACCTGTGTATCTTGGCGCTCACGTTCTTGTCCCTGAGGGTTTTGATGATCATCCCGAAGCCAGGTATCCAATTTGCATATTTCATGGCCATTTCCCTGCAGATTTTGGCGGTTTCAGGACAGAACCTCCTGATGAAAACCTGAAACCTGATTACAGCGAAAGGTTCAGAATAGGGGGGTACAACATAATTCAGCAACAGGCTTCGTATGACTTTTATAGAAGATGGATATCAAAAGATTTTCCAAGGATGCTGATTGTTGAAATTCAGCATGCAAATCCCTATTATGATGATTCCTATGCCGTAAACTCTGAAAACCTTGGTCCTTATGGCGATGCAATAACGTATGAGCTCATCCCCGAAATTGAAAAACGTTTCAGGGGAATAGGAGAAGGATGGGCGCGGTTTCTCTATGGAGGCTCTACAGGCGGCTGGGAAGCTCTGGCAGTACAGGTTTTCTATCCCGACGAATATAACGGTTGCTTTGCCGCATGTCCCGATCCTATTGATTTCAGGGCATATTGCCTTGTAAACATTTATGAAGATGAGAATGCATATTTTGAGATAGGTCCTTTCGGCAGGATCGAACGACCGGGTCACCGCGACTGGCTGGGGCAGGTAAGTTCAACAGTCAGAGGACAGAACCTTATGGAAAATGTCATCGGTGACAACAGCCGCTCAGGCGGACAATGGGATATCTGGCAGGCGGTCTTCTCCCCTCAGGGTAACGATGGTTATCCCAAGCCTATATGGGATAAGAAGACCGGGATTATCGACAAAGAGGTTGCTGCTTACTGGAAAGAGAACTACGACCTGAGGTATATACTTGAGCGTGACTGGAAAACACTGGGTCCGAAACTCGACGGAAAGATCAGGGTATATTGCGGCGATATGGATAACTTCTACCTGAATAACGCAGTGTATCTTATGGAGGAATTTCTCGAAAGCACTACTGATCCGTATTATGCCGGTGAAGTGGATTATGGCGACAGGGCTGAACATTGCTGGAATGGAGATTATGAACGTCCGAATTATCTCTCAAGACTGAGATATAACGAAATGTATGTTCCAATTATCCTTGAAAGGATAAAGCAAACAGCACCTCCCGGAGCTGATCTTACCAGCTGGAGATATTGAATAAGGAGAAAGGTGAAAGTTTAGGAACGTAGTGACGAAATCCCGCAAGGCGGGAGCGAAAGGTGAAAGTTGGAGCGTAGCGGATACCCCGACTGAACAAAGTGAACGTTGGGGGTGAAATATGCAAACCTGTTGCTGAATACCGGTCCGCTGGGTGATGGCTCGATACCGGAAGAGGATGTCAGGACCCTGAGAGAAGTTGGTAAGCAGCTTGAGATAAAAGCACTTTAATAATTAAATATGAGCTATTTATTACATTGTTTCAAATACTTTTCTTCCCTGGTCCTGGCAGGTACAGTAATGTTAGCCGGATGCCGGCAAATGCCGGAAGAACTGACAGTATATTCTTCTTCAGCAGATCCGGGAATTGAGTTTGCCATTGAAGAAATAAGTTCGGCTCTTCTGGACAAAGGAATTAAAACAACAATGGGCAAGGAGAAGAAGGCTGATATCCTTTTTATTACCCAACCCGGAAATGATCTGATAAAACCTGAAGGATTCATTCTTGAAAAAATGGCAGGCCGTGCAATCAGTATCAAGGCGTCCGATGAGGCCGGGGCAATGTACGGAGGGCTTGAACTGGCAGAGCAGATAAACCTTTATGGCTTTGATGAGGTGAAGGAAACCCGTCAGAATCCCTATATGGAAATGCGTGGAACCAAGTTTAATATTCCGCTCGATGTTCGCACACCAAGCTATACTGATCCGTGCGATGCTGCCCAGAAGAATATGCCTGAAATGTGGAACTTCAGTTTCTGGAAGGAATATATTGACAACCTGGCCCGTTACAGGTACAATTTTATTTCACTCTGGAGCCTTCATCCTTTTCCTTCAATGGTAAAAGTGCCGGGATATGAAGATGTTGCCCTTGACAATGTTGAACGTTCAATCACTGAATGGCAGGAATTATACAACAGTAACGGTACTGGTTTTGATGCTCCCGAAATCATTAACAATACTGAATTAATAAAAGAGATCACCATTGATGAGAAGATCGATTTCTGGAAGAAGGTAATGGCATACGGGAAAAGCCGTAATATTGATTTTTATGTGGTTACCTGGAATATATTTGTTAACGGGACACAGAAGAAGTACGGGATTAATGATGATATTCATAACAAAACCACCCGCGACTATTTCAGGAAAAGTGTCAAACAGATGTTTGTAACCTACCCCGATCTTGCAGGAATTGGCGTGACGACCGGTGAAAACATGCCTGGTTCGGGTTTCAATGAGAAGGAAGACTGGGCTTTTGAAACTTATGCTAAGGGTGTTCTGGATGCCGCCAATGAAATGCCCGACCGGAAATTTACCTTAATTCACAGGCAACATATGACAGGCGCTAAAGATATTATTGAAAAATTCAAACCTGTTATAGATCAGAATAATGTTGAATTCCTGTTTAGCTTCAAATATGCGCAGGCACATGTGATGAGCTCAACCAGCCAGCCTTTTCATAAAGGTTTTGTCAAAGACATTGCAGGTATGAAAACTATCTGGACACTCAGGAATGACGATAATTACTTTTTCCGGTGGGGCGCTCCCGGTTTTGTAAGGGAATTCATTCAGAATATCCCTTACGACGTGTCGCGTGGTTTTTACTACGGGTCGGACCAGTGGATATGGGGACGCGAATTCCTGATGAAAGATGCTGAATCACCCCGCCAGCTGGAAATTGTAAAACACTGGTACCACTGGATGATGTGGGGAAGACTTGGTTATAATCCTCAACTGTCAGATGAATGGTTTATCAAAATGCTCCAGAGTCATTTTAAGGAGGTAGATGCAGTTAAGTTATTTATTGCATGGCAGGAAGCTTCTATGATCTATCCTACAACTACAGGTTTTCACTGGGGTTCGCTTGATTTTCAGTGGTATATAGAAGGATGCAAGAGTACACCGGGGTATGCTCAGAACGAAACTGGATTTCATGATGTAAACCGTTTTATTTCTCTTGGACCTCATACCGGGTCAGGGGCACAATCCATCCCCGATTTTGTTAAGATGACAATGGAAGAGGAAGAATCAGATTTAATAAGCCCTTTCCAGGTTTCCCGGAAACTACATGAGCATGCAGATAAGGCTCTGGAAATCCTCGAATCTTTGAATCCCGGAAATAACAAAGAGCTTAAAGTAACCCTGAATGATATCCGGACAATGGCCTGCCTTGGGAAATACTATGCCTGGAAAATTGCAGGCTCAACTAATGTTGCCCTTCACCGTGAAACAAAAGAGAAAACATACCAGGATGAAGCAATTGAGCAACTCACTAAAGCACTGGATGCCTGGAAACTGTATACCGTAGCAGCCATGGAACAGAACCATAATCCTCTCTGGACGAACCGTGTAGGGTATGTAGACTGGGTGAAGTTTTCTGAATACGCAGAGCAGGACATTGAAATAGCCAAAATGAATTAATCCCCTAATCTTTATAAAATGAAAATTTCCAACTCTCTGTTACGCTATATTCCTCTGACATTAGTGCCTCTTGCCACCGGTTGCCGGCAAGAACAACCTCCACCCAATATTATTTTTCTCCTGACTGACGACCAGCGCTTCGATGCTATGGGTTATACAGGCAATCCATATATTAGAACACCCAATATAGACAGGCTTGCTGAGAGGGGGATCATATTTGAAAATGCATATGTCACAACCTCAATATCCTGTGCCAGCAGGGCAAGCATTCTTACCGGACAGTATGCCTCGAGACATGGGATTAATGACTTTAATACCGATTTTACTGATTCAGCATTGTTAAGGACCTACCCGTTGATACTCAAAAACCGGGCAGGATATAAGATCGGCTTTATCGGGAAATATGGTGTCGGGCTTAAAGAGCATCCTGAAGACAGTTACGACTACTGGGGTTGCGAGCAGATTACACAACCCAGGTATGAGAATTACGATTCAACAGGCAAAATGACCCATTATACCGACCTGGTGAATTCACTCATTGAAGAATTCTTTTCAGAATATGGCAATTCCGGTCCATTTTGTCTTTCTGTAAGCTTTAAGGCGCCCCATGTGGAAGATTCAGATCCACGACAGTTTATTTATAATGAAAGATATTCGAAAAACTACAAGTACCTTAATTATCCAAAGCCTGAATCGGGCAGTGATAAATACTGGAAATTGTTTCCTGAAGAATTCAGGCTGAACAATGAAGCCCGCAGGAGATGGGAAATACGCTTTGAGACAGATAGTCTGTTCAGGGAGAGTGTAAGGGGCTATTACCGGTTGATACAGGGTGTTGATGATGTGGTAGGCAACATCACAAGTAAGCTTGAAGAACTTGGTATTGATAATAATACAATAATCATAATGATGGGAGATAACGGGTTCTTCCTTGGGGAACACGGCCTGGCCGGAAAATGGTTCCCCTATGAAGAATCGGTGAGAGTTCCGCTATTCATTTATAATCCTGTGGAGAAAGAGATTCATATGGGTAGGAGGATACAGAATATTGCCCTGAATATTGATATTGCACCGACAATTCTTGCTTTTGCCGGAATTGAAAAAGAGAAGGGCATGCAGGGAGAACCATTACAGAAAACCTGGGAACAGGATAGCCGGGAATGGCGTAAGATGTTTTTCTACGAGCACCGGTTCCAGCATGCCGGTCTGCCAAAATCGGAAGCATTGATCAGTCTGGATTATAAATATATCAACTATTACGAATTACCCGACAGCAGCCAGGAGTTTTACAATCTTGTAAGAGATCCGAAAGAGATTGATAACCTTATTGATTCATCTGAATATCGGGATATCATTGCAAACCAGAAAATAATTCTCGATAGTCTTAAGATGATTGTCAGATAAAAAATGTCGGTTCATTAATATAAAACTTTATGGTTAAACACAATTGGTTATTAATTAAATATTAGTGCATTAGTGGCAAAAAAAAATGCCTCTAATGCACGAATAAAAGAATATAATAAAAATATATGAAAACCTATGTAATCCTGATATCTCTTGTAGCAGCGCTCGGTGGATTATTATTTGGTTTTGACACTGCAGTAATTTCAGGAACTCTTAATTTCATTCAACCTTATTTTGGTCTGTCAGAGGCCGGCCTCGGCTGGACCGTCAGCAGTCTGCTGTTCGGATGTATAATCGGGGTAAGCATAGCCGGCAAGCTGGGCGACAGGTACGGGCGTAAAAAAGTGCTTATGCTGGCCGCCGCATTATTCTTTGTGTCGGCTGTAGTAAGCGCTCTATCTACCCGTTTACTTTTATTTGTTATTGCACGATTAATGGGCGGGCTTGCCGTTGGAGTTGCCTCCATATTGTCTCCCATGTATATTGCCGAAATAGCACCGGCCAGGTATCGCGGACTCCTTGTCTCCATGAATCAGTTAACGATAGTAACAGGAATATTAATGGCCTTTTTTACCAACTACCTTCTGGTTAATACCGGTGAGAATAACTGGCGGTGGATGCTGCTGGTAATGGCTGCACCTGCAATCCTGCTTTTTGTCAGTATGTTCCTGGTACCGGAGAGCCCCCGCTGGCTGGTGGCCCGTAATTCAGAGAATAAAGCATTGCAGGTATTGATGAAAACCGTTGGTGAAACTGATGCCCGCGACCGCCTGAACGATATAAAACAAACTCTTCAAAACAGGGAGGAAGCAGGTTATCATGAGCTGTTTTTACCCAATATCAGGCCGATCCTGTGGATCGGGATCATGCTTGCGGTCTTTCAGCAGATAACAGGTATCAATACTATCCTTTATTACGCTCCGAAGATCTTTACTGGTATAGGGCATGGCAATGATACAGCCCTGCTTCAGACTGTTGCCATTGGCAGTACAAATGTTCTTTTTACCGTTGTTGCAATGCTGATCATCGACCGTATCGGACGAAGATTCCTGATTCTTGCAGGATCAGCCGGAATGAGCGCCATGTTCGTATGCCTTGCACTTCTTTACTATACCGGTAACACTGCAGGAATCATGGTGCTGATCTTTATCCTCGGATATATTGCATTTTTTGCCCTTTCCCTTGGGCCGGCAGTCTGGGTGGTGATCTCCGAGATTTTCCCGAACCGCCTGCGCAGCAAAGGTATGTCGGTGGCTGTTGTTGCATTATGGACAGCATGCACTATTGTAAGTATTACCTTTCCGGTCATGCTGGAAGCATTGCAAGGTGACATTACCTTCATGATCTTCGCGTTTATCTGTCTACTGAACCTGTTATATGTATGGAAGTATGTCCCTGAAACAAGAGGAAAGACCCTAGAAGAGCTGGAGAAAAAACTTGTAAAACATTAAGAAATGAAAACTATTGCCATGAAATTGTTTATTTCAATTTTTGCTCTGTCAGTCCTTCTTCCCGGCTGTCACAATGAAAGTAATAAAAGAAAAGAAATAAACCTGAACGGGGAATGGTCAATTGCCAGAACTGACACATTTGAGATATTCCCTGCTGAATTCAAGAGCAAAGTGCCTCTTCCGGGGCTGATTGATCTGGCTATTTCTTCCCTCGATACCAGCAAAGCCTTCAATAAAGGTGTTTACTGGTATAAAACTACTTTCGTCATCGACCGGCAATACCCGGATCTTATCCAGTTAAAAATAGGCAAGGCAAAATACCATGCAAAGGTCTATGTTAATGACCAGTTTGCAGGAGAGCTGTTATATTGTTTTACGCCGGGTTATTTCAATATTAGCATGTTCCTGAATCCTCCCGGAGAGGTTAATGAACTAATGATTGCAGTAGGCACTTATAACAATATGCCTGACACGGTGATAAGGGGGCATGATTTTGAAAAACTAACCTATATTCCCGGTATTTATGATGATGTGAAGTTGATCCTGAGCGGTTATCCCTTTATCCGCAATATCCAGACCGCCCCAATTATTACAGAAGAAAAAATTAGAGTTGTTGCTGATATAGATAATAACGGAGTGCAGGGGAAACAACGGCTGGCATATTCTGTCAAAGAAAAAAAATCAGGTAAAACGGTTGCCCGGGGAATTTCAAAATCAAATGACTTTAGTATTTCAATTCCGGGATGCAATCTCTGGTCACCTGAATCTCCGTTCCTGTATGAGCTGAATCTTTCAACCGGATCCGATGATAAATCAGTCTCCTTCGGTATGCGTTCCTTCTCTTTCGATACAGTTCCAGGCAGGGCATTATTAAATGGAAAACCTTATTACATGAGGGGTACAAATGTGTGTATCTTTCGCTTTTTTGAAGACCCTGACAGGTGTTTATTGCCATGGACCGATGAGTGGGTTGTAAAGCTGCATAATCAATTTAAATCTATGCACTGGAATTCGATCAGGTATTGTATAGGCCTTCCCCCGGAGCGCTGGTATGGGATTGCTGACAGTCTGGGCTTCCTGATACAGGACGAATATCCGGTCTGGACATTGAATCAACATGATATGATCTACCCGGAAGTGACCGCAAATCACCTGGCAAATGAGTACCGCGCGTGGATGCAGGAGCACTGGAATCATCCCTGCGTGGTGATCTGGGATGCCCAAAACGAATCTGTATGCAGTGTAACCGGTGAGGCGATTAAAATGGTCAGGGGGCTTGACCTCTCGGACCGTCCGTGGGAAAATGGCTGGTCAGCACCAGGATTGCCCACCGATCCACTTGAAACACATCCTTATCTTTTTTCGAGGTACAGGAACAAAGCAGTGCCCTCGGCAGAGGGGCCTTTAAAGGATCTCTTAGGCATAGTCAGGATTCCGGGCAATGACGCCAACGACCACGACCCTCCTGAAAACAAAAAACGATACCCTAATCCATTAATTATTAATGAATATGGCTGGCTCTGGCTCAACCGCGACGGATCAACCACGACACTTACTGACAGGGTATATGATGTGGCTTTCGGGAAAAACCTTGCAAAGGAGCAGAGGATCTACCAGTATACTAGGCATCTGGGCATGCTGACGGAGTACTGGCGTGCACACCGGAATTGCGCCGGAGTGCTCCACTTCTGCGGCCTGGGTTATTCAAGGCCGGAAGAACCAAGAGGGCAGACCAGTGACCATTTCATCGATATTGAGAACCTTGCTTATGAGCCGCTTTTTGTAAAATATATGAAGCCTGCTTTTTCACCATCCGTACTGATGATCGATTTCTGGGACATATCGGTAAATCCAGGATCAAAAAAAGAAATTGACGTATATGTCATCAATGATCCGGATAATACCTGGAAAGGCATTCTAAAGGTAACCATATGCAAAGATGATAAGGTCTTTTTAACTCAGGGCAGAGAAGTGCAGATTACAGCCCGGGACCGGCTGATAACTACTTTTCAGGTGGATATGCCCATGGAAATAGGAAATTACAGACTCGAGGCAGAAATAGACTATCAGGGAGAGTCCGTTAAAAGCATCCGTGAATTTAAAGTTAAGTAAATATGAAAAGATCATTCAGATCAGAAGCTGCAAAAGGCTTTAAATTAATTACTTCAGGAAGAAATGAAATTATTACTGAAAAAGATCTTGAACATTTACCTGATATTGTTAAAAAATACCTGGAACTTGTTAAGGTAAAAGGAAGGGAAAAGGTATTCAACATGAAGGTGCATTTTCGAGGCAGGATACGAATGAAACCTGAAGAAAAATGGATGAAATTTAAGGCCAGACAATATAGTTTTTTTTATAATCCGACAAGACTTTTTTACCTCAAAGCCCTGAGATCGGGAATTCCCGCAACAGGTCTTCATATTTATAAAAATGTTGCGGCAAGCATGGTAATTAAGATAGCAGGTCTTTTTAAAATTACGGATGTCAAAGGGGAGGAAATGAATAAGGCAGAAACCGTTACATACTTTAATGATATGTGTCTGATGGCCCCCGCAACACTGATTGATAAAAATATTTCATGGGAAGTGATTGATCTCCTTGCCGTTAGGGCCAATTTCACTAATGAAGATATAACAATAACCGCAGAGTTGTATTTTAATGAGCAGGGTGAATTAACCAATTTTATCAGTTATGACAGATATGATCTTTCAAATCCTGAATCACCCGGGATTTATCCATTTTCAACTCCTGTCGAAGAATATAAAGAATTTAACGGTTTCCGGTTACCCTGTAAAGCAAAAGCAATCTGGCACCGGCCGCAAGCTGATTTTTGTTATGGGGAGTTTATTATAAAAGATATCAATTACAACTGCAGTAAATAATCAGGTCCAAAGAGATTTATCATTCGTGCATTAGTAGCAAAAAAATAAGCCATGAATGCACTAATTATTTTTAAATTAGCATACTAAAAATTTTTGCATGAGCGACCTGATCTACAAGGAAGAATGTTTTTCCATAATTGGTAAGTGCTTTGAGGTTCATAATAATCTGGGGGCAGGCTTTCTTGAAATTGTATATAAGGACGCACTCGAATATGAATTCAGAAAAGCAGATATTCTGTTTGAAAGAGAAAAAGAATATTCAGTAAAATACAAAAATGTCATTCTGCCTCATAGGTTCTATGCTGATTTTGTAGTTTTTGATAAAATAATTCTGGAAGTAAAGGGAGTATCAGGCATAGCAGATGAGTTTATTGCCCAGGCTATAAATTATTTAAAAGTATCAGGTAACAAATTAGCATTAATAGTCAATTTCGGCGAATTGAAACTAAATTACAAAAGGATTATATTATAAGCCACAAATGAACTAATATTAATTAATTGTATATTAGTGCATTAGTGGCAAAAAAATAAGCCACGAATGCACTAATGGTTGCGAAGACCATAACTTTAGTATAGGGGAAGATGAAAGTCATTAAATCAGACTACTACAGGATTAAAGATGAATGCAGAAAGGTATTTCTGAAATATCTTGAAAAGGAAGTTTCTGTAATTCTGGTAAATGAAGTTCATTCAATAGGAAAAGAGCTAAACAGACAACAATCCAATATATCATGAAAAAGACAAACAGACGCAAATTTATAAAGGTTGGAGTATACTCAAGTCTTGCACTGGCAACTCCTGTTCTTACATCCTGCTTTTTGAATGAAAAATCAGCTTCTGAGTCATCAATAAGCAAGACTTCAAAAGTAGCTGTTATAAAGGGAGATGATTTAAGTTCAATGACCCGTGATGCTATTGATGCACTGGGTGGAATTCAAACAATTATTTCCAGAGGTGATAAAGTTTTTATAAAACCTAATTTTGTCAGTTTCCCATGGGCACAATTCGATAATTGTTTCCTGAATGGAGAGTGTACAAAGCCTGAAATCATTATTGCCACAACTGAGGAGTGCCTGAAAGCAGGTGCTTCAGAAGTCATCATTGGTGAAGGCTCACACCTTCCTTCATTCGACTGTAAATATGCAGTTACCTTTGATAATAAAACCAACCTGGTAAATGAAGCAAAAAAGCTGAGCTCAAAATATAATGCCAGAGTAAGCCTTGCATGCCTTGAGACCGACTCTCCCGGATGGGTTGAAGTTCCCTCAGTTACGCCACATGGTAAAATTGCAATCTCGAGTCTGGTTACAACAGCAGATAAAGTAATTTCACTTCCGGTCGCAAAGACTCATTCATGGGCCCAGCTCTCGCTTGCGACAAAGAATTTCATTGGCATAACACCACTGTCACGATATGCCCAGCTGGTTGATAATACATGGTGGAACCGTGGAAGCTTTGACCATAGCAGCCCCAGGGCGATCGGACAGGTATACCTGGATATTGTAAAAACTATAAGGCCTGTATTATCAATTATTGATTTCTCTATCGGAATAGAAGGTAATGGCCCTACACTAAATAATGGTGGAACTACAACAGATATGAAAGACAAGCTAGGCACATGGGCCTTGATAGCCAGCACAGATATTATGTCAGCAGATGCCTCAGCAGCACGTATTATGAACCACAGGATCCCGAGTATAAAACAACTGGAAATGGGTTTCGAAATGGGATTGGGAGAAATACGGGAAGATGCAATAGAGATCATTGGTGAGAAACTTGAAAACTTACGTACTCCATGGAAACGAGCGAGACTAATGAGATAATAAGAAATATATTACAATAATGAAATCCCTGTTTATATTTAATGCCGTATATTCTAATTGGAGAGAATACTGCTTATTGTCAACTTGCCGCTTAATATAAAGCATTATTATAATAAAGCTGCACGAAAGATATACTTAACGTTATGCATAAGCTCAAATTAGACAATAGATGAAGATAATATTAATATCAATCGGAACCCGTGGAGATATGCAACCTTTTTTAGCAATTGGGGAAATATTGAAAGAAAAAGGGAATGAAGTAATATGTGCTTTCCCGGAGCAGTTTAGAAATCTTGTGGAAAATTCAAATATGGTATTCGCTTCTTTGGGAACAAAATTTATTGAAATGCTGGATAGTGATGATGGGAAAGCTGCTCTTGGAGGGAGTGGCTCAGGTTTAAAGAAAATGTTCGCTTATATAAAACTTGCCAGACATCAAACAGAAATCAATAAAGAATTGGTTGCCAAACAATGTGAATTAATTGAAAACGAAATCCCTGATAAAATTGTATACAATGGAAAAGCCATTTACCCAATAATTTGGGGATTAAATAATAGAGAAAAGAATATTCTTATAAGTCCTTTACCTTATATGCACTATGTGAGAAATCATACACATATTGCTTTTAATAGTAATTATGGTTCTTTTCTAAATAAACTAACCTATTCATTAGCGAATTTCGGGTTGATCACGACAGTAATGATAACTAAAAGGTGGTTGAAAATCACAAAAAAAATAACCCGAAAACAAATAAAAAATGCCCTTCTGTCGAATAAGGCTATTTATACAATTTCTCCCTCTCTTTTTTCAAGACCGGATGACTGGAATGAGAATCTTAAAGTATTGGGGTATCACGAGAGAAATAAGGTAATAAGCTGGCGTGCGGATAAAGACTTAAATGATTTTTTAGAAAAACACAATCGAATACTGTTAATTACTTTTGGCAGTATGACCAATCCTGAACCGGAAGAAAAAACTAAAGTAATTATTGATATCCTTGAACGAAATAAAATTCCTGCAATAATTAATACAGCATCCGGTGGCCTATCCAAACCTGATAAATTTGATTCTGAATTAATATACTTTGTTTCTCAAATTCCTTACGACTGGATTTTTCCAAAAATGTATGGCGTAATTCATCATGGAGGTTCAGGAACAACTCATTTGGGGCTTAAGTATGGATGTGCAACAATGATTATCCCGCATATAATTGACCAATTTGTATGGAATAAGATTATTTATAATATGGATGCTGGTCCAAAAGGTGTAAAAATAAGTAAGATTACTACGAAAAATCTAGAACCAAAAATTCTTGAATTAGTGAACAATACTTCCTTCAAAAAGAAAGCGCAGAAAGTAGCCAGTCAAATGGAAAAAGAAGATTTTAGAGAAGAATTGTATAACGCAATAGTGGAGTGAATTGGCTACAATAATAGAATTTACGAGCATTAGTTCATCAATCACAAGATAGTATTTATTGATAAATGCTGATAAAGCAGATTGAAATATACAAATCTCCTGTAAAGCTTAAAGAACCTTTCATAATATCTTTAGGACCTGCGTATTATGCTGAAAATATTATAGTTATTATCAGAACTGATACAGGTATTAATGGTTATGGTGAATGCAGTCCTTTCAGTATGATCAACGGCGAAACAATTGATACAGGATTTATTGTGGGACATTACCTTGCAGAAAATCTGCTTGGAAAAGATCCATTAAATATTCCGGAATGTCACAGTATTATGGACCGTACTATATACGGCAACTCAAGCATAAAAAGCGCTTTCGATATAGCATTATATGACATCGCTTCTCAAAATGCAAATGTCCCTTTACACTCCTTTCTCGGAGGAAATAACAGAAAAAAACTCTTTACCGATTATACTGTCAGTCTTAGTGATCCCGCTTGTATGGCTGAGAATGCCTTAAAAGTTAAGAAAAGAGGATTTCGTATCATCAAGATAAAGCTGGGTGAAACAGGCAGGAAAGACATTGAAAGGGTAAGGATGATACGGGAAAAAGTCGGTCCTGAGATAACTCTGCGGATCGATGCAAATCAGGGCTGGAATAAATCCGAAGCTATAGAAACACTTATAACTCTTGAACCATATAATATTGAGTTCTGTGAGGAACCAATACCCCGTTGGGATTTTATGGATCTTCCCGAAATAAGTAAGAAAAGCCCGGTACCGGTGATGGCAGATGAGTCATGTTGTGACAGTCACGATGCCCGTCGCCTGATAGATATCGGGGCCTGCACTCTTTTTAACGTCAAGCTGGGTAAATCAGCAGGTATATATGATGCACTTAAAATCATCCATTTAGCCGCACAGACGGGCATGAAAGTACAAATGGGCGGGTTTCTCGAAACCAGACTCGGTTTTACTGCATCAGCACATCTTGCCCTGGCTGGTGAGAATGTCAGATTCTGCGACTTCGATACACCTCTTATGCTGACCGAAGATCCTGTAAATGGGGGTATCAACTATAAAAGCGGTGGAATGATTGTTGTACCCAATGTACCCGGACTGGGTGCAACAATTAAACAGGAATTCCTTGAAAGTCTCACTAATACAGTTATTTGCTGATTCACTCCCATCTAATTCGTTAATATTTTAAATTGTATCGAATTCTGTTATAGTCAATCTCATCCCCATACTAATGAAACCCGATCTTATCGTCATAAAAGACTTATATGCTATCTTCAGGTACAGCAATCCTTATGAAAATCCTGATTGGACTGAAAGTCCTGATTTTTATTCATTTACAAGAACCCGGGATGAAATATCAATAGTCTGCAAACAGGATACCAAAAACATTCCCGGCTACATTGCAATTGATAAAAACTGGAGAATTATTAAAGTCAATGGTCCTCTTAACCTGTCATTAACAGGAATAATTGCCGGTATTTCCGGTATTCTGGCAAAAAACAGAATACCTTTATTCACTATTTCCACCTATAACACCGATTACATACTTATTAAAGAGATAAACCTGGATAAGGCAATAAATGCCCTGAAAAAAGACGGTTACAGATTATCGCCTGAAGAAAATTAGCCATTTTTACCTGTAACCAAATATTCTTTCATCCACGATAATTTGTAACTTGCAATCCCTATTTATTAACCAACCACATCCTATGAAAAACCAAAAGCCTCTTATTTCACTTTTAATTTTTCTAATTGTTCTTTTTACTGCCTGTAAAAGAAGTGAACAGAGCGGGAAATTTGTATGGTTTGACAAACCCGCAACATATTTTGAAGAAGCCTTCCCTCTCGGCAATGGCTTTATCGGAATGATGGTAAAAGGAGGAGTGCCCTCCGAGGACCTGATACTCAATGAATCATCCCTCTGGACCGGTGGACCGGTCGATCCCAATATGAATCCTGATGCCTGGAAAAACCTTGAGGATGTCAGGGAAGCCCTCTTTTCTGAAAACTACCGGCTGGCAGAGGAGCTGGTCAGGAAAATGCAGGGGAAATTCTCCGAGTCCTTTGCTCCGCTTAGTAATCTGTGGTTAAGATTCAACCATGCCGATTCAATTATTGATTATCAACGTGTTCTCGATTTAAGCACAGGAATTGCCACTGTTGATTATTCATCGGGAAATAACCGTTTTCACCGAGAGTACTTTGTTTCAAATCCCGACCATGTGGCTGTTATTCTGCTTCGGGGAGATTCTCCCGGATCACTGAACTTCACAATGTCTTCTACAAGCCTGCTGAAATATAAAACCGAGTTTCAGAATTCAGACCTGATCATGGACGGACTTGCCCCTGTACATGCTGAACCAAATTACAACAGAAACGTTTCTGATCCTGTAGTATATGACACTGCCGGAAGAGGCATGCGATTCAGGATGATTGCAAGAGTTGTGAAGACTGATGGAAAAACATCTTCAGACACTACCGGTCTGCATGTAGAAAACGCTTCGGAAGCTATAATCATTCTTTCAATTGCTACCAGCTATAACGGATTTGATAAAGATCCGGGGCTGGAAGGTAAAGACGAGAAAAAAACAGCTTCAGAGTATCTGGAAAAAGCATCACCTTTCTCATACGATGAACTACAAATAAGACATATAAACGATTTCAGCTCATTGTTCAACAGGGTTTCATTGTCATTAAATAATGCCAGAGCACCCGATCACCCTGTCTATCAAAGACTTATTAATTATGGCGATTCAATTACAGACTATGGGCTTGAAGAATTGTATTTTCAATTTGGCCGGTACCTGCTCATAAGCTCATCACGCCCCGGCGGGATTCCTGCCAATCTACAGGGGATATGGAATCCTCATCTAAGACCTCCATGGAGCAGCAACTACACTACCAACATAAATGCAGAGATGAATTATTGGCCGGCGGAAGTGACCAATCTGCAGGAAATGCATGAACCCCTTATGGAATTCATAGGCAGACTTCCTGAAACAGGTGAAATCACTGCCAGAACCTTCTATAATTGTAATGGATGGTGTTGCAGCCACAACAGCGATATCTGGGCAATGACCAATCCAGTTGGTAATTTCGGGAATGGCGATCCTGTCTGGGCTAACTGGTCGATGGCAGGACCCTGGTACAGCCTCCATCTCTGGGAACATTTCGCATTTAGCTGCGATACAACATGGCTAAGGGATTATGCATGGCCTCTGATGAAAGGTGCTGCCCGCTTCTGTCTCGATTTTCTGGTATCCGATCCAAAAGGATATCTTGTCACAGCTCCCTCAACTTCTCCTGAAAACAAATTCAAAATGCCCGACGGATTTACCGGTTCAACACTTTACGGTGGGACATCAGATCTTGCCCTGATCCGTGGACTTTTCAACAAGATAATCGCTGCTTCGGAAATTCTGCAGATTGATTTTGATTTTGCTGCTGAAATAAAAACAGCTCTGACAAAAATGTATCCTTACCAGGTTGGGCAAAAAGGTAACCTGCAGGAATGGTATCACGACTGGGAAGATGCTGATCCTCAGCACAGGCATATTTCACATCTCATTGGCCTTCACCCTGATAACCAGATTTCCCCCATTTCCACACCTGATCTGGCAGCTGCTGTAAAACGTTCCCTTGAGCTTCGTGGTGACGGAGGAACAGGCTGGAGCAAAGCCTGGAAGATCAACATGTGGGCAAGACTTCTTGATGGAAACCATGCCTACAAAATGCTTCGTACACATCTCAACTTTGTTGATCCCACGCCCGGTGCCAGGAACAGTGGTGGCGGAACATATCCCAATCTGTTTGACGCCCACCCGCCATTCCAGATTGACGGAAATTTTGGAGGAACATCAGGAATTGCAGAGATGCTGCTACAGAGCCATATGGGTGAAATTCACTTATTACCAGCACTGCCTGATGCCTGGCAGGCTGGTTCGATAACCGGATTAAGAGCAAGGGGAGGATTCACAGTTGACCAGAAATGGAAAGACGGGAAGCTGACCAGTGCTGTTATTTATCCTGATTTTGATGGAACGGTAAGGATCAGGTATGGAGAAAAGATATTAAACATTAATACAATTGCCGGGAAAGAAGTTAAGATAAATCCAAAATCCTTTAAATCACCCCCTCTGCCCCGCTGAGAAGCCATGATAAATTTATTGTTCATATCAACATCAAACGCAAGGGAAATTTAAGGATTGTGTTCATCCAGGATATCTACAGGATTTCAGATAATAAACTTATTGCCTGTGCCGAAGTTACAGGTATTGCCGCCAGGAATGGTAAACCAGTGTCTCCCGGACCACTTTTATCTCTTCTTGAACTGGAATAACAGTGCATAAAAATCAATATATTGCATCAAATTTGAAATAAATAAGGTCTTTTAGCCATCCAAGTCTGATAGCTTTGTCAGGCTTGTTGAGTTTTGCGATAATCTCTGAGGCTATAACTGTGAAAATGAAATTTAAAATATTATTGTTATTCCTTTTGCTGTTTTGTTCTCGTTATCTGTCTGCCCAGGAAGTGATTACAGTAGCCTTTGATTATTCAGGGCTCTCCTTTAAAGAATTTGCATTGAAGGTTGAGATCACTGACAGCGTTAAATTCTTCTATAAAGATGAGTGGGTTGAGAATATCAGGCTGGGTGAATTCAAAGATCCTGTTTTGTTGTCAGAACTACTTGACTCTCTTTTTAAAGGGAATACTCTTTTTTATTTTATTGATGACAGGCGAAATATCTATATAACCAGTGGTTTTGCTGTTAAGGTTCATCGCGAGGAGATTAAGGAAGCCGAAAAATACATAGCCCCGACAGACTACGAAGTGCAGGAGACCGATCAGCAAGCCGGGAATCTGTTCTTTAACATTGGCAATCCGGCCGACAGGAATATACCGGGCTATGTTACTCTCTCGGGTTATATCACAGACAAGGATACAAAAGAGTCTGTTTCAGGAGCGACTGTATATATTGAAAAACTGTCGGCCGGAACTCTCTCAAATCGATATGGTTACTATTCACTTACAATCCCGAAGGGATCTCACATGGTGAGATTCTCTTTTATCGGGATGAAGGAGAAAATGGTCAATGTCAATATTTACAGGAGCGGAGAGATGAATATTGAAATGAGCAGTACGCTTGTTCCGTTAAGGGAAACAGTTATTACGGCCAACAGGAGTGTAATCCTTCAGAGGACCGAAGTCGGGGTTGAGAAGATAGACGTCTCTACATTCATGATTATGCCTACCTCCATGGGAGAGCCGGATATCATTAAAAATGTCCTGCTCATAACAGGAGTCCAATCGATAGGTGAAGGGTCAGTTGGATTCAATGTCAGGGGAGGTTTTTCTGATCAGAACCTCATTCTCCTGTATGATGCCCCGTTATATAATTCGTCCCATTTCTTTGGATTTTTCTCGGCTGTAAATTCAGATATCATAAAGGATGTCACTCTTTACAAAGGGGGAATGCCAACCCGTTACGGCGGGAGAATTTCCTCAATACTCGATATAGGTACCAAGGAGGGGAACAAGAGGGAGTTTTACGGGAATACAGGTATAAGCCCTATCACAACCCATCTTGTTCTTGAGGGGCCGATAAAAAAAGACACAGCCTCATTCATTTTGGCCGGCCGTACTACCTATTCAAACTGGGTGTTAAAGCTTATTGAGGATGAAGCTATAAGCAGAAGCAGGTCAAATTACTATGATTTAAATGGTAAAATAACTTATGATATAAATAAGAATAATAAGATTGATCTTTCAGGCTATTTAAGTCACGATGCATTCAGGTTCAACTTCGATACCTTATATAGTTTCAATAACAAGATCCTTTCATTAAGGTGGCAACATTTCTTCAATAACCGGTTCTTTGCGGTGGTTACTGCCAATAATAGCGATTATAATTATAATGTATCCAGTAACAGTAATCCTGCTGAGGGATTCATAATGTCGCATAAAATCAACAGCACAGGATTTAAGGCTGACTTTAATATGTATGAAGGGCGGCATGATTTCAATTACGGTCTTGACTTAACAAGGTATTCTGTTAATCCGGGAAGTTATCTGCCGGCTTCAGATTCATCATTCATTGTACCGAAGAATATTCCCATGGAAAGAGCTCTTGAGGGATCAGTTTATCTTGAGGATAAATTCGCTTTTAATGAGTATATATCGGTCAATGCCGGGATACGTCTTTCTTCTTATTTCGCATTTGGAGAGAAATCTGTTCTGAAATATGATCCGCGGAGTATGAAGAATAAGTTCTCAGTTACGGACACTCTCACTTTCAGAAAAGGAGAGATATATAAAACATATATGGGACCCGAATTCAGGGCTTCGGTAAATATAAGGACTACTGATAAAAGCTCTGTCAAGTTCAATTATAACAGGACCCGCCAGTATATCCATCTTTTATCTAACACGGTCTCAATATCTCCGACTGATACATGGAAACTATGTGATTATTACCTGAAACCAATTGTGGGTGATCAATATGCAGCAGGTTTTTACAGGATGTTATACGGTAACAGGATAGAGGCTTCAGCGGAAGTTTATTATAAAGTTATCAGGAACCCGATCGATTTTAAAGGAGGAAGCCAACTTATAATGAGTGAAAATATTGAAACTGATGTTGTGGATGTTAAAGGGAAAGCTTATGGACTTGAACTGTCACTAAAAAAATCTGTAGGGAAGGTCCGCTGGAGCGCTGGATATACATACTCGAGAACCTTTCTAAAGAGTATCGGTACTTTCAGGGACGAGATAATCAATGACGGTAAGTGGTTCCCGGCCAATTTTGACAGGCCAAATAACCTGGTTCTTAGCCTCAACTATTTAGCATCCAGGCGGTTCAGTTTTTCAGCCGATTATACCTTGACTTCAGGCAGGCCGATCACTTACCCGATAGCAACTTATTATATGAATGATGTTCTTCTTATCCAGTACTCTGTAAGAAATAAATACAGGATCCCTTCATATTCACGACTGGATCTTTCTTTTAGGATCAGCGGGAACCTTAAGGCCAATAAACTTGCGAATCCACACTGGACATTCTCGGTTTATAATGTACTTTCAAGGCAAAACGTGTACAGTGTTTATTTTACTAACAATAAAAATACTGTAAGGGGCTATAAGCTGTCAGTTTTCGGGAGGGCAATACCTTCACTGACATTAAGTTTTGATTTTTTTAACAAATGAAAGCATTAAGATTATTTATACTGCTTATTTTGATATTTCTGGCTGGAAATTGCATTACTCCTTTCCTCCCCGAAACTGAAGAAGAAAAAGATATGCTTGTTGTCAAGGGAATGATCACCGATCAATACGTAATTGACAGTGTTAAGCTTACCAGATCGGTGCCTCTCGATAAAAAAAACCTTGAAAGACCTTATACAGGATGTACTGTTACTGTTGAAGATGATCTCGGTAATGTATTTACATTGACGGAAAGTGAACCGGGTCTGTATATAACGGATCCCGAAGAGTTTCATGGTGTTGTCGGACGGAAGTATAAATTAACTATCAGAAACAACAGGCCTGGCCAAGATAATCATATCTATGAGTCACCCTATATTGAAATGATACAGGTGCCACAGATCGACTCGATCTATTATGAAAAAACAGATGTCGACTCTCATTTTGGTATAGTGAACGGATGCCAGATATATCTAGATACTCACGATCCGTTGAATGAGTGCAGGAACTTCAGGTGGGATTTTACCGAGACATGGGAATTCCATCTTCCTTATGATTCAGTTGAACACCGTATATGCTGGATCTCCGAGAATTCTGAGAATATCAGCCTGAAAAGCACGTCTCTCCTTTCTGAGAGTAAAGTAACCCGATTTCCGCTCTATTACATTCCGCCTTATTCTGACAGGTTTGAAGTTAAATATAGTATTATAGTAACCCAGTATTCTATTGATGAACAGGAATATGAATATTGGTTAAAAGTAAAGAATATTGCAGAGGAGGTTGGAACACTGTATGATGTGATCCCTTCATCGATAGCCGCTAACATGTATTGTACTGATGATTCAACTGAGATCGTACTGGGCTATTTCAGTGTTTCTTCAGTAACTTCAAAGAGGATCTTTATTAAGGATTCATTCGTCGGATTAACAGACCGGTATAAAGATTGCCCTTACATGACTGTTTATTATTCTCTTGACGGGGTAACTGGTTTAGGCAGCCTGTACTGGATCATTGAACATGGTTATATCATGATGACCGAGTACTGGGTGCTGACCAGATTCCACGGCTGTGCCGATTGCAGATTAAGGGGGACCGATGTTGAACCACCATTCTGGAGAGATGATGAATAATTTTTCAATAGTGAAGAATATTTTCAGGACAATATTATTATTACTTGCTCTTTCTCTCCTCTCAATACCTTCTGAAGGGCAGGGAGAAGGCAGGATCAGGGAAAATATTGCTGAAAAGTTCACAGCGTACTGCAGGAACGTACCATGGGAGGAAGTCTATATCCATATCGACAGGGATAAATATATAGCGGGAGAGATAATATGGTTTAGCGCCCGGGTCATTGAGAGGTCGAGTGCAAAACCTTCGCAGCTCAGCAGGATAGTCTATTTTGAAGTAATAAATAATTCAAACCAGCCTGTTGTTCAGAAAAAGATCGGAATTGAAAAAGGATCAGGCCCGGGAATGGCACTTCTGCCAGATACCCTGAGCAGCGGGGATTATAAGATAAGAGCCTACACCAACTGGATGAAGAATTTCCTGCCTTCAAATTGTTACACACAAACAATTACTGTTTTCAATGCTATAGACCTGATACCTGTACGGCGTATTGCTGATAACAGATATCTGTCCCGGCGAAATGATACTGAACAATATCCCGCTGAGACTGAAATGGATTCTTTAATAACGATAACCAACAGACCTGATTCACTGATAATATTGATCAGATCTGATAGCGATATAAGCTCACTAAGAGATAATCATTGTTATCTTTTTGTTCAGACTCACGGTATAATAGATATAAACGAACGGATCAATCTTACCGCATCAGCTACAAGAGTATCTGTCCCGAAAAACTCCCTGGCATCAGGGATTAATCATATTACTCTCTTTAATTCAGGTGGCAGGCCAATTTTCGAAAGATATGTCTTAACCAGGCAGGATGCAGGCCAGGATATTCAGGTGAATGCGACTATAAGTTCCCAACCGAGAAGCAAAAGTATCCTGCAGATAGAGACTCATGATGCCTTGCCGGTATCTTCATCTGATGTAACGTTTAGTGTCGCTATAACTCCTGAAGCTTACAGCAATGAATCACCGGATATTGTTAACTATTTAATATTTGGAAGTGAATTCGGAATGATCCCGGATTCGATCCGGAATAAGAAGATAAATGAGACTGATCCCGGTTCTCTTGATCAATTCCTCAAAAATATAAGTAGCAGGTGGATTGACTGGGACATAATACTGCCAGGTAATTTTCCGGATATCAGATATTTGGCGGAAAACGAAAATCATTACCTTTCCGGAAGATTAATTAACCGCGAGTCACTTGCTCCAGCCGGAGATAAATTTGTTTTCATCTCATCTCCGGGGAAAATAACCAGATTCATGTATGCCAGGACCGATAAGGATGGTAATTTCAGCTTTCCAATCCCGGTGAGCAGGAATATTAATGATATTATCATACAGCCTGAAGAAGTTGACTCCGCGAACACTGTTAATATAGAGAGTTCATTTTCAGAATTTTATTTTCCACTCTATAATTCTATAATATCTGATAATGAAGTTGCCCCATATGTGTCAAAAATGAGCATTAATTATCAGTTGCACAGTATTTATGGGGTATCCTCAGAAGCAGAAGATACTGTAAAACAGTCAGAAGAATTACCTGAAAAGAAAAACTTTTACGGGAATCCGGATATTAAATTAATCATGGATAATTACATAAAATTACCAGTACTGGAGGAGGTCTTTTTTGAGCTTCTTCCCGGTGTGACAATGAGAAGAAAGAGATCGGGTTATGAGGTAACTATAATTGATCCGGTAGATAAAAGGAAATATAATATCCCTCCGGGCCTCTTTGTAGATGGGGTTGTTTTGAATAATGCAACAATATTGGCGGATCTTGATCCGGAGCTGGTTGAACAGATAGATGTGGTGACCGATAAATACTTAGTGGGGGATTATGTGTTTTACGGAATTATCAACGTAATTACAAAATCCGGTGATTTCACCAATGTAGTTCTGCCCGAAAATGCTGCCAGGCTCTCCTACAGAATAATAGATCCGGTTAAACTGTTTTCTTCTCCTGACTATTCTGAACAGGAAGTAAAACAAAGCAGGGTCCCTGACCTTAGAAATACTCTGTACTGGAATCCTTCGGTGCAGCCGGATGATGAAGGAAAGATAAGGATTGAATTCTGGACATCGGATTACGGCACTGACTATAAGATAGAAATACAAGGTATCGACATAAACGGGAAACCCTTATCGTGTACAAAAATCATTAAGCCGGAATAGGGATCATCATCTTACTTCTTCCCAGTTGTCGGTTCTGAACGATGAAGCCGGAAGCCCTTGCAGCTTTTATCTCCTCTGGAACTGAAAAAATAATTATTAAAAATCTATATATTGCATCAAATTTGAAATTAATAATGTCTTTTTGCAGTCTAAGTCAAATACTAAAACATAATTACATGTAAGATATTCATTCTCTTATTCATATAATCTTCAATTAACTCTGAACCAAATAAAGTCTTGAATATGAAATTAAAACCTCAACTAACCACTTATGTCAGCACAATATTATTGTTGCTGATTTTATCAACATCTTCCTTTGCACAGTCAATTGAAGGCGACTGGTATGGTGTAGCTGATATCCAGGGAGT
>Ga0315544_1000981_pt1 | contig 23784 bp, 16 predicted proteins | sample SalMarSW160130MG_2_FD_202543 | JGI IMG/M metagenome (GOLD analysis project Ga0315544, IMG submission 202543) | Salt marsh sediment microbial communities from the Plum Island Ecosystem LTER, Massachusetts, United States - Salt Marsh Sediment SW1601-130 ... | reverse complement strand
ACAAATTCTTAATGACATCTATAACCAGAACTTCACGGCCAGTGGGCTAAATTATATAGGTGATGGCGGCATTACCGCATACAGAGTCTATGACCACAATGAGGATATGCTTTATAACACAACTCACGTAAATGCTTACAATTTTAACGGCGTTGACCAGATATGGATAGAGGGTGGTGCGATAACCGTCACCGCCCTCGCCGAATACGCAAGCTATACACAGGCATTCGGCTGGAATAGAGACGGACAGGAGGGTACCAATTTCATTGAGTTGGTCGGCCAGGATGACATAGGCGAAGCAGGGGTTAGCTTCCATGTCTCATCGGGTTCTCAATTCCTCTGGGGCTACCAGGCTAAAGATAATCCACATTGTGGGGGGTGGCCATCAAGGTTGGAATGGTGGTCATATACCGACGAGAACTACAATGATGAAGACCATATGGTCACCTACTTTATAGAGGGCGTCAGTTCAAGCAAAGCTGTGTGGGTAATCTTTATGGAAGATTTGCGTCTCTGCGAGTCGGACAAAGACTACAATGACTTTGTGGTAGAGATAAGAGCCGCCCCTGAGCCGGCGTCAATACTGTTACTTGGCCTCGGTACTTTGGCTTTATTAAGAAAACGCAAAGCTTTAGGACCTTCCTAAAATCAAACCGTTACAGCCTTTTTCATAACCGTTTATTTGTATAATGTGGTAGTCCTTAGTTTAACTATGTTTAAGCGTGTGGAGTTTGTGTGATTTGTTTTGTCAATTCATTCAGCAGTGTGTTCATTTGGGGGTTGCTCCTGGCTTCACTTATCTTGTTGCAGGCGTGCATGACGGTTGTATGGTCTCGGCCACCCAAATGACCGCCGATTTCCTCGAGGCTGTGTTTTGTCAGATTCCTCGCTAAATACATACAAATCTGACGCGGTTCAGTTATACTTTGGCTGCGTTTTTTGCTCTGCAAATCAGCGAGACGAACGTCGAAATGATTAGTTACTGCTTCGATAATATCGGTAATGCTTATATATTTGGCCGCTGCTTCAATCTGTCCTTCCAGAGCCCTCCGGGCCAGTTCAATGGTGATTTGCTCACCGGTGGTTGTCGCTACAGCATAAATGGTTGTTAATGCACCTTCCAGTTCTCTAATATTTGCGTGTACTTTGCGGGCGATATATTCAGCTATTTCATCGCAAATACTTAACCCTCGAAGGTGGGCTTTTCTCTGAACGATTGCGATTCTTGTCTCGTAGCTCGGCGGGTCAATCCTTGTTACCAGACCCCAGTTGAACCTGCTGATAAGCCGTTCTTCCAGTGAAGGAATCTTACCGGGCGGACTATCTGCGCTGAGTATGATTTGTTTGCCGTTGCTGTAAAGGGTATTAAAGGTGTGGAAAAATTCTTCCTGGCTTTGCTCCCGCTCCCGCAGAAATTGAACATCATCTATCACTAACATATCAACGGTGCGAAACTGGCTCTGGAAACCGGCCAGATTCCCTTCACCTATCGCCTTGACAAACCTGTTAACGAAATCCTCACAGCTTAAGAACTGGATGACCTTCTTATCAGATTTCCGCTTGGCTTCGCAGCAGACAGCGTTCAAAAGGTGGGTTTTACCCAAGCCGGCGTTGCCGTAAAGAAAAAACGGATTATAGGTATTACCCGGTGACTGACTTACCGCAACACAGCTTGCGTGGGCAAGACGGTTGCTCGGCCCGACTACGAAATTATCGAAGGTATAATCAGGATGAAGATTAGGCCCGCTCTCGCGGCGGCGAGACCGGCGCAAAAAACTTCTGTGCTGTTCAACGTTGAAGTCTACCGTAACGAGATGGCCGGTTATCTGCTGAGCCGCGCGGGTGAAACTGTTCTTGCAGTTATCACGTAAAAACTGCAGGGTGGCTTCATCGGGGCAGCCAATCTCTAAGGAACCACCGCTTAAATGCAAAACCGTTAACTTCTCGAACCATGTGCGGGTATTGACAGGGTCAAGTGCTTTTGCTCGTTCAAGTATATCAGCGAAAATGTTTTCAACTTCCCTTGTTGTCAAACTTCACTCCACTCTTTTCCGAATTATTACTATAAGCAAATAGCAGCTACCTGCCGAAACATCCGTGTTAAAAAATTCCCGTAAGGCCGAAAACGAATTACCTCTGTGCTTGAGTAAAGCCTTACCCTATAAGGGTGATTCCTGCGGCACAGCCGACGAAAATCTAACCTCAATCCTACAGTTTGTCAAAGAAAAATTTTAGCCGTGCTTGAAATTTTCCCGAATATCTGCGAAACTTACCACAGAGGTATTTTTTATCTATCAGGGAAGTTAATTATGGCAATCTTCGCTAAAACCGCCGAATTCTTCAAAGAAAGATTAAGCAAAACACGAAACAAAATCAGCTCTTCGCTTTCGTCGGTACTGAAATTAGGCAGAAACGTCGATGAAAACCTGCTCGACGAGCTTGAAAAAACGCTCATCAGTGACGATATCGGCGTGGAAACAACCGACAAACTAATATCAGACCTGCGGGCGGCTTACGGCAGCAGGCAAATCACAAATACCGACGATATTATCCCCTTTCTCAAAGAGCATATCAAAAGCTATTGGCCGCATCAGGACAGACAACTGCGTATGGCTGCAAGCGGGCCGACTGTGATATTGGTGGCAGGTGTCAATGGTTCGGGCAAAACTACCAGTATTGCCAAGCTTGCCTATACTCTCAGCAGAAACGATAGGAACGTTATTGTTGCCGCCTGCGACACGTTCCGTGCCGCCGCAACCGAGCAGTTAAGCATTTGGGCGGAGCGTATCGGCGTTCAAATCGTCAAACACAAGATGGGCTCCGACCCGGCAGCCGTCGCCTTCGATGCCTGCGAGGCCGCCGTCGCCAGAGGTGCTGACTTTCTAATCCTCGACACAGCCGGCAGATTACACACACAAAAGGACCTAATGAGAGAGCTGACAAAAATCCGTGATGTCGTCGCCCGTAAAATCCCCGGCGCCCCGAATGAAGTCTTATTGATTCTCGATGCAACAACAGGCCAGAATGCTATCGCTCAGGCGAAGATGTTCACCGAAGCAATCGACATTACAGGCATATTCTTAGCCAAGCTCGATGGAACAGCCCGTGGCGGAATCGTTATCGCCATCAAGGACCAGCTCGACATCCCCGTCAAATTCGTCGGCCTGGGCGAAAAATCCACAGACATCGCCGAATTCAATCCCGACACTTTCGTCGAAGCACTCTTCGACTAACTTAAATCCTCGGCCGGTTGCCTAAGTATTCGGTTCTCGGCAACCCCCCTGTCAGAGGCAATGCATATTCGATAAAGGCATCGGTTATGCCGTTGCCTTCGGCGTTGATAAATTCATCCGGCATCGGCTTTGTTTTTTCCGCAACGCTGCTTAGTTCGGTGCGGAACAATTCAACCTTATAATCCGCCCCGTTGCCGAGGCGTTTAATCGCAACTGAGCCGCTCTGCTCTGACATAGCGTATTGAACCGCATGCCGCCCGCACCACCTCGCCTCATAGGAATCAACGGCAGACTGCAAGCCTGCGAAACTTCTCTGCAGATACCCGAATGTATCAGCCCGGACACGCTTGACTTTTAGCATAGCTTTTATCTGAGCAGCAAAAAAGTCCGCCAGTGCGCCTGTGCCGGACAATTGTATGTTTCCGTGTGCATCGGTCTCTTTTTCTTTGGCTAATTTTTCAGCCCAGGTAACGCCTTCAGCATCACAAATGCCTTCGCTGATTGCAACAACACATCGGCCGAGTTTCTTATAAACGCTCTCAACATCGCTGAGGAACTTATCAAGCGAAACCCCTCTTTCGGGAACATATACAAGGTGCGGCCCATCATCGTCTCTGCACTTGCCTAATACAGAAGCGGCGGTCAAAAAACCTGCGTGCCTTCCCATTATGCAATCGATTTTAATTCCTCCAAGTGCCCTGTTATCAAGGTTGTCTCCAATTAGAGCGCAGGCCTCGAATTTCGCCGCCGAGCCGTAGCCTGGGCAATGGTCGGTTACCAGCAGGTCATTATCCACGGTTTTAGGGATGTGGAACGCCCGCAGCTCATAGCCGGATTTTTGCGTTATAGTGTTGATGATATGGCAGGTATTGGCGGAGTCGTTGCCGCCGATGTAGAAAAAGTACCTGATATTGCGCTTCTCGAAAACCTCAAGAATTTTAGCGCAATACTCATCGTCGGGCTTATCCCTGCTGGAACCGAGCGCCGACGAAGGTGAACCGGCCACCCTCTCTAACTCTCCCGCAGAGAGCTTCTTCAAATCGATAAACTCATCTTTAACGATTCCAGCTACCGCGTGAACTGCACCGTAGAGATTCTCAATTTCAGTATGTTTGTTCGCTTCTTCGATAACGCCGGCTAAAGACGCATTTATCACCGCTGTCGGCCCGCCGGATTGACCTACTACTGCATTAGCCTTTGGTGCATTTGTCATTTCTAAGTGTCTCCATTTTCTATTTTCAAACCACGGATTAACACGGATTTTCGCTGATTATACAAATATAACTCCAACAGACAAGGATAATCGGAGTAACCGCCTTCTGCAAAACGGGAAGCTGGAAGATTGAGTTCGCCCGCCTTCACTTATGCTTCTGCGAGTAAATTTGGGTTCGTTTGGGTTCGTTTTGCATTTTTTGTTCATTTTGATTGACTCTTCCTCTGCGCACACCGATAGCGCAAGCCACCAGCGCTTCCTTCTTCGCTAACGCTACGAAGGAATTGATTATTGATACGTGATTATTGATTATTATTAATTTGTCATTGGGAATTCCTCTAAAAGAGTTTCCGTTTCGAGAACAGACTGTCGTTCTCTCATAATTGGAGGTACCCGTGCGTTTGAGTCGAAAAATCAAGGATTTTTTGAGGGCGAAAATCTTTTAAGTATTTATAAGAAAAGGAATTAAAAAATTTTGTAAAATTCAGGTTTTTTTCAGCAGGTACCCCCGTTTTTGATTGATTTTTTGGGCCAAAGAGTTCACAGAGGACACAGAGGAAATACCTAAGATACTTAGGTATTCTTTTTATAAATCCTGGATTTGAAAACTTGGTTTTTCTGAATTGGGTCCCCCCACCAAAGCCCCCCGCCTGAGGCTTGCGAGGGCAGGCATGCGGGGATCTACGCTTCCGCCGTCGCCACAAGGCTTCCGTCTTCGCTAAAGCTACACCGGACAGGATGGCGGATAGGTCGCTATGAGTAAAAAATTTTTGAAATTAGCCGTTTTTAGTGTGAAGGTAGGCACGCTTTTGATTGAAGAGAAGATAGGGGATAGGGTTTGTGGTGTAGGGTATAGGAAAAAAATTAAAAAGGCAAAAATAGTCAACGGCTCCTAGTTTTACTAATGACTGGCATCACTTATCTAATGCTTTGTTTTTAAATTTCAGTAAAATATTTTTTGCGTCTATAATAGCTAAAACAAGACAACTGAAAATCAAAAAATTCATTATTAAAAATGTAATTGCCATTAAAATCACAATTTGAGGACCTCCTATTTCTCTTACCTCTGGAGATGTTAAAGCAGATATAAAATTACTTGCACCTTTTAATAATCCAATTATAAACAGGATAGCTACCGATGGATAAAGAATCAATTCTAAATATAATTGAAATTTTCTTCTGCTAACACCAATAATAATTAGCAAATTATCTAAAATCATTCCGCCAAACAACATATTTAAGATAACTTCTTGCCATGTAATTTTTTGGACTGGTTCACTCTGAGGCACTAAAAAAAAAGCAACTGCTATCAAAAGTAGTATATATCTAGATATCCTTTTAATTTTAATCATTGCGTCCGTAAAGCAGCCATTTTGGTTTAGCATATTTTAACGTGATCTTAACTTGAATTCCAATAGAAGTATTTCGTTCATCTGCTTTGTCACAGGCAAAATTTCAGACCTTAACTGCGCAGGTCGGTGTGAGGAAATAGAGCCATTTGGCGATAATTTTATCTTTCAAAATCGTCTCCGCCGCCCTGCCGTAAAGCTCAAGCTGTTTGCGATAAAGTTCCGCTCGTTCAGATGCCATTTTGGCAGTTATATCATCGGTCTTGAAATCAATAACTAACAAGCCCTGTGGGGTTTGGATTAGCATATCGATGATTCCTTGCACGACGACAATTTCGTCGCTCCCCTCAACTATACTTGGGGCAGGCGCTTCCTGTTGCTGTGTGTCCGAGAAAGCACGGTCAGGATGACCGTGCCACGCAGGTAAGGCGAAGGTGAACGGCCATTCACGATAGACGGTATTTTTAGAATCGAGGGCAGACCTGCCCAGCTCGCTTTCGAAAAATGCGATTATCGAATCTGTGTTAATATGCTCGGCCACGGATTCTGTTATTGCACCATCGGATAAAAGTCTTTCTTTTGTTTGCTCGATTAAATCTGTCGTTATGGATTTAGTTAAATCAAGCTGTGAAATTACAAGGTGCGCAGCAGTGCCAATATCGCGGCTCGTGACTCGCGGTTTGTGACTCGTGAGTCGAGGTGATTCAAGCAATGAGCGACGGGCGACGAGCGACGGGTCCGCGTATTCGTCCTCTCGATGCGTCAGTTGAGTTACCGATTGCTTGGCGGGCAAAAGCGGCACATCGCCGAAGCGGTATCGCCAGGCCAAAGACTTCTTCACCTGCGAGAGCAGTTTCGCTTCTGCCGGCTTTGGCTGTGAACTTCGTAAATCTATCTTCGGCCGATGGTATTTGCTGTCCTTAAGTTTGTTGATATAGCTGCCCAGCTCCTCAAGCTCACTTTGGCTGTAAAGTTTCACACTGACCAAATCATCGTTACCCCCCGCCGTTAACCCCGCCCCTCCGAGGGGCTGGGCTAATCCGGTTTCGAAGGCATCGTGCAAATTCTTCTGTCCGGAAAGTCCGTAGAGAATCCATTCGAGGGGACTGCGGCACCGCTTGAGCTGCCAGTCACTAATCGGCTCATCACCGGACAAAGAGCCTTCGCAGATAATATCCCTGCAGTGTTTTTTCTTCTCCGAAGCGCTTAAAATAAGTCGCTGCCTTGCTCGTGTCATTGCAACGTAAAGAATGCGCATTTCCTCTGCCAGGGCTTTGGCCAGTTTCTTCTCTGCGATAATCTGGTGGGCAAGTGAGCTTAACTTCGTATTCGACTTGCGGTCGATAATCTGCAGTCCCAATGTATCATTAACATCGGCAAGGAAATCCTCCTGAATTTCTCTTTTATTGAACCGACTGTCCAGCTCCGCTAAAAAAACAACCGGAAATTCAAGGCCTTTACTCTTATGGACGCTTATAATCCGCACAGCGTTTTCAGCGGAGCTGTCCGGCTCAGCAGGCGCCCAGTCCTGCCCAGTCTGCTGCAGCTCCTCGACGAATTCGACGAAACGACCCAGCGACGGCCTGCCGCCGCTGCTAGCAAAGCCTTCGAATTGAATCGCCCGCTCGTGCAGTTTAAGCAGGTTGGCTTTGCGGGCCTCGCCGCCCGGCAAGGCGCAGATGTATGACAAAAATCCTGTTTGGCGATAGATTTGCCAAATCAAATCAGCTAAGTTGCCGCTCCGTGCAATCCCGCGCCACTGCTCAATTTGCTCAAGCGCTTTTTTAAGCTTTTCAGCCAGTTTCACATCCGTCCCGCAGGCAGAGTATTCAAGCACACGGTCATAGAAGTTTTTACACTGCTCGTTTATTTTATTATGGATTTTTATCTTTGCCAGTTCTGTGTCACTAATCTTAAAAAACGGGCTTCGCAACGCCGCTGTTAATTCAATGTCGCGTTGTGGATTATCGAGGACTTTCAGCAGGCAGAGGCAGTCGGTGATTTCGGTTGTCTCAAAATAGCCCGCTGTAGCCTGGCAGCTCACAGGCACACCGGCCAATCTAAAAATCTCGACATAATCGTTCGCTTTTTTAGCCAGCGAGCGCATCAGCACCACGATGTCACGATATTCGAGGCCTCTTTTTTCACCTCTTTGCTTGTCGTATATTTGAAACTCCGGCTGTCCCGTTTCCGCACCGACCATCTCTTTTATCCGCTGGGCAATCAATGCCGCCTGACGCTGGCGGGAGTTGAAAACATCTTCACTTTCTTCTGTAATCTCTGCTGCCTCTTCATATTGTGCATCCTCGTTTTTACCCTCCTCGTCAAGTATGTGAAACTCAACAGCACCCTTTTTATCTTCACTTTCCGTCGCCGGCCTCAGCTCAGCCGATTCATCGTAGTCGATTTTCGCAAAAGAGGACGTCATTATCCGTCCGAACACTTTGTTGACAAAATCAAGGATACCCCTGGCCGAGCGGAAATTCGCATTCAGGTCGACACGCAGCCCGCCGGTTTCACCGGTTAGGCCGGCGGACGCAGGTTTTAATCGCTCGAGAAAAATCTCCGGTTCTGCTCCCCGCCACGCATAAATACTCTGTTTTACATCCCCGACAACAAAAACATTACTGCCGCTGCTGAGCATATCGAGTATGGTTTGCTGAACGGCGTTTATATCCTGATATTCGTCGACAAATATATACTTATATCTTCGCCGCAGTGCCAGTGCGCTTTCCGACGGCAGCAGCTTCTCGTCCCGAGAATTTTCATCAGCCAAAAGCCTCAGCGCATGATGTTCGAGGTCGGCAAAATCCAGACAGTTAACCGCCCTTTTCGCCTGGCTATATAACTGGTCGAATTTCTTTATAAGCTCAATGAGCACTCTCGTTTGCAGGCTCACTGCCCCGCCGATTCTGTTGAGGTAATCGGGATTTAATATGGCAAGGTCCGAAAGTTTTTCAAACTCGTCCACTGCTTTTTTTGCTTTTTTCTGCAAGAGTTCAGCAAACGTTTTCGGCAGTTCTTTTGGTTTGTAAGTTTTTGGCTTGGCGTAATTTCTTATCCTCTCAGCGCATTTATCCCAATCACCCGTTTGTAAGAATTCGATACATTTCATAACAGGTTTAATATGACTTTCTTCGAGCTTCTCGGCCCAGTCCCCACCGGTGTGCTTGTTTTCGTAAAGCTTTTTAGCCTGTTGAAGCTGATTGACTATGCTCCTCAATCTTTCTGCGGTGATTTGTTTTTGTTCTTCACCCAGTTCGCCGGCAAAAGGATTGACGGCCCTACCGAGCTGAATCGCCCGCTCATACCAGCTTTGTCGTGAAACCACACCGTCTAAAAAGTTGCTCAAATTTATTATCCTTGCAGCAAAACCGTCATTTGCCCGAAGGTCTCGTCGCCGGAGAAGCTGTTCCAGCCCCTGCGCCAGATTACCCTGCCGCCACGCCCACTCGATTGTCTTTTCGAGCACCTCCGCCTTCAGCAGCCTCGCCTCGTCGCCGTCGATTATCCCGAAAGTCGGGTCAAGACCGAGCTTGTAAAAGTATTCCGTGATAAGCCTTTTGCAGAACGAATGTATCGTGCTGATATCTGCGCTTTGCAGCAGCATAAGCTGCAATCGCAGATGGCGGTCGCCGCTTTCCAGGAACGCATCTTGTAGCTGCTCGCTGATTCTCGAGCGCATCTGCTCAGCCGCCATCTCCGTGAAAGTCAAGACGAGTATGTTCCGCACATCGGGACATATTCTTTTATCGGCTACTATATTGACGCACCGCCCAGACAGCACCGCTGTTTTTCCTGTCCCTGCTGATGCGCTGACTAAAACGTCCCTGCCGCGCGCGACAATCGCCCGCTTCTGCTGCTCAGTCCACTTTATCTTCTTCTCATCCATTCTCTACTTTACTTTCTTTGTTTCTCGCCGCTCATCTTTTCGAGAACATCGTTTTTAACGAGCGATTTCAAAAAGTTGTACTCGTTTACCTGCCAGTCGAATCGGCAAACCGATTTATACTTGCAATAGTTGCACGGCGATTTTTGATTTAAACGATACGGCTTGACTTCGATTTTTCCCGAGAGAATCTCTTCGGACAACTGGATCATCTTTTCCTCGGTGAATTTGAGGGCCTTTTCGAAATCGGCCGGCCTTAATGCCCCTTGTCTTTCATAATTGCCGTAGGGCTGGCCGTCTTTAGTAACGTAAAAATTGTAGAATTTGCTGTTTTTAGAAGCTCTGCCATCAAGCTGCCGGAAAAATTCACCGTTAAATATCCCCTTTGCCTTATAGTTGAAACTTTCGGTTTTCTCTGACAATTCATCGATGGTGCTTCTTGCTGGACTGACTTCAACCGGCATATAAAACGCTCCTAAGATATTGTGGATTCTATAGTTAGGATTGTCAGCATTTTTGACCGCCAGCATATAAATTGGCAGTTGCATATCCAGCCCATAGTAAAAATGTGCCCAGCTAAACGATTTATCCCTGCGTTTATAATCAAAAATGATTGCGGCCATTTCGCCTTTTGATTCAGCAACGTCGAGCCGGTCGATTTTACCGCCCAAAGCTGTTACCCTGCCGCCGGGTAATTTAATCCTGTATTCGCCGATGTTAACAGTACTGTCCTTTACTTCGCCGAACGAAACCTCCGACCACTTTGGTCGAAAACTTCCTGCTCGAACCATTTCCGCAATCGCCCGGACACAATCCTCGAGGACCTCACCGGCACAGTGAATGATAAATGCATTATGTGCTGAACGACGCAAAAAATTCGATATAAAGGAGTCTTCCATAATAAATTTTGCCGTTTGTTCCCTTAGAAGTGTCAGCAACTCCTCGTCCGCAGCCGTTGCAAAATCCTTTCTTTCCGAGTTAAGCCGCTTTAACAAAGCATCCAGAATATGATGATAAAAAACGCCCAAATCCAACGGCTCGAACTTGAATTCTTTTCGCTCCTCTAATTCCAGTATATATCTGGCAAAATACTGATACGGGCACGCCGCAAAAGTGCCCAGCCTTGTTGCTGAGCTTCTTAAAGGCCTTTTTTCCTTCCCACCGAAGAGTTCCTCGACAATGTCCCTGTTTAATTGTGCGCGATTGTCATAGTTTATTGCCGACAAAACCTCCGACCCCAGCTCAGCAAGTTCCTCATCCGATGCAATATCACCTAATAGCTCGCCAAGCTGTTTTCTTTGCCCTACTTCAGTCACAAAAGCATCGTTACCTAATTGGCTGCAGAGCAAATCCGAAAGCTCACTTTTACTGTGGACGTGCTCAATGTCATTTTTATATCCTGCAATTGACTTTTCTTGAAGATTTTCAAACAGTGAACCGAGATTATCTATAAACTGTGAGCGGGTTGTGGCGCTGCCTCTTTCATCAGTTGAAGGATACGTAATGCACAGAAGCTCCCTCGGTCGTGTAAATGCAATATAGGCCAGGTATTGCCGCTCAGCCAGCTTTTGACTGGTTGTTGCTGCCATCTGAAAATCTGCCGACTCGGCGGCAATGCGGTCCTCATCCGTCAATATGCTCTCGAAACGCACCGGAACAGGAAAATCCTTTTGAGTGGCGCCTATGAGGAAAACTGCCTTCAAATCCGGATGACGGCTGCGCTCGATAGAGCCGACAAGCACCTGGTCCAGACTCGGTGGAATAAATGCCATCGCCATCTGCGAAAAGGCGGAATCGAGAATCGCAAAATAATCCTCCGCCGTCTCTTTCTGACCGCCGAAGACCTCGGCCAATTCATCAAATATATCCAACAGCTTGTCGTAGAACTGTCGATGTTCGTCGACTGTAGAATAATCTTTTCGTTCAGTGGCTTGCTCAATCCGTTTCCCGATTTCTTCACGCACGCCGAGCGTTTCAAGAAAATCGAATATAGTCTGCACAAACTCCTCGGCCCTGATTGTTTTTGTCAGATTGTCTTGCGGACAAAGTTTATCTCGAAGTTTAAATAAAGGCCCGCTGACTTTCAGCCTTGTTCGATTTACACGCTCTTCATCGAATTGTTCGTTTTCCCTGCCTGCAAAGTCCCACATTTCACCGCTTGTCCAGTCACCTGCCCCCACCCCGAATGCGAGACAGTAATTTTCCAGCAAATCAATTTCGCTTCGCCCTATCGGCACCAGGTCCGTCTTGAGAAAATCGAATATGTCTCTATAGGAAAAACCTTCGAGCACTACCCGCAGGGCCGAACGAATAATGTTAATAGCCGGGTGTTGATTCAATCGCTTCGGCTTATCAATAAAAAACGGTATCTCGTAATCGTCGAAACAGGCCCTTATATAGTGTTCGTAACGGTCAATATCCGATGCAATAACCGCAATGTCACGGTATCGATAATTTTTTTCCTTGAGCAGCTGCAGTATCTCTCTGGCAACGAACTGGACTTCGGAACGGGTATTGGGCGCTGATATAATTCGAATGTTGTCCCCTGCCGGTATCTTTGTTGGTTCGAGATTAAAAGCATTACGCTCGATATGGGCAAGCTCCCTGCTGCTGGAAAATCTGACCGCCTTTTTCAGGATTATCGGACTGGCTAAGTGCATTTTGTTCTTTTTTATTCTCTCGACAAGCTCAGCGTATGTTCGCTCTGTCGGATTGAATATACTCACTGTTTCCAGTTTCAGCTTATCAGGGTTTGCCAAATCGATATTTGACGGGTCCAAACACAGTGCGATTTTTGCTTCTGAAACTTCCCTAAGCAGCTTAGTTAAAATCGCAAGCTCAGACGTTGTGAATCCTGCAAAGCCATCCACCCAAAGCTTTGCATCTTTAGTCAATGCCGACGTGGATATGCTCTCTATGCTGCGCCTCAATTGAGTATTAGGGTCAAGGAAATTGCCCTCGATAAACTTCAAATATTCCCGCAAAACCAGCCCGATATCAGTAAATTTAAGGACAGCCAAGCTGTTACGTTCGTCTTTTTGCAGATGGTTCAATAACAGGTCAATATCTTCCGGCCTTTTTGTATACTGGTGCAGTTCAGCCACGGTTTCCGCCATTTGTCTTCCCAGCCCGGGAAAATCTGCCGAAGTGCCGAACACTTTTAATTTACTTTTGTTGTCTCGCAGAATCCTCTGGATTATCATTTGCTGCCCTACTCGTGTTACCTCTGGTTTTGCCGTTTTTTTGCCTGACAGTAAAAATTGCAGGCGCGCAAATGAAAGTATATGTAGTCTGTGATACCCCCCCACTCTCTTATCGCTTAAAATCGCACGTTCCGCCTGATATGTTGCCTGTTCCGGAACCAGCAGAATCAGTTGCTGATTATCCGCCCTCTCAAACGGGGCATCGACTATTGCTTTTATGCAATAGCTCGTCTTGCCTGTCCCGCTTCTGCCAAGAATAAATTGTACCGCCATCTAAATCATCCCGGATTTGAGATTATTCTTTCCTTCATTTTTACCACAATTGGTCGTTGTTTGCAATTCACTGAGAGCTAAAAAACCACTTGTTGGCGGCATAAGGCTTCGTTATACTTTCGCTTGATATAGAATTAAGATTAAGAAAAGAAAGGGTAAAAAATGAGCAAAAACAAAGGTTTTCTCCCGATTCTCATTCCAGGTGCCACCGTTTTTTTCTCAAGTGCCTGCATAATGGTGGTGGAGATTGTTGCCGGTAGACTCATAGCTAAATATCTTGGCTCATCTCTGTACACATGGACTTCGGTAATAGGTGTAGTCTTAGCCGGCATTACCGTGGGTAATTATCTGGGGGGCCGTATCGCAGACCGTTTCCAAGCGAGAAAGGCCTTAGCTGTGCTGCTGTGTATTTCCTCTGCAACCTGTGTGGTAATCGTTGTCTCGAACAATCTTGTTGGGCAGTGGATTTGGCTGTGGCAGTTTAGCTGGCCTGTACGGGTGCTTACGCATGTCTTTTTGGTTTTTATGCTCCCATCGACAATGCTGGGGACGATAAGTCCGGTAGTTGCGAAAATGGCGCTCGACAGAGGTCTGCCCACAGGAAGGACTGTCGGAGACATATACGCCTGTGGTGCTGCAGGCAGTATTGTTGGGACTTTTCTTGCGGGATTTTATCTGATTGCTGCAATGGGCACTATTGCCATCATTTGGACGGTAGGAGCTGCTCTGTTAGTGATTGGGATTCTTTATGGGGCAAGGCTCAGGTTTCTGTACCTCTGGGTCGTGGTTTTCTTTGCCTTAATGAGTATGGCAATGGCTCCTTTTCCTTTCGCAAGAGAAATCGGAGAAACACTTGCGCTCAAAGAAAAACCTGATCCGACCGTTATTTATGAAGACGAGAGCCAGTACTGTTACATTACTGTGAGACTCCTTTCAGAAACAGGAAATGAACGTAAATTTATGCAGGACAAGCTGACACACAGCATAATAAAAATGGACAACATACTCGATTTACGATATGCCTATGCACAAATCTATTCCGCAGTAACACATCTGGCCAGTCGTGGTAAGAGTAAGCTTTCGGTTTTGCTGATCGGAGGGGGAGGATACGTTTTCCCTCGATATATTGAAAAAGTCTGGCCTCAGAGCCACATTGATGTGGTTGAAATCGACCCCGGTGTTACGGAGGCTGCTATGCAGGCATTTGGCCTGGACAGGGATACTTCCATTAACACATTTACAATGGATGGGCGTATTTATGTTGACCGGCTGCTCAAAAAAAAATACAGCGGCGGCCAAATACCCCGATATGATTTCATTTATGAAGATGCCATCAACGACTATGTGGTTCCTTACCAGTTAACAACCAGAGAATTCAATGACAAAATCACTCAAATCCTGACCGATGACGGCCTATATATCATAAACCTCATAGATATTTACGACAGAGGGTTGTTCCTTGGAGCCGTTGTCAAAACTCTCCAGCAAACATTTCCCTATGTTTATGTCATTGCTGAGAAGAAACCAACCTCGCGACGCCGCACCTTTGTAATTGTTGCTGCCAGGCGGGAATTTAATCTTGAAGATCTGAACCTGGAAAATTCGGTAGCAGATTTGAATTTATGGATATTAAACGATTCTGAAATAGAAGAACTCATTGGAAAAGGGCATGAGATTGTATTAACAGATGACTATGCGCCGGTGGAGAATATGCTGTCGCCGGTAGTATGTCAAAGTGCCGTCGATTCTCTGCCGCAAATATATCTGCAGTTGGCGTTGGAGCTTGAAGAACGGGGCAAACTGGATGAAAGCCTCACAATATATAAAAAAATCATTAAGCTCGACCCGAGCCCGACAAAGTCTATTATGACCTACAATAAAATGGGCCAGATTCTGGCCGAACAGGGCAAGTGGCAGCAGGCTATTAACGTTGCCGAAAGTGCCATTGAATACAACCAAAAGGCCAGAATAAAGCATAGCATGTCAGATATGTACTTCAATATGGCCTTAGCGTCGAGAAAATTAGGCAGGAATGAGCAGGCTTCCGAATATCTAAATGAGGCGATTGAGGAATATCGGCAGGATTTGGCCCAGGAGCCTAATTCAGTTAAAACACTAAGAAATTTGGGCAAGGCCTTGGTGGAAGTTGGCCGTTTCAGTGAAGCAGTTGATTATCTTCAGCAAGCCGTGGATAAGAATCCTCTCGAAATACGAAACCATTTAATGCTTGCAGACGCTCTTTCAATATGGCAGCGATACGATGAAGCAGTTAAAGTCCTCAAAAAAGCAATCACATCCTTCTCAAAGGCCAGGAATGAATCGGCTGTTATTAAATTACGAAGACATCTTTGGTATATCGAAGATATTAAAAACGCAAATAAAAAATAAATCAGCTTTTACTTCCGCAACTTTCTCAAAAAATTGAAATACCTTTCAGATTTTCACTTCTGGTGTTGTAATGCTGTTTTGCCCTTGACCTCCGTCGCCACAATCACGAACCTATATGCCTGCTGAATTTAAGCACCTTCGGCCCGACCAGTTTCCGGTAATCTGCCATACTCATTCGTATCGACTTCTCGTGTGTGCCGCCGCGGAACATAATATGGTCGTCCTCCTCTAACACCTTGTCCATAATTGTCGGCAAATCATATAAGTTCCCAATGGGCGGCTGTGCTCCAACCTCGCAGTCACCAAATATCTTTACAAGCTCCTTCTCCTCTGCAAGTTTTACCTTCTTGGCCTTTAGTTGACCCTTCAGGTTCTTAAGGTCAATATTGTAACATGCTGGAAGAACGCACATCACGTACTTGTCATCGGCCTTGACGACCACCGCTTTGGCAACATACTTTCCCGGCTCATGCTCCTCCGCCGCCACCTCCTGTGCTGTATACACCGCCTTGTGCTTTGTAACCTTATATTTTACCTTCGACTTCTTCAGAAACTTTATTACTTCCATCTCAAATCTCCCAAAAATGTCAAAAACTTTCTTTCTTAAATTTCCTTTGAAATTACTTTTATCTGCAAAAATCCTGCATGTCAATCGCTGACATTAAAATTCTTTTACCCCTGTTGCTTTTTGCGCATAATATTGATAGCTTACTGCTGATATGGCTTTGAAGGTAATTGGAATTTCGGCAAGTCCTCGGCTTAACGGCAACAGCGACTTGCTTTTACGCCGGGCTTTGGCAGGAGCCGAATCCGCTGGCGCACAGATTGAATATCTCCGATTGGTGGATTTCAAAATCGCACCCTGTATCGAGTGCAATTCCTGTTACAAGACAGGCCGTTGTGTTGTCGAAGACGATTATCACATCATCTCTGCAAAAATGCTCGACGCAGACCGACTCATTTTTGCAACGCCGATATTTTTTATGACTGTCTGCGCACAGGCAAAAATTCTCATCGACCGCTGCCAGTGCCTTTGGGCACACAAGTATGTTTTGAAAAAGCCCCTCATCAGCGCCGCCGGCCGGGACAGACGCGCAATGGTTATCACCGTAGGCGGCTCAAAAAGCAAAAAAATGTTTGACTGCATCCGCCTGACAATGAAATATTTCTTCGATGTCCTGGATATGAATTACGCTGCGAATTTGTTTGTAAACAAGGTGGAAGACCCCGGCCAGATCAAAAATCATCCTTCCGCAATGGAGGAAGCCTTTCGCCTCGGCCGCCGGTTGGCTGCCGCCGACTCCCCTGCCCTTGAAAAACCCCTCGATATCGAACTGACCTGAACACTTTTGCGAAATCTGTAGCTGAAAAAAAATAAACGCTCAAAACTCAAAACTTTTCTCTGCCCTTTGTCTCTTCAAAAAACCTCGCTGTTTCTTTTTCTCTAATCGCTTCCTCTTGGCCGCTTCAGGAACTTTTGTCTTCTTTCTTACCTTTTTCTTTTTTAACGCTTCTCTTAGCAGTTCTTCTAATCGTTCGACCGCCGCCCTCCGGTTAGCTTTTTGTGTTCGATATCGCTGCGAAACAACCCTTATCACGCCGTTTTTGTCGGCTCGGCTTGCAAGTCTTTTGAGTATCTGTTTTTTCTGCTCATCGGAAAAGCTCCTTGAATTTGCTGTGTCGAGAAGCACCGTCACCCGTGTATTGACTTTATTGACGTTTTGTCCCCCCGGCCCGCTGCCGCGTGAAAACTTAAAAACAAGCTCGTCCTCCGCGATAGATATCCCTTTGCTTATCCTAATCATAACTTCTTCAGCTTTTACCCTGACGTTTCCCCGCCTTTTGACCGCAGCGTAATTTTTCTGCAGATAATCCGTCTCTCCCCGAGCAGATAATCTTCCGCGAACAGCTGAAAACGATACTCACCCTCGCGAGGCAGCACTATTCCTTGCAGGTTCAATGCTAAACTAACGACCTGTTTAACATCTTTAAATTCGGCTGTTCCTTTTTGCTCGAATATAACTTTCTCTTCTTCCTGTCCCTCGGCGGCCTGTTCCTCAACGAGTCTTATTGTTGTTTTCGTCCTCCCATGCCCGTTTGTCAGTTCGCAGAAGAAAACAAGCGAAGGATACCGCACCGGATACTTTGGTGCATTGATATTTTGGATAATATTTATAATGCTCGGCATGCCGGTGATTTTATCGAAAATCACTTTCTCGCAGATAATCGCTGACAGCAGGATTGGCGGAACTTCTGTCATTTTTTATTCGACTCCGGATTAAATGTCTTTTCTGCCCGTATTTCTATTTCACGCTTATCTTCGGTTAAACGTCCCATTTTCGCAAGTTATTTATCAGGGAAATGCAGGGAAATTAGCGTCCGCCAAATAAAACAAGGGAGAGTTTTGTGAACTCTCCCTTAGTTTATGTGGCTCTTTCCTTTACTGCTTTTGGCTCTCGCTTTTAATGCCCGCATTTCGCTCTGCCGTGTCTGTAGTATCGAAAGTAGGCAATATAAGGTTAAGCCAATTATTGGCCTATTGGTCATTTATCACAGAGCCACTCTTTTTTATCTGTCTTTAGCGGATTAACCTTCACTTTATAGCTACATCGGCCGACCTCTTTTTCGTTCTTGAATTTTTCCAAATATCCCCTCGTGGCGTAGCGGAAACCCTATAATATCGTTATCGGGGGCTGCTCAGCGTCGGTTTTTATTCTTGACTGGTTTTACATTTCACCGCCAGCTGATTATACAGCCAGGTGAATATCAATCCGCCAATCAGTCCATCTGCAAATGCCCAACCCAGACCAATCAAACTTCCCAGCGGTGTAATCGAATATCCACGATACAATTGCCCTATCATCGTTACCTCTCCAGTCGCACCTTCGAACAATATTATCCACCACGTCAGTAAAAATAATCCCAAACCCCACCACAAACCAAAAGCCAATCCGAACGCCTTTACATTCAGCTTCATCTTATTACCTCTCTTTCTGTCATTTCGTTATTTGACATTGAGTATTCGGTAATCTGCCTTCCGTTGTCTGTTCATTTTTGGATGTAAGCGTTCACACCGACTGTTAAGGTTTTGCCGTTAATTATTACTGCTGTCTTCTGATTGCCGTGTGAACTGGCCACCACCAGCGTTTTACCGCTTGCCGACGGTATTGGTTTATCATTTACCGGAATTGTGATAATCAGCTTCTTATTTTTTAGCTCCACTTCCATTTTATATCTCCTAAGTAAAATTTGTCATTAAACTACACCCTTTTGCCATATTCTAAATAATGCCCACTGATAAACCACCACCCCATTTTAACAATTGTCCAATGCAATCACAATTTACTTATTCTTTTTCCTCTTGCCCTTTTTATCTTCGAGTCACCAGCGACGAGCGACAAGTCACGAATATATCCCCCGCCATTCTAACAATTGCATTCTCAGCCGCGACCGATAAATTCAAAAACCTGCTTTTAATCTTTGCTCTTGTCGTGAGTGTAGTTGTTGATGTCTTTTGTTTGTTTTTCTTGACGTGGCGGGGCGATGCCGGAAAGCTTAGTTAAGAAAGCTGCTGTTCGCAAGGAACTTACTTGGGGCCGAATTTCCTGCGGTAGTCCGAAGGGCTCATTCCTTTTTGTTGCTTGAAATAACGAGATATATTATTAGTTGCATACGGATATCCCAATAACCTTGCAATCTGGGATATGGATAAATTTGTGTTAATTAGCATATTAGCCATCTGATTAACGCGAGTGTATTTGATTTCATCATGAACTGAGTGGGCGAGCGCCTTGTGGAAATGCTGCTCGAGCGCTCTGCGTGAGAGGCCAACAGCCTGTGCAACATCACTGACCTGGATTATCTCTCTGGAATGCCTGCGAATAAAGCTGACGGCTTCTGCGACTTTCTTGTCTTCTATAGCCATAGTGTCCGTTGATTGTCTGGTTACGATGTGCAAAGGCAAGATAGTCACTTCTTTTTCATTTTCTTCTATTTTTTGACCCCTCATCACCTTATCGAGGACTTTCGCAGCTTCATAGCCGGCTCTTTGGGTACTTAAAGTTATGCTTGATAACTGTGGATAAGAGAAATTGCAGATTAATTCGTCGTTGTCGACGCCGAGAATAGCGACGTCTTCCGGGACTTTGAATTCTGCGATTTTACAAGCGGCGAGGATATCCAATGCGCGGTCGTCGTTGCAGGCCATCAGGGCGAGGGGTTTGGGCAGTGGTGTGAGCCAGTTTGCGATGATGGCTTGCTCTTTTGCGGATTTGCGCAGATGTTTTGTGGTGGGTTGTTGGTAAACAAAAATCTGAAAGCCGATCTCGGTGAGGGTTCGTTTAAATCCTTCGCATTTTTGCTGAGACCAAATCATATCATCGAAACCACAGAATGCAAAATTTTTAAAACTGCGTTTAACAAAGTATTCAGCGGCCATCCGGCCAACACCGACTTCATCAGTGGACAAGCGGTATGCTTTTTGTTTTGGTTTATCCAGGCCGCAGATAATGGCCGGAAGCCTGAGATTAACGATACTGTCGATGAAATCTGTATCCCAGGTGTGGGCAATAATACCGTCCGCATCCATGCTTTTGAGCCATTTCTGCGTTTTTTCTTTGCCCTGTCTATAGAACTCCGGCTTCATATAATACAGCCAGGGTCCGTGAAGATTGGAGTACTGGATAATACCATGGAGCAATCCCCTGCCAAAGCTTCTTGACCTTTCGAGGAGCAATATGACTTTGGGAATCTTAAACATAAGCGTGCTTACTATACCTGACTCTATTATAACTGCAAGAACTATGCGCAAAATGAATGCCTTTTTTGCGCAAAATAAAGGCCCAATTGACACGATTTTTTGATAAAATACTTTAAGGAAAGTGTATGGATTTTTGGATTTCTGCTTTGCGCTATTTTTACGGTTTTTCGGCAAAATAGCTTGTATTAGACAAGCATAGTGTTCGATGAGGGTTTTCATTGCTTGTTTTGATAAAGGTTGTTTGAGACAAACGCCGAGTAAAGTGAGGGTCTTAACGCTTGCTGCACAAGGAAAATGCAGACCTCTGCGCTTGTTGAAAACAGCAAACGTTTTGACGCATAGTCAAGGAATGTTTTGCAGTTTTACACTTTTGTAGGAGGTATTTTATGAAATTGAAAAAAGACAAGAATGTAAAAGCTTGTGATAGATTTATTGCAAGCAATTGGCGATGGTTATGGAGTGTGTTCTTCATAATCATAATTTTAGGACTTGGTGCCCAGCAGAGCAAGGCGGGTTACTGCACCTCAAGGTATTACCCAAGTACGTATAGGCTTAGAATCACACTTAGAAACATGACTGGAGATGATTTCAACAATCTGGAGATACAATGTGAATCAACCGATGTACCGGGGACCTTTACCGTGACTGACGGAAATAGTGCTTGGAGCATTGATGGCATTGTGCAGGAAGGGGATAGACATTTCCTCAAGTTGGTACGAGTTCCAAACGGTAATACCAGCATTGAGAGGCTATATGTGTACCACACGGCGGATCCAAACAAACGTGGCACAAGGGGAAGGCTATTCATTACTCTTGCAGATGAAGTCCTGAACGACAGCACTGGCTATTCTCTCCTCAAAACACGACGTACAGACCTCCCTGCCCTGATTAAGCTGGACATTAACTACGTGCAAGACAACAACGAACCAAACACCGAGCCCAACTTTACAGGATTTACCATGGAAGATAGCGGCAGCGCAGTAAACGGTGTTACAATTGACTTTGGCGGCGCTATTAGTACTGCCCGGCGCGCACAACCTACTGGTGAGTGGTCGTATGGTGATCCTTGTGACCCTAATGATGATGTGTATTATCCGCGAGATTACGAGAGACTATATCGTGATCTTATCTTTGGGATACCGCCGAGCGGAATTGATGTCACACTATGGGGGCTGGGTCAAGGTCGAGAATGCGAAATAACCATCTGGGCATTTGATGCCAACAGCAACTCAGCAGGTCCTCGAAAGGCGATCTGGACAGCCAACGGAGATTATCTTCTTACGACCGACTTCAACTCTACTCTTGGTGCAGAAAATTATCCCGGCTATGATGGTGCTGATTGTGATTTATACGCCTGGCCGGCAACAGCCACTGCAGATGAATTTGGTAGAATCAAGCTTGTAAGCAGCGTAGACCCATGCAGTCCGGGAGGCGAGTATTTCGCTTTTCTCGACGCCTTAGTGATAGTTCCGTTGAACACGTACATCCCAGTAGTAAAAGCCCAACGTCCGGTGCCTTTTGATGAAGAAGAAGAAGTGCCCATAGATGCATCGCTTAGCTGGATAGCGGGAGCTGGTGCTACCAGCCACCGCGTATATCTCGGCACCAGTGAAAGCGCTGTGGATGCGGCAACTACATCCGACCCTGAATACCAGGGCTTAGAGACTTCCGCCAGCCATGACCCTTATGGCACTAGCTACCTCAGAATGGATCAGACTTACTACTGGCGGATCGATGAGATGCCCGGACCCCAACACGGCGAAGTCTGGAGCTTTACGACAGAAGCATTTTGTAAACTGGAGGATTTTGATTCGTATGTGGACACCGCCGCTCTGAGGCAGGTATGGAAGGATTATTGGACCCCGCAGGCCAGCCCCTTGACCTCCGCGGAAGTTTATTGGGAAACTACTACCGTTATCGATGGTAGCTCGATGAGGTATTGGTACCGGAATAACTCGTTCGAGCCATACTATTCTGAGGCCAGAGCGACCATTGGTAGCGGCTCTGGTAAGTTGCATACTGACCCGAACTGGCTTGGCATTAACGCTAAATCATTGTCGCTGTTGTTCCATGGCGATCCGTTAAATCCCAATGGTACGCATGATGATATGTATCTGAATTTGATCGATAGCGACAGTGGTAGCGCAACAGTACATTATACCGATTACGGTGATATAAATGACCTCCAGCTTGAAGAATGGCAGGAGTGGAATATTCCGCTGGATGATTTCAGCGGCGCTGATCTGACCAAAGTTTCGAAAGTTGTTATCGGCTTTGGCGACGGAACTCAATCTGTAATTGATGGTAACATGTACTTTGAAGATATCTACCTGTATCCGACCAGATGTGCCCTTGTAGAGCGTTCAGCCGAATTTGCCTTAGCTGATTACGCGCCGGGTGGTATAATTTCCGGGGACTGCGTTGTGGACAGTCAAGAGCTTCAGGTAATATCAAATACCTGGCTTTATCAAGAAGCAGTCGTTTACACGAAAAATCCAAATGATGTCAATCTTGTTAAATATTATCCGTTGAACACAGGAGACGGTAATAAGGTATATCCCGACCCTTGCGATCCTATATGGACAGGGACTTTCCATAACTCCGCTGTTGATCCACCACCAGAAGACCCCTGTTTTGGCACCAAATGGGCTAAAGACAGCGTGCCAAATATAGGTGACGGTAATTGTGTCTATATGTCCGGCGAAGGCGGTGGCAGGATTAATTGTGGAACTTATGGACAAGCGAGTCTCGGAATTGGCCCAACGCCACCTGCTATAAACGCAATAACTCTGTCTATCTGGGTCAAGTGGTTAGGACCTCGCACCTGGGACCCCTATCTGTTATCTAAGTCTCAGGGTTTAATGGGTAAAAGAGGCGGCTGGAATGAAAGCGGAATGATATGGACGTTCTGGATTAGTGCAAATCCTGGTCAAGAAGGTGGAGTTGGTCTCGGACATTATTCTGACACCTCCATGCCCGATTTGGTATCCCCTGCTGGAACAATGGATTCGTTTATCGGCAAATGGGTGCACCTAGCCGCCACGTTTCCGCATCCTTCAGGAGACCCTTGCGACGCGAACGACTATGCCAGGCTCTATCTCAATGGTGGTGAAGTGGCATTTGGGCCGTGGAGATTTAGTCACGGATGGGATCCAAATATATTCTTGACGATAGGCCAAACCAATGATCCAAATGCCTGGCCAAACGGCCCAGCAAGCTATTATGGCTACTTAGACGAAGTCCGTATCTACAATCGTGCTCTGGAACCCAATGAGGTAGCATACCTGGCTGACATGACTCCTGAAGACGGCAAACTGGTGATTCCACCGGCGTCACTTGCTGAGATTTATACGGGAGAACCGGAAGGCTTCAGAATAATCAACTACATGGACTTTGCCATAATGGCTGATAAATGGATTGAGGAGTATATGTTCCCGTACGAGCCATGATGATACAAGGCCGATTGTTCCCGCTGCT
>Ga0315544_1000980_pt1 | contig 23796 bp, 15 predicted proteins | sample SalMarSW160130MG_2_FD_202543 | JGI IMG/M metagenome (GOLD analysis project Ga0315544, IMG submission 202543) | Salt marsh sediment microbial communities from the Plum Island Ecosystem LTER, Massachusetts, United States - Salt Marsh Sediment SW1601-130 ... | reverse complement strand
CAGACAGCGCCCGCTTGAGATCCTGTGTGCGCACCAATCGGTCATCCCGCGGGATAGCTATTACCCCTTTGTTGTTCAGACTACTTATGTGTCTACCGGTAACCCCAACATAGGCAGAATCTATACGTATGCCACTGACTCTTTGAGCTTCCTTTACTGATGCGGCAATGGACTGTTTGGCTTCATCCATATTGACTACGATGCCTTTATGTAGGCCATGAGAGGGAACGACTCCCACTCCTAAGACTTCAATGTCATCTTCTGCTTTGACATTGGCCACGAGTGTGGCTACTTTAGTTGTGCCCACATCAATAGCTGAAATGATTTTCTTTGCCATTTGCACCTCCTTTTTTACTGAGAATGCTGCCTAGTTGAGTCGCTCAGCTATCCTTAGTCTAGCGCTGCGGCTGCGTGGGTTGGATTCTATCTCCAACGAGGTAGGTTTGATGACCTTCCGTGAGATGAGCTTCAAGGTGGGCACATGCCCACAGCGACATATTAGTGTCCCCGGGGGACATAGGCAGCTGCTGGCTGCGTACCGCATGAATTGCTTAGCTATACGGTCTTCCAGAGAATGATAGCTGATGACCGCCAGTCTCCCGCCGGGGCCAAGCAGGTTAGGAGTTTGTTTGAGAGCCAGCTCCAGATTCTGTAGTTCACTGTTGACCGCGATGCGAAGGGCCATGAAGGTCCTTGTGGCAGGGTGAATCCTGGTACGCTTGCCGCCTGAAAAGTGCTCTACCAGGCGGGCAAGCTCCACGGTGGTAGCGATAGGACGATTCCGGACGATGTGCCGCGCTATCCGCCGGCTGTGACGCTCTTCCCCGTATCTTTCTATGAGCTTAGCCAACTCTTGCTCGGAGAAGCTGTTAACGATATCCGCTGCCGTTAACCCCTGCCCGGAATCGAACCTCATATTTAGGGGAGCATCGAGGTGGAAGCTGAAGCCGCGTTCGGCTGTATCCAGTTGTAGCGAAGAGACACCAAGGTCGAAAAGAATACCGTCAACTGGATGAAACTGGTATTCCTTACATATTGCCTCAAGGTTGACAAAGTTGTCATTAACCAAAGTAACTGCTTCGCCATAGTCGCCAAGTTTATCTTGACTTATTCTAATGGCCTGAGGATCAGCATCAATGCCCAGAAGCCTTCCTGTGGGGGAGATTCTTTCCAGTATGGCCGCCGCGTGTCCCCCCAGACCAACTGTGCAGTCAACAAAAGAGCCCCCTTGTTGAGTCTTTAGCCCCGCTGTGACTTCATTGAGCAAAACGGGCACATGCACGGGCAAAGATGTGGTGAGGCTCATCAGTTGTGCTCCAAAGCTATACTCCCAACTCCTCGATTGTTTGTGACCTTTCCTGATCCCCTGATGCCTTCTCAGTCTTCCATTCCTCTTCGTTCCAGATTTCAACATAGGTATTGGCGCCGATGACCTTAGCCGCATCGCCGATCTTGGCGTAGTCGCGGAAGGCATCCGGCAATTTTATCCTGCCTTGACCGTCGAGACGTGCGTCGAAGGCATCGCTAAATAATGAACGATTCAACCTCCTGAGGTTAGCTGGGAATACCACCTTCTCGGCCAGCTTGTGGGATACCCTGTTCCATTCTATAATTGGATAAATGGTAATGCAGTTATCAAACCCTTTGACCAATATTGCGCCGTCCTTGAGCTGGCGCCTGAATTTTGGCGGCACAGGCACTCTTCCCTTTTCATCAAGCTTATATGTATATTCGCCAACGAACATGTTATTCCCCCTGGTTTACCACCAAGCCTTTCAATGCTATTTCCCTCAAGTTAAGAGTTTCCCCACGACGTACCATTCTCCCCCATTTCCTCCCACAATCCTATTATAGACCATATCTCTAGTTTGTCAATACCTTTTGGAGCTTTTTTTGATTTTTTGAACAATTTTCGTCTTGGGGACTGAAAATGGAGTGGTGGTAAATATGAATCGAGAGATGCGCTGCTCCCTGAGGGGCAGGGTCACGCGGAATCATGCGACTTTCTTTTGTCGCCGCCAGCATGGTAAGATATGGGTTTTGGAGATCTTTGTTGATGGAATCCATGCGTATTGATGTTTTATGTCTCTTCCCTGAAACGTTTGACTCTCCACTCAATCAGAGCATTATCAAGCGTGCTCGGGAGCAAGGATTGGTGAACATCGTGATTCATGATATTCGCGACTACACCCATGACAAACATCATACTGTGGATGACTATCCCTATGGCGGTGGACCCGGTATGGTACTCAAGCCTGAGCCTATCTTTGAGGCAGCCGAGGCCATAAAACAGCAACTTGGTGGCAGTGAGATGCCTATCATATTACTCACTCCTCAGGGCAGGCTTTTTTCTCAAGCTGTGGCTCAAGAGTTGGCCCTTCACCCTCAGCTTATGTTAATTTGCGGCCATTACGAAGGCTTAGACGAGAGAGTGTGTGAGCACTTAGCTACTGACGAAATCAGTATCGGGGATTATGTACTTAGCGGAGGGGAACTGGCTGCCCTGGTTGTGGTGGATGCTATCGTTAGACTTGTACCGGGAGTGCTTGGCTCACAGGATTCCGCCAGCAATGATTCTCATAGCAACGGGCTTCTGGAATATCCCCAATATACCAGGCCTCATGTATATCAGGGTTGGTCAATACCCGCGGTCTTACTTTCAGGGAATCACGGCGAAATTGCTCAATGGCGACGCCGTCAGGCTATACTGAGAACGGCGAAACGACGCCCTGACCTCATGGAGGAGGGCAATATCTGTGATGAGGAAAAGAAATGGATGTTAGAGAATTTGTAAAACCCAAAATGAACCCCAATATTCCCCAAATTTCCCCTGGCGATACGGTCAAAGTTAGTTTGAAAGCTATGGAGGGGGATAAAGAGCGGCTGCAACACTTCCAAGGAGTGGTGATTAAAATGAGGAAGGGCGTTGCCGGTGGAAGCTTTACTGTGAGAAGAGTATCTTACGGTATTGGAGTGGAACGTACTTTCCCCTTACAATCGCCTTCCGTACAAAATGTGGTGGTGCTCAGACATGGGCAGGTGCGCCGAGCTAAGCTCTATTATATGCGCAGGCTCAGCGTGAAACAGGCTCGACTTAAGGAAAGGCGAGAGAAGTCACTGGAGCAAGCCATACCTCAAGAGGAACAACCTCCCAAAGAAGAACAGTCCTCTGAATGAACTACGCCGAGGTGGCAGTGAATTCGCCGGGCAGCCGGTCAACTTTCTCCTATGCCATACCGCAGGGGCTCAATATTAATGTCGGGCAAGCAGTATTGGTGCCCTTTGGCTCCCGGGTCATTCAAGGGATTGTCCTCCGATTATCAGACAAGCCATCGGTTGAAGAAACCAAGGAAATAGCTGACATTGTTGCTGATTTTCCTTTGCTTTCCCCGGTGCAAATGCGGCTTGCCCAGTGGATAAGCGAATACTATTTTGCTCCTCCTTTCGATGCTCTGTCTTTGATGCTTCCTCCAGGATTTAGAAGGCGGGCCATTACTTTCTTTCAGCTAGCGGATTCCCAGGCAAATTCGCCCCTGACACCGGAAGAAAGTCAGGTCCTTCATATTATGACAGGGAGGATGAAGACAAGCTTGCCTGAGATGGAGAAAGCAATTGGCGGAAGAAAAGCCAGGCAAATCACCGATCAGTTGCTGGACCGTCAGCTGATTACGCAAACTCTGGAATTGGAAGAAGCGAGGATAAAGCCCAAAACGCTTCCTTATATTAAGCTAACAGCCGATAGACAGGAAATTGAAATAGCGAAGGCCCGTCTGGACAAGTCTAGAGCTTACAAACAGGCGGAGCTCTTAGAATTTTTGAGCGGGCAGACTCAATCTATTGCAGTCGGCGAAATAAGGAAACACATCCATTGTTCTCCAGCCACCATCAAGGCCTTGGAAAGCCACCGTTTAGTCTCAGTGGAAAGACTCAGGGTAAGACGTGACCCCCTGGCTCATCTTGGCTTCATGCCTACTCCACTTCCGGTTCTTACTTCATCTCAACAAGCTGCCTGGGAATTGATTCGTCATGTCATTGTGGGGAAAGCCAGTCCATCCGGCCGTCCACCAATTTTTCTCCTTTTTGGCGTTACAGGCAGCGGCAAGACCGAGATTTACCTGCGAGCCTTAGCCCAGGCCATTGCCGCGGGCAAGAGAGGCATCTGTCTTATCCCGGAGATCGCTTTAACCCAACAGACAGTCGAGAGATTTGCCAGTCGCTTCCCCGGGCGTGTGGCAGTACTGCACAGTGGTCTTTCCCCGGGAGAGCAGTTCGACGAATGGCAATGGATAGGAGAAGGGAACTGCGATGTCATCATCGGACCCAGGAGCGCTTTATTTGCCCCGTTGCCCGACCTCGGGCTTATCATTATTGATGAAGAACATGAGTGGACGTACAAACAAGAAGATAAGTCGCCTCGCTATCATGCCCGCGACGTAGCCATTAAGCTGGCTCAACTTAATGGTGCTGTTGTCCTACTGGGCAGTGCCACGCCTGATATCGGCAGTTTTCATAAAGCACAGCAGGGCGAATATCAGCTTGTGGAGCTGAAGGAGAGAATTACTCCTCGTGGTTATTCCCCTCTCCCTGAAGTCGCCGTAGTGGATTTAAGGGAGGAACTCAAAGCCGGAAACACAAGCTTGTTCAGTCGTTCCTTATTAGCTGCCATGAAGGAAGCTCTGGCCCAGGGCGAGCAGGTAATCCTCTTTCTTAACCGTCGGGGCACAGCTACCTTTGTTCGCTGTCGGAGCTGCGGCTTTGTCTTTCGCTGTCCCCGCTGCTCCGTGGCCCTTACTTACCATTCAACGGAGAAGAGGCTGATTTGCCATCGCTGCCGTTATTCTGTTCCGGTCCCTCAGAGCTGCCCCCGGTGTTCCCGGCGCAACCTCAGGTTTCTGGGCATTGGCACGCAGAGGGTAGAAGAGGAGATGAAGCATGTCTTCCCCGAAGCCAGATTGCTTCGCTGGGACAAAGATGTGATTACCAGGAGATATGGTCATGAAGATTTGTTGAGGAATTTTCGTGACCACAAGGCAGACGTGCTCATTGGCACCCAGATGATAGCCAAGGGATTGGACCTGCCTCAGGTGACTCTAGCTGGCGTAATCAATGCCGATACTGGCCTTAATTCTCCTGATTTCCGTAGCAGTGAGCGCACCTTTCAGCTTCTATGTCAGGTAGCCGGCAGGGCCGGGCGCGGGCTTAAAGCCGGAAAGGTTATCATCCAGACTTACTCCCCCGATAATTACATTATTGATGCTGCTGCCAGGCATGACTACTTGGGGTTTTATCACAAAGAAATAGACTATCGCCACCGATATAATTATCCCCCTTTTAGCCAACTAGTCCGCCTGGTCTATCGTCACGCCAATGAGGAGTCATGTCGCCGTGAGGCGGAGCGAGTGCATCGTCTGATTCTTGGTGAAAAGTCAAGGAAGGACATGACTGATTTCAATGTGATTGGTCCTGTGCCCGCTTTTGCCTTCAGGGCCAGGGGCAACTATCGCTGGCAACTCTTTCTGCGTGGACCCGACTCAACGCGGATAGTATCTCAGCTGGCTTTGCCGGGGGGTTGGACTATAGACGTGGACCCGGTAGGGATTGTTTGATTCCGCTCCGATTCCGGCGGAGAAAAACAGACCATCCGGAGAAGTAGACATTCAACCGCCCGCACCAGTCTCTTGCCTATCTTGCTCCTATACATTATATATAATATATGTTACCTAGAAAATAACCTCCGCTCAATTGATGGAGAGGGGTTTCGCCGTCGTAGGGGCGGGTCTTGTACCCGCCCGGACCATCCCCGTCCCCTGGGGCGGGGATAAACCCCGCCACTACATAGCTCCGCTTCAAATACGAAATTCCAAGCACGAAATCCCAAACAAATCCTAATACCGAAATTGAAAGCCCCAAACGTCCCGAGCGTTCCTAGTTTGTGCTTTCATATTGTTTAGTATTTAGGATTTCGTGTTTAGGATTTGTCTCCTGTAGGGGCGGGTCTCGTGCCCGCCCGAGTTGATGGCACCAATGTCAAGCCGACCTTCCGCCATAGAGATAACCTGCATAAGGATAACACAAAAGTTTCATGCTTTGTTGGTAGTGCGACGCACCATGGCTAAGTGAAAAGGAACTTGCCAGAATCCGTAGTCCAGTGTTGCTGATGTGGTTGGCCAGCACATCCCCACCCAATCCGGCGGGCCCTGTGCTACAATTATCTATATGGCGGCCCGCGGTTAGGTGAGACCCCTGTGTACTTTGGTAGCAGTACGTTAGTAACAAAGGACATCGGCTGCACATGTGCGCCAAGGGAAAATTGACAGAAAATAGTTTTTTTCTCGGAGACCTATTGACAAGAGGAAGACAGCGAGGTATAGTATCTATGCTGGTTTGTGTACCGGCTGTTGCAGGTCGTCCTGGGCGAACGTTAAAAATTAAATACAAGGCAAATTCGGGAAAAGGGGTGGCCCTCGGCCCCCGCCCGTGGACAAATAAGGGGAGTAGAAGGGAGGGACTTCCCTGCATTATATTAATGTATACTACCTGTATATGACGAGGGAGAGGAGGTGATGCTTATAGCAAAGTCCCGAAAGGAATCCTGAATCTAGCGTCATTGCCCGAGCAATTTGGAAAAGGATTCTGGAGGGAAAGGGGCCCGGCCCCAGGCACAAAATGAACCCCAGGTTAATACCTGGCGAAGGGGCAGCCTGAGACAAGCAGGCTATTAAACAAACGCTTGCCGATAACACCTGAAGCACTCTCGCCTGAAGTGGTCGACTTCAGGCTTGGGAGAGCGAATTAAGACGAAAAGGAGGAAATAGAATGAGAAAACCTAAATGGCACGCTAAGGCGTTATATATTATCTTCGCTTTAGCACTCGTTATCGGCCTCACGCCGCTGACAGCCCTGGCGGGACATGCCGATATCGTTATATCCGGTCCCTGCTATGCCAAGGAAGGCGAGACGATAACGTTCGAGGCCCTTACCGATCCCGAGGCTGATAGCGTCGACTGGTCTATAGACGGGACTCCTGCCGGCACCGACAGCAGCGCTCCGTTCGAATTGGTCACGACGTTCCCTGCCGGTTCCGAAGGAAGGCATGTCGTATCGGCTGTCGGGAATTGGGGAGCAAACCTGGACCAGGAAGCGGACTTCGAGATTCTGGTCGGGGTGGGCCTGATACCACAGCTGGAGTACAACATCATTGGCACTGAGGCCACATTCCGTGTTCCTACGGTCTACCAGGGTCACGTAAAGTGCTGGAGGTACCAGCCGAGCACCGACCTCGGCGCCTGGAACCCTATGGGTGGCGGCATTGTCTCAGGCGGAATGCCTTTGTGCCCAACTGCGGGAAGTCCCGGAGACGATTCCGTGACGGTGGATGCCTCTACTTGGGGCGAGCTGGTAATCTATACCCAGACCTATGATTTCACAGACCCTGGTACGGGCGCATTCTATCCCGCCACCGAACTAATGGCCATAAAGAAGTGGGGTAAGATCTGGGACACCTGGCTCTTCGGCTGGGATTGCTACACCGAAGAAATGATTTATGACTCGGGCGAGACCCAGGTCTGGTGGAACGAGAATGATAAGAAGTGGGAAGGCGAAGCCCAACTGTACGACCTGATTATCGGCAACTTCATAACCGATGGTGGGGAGGAGCACGTCGCTCTTGCCCACGGTGCCGATGTCGAATGGTGGGTGATGGATTCCCGGGCTCCGGTACACGACCTGCCCAGCGACGTTCCTGCCAGCGTGCTGGTTCCTCTTATCGAGGAGATGCAGGAGGCATACCCATCACGGCTTATCGGCTTTGGTGACTGTACGACCAAATATGTAGAAACCGTAAGCGGTGATACAGCTGGTCCCCACGGCGAAGACGTCGATGGACTGACAGGGGTCACGCTGGTTGCCTGCGGCGAGGAAGCGGTGAAGATCGTCGTTGTCGCCAAGTATCCTGACCGGCTTCACTACCCCCAGTGGGGTGTTTTCCCCGAGATCATCAGCTGGAACTTCTGGACTCAGGAACTGGAGAAGGTCCCCCAGGTAAGGTGGGCCGGAGAGAAAGTAGTTCTGGAGAAGCAGTTCGGCACCAGCTACACTGGAAACCCGGTGCTGTTCAATCTGGAGAACCAGTCCTGTGGCAGCCTGTTCCCAGTAGAAGAAATGGGTATTCTGGACGCTGGTCGCGGGCTGATGCCGGGTGGTGCTATGGGCGCACAGCAAGTATTGACTTACGTTGATGAACTGGGCGTGGCCCGAGCTATCGTGGAGTCAGAGGATCAGTGCGAGTGCGACGTTACCGTTTCTCTGTACGACATGGCATTCAGCAGCAACATGGATGATGGCTCGCTCATCAACCAGCACGGCTTTGTGGTGTTCTTCCTCAAGCTTGAGGACCTCACCCTGGGCAATGTTGAGGGTGAGAGGGAAGGTCACGACGCAGGACAATTCACGCCTGAAAACCCCTGGGCGGATACCGAGGAGGATCCGCTTACCGGTCTTGTTGAGCCTGTCGACCCCGTTACCGGAGAACTAAATGTCTCTCAGGATGCCTTGCTCCGTGCTCGAGTACGTGGCTGGTTTATGGGCGACAACTTGAGCAACCGGCCGGCAAGGGTAATTGACACTAACCACAACGGTGTCGAAGATATCCACGATGAGGTTCTTCCCGCAGGTCGGTGGGTTCTACCTGACGACTGGCCATATCTGGCGGGACATGACCCGCTTTCGAGTGACACTGAGTGGATGGAGATGCGTCCGCACTGGGATATCATGACTCAGCCCAACGACAACGTCATGAGCATACCTGATGGACAAGTCGAGTTTGATGGGGACCAGTGCTATTTAGATGAAGTGATTGATAAGCTTGAAGAGCTAGGCGATTACGTCTGGTGGGATTCCACCGGTGCTCTTGATGTGCCCGGCGACCTGGTAGCTGAGGCTCCGGTTATCGGACCCTACAGCACGCTGGATAACTACGCCCCAGAGGTCTATTACAAAACGCTCCCTGACGGCACAGTTGTTCCTGTGGTCCCTGCCGGCATTGATTATGATGGCGACGGCGATCCAACAAACGATGGACGCAAGACCATTGTGCCCAACTCCAAGCTGAATTGGTGGGACTGCCCCATGTCGCCGGCCAAGATACTCTTCGAGATTACGGAGGGTGCTGGCTTCTTCAAAGACGCTGACAAGGGCGACATCTACTACGAGTGGGTTGACACCGACTATGATCCTTGCCAGGACAGCAAGGTCTACACCAACCCCTTCTACGAGATGATGATACCGTCCAGTCCGTTTATCCCGCCCTTCGTGAACAACGGCGGATATGACTGGGACAGCTGGGATCCGGCCTACGGGCCTTACCCCTTCTGGGACATCATTAACCAACCGGAAGGGATGACTCCTTCCGATGCCCAGCATCCCACGAAGGTTCATGTCTATTCCGACAACCACGGTGAGGCCATGGTCTGGCTCAATGGCGACTGGAACCTTGACCTCAGCGCCTGGCTGACCAATGGTGCCTACGATGTTCCCACCGGTGAGATAGTCGGCGACAGTACCGTAGTAGCCAAAGCTGACTATCCTTACCTGCGCAAGCACCCGTGGCTGATCTCCAATGAAGTGGAGAAGACCTGGACCTGGGGCAAGGATGTCAGGGGCAATGAGCGAGCGCGATACCCGGATGGTTCTTATGATCCGGTTGACACTCGAATGGTGTTCCAGGTAGGTGACGTCGTCAGTTGCACGGACCCCGAGTTGACGCACAAGAAATTGGCATTCATCTGGGTTTGCGACCGAGATGGCTTCCCGGCAATTGGTGAGAGAGTCGAGTGGAGTCTAGGTACAGTCGATGGTAGCCAGATGGCTATTATCCCGCCCGGTGGGAGCCCGGACTTGGGCGTCAGCATTTGTCTACCCGAGATTTACGTTGTGGACGGCTTCCTTGCTGGTACTGGAGGACATACTACTAATCCCGACAGAACCATGGGTGTGAGTTTCCTGAGGGAGCCCACCGCCGCCGAGCTGGAACTGTGGGATAAATTCTGGCCTGATGAGCCGTGTCACCACGCGGTTGCCGCAGTAGAGGTCTACACTGATGAGTTCGCCACCAGGGCTAGCCTGAGCGCGTTTATCTATGAACGGGAAGGCACGATAGCCCGTCAGTGGAACCTCGACTTCTCGGTAGTAGACAACCCCGATGACCCACTGACGCTGGGTGATGCTAATATGGACAGCTTCGTAGATGCAGGAGACATTACCAAGGTAAAGAGGATTTACTTTGGAGTAGATTCCGCCACTATTGGAGCCGATGCCAATCAGGACACCTTGGTAGATACGGGGGACATAACCCAGGTAAAGAAGATTTACTTTGGGGCGTAGAGTGCGCATCCGGTATGGAGTAACCTAATGCCGGATTGAGTTCCCTACAGGCAGCCCCAGTAGACTGGGGCTGCCTGTTCCCTTAGACTCCCGGAAGAGGGGCTAAGGTATTAGAGGAACCGGTGAGACTTGCCGAGGACAAAACCGGCTCCAAGGGAAATCAGGAAGGAGAAGGAGGATAAGAATGACAAAAAGAGGCAAGTCAAACGTAATTAAGTTATGTGTCCTGGTAGCTATCACGCTGTTCTTGCTGCCCAGTATGGTGTCTGCTCACGTCGACCCTTATGCGTGCCGCTTTTTTGGGGAGGTGACTTTCTGTGATGAAAATGTGCCTGATGGCACAGTGGTGACTGCCTGGCTGGAAGGTCCTCATATTGATGGCCCGTGGTCTTTTGTTCTCTATAAGGAGGGTGGCGTAACATACTATCGCATAGACGTTGGTGGTGATGACCCTAACACTCCCACCAAAGAGGGGGGTGTTGAGGGCGAGACGGTATACTTTGGCGTAAATATCGGAGGCAATGTAATAGTGGCAGCCACCGGTACCTTTGAAAGGGTCGGGTTTGTCCACCACGCCTTGCGTCTGCCCTGTTGCATCCCCGGCGATGCCAATGGAGATGGGGTGGTAGATACGGGGGACATAACCAAGGTGAAGAGAATCATTATGGGATTGGATGACCCGACATGCGGTGCTGATGCTAATCAGGACGGCGTTATAGATACCGGAGACATAACCAAGATAAAACTAATCATCATGGGACTCGATTGTTAGAAAGGAGGTGAGAATATAAGGTATGGTAAAGTTAAGGCATTTTTTGCCCTGGCTCCTGGTTTTTTGTTTGACGTTGCTGCCCATTTCTATTGCCGGCGCCGTCACCGAGGTGACGGTGAGCATAGTTGCGCCGGCTGAGGTGAATCCGGGCAGCTCCTTCGTTGCCGATGTGACTGTGGATTACGTGGAGAACTTCAACTCCTGTGGCTTCGATGTCACCTATGACCAATCAATTATCACCGTGACCGCTGTCACAGGGGGCGAAATCGACGGTCACACCGTTGAAGTGGGCGCAGGCGACTGGTCCTACATTCCTCCTGGCCCGGACCCAGGAAAAATCAGGGTGATCACCACCGTACCGGGCACGCCCGGACCTGGAGTCACCGGCACAGGCTACATCGCCCAGATACACTTCAATGTTGTGGGTTCTCCTTGCCAGACCAGCCCCATACATCTGGAAGGTGTGGCGATGTATGACTATCAGGCTAATAAGATAACCACTGCGACAGTGGATGACTCGGTGCATGTCGCTGATGTCCTGGGCATAACCACAACTTCACTTCCGGAGGCGAAGGTAGGCGATGTCTACTCGGCGACTCTTGCGGCCACTGGTGGCCAGCCACCTTATTCCTGGGGGGCGACCGGACTGCCCGCTGGCCTGACCTGCTCCACGGATGGAGTTATCTCAGGAACTCCAACTGGGGTGGGTGGCGATTTTACGGTCGGAGTTAGCGTTACTGATTCGGCCAGCCCGGCTGACACTGACAATACAGACCTGGCTCTCAAGGTATATGATGCCCTTGAGATAACCACTGCCGCGCTTCCCAGCGGGACCCCGGGCGAGGCCTACAGTGCAACTCTGACGGCGACCGGCGGTAAGGAACCTCGTACCTGGAGCGCGATCGGATTACCGGCCCCCTTGACGTGTTCCACGGCTGGAGTCATCTCAGGGACTCCGGCGGCGGAGGGAGACTTCGCGGTCACAGTCACCGTTACCGATTCCTTCTCGACGCCTAACACCGATGAAGAGACGTTCACCCTAAGGATAACGTATTTTGTGATAACCACGACCTCACCACTTCCCGAGGCGAAGGTGGGAGACGCCTACTCGGTGACTCTTGACGCGACCGGTGGTACGCCTCCTTATACCTGGGGGGCGACTGGACTACCTGCCGGCTTGACCTGCTCCACGGATGGAATTATCTCAGGAACTCCAACGGTGGATGGTGACTTCACGGTGACGGTTACCGCCAATGATTCCGACACTCCGCCCAACAGCGATGACGAGGCTCTGGCCTTGCACGTGTACGCCGCTCTGGAGGTAACCACAACTTCTCTTCCTGAGGCGAAGGTAGGAGACGCTTACTCGGCGACTCTTACGGCGACCGGTGGTAAGACTCCTCTTACCTGGAATGCCACCGGATTACCTGCGGGTTTGACCTGCTCCACGGCTGGAGTCATCTCAGGGACTCCGACAGCGTTCGGAGACTTCAGTGTCACTGTCACTGTTACCGATTCCTTCTCCACACCTAATACAGATAGCGAGATCCTCGCCTTGAAGGTGTATGCCGCTCTTGAGATAACCACAACTTCGCTTCCCGAGGCGAAGGTAGGAGATGTCTACTCGGCAACTCTTATGGCGACCGGTGGTAAGCTGCCCCTTACCTGGGGGGCGACTGGACTACCCGCTGGCTTGACCTGCTCCACGGCTGGAGTTATTTCAGGAACTCCGACAGAGTCTGGCGACTTCACCGTCGGGGTCGGTGTTGCCGACTCCTTCGATCCAATCAACACTGACGACACGGACCTGGCACTGAAGGTGTACCCTGCACTTGAGGTAACCACAACTTCTCTTCCCGAGGCAAAAGTAGGAGATGTCTACTCGGCGACTCTTACGGCGACAGGCGGTAAGGCTCCTCATAGTTGGGGTGCGACCGGACTGCCTGCTGGCCTGACCTGCTCCACGGCTGGAGTCATCTCAGGGACACCAACAGAAAGTGGCGATTTTAGTGTAACGGTCACTGTTACCGATTCGTTCTCCACACCTAATACAGATAGTGAGATCCTGGCCTTGAAGGTGTACGCCGCTCTGGAAATAACCACAACTTCGCTTCCCTGTATAAAGGTAGACACTCTCTACTCGGCGAACCTTGCGGCAACTGGTGGTAAGCCACCCCTTACCTGGGGGGCGACCGGATTACCTGCTGGCTTGACCTGCTCCGCGGCCGGAGTCATCTCAGGAACTCCAACAGTGTCGGGCAGCTTCAATGTGACGGTTACTGTTACCGATTCCTTCGACCCAGCTAACACTGACGACACAGAGCTGGACTTGTACGTATGTATAGTGGGCGATGCCAATCTGGATGGCTTCGTAGATCCCGGGGACATCACCAAGGTAAAGAGGATTTACTTTGAACTGGATCCTCCAACGGATTGCGCCGACGCCAACGGAGATGGTAAGATAGATACTGGCGATATAACCATGATTAGGTTAATCTACTTCGGAGCTGTTTAGCTCCCTGTAACAAGGAGGTGATATTATGCACCACATGAAAGGCGTTTTAGCCATCATAGTAAGCCTGGGCCTGGCACTGGTATTGGTGCCGCTTTCTGTTGCTGGCGACAACGGCGCGGTGACGGTGAGCATAGATGCCCCGGCTGAGGTGGATGCGGGAAGCTCCTTCGTTGCCGATGTGATTGTGAGTTCGGTGATTGACTTTGATTCCTGTGGGTTCGATGTAACCTATGACGAAACAGTCATAACGGCGACCGATGTCACCGGTGGCATGATCGGTGGTCACACCATTGATGTAGACGAGTGGCATTATATGTCTCCGTCTGGTGGTACTAGTACCGTGGATACAGGAAGAATTAGGGTGATTACCGGCCTACAGGGCCCACCCGGGTGTGGCGTCGACGGCACTAACTCCACGATTGCTCAAATACACTTCGACGTTCTGGGATCCGGCGGCGATTGTAGGGACATCAGCTTGGAAAACGTAGGGATGTATGATTGCCAGGCAGGGCCTATTGACACCACCACGATGGGCGATTCGGTGTGCATACGCGGCCCTGTTGGCGGTACGGCCTATCCGCCAAACAAGCTGCTGATGCTGGCACCCTGGATTGCCCTTGGCGCAGCCATCATAGTTGGGGCAACCCTGCTGGTGCGCAGGCGCCGCAGCGCTGTGAGATAGAGGACTTAATCGTAGGGGCGGAGTTCATCTCTGCCTTGGTGGGGGTAGGCCCGCCCCTACGGAGTCCCGCGCTCCCTCTCTCCCGATGGGAGAGGATGGGTCTTGTTCTGCATCCGTCGAAGGGGGAGTCTGAAATTGCCTTCCTCTTTCGGCTATTTTCAGGACAGTCTGCTCACGCGCGCTGACAAGGGCAGGTATGACACTCGTCCGCGAGGGCAGAGAGAGTCAAGCGGTATACCGGGCAATAAGCTTTGCCCCTCGACAGACACAAATGTCAGCATTCAAATCATAGAATCCTGGAATCACTTCGTTTTCGCGTCCGGATTTTGGACCTGTCGTGGTTACATTTAAGTTTGCGGATAGATGGGACGATAGTTGGGGCGCTAATCTGGTTCAGATAGATTGGTGGCACTCTGTATGTTTGTGATGCTGGGTGATAATCTCTCATGCCATTGCTCGGCCGAGATTGCTTCGCCCGGCTTCACCAACCCCACAATCACAAAAGAGTATGTCGTTGCGAGCCCCGGCAAATCGGGGCGTGGCAATCTCATAACTCATCATACAGGTCACACCATTCTCTGTTTGCACTACCAATCAACTGGATCTTTTTCTGCCTTGAACCAGCCTTGATTTGCTTCTCTCTGAATATGGCATTTTCTATGTCCTCAAAGACCTCGTAGTACACCAGTTTGACAATGTTATACTTCTTGGTGAATCCATTGGCCAGCTTCGCTTTGTGTTGGTAGACTCTCTTTATTAGATTATTGGTTACACCTACGTAAAGCACGGTGTTCCTGCCATTGGTCATCATGTAGACATAGTATTGCTTAGTCATTATCTGTATCATTATACTAGAGATTGCTTCGTCGCCCAGCACGCAGCGCCATGAGTGCTGGGCTCCTCGCAACGACAAGAAAGGCGGTGTCGCTAATTGTATGACCGACTGGTGGGGCTCGCTTGACAGCGCGGGGGAGTGCTATACTGTGAACTTGTGAACTATACCTGGAGTTCTGGTGAGACTGAACTACTACGAGATTTCGTTAGCTGAATAGAGGAGATACAAGGCCGTGATTTTTAATCGGGACGGAAGACTGAAGATGATTTGGTGTCTGGTCGTGGTTGCTGCTATTGCCTTGATGCCCTCCACGGGCACGAGCGACCTTCGAGCCCAGGAACAGGAGACTTTCCATCTAGGTCCACTGAATCCTGATTTCGTCGAGTTTTGGGAGGAACCACCAGAACCCTTCTATGGCTATATTCCTCCGCCTATGGACCTGAGCCACCTCGATGCAATCCCTACGGGAAGTCTCCTGAAATCAGGCGGTCTGCCCGGCAGCTTCAACTGGACAGGCCAGGGCAAGGTGACCTCCATAAGAGACCAGCGTCCCTGCGGAACTTGCTGGATCTTCGGCACTACCTCCGTCTTGGAATCAGCAGTCTTGATCGGAGAGGATGCAGAATACGATTTCTCCGAGCAGAGTGTGGCTTTGTGCGTTGACCGTTCCTGGGTGTACCTTTTTGATCAGCCTGATGAGCCCTGCGGGATATCTCATGGTGGTGGATGGAGCTGGCTCGCTGCCGAAGTCTTCATAAAAAAAGGTGCAGTTCTGGAATCGTGCAACCCGTACAATTCATCTGGTCTGCAGTGCAACGGAGCTTGCCTGTGCGATAACTGCACACCTGTTAAGATAGTCGATGGGTACAGACTGGTAACCAACAACCAAAGCCAGACTGACTTGATAAAAGAGGCGGTATATGACCGGGGGCCTGTAACCATGGCTTTCTATAATCATGGATCACATCTACGCACTGACCCCACCTATGGCCACGTTTATGATTGTGCTGGCTGTTATGGTGCTAACCATATGGTCTCTATTATTGGTTGGGATGACAGTGTTCCCCACTTTGAGACGCCCGGGACTGGTGCCTGGCTGGTTAAGAATAGCTGGGGTACAGATTTTGGAGACAATGGCTATTTCTGGCTGGCCTACAATTCAAGCTGTATGGAGGAGATCGCCTACCTCCAGTACAAAGACTACGACCCGAATGAGAAACTCTACTACTGGGATGAAGCTGGCCTTGTTGACGACGGTGGCTACGGGGAGCCCTCCGCCTGGATGGCCAACATCTTCACTTCAACTCAGGATGGCAGCCTCACCCACGTTGACTTCTGGACCACCAGCAGCAACTCCCAGTATGAGATTTATGTGTACCTTGATGGCGATATCTCAAATGGACTTGAGAATCAAGTTGCTTCTCAAACAGGGACTTGCCAGGAACTTGGCTACTATTCTATACCGCTTACTTCGCCCGTCTCGCTGACAACTGGCCAGCCGTTTACGATGGCCGTCAAGATGACCACGCCGGGCTATACTAACCCTATACCCATTGAAAAAGTAACTAAATGGTTAGTTGAGCCGCGGATACAGGATGACGTATCTTATGCCAGGAGCGGGGATGGTGTTCCATGGGAAGAGCTTGGCGCACAGGGATTCAATGTCTGCCTCCGGGCCAGAGTAAGAACTGAAGAAAAGCTCTCCATCCTCACCGCGCACCTGACTGACGGCGTGGTGGGTGAAGATTACGGGGAGACTATGGAGGCGACAGGCGGCGTGCTGCCCTATACCTGGGAGGCTAGTGGACTGCCTGATGGCTTGAATTGCTCCGCCGCCGGAGTCATCTCAGGGACTCCCACAGAGGATGGGGACTTCACTGTCGCGGTCGATGTTACCGACAATGCCTCTAACTGCGGCAGCATAGACGTGCCCCTGAAGGTATACGCTGCCCTGGAGATCAGCACCGCCATGCTTCCTGATGGGGAGTCGGGAGAAGCCTACTCAGCCAACCTTGAAGCCACCGGTGGTAAGACTCCTTGTGCCTGGAATGTAACTGGATTATCTCCTGGCTTGACCTGCTCGGAGGCGGGAGCCATATCAGGGATTCCCACAGAGGATGGTGACTTCACTGTGACGGTCGACGTTGCGGACTCCTTCGACCCGGCTAACACAGACAGCACAGACCTGGCCCTGAAGATATACCCCGCCCTGGAGATAAGCACAACTTCGCTTCCTGATGGAGAGTCGGGAGAAGACTACACGGCAAGCCTGGAGGCAACCGGTGGCAAGAGTCCTTATACCTGGAATGCAACTGGATTACCTGCTGGCTTAACCTGCTCGACGGCCGGAGTCATCTCAGGGACTCCGGTAGGGGAAGTTGGCAGCTTCAATGTCACGGTTGCTGTTACCGATGCTTTGACTAACGTTGATAGCAAGGACCTGACCCTGACGATATCATGTAGACTGGGCGATGCCAATATGGATGGCGTCGTAGATACCGGCGACATCACCAAGGTAAAGAGAGTTTACTTTGAACTGGACCCGCCAACGCCCTGTGCGTATGTGAACGAAGATGATAGGATAGATGCCGGGGATATCACTGCAATTAAGATAATCTATTTTTCGTAGCTGTATAACATAAGGAGGCAAGATTATGAGACATTGGAGAAGCATTTCAGCGTTCATACCCATCATACTGAGCCTGGGCCTGGCGCTGGCATTGCTGCCGTTTTCTATTATTGGCGCCAACGGCACGGTGACGGTGAGCATAGATGCCCCGGCCAACGTGAGTCCGGGAGGCTCCTTCGTTGCCGATATGACTGTGGATTACGTGGAGAACTACAATATGTGCGGGTTTGACGTTACCTATGACCAGACGATCATCACCGTGACCGATGTCACAGGTGGCGAAATCAACGGTAACACGATTCCCATCGATGAATGGCATTGCATTCCTGTTAGCAGTCCAGTAGATACAGGAAGAATCAGGGTTCTCTCTGGCCTGCCGGGCTCGCCTGAGCCTGGAGTTACCGGCACAGGCTACATCGCCCGAATACACTTCGACGTTCTGGGCTCTGAGGGCGACAGTAGTGTCATAAATCTGGAAGCGGTGGGTATGTATGATTACGAGGCTCGGGCAATAGCCACAACCACGGTAGACGACGTGGTGAATGTTGTCCTAGCTCCCCCCGAGATAACCACAACTGCGCTTCCCGAGGCGAAGGTGGGGGATGCCTACACAGCCACCCTTGCGGCCACCGGTGGCAAGCCGCCCCTTACCTGGGGGGCAACCGGATTACCTGCTGGTTTGACCTGCTCCGCGGCTGGAGTTATCTCAGGAATTCCTGCGGCGTTTGGTGACCTAACGATTACAGTTACCGTTACCGATTCGGCCAGCCCGCCTGGCACTGATAGCGAGCCGCTGGCCTTGAAGGTATACCCCGCCCTGGAGATAACCACAGCATCTCCCCTTCCTGAGGGGAAGGTGGGGGATGCCTACACAGCCACCCTTGTGGCTACTGGCGGTAAGACGCCTCGTACCTGGGGGGCGACCGGACTACCGGCTGGCTTGACCTGTTCCACGGCCGGAGTTATCTCAGGGACTCCGACAGCATCTGGGGACTTCAGCGTCACGGCCACTGTCACTGATTCCTTCAGCCCGGCCAACGTTGTCAACAAGGTTTTAGGCTTGAAGGTATACCCTGCCCTGGAGATAACCACAGCATCTCCGCTTCCCGAGGAGAAGGTAGGGGATGCCTACTCTCCTGTGACCCTTGTGGCCACTGGTGGCAAGGGCCCTTATACCTGGACGGCGAGTGGACTGCCGGCTGGGTTGACCTGCTCCGCGGCTGGAGTCATCTTAGGGACTCCAACAGCATCCGGTGACTTCACCGTCACGGCGACGGTTACCGACTCTTTCAGCCCGCCCGGCATTGTTAACAAGATTTTGGCCTTGAAGGTATATGCTGCCCTGGAGATAACCACGACTACGCTTCCTGAAGGGAAGGTGGGAGATGCCTACACAGCCACGCTTGCGGCGACTGGCGGCAAGACTCCCTATACGTGGGAGGCAACTGGACTACCGGCTGGCTTGACCTGCTCCACGGCTGGAGTCATCTCGGGAACACCGACAGCATCCGGGGACTTCAGCGTAACAGCCACTGTTACTGACTCGTTTAGCCCGGCCGGCATCGTTGACAAGGTCCTGAGCTTGAAGGTATATCCCAGCTTGGAGGTAAGCACAACTACGCTTGCTGACGGAGAGATAGGAGATATCTACACAGCTACCCTTGCTGCCACGGGTGGCAAGGCTCCGCATACCTGGGGGGCGACCGGATTACCTGCCGGCTTGACCTGCTCCACGGCTGGAGTTATCTCAGGAACTCCCACAGAGGCCGGCAACTTCACCGTCACGGTTACCGTTACCGATTCCTTCAGCACGCCTAACATTGACAGCAAGGGCCTGGCCCTGACGATATCATGTAAGCTGGGCGATGCCAATACGGATGGCGTGGTAGACACCGGGGACATCACCAAGGTGAAGAGGGTTTACTTTGAACTGGATCCGCCAACACCCTGCGCCGATGTCAATGGAGATGAAACGATAGATGCCGGGGATATAACTGCAATCAAGATGATTTACTTCTCGTAGCTGAATGACACAAGGGGGGCGAGACTATGAAACACTGGAAACGCATTTTGGCCATCACAGTCAGTCTGGGCCTGGCTCTGGCGTTGCTGCCACTGTCTATTACTGTAGCCAATGGCACGGTGACGGTGGGCATAAGTGCCCCGGCTGAGGTCAGTCCGGGAAGCTCCTTCGTTGCCGATGTTACTGTAGATTTCGTGACGGACTTCGACTCCTGCGGTTTCGATGTCACCTATGATGAGACAATTATCAGCGTGACCGATGTCACAGGTGGAGAAATCGATGGTCATACCATCGAAGGAGGTCCAGGCTACTGGTCCTTCATTCCCTACGGTGACGAGGATACAGGGAGAGTCAGGGTGATTGCCACCACACCCGCCGCACCCGCGCCCGGAGTCACGGGCACGGGCTACCTTGCGCAGATACACTTTGACGTTATTGGATCAGGCGCCGCCAGCGACATTACGCTTGAGGGAGTTACGATGTATGATTGGGAGGCGAATCTCATCAGCACTACCACGCAAGGCTGTTCAGTGCAGGTATCTCAGGCAACAGAACCAACCATAGCTTATAGCCCGAACAGGTTTCCCTTTTCTGCCACCCCGGGCGGAGCGAATCCGGCCAGTCAGATACTGGAGATATGGAACTCAGGCCCGGGAACACTTGACTGGTCGGTGACTGATAATGCTGCCTGGCTGGCTTTGGCGCCGACAAGTGGCAGCTCCAGTGGTGAGCATGATCAGGTAACGGCTTCCGTAGATATAGGGGGCATGAGCGCTGGCGATTATTCTGCCACCATAACCATAGCAGCGGCTGGAGCAACTAATACACCCCGGACACTCGCGGTGGGCCTGACTATTACCGAGATGGAAGGTCCCACCATTGGTTTTGATCCGGCGAGCCTGAGTTTCAGTGCCGTGGCTGGTAAGGCCAACCCGGCAGATAAGACACTGGAGATATGGAACTCTGGTACGGGCGCCCTGGATTGGTCGGTGAGCGATGACGCTGCCTGGCTGGCATTAGCGCCGGCAAGTGGTAGTTCCAGCGGTGAGCAGGATGGGGTAACGGTTTCGATTGACATAGCGGGTATGAGCATTGGTGATTACTCCGCCACCATAACCATAGCAGCGGCTGGAGCGACTAATACGCCCCGGACGATCTCGGTGAGCCTGACCCTTACTGAGACGGAGGCTCCCACGATTGGTCTGTATCCGGCGAGCTTGGGTTTCAGTGCTGCGGCCGGTCAGGCTAACCCGGCAAACAAGACACTGGAAATCTGGAACTCCGGTACAGGTACTCTGGATTGGTCGGTGAGCGATGACGCTGTCTGGCTGACCCTTGCGCCGATAATTGGTAGTTCCGCCGGTGAGCAGGACGTCGTTACTGTTGCTGCTTCGGTGGACACGACTGGGATGACTGCCGGCAGCTATCCGGCTACGATAACCATCACGGCAGCCGGAGCCACTAATACGCCGCGCACGGCGAGCGTGAGCCTGCAAATCAGCGAGGGCACCAACGGGACGGCGAAATCGGTGGCAACCGCTACGGGCACGGGCACAGCCTTCTTTGTCCCCAGCCAGGGTGTAATTGGACAGCTTGCATCAGTCGATGAAGCGAGTGTGCCCGAGGAAGGCAAGCCCGACCTTGAGTTTGCGCAGGGGTTATTCTCGTTCAACATAGTGGGGACCGCACCGGGCGATGAGGTCGAGGTTCAGATAACACTGCCGGATAGTCTTCCCGCCGATATACAATATTGGAGCTATTACAGCAATGAGTGGCATCAGATACCGATGGCTATCGAGCCCGGCGACGACAGGGTGATGACTATTACCCTCGTCGATGGTGGACTGGGAGATGGGGATGGGACGGCGGATGGGACAATTAGCGACCCGGGAGGCCCGGGCTATCCATCGTCGGTTGATGATGGTGCTCATCCCCTTAGTAAAGGGGCTATCGTGGTAATCTCGATTGTGGCTGGCGCCGCGATCATAGCTGGGATACTCCTGCTGGTCCGAAGGCGCGGCAGCGCTGTGAGGTAGAGGACTTGATCGTAGGGGCGTAGTGCATCTCCGCCTGAGTCGGGGAGTCCTTCCCACGTTTGGTGTCGCTCGATGGGAGCGGACAAAGAACTTGTCCGGCGTTTATCGAAGGACAGAGTTGACACTGCCTCGCTCCCGCGGTTGTTCCCATGATCTGTTGTTTCGGGGTCGCGGAAAGTGCGCTGTAATCCTCGCCCGCTTATCGAACGATCGGACCGAAATCTTCCAGCGCCTGAGGATGTTAGGATGGACGCGGAATAGCGCGGCTAGTTCCCGTATCATCAACATGTCACTCCTACATTCACCATTTGCCACATCTTTTTCCGTCTCCTCCTTAACTAACCTATCTTAATAGTAACTTACCTCAAGTAACTGTACGGTTGCCTGGAAGTACCAGTTTCAGCAGAGAATAGTCATAGGAAAAAAGTGCTAGAAACGTCTCGATTGGTAAGAAAAGTCAAGTTAAGCATATTGACACCGTTGTGCTAGTCCAGCTATAATTTTTCCTTTCAAACAGGAAGCGCTGAGCCGTCGCCTTTAGATGGTCACTTGGGTGACGGGGAGCTAATAGTGAAACCGACCTTAGGTATCTTTGGTCGGTTTTTTGTTTTATGGTCCGGTAGGGTTATGGATTTACTGTGGACTGAGGATTAACGCCGCCAGGTCGTTATGCCCCGATACTGATGCAACCTGAGTCGCAGGTCGGCGGGGGCATAGGGCCGAGGGGAAGCCAATAACATAATCCAAAGAGAAGTTAGTAGTATAGTAACGAAGGAGGAAAAGAGACAATGAAGGGAAGAATATTGTATTTAATGATGGTGCTGGCGCTGGTGCTCGGTATGGTGCCTACACTGGCAACGCCATTAGTTGTCGAGGCGTCAGCTAACATTGACCTGGTGCGGAGCCCTAATCCGCTTTGCTATCTCCTTAATAATGGGGCTACCCCCCAGGCACTTTGGTGGAAGATAACATTCGATACAGTGCCAGACGAGGCGGTTCTTGAAATACGTGATCCTGATGGTATTGTGGTCCAGACAGAGACCTTTGACCTTACTGGCATGATTTCTCCCGTTTACAATCCTGAGAACACCATAGGTGACGCGGGCACGGGCAACGCTGCCTATGCTCATAACTGGAGTTTCAGTCCCGGGATAAAGACAGGTACATATCGTGCACAACTTGACTTCTACTCTGACATTGGGCGGGAGTCTTCTGCCATGCAAACATTCTGGATTATGCAGCGGGTACAGGTCTACAAGTACAATGACCTGAACGGGAATGGTAGTGATGATGGTGAGCCGGCCCTATCCGGCTGGGACTTTGCTGTCAGTGGACCTGAGACTTTTTCCGGTACAACTGATGGCACGGGGTATGCGATTTTCCCGAGCCGCAATCCTAGTTCCCCTTGCGCCTTGGGGACTGAAGCTTACCGCGATATTTTGAAGTCAGGCACCTATAACATCACCGAGACACTGGAGAGTGGCTGGACAAACACCGACCCCGGCGGCAGTGCTCCTTATCAGAAGACGTTCACCGTCCCGGATCCTGCTGGCCAGACAATCGTTGTGGAGTTTGGCAACGAGGAGGATTGGATAGACGCGAGGATTTCGATAGTGGAAAGTGCGACCAATCCAGTAGGTGTAGCGCATAACTTCACGGTGACGGTGGAGAAGACGAAAGACGGGAGCACATGGGGTCCGGTGGTTGGGATCAATGTGACGCCGAGCCTTGTTAGCGGGAGTGTTGGCAGCATAATAAGCACTGGTCCCTACACGACGGATAGTTCAGGTCAGGTGACAGTGACGGTGAACTCATCTGTGGCGGGGACGGCACATGTCCACGCCTCGGCGAGTGTACCGGTTGATGGAGGTTTTGTTGCGGTGTCCACGGATGGTTATGGAGCGTATACCGTGGAGAATGAGAA
>Ga0315544_1000978_pt1 | contig 23816 bp, 27 predicted proteins | sample SalMarSW160130MG_2_FD_202543 | JGI IMG/M metagenome (GOLD analysis project Ga0315544, IMG submission 202543) | Salt marsh sediment microbial communities from the Plum Island Ecosystem LTER, Massachusetts, United States - Salt Marsh Sediment SW1601-130 ... | reverse complement strand
GGTCGTGATCCCTTAAAGGTTGTCCTGCAAAAAAACAATTGCAGGGCTAACGCCCTTATCATTTTTCTTTTCTTCCCATTGCTCAAACAAGTTTGGCAAGTAGGGATTACTCCCTTCGGTCATGATCCCTTAAAGGTTATCCTGCAAAAAAACAATTGCAGGGCTAACGCCCTTATCATTTTTCTTTTCTTCCCATTGCTCAAACAAGTTTGGCAATAGTCTGAAAATAAAAATGCCCCTTTGGGGGGCAATTGTTTTTATTGCGGAGTAAGAGGGAACTGAACCTGGTTACTATATCGCCTGTATTTCCGGCTTTTAAGATATTCAGATTTTGACAGGTAGCCTAATAGGTGGATGAGTTCAATAATATTCGTGCTTTTTAATATTATAATGAGAAAATTGTATATTCCCACCTGAAACATTGCCCGGAGATCGAGCTGGGAATTACCATTATTTTAGCCCTCCAGTTTAAAGGGGAAAAAACTTTTTTCAAAGATAATCATTGCTATTATTACCAGAAGAAAATAATGCAAATTGTTAACAACCTTTATTTATATTAATCAACATTAATGTGCAATAATGCAAATTGTTAACCACCTTTATTCATATTAATCCACATTAATGTGCAAAAATGCAAATTGTTAACCACCTTTATTCATATTAATCCACATTAATGTGCAATAATGCAATGATAAATGCCAGTCAATTGTTAACAATATATATATTTGTTGATACTAAGTTTAAAATTATCAAGAAAATTAATCTATTGAATAAATTGGTTTAACTAATTTTAATTATTAAATAATATGAATGGAGTCAAAGAACCTTTTCCTGAAATGATAAATGAGATGTATAAAACAGAATGTAAATTTATACTTGGTGATACTTATGAAAATCTAAAAAAAATTAATGATATTAAGTTTGATTTAGTTATTACATCTCCACCATATAATATTGGAAAAAGGTATGAAACAAAGACTTCAATAGAAAAATATCTAGAAACACAAGAAAAGATTATAAAAGAATTAATAAATGTTACTTCTGATAAAGGTAGTATATGCTGGCAAGTTGGTAATTATGTTAAGAACGGTGAAGTATTTCCTCTAGATATATATTACTATCAAATATTTAAAAAGTATGGATTAAAACTTAGAAATAGAATAATCTGGCACTTTGGACATGGATTACATGCATCAAAAAGATTTTCGGGAAGATATGAAACCATATTATGGTTTACAAAATCAGATGATTATATATTTAATCTTAATAATGTTAGAATACCATCAAAATATCCCGGGAAAAGGCATTTCAAAGGACCAAATAAAGGTAAACTATCAGGTAATCCTATGTATTAGCCCCCGAAATAACTGGACAAAAAAATAAAAACAGATTAGAAGAAAACAGTTAAATTAGGGGAGCTAAACATCATGAAAAAGAAACGCAGTTTTACAGTAGAAGAAAAGGTGCAGATTCTGCGGGAAGCAGAAGAGCACGGCATGCTGGCCACCTGTCGCAAGTATGACATTGTCCAGAGTCTTTTTTACCGGTGGAAAAATCGTTTTGACCAGTATGGCATTGATGGCCTTCAGGGGCAATATTATCGTGTGGACCCACAAGTACGCGAACTAGAGAAAGAAAACGAACGATTAAAAAAGATCATTGCCAAGCAGGCTTTAGAGCTTGAGGTAAAAACAGAGCTTTTAAAAAAAACGGAAATTCACAGGAAATTAAAAAGGACGTAATGGAACATTATAAAACAAGTAATGTAACAACAACAGAACTGCTGACATGGACAAGTATTTCCAGGAGCAGTTGGTATTATCAGCCGACATTTGGCAGAAAAGGTATTGCGCCCAGCACACATACATGGAAGAAGGATGGCAGGCAGGTACCCAACGCCAAAGTTGTGAAAGAGATAAAGAAAATATTATCTAATGGGTTGGATTTTTACGGGTATGAAAAAGTATCCTGGGAGTTAAAAGAAAAAGGATACATAATCAACCACAAGAAAGTGTACCGCTTGATGAAACAGGAGCATTTATTGTTAATAAAGGACAGGATAAGGACCTGCGGCAAGCGCAATTTTGTCCGGTATCGCAAAATCGAAGCGACAAGGCCACTGGAATACCTTGTAATGGATATCAAGTATGTTTACATACACCAGGAAAAGCGTTTCTGTTACCTGTTATCAATCATGGATGTATGCACCCGGTTTGTACTTGATCATTTGTTCAAGCCAACCATAAGGAAGTATGACGTAGTTCTTTTGCTGGATTACATATTACAGGGCCATGATACCAGGGGCATAATTATTCGTAATGATAACGGCAGCCAGTTTATAGCTCATCAATTGAGAGAATATATAAACAGCAGAAAGATGAACCAGGAATTTACACATATTGCGACCCCGGAAGAGAACGGGCATATAGAAGCATTATTTAGTGTACTGGAACGGGAAATGATTCAGCGTAACTGGTTCGACAGTTTTTATCATGCAAAAATGAAAATAGCGGAATATTTTAAAGTATATAATTACCGCAGGAAACACAGGTCATTGAAAAGAATGAGCCCATATCAGTATTTGAAAAGGTTTTCCCCTGAATTTTCCGATAAACATCCTTTTGTATTTTCGGACTCTTTGTCAAGAGTAGCTTTGGGTGGAGGTCAGGATAGCGAGGCTACTTGTCTTGCTCTTGACAAAGTTAAGGACGAAAATGCTAAATTCGTGTCATCGGGGAATCAGAAAAATCTACTAAACTGAAAATAAATAATTGTCCAATTTATTGGGGGTCAATACATCCGGAATATGTAGTTTCTATCTTATAAGTTATTTATTATTCTAAATTTTCAGTTATTTTGAAGTATAGATTAAATTCTCCTTTCGAAATTAAAATTAGAGTATCATTCAGGAATTTATATTCTTTTGAAAGAAATAAATTTGATCTAAAAATATTTTCCCAATGATTTATTACACTATCTCGACAAGCCATTTTAGTCATACCGCACTCAATATTAATAGTATCAGCACTGATAAAATAAATTCCTTTACCGGTATTACACCCACCATTACATTCGACATTTAAACTATCAAAGAAATTTAAGTATATTTTTATTTGAATGGGAGTAGTATCAAAAGTTTCATTAGAATTATTTTTAATTCCAATTAGTTCCCATGAATTAATAAGAGACACTTCATTGTTGCCGTTAGTGTCATATATCTCGTTTCCATTCGCATTATCATTATTGTTACCATCAATGCTCTCTGAACACGATAATACAACAAATGATAGAAACATTAATATTAATTTTAACTTCATGATATTATATTTTTTATCATAAGATGCAACAAATGATAAACTGGTTGCTTTAAATATAAAATTATTCAAAAAAATGTTAATCTAATTCAAATGTGCTACCAACTTCAATTTCAAAGTCAATACCATAAAAGAATTCATCTATATCAATAATAACATTTGAATTACCTTCAATTGATACATTTTGAAACTTTACTGTGTGTCTTCAAATAAAGTTGGACAAAATAAATTTATGAATTAAGTGGTGATTTTACTAATTTTTAACCGTAAAATAAATCACCATGAATCAAAAGAAAAATCCGGAAAAAGTTGTTCGGGAGATAAAACGAAAAACCCGGCGTAAATTCACAGCAGAAGAAAAAATCAGAATCATATTGGAAGGTCTTCGAGGGGAGGAATCCATTGCTGCCATTTGTCGCAGAGAAAGTATACATGTCAATTTGTATTACAACTGGAGTAAATCCTTTTTAGAGGCTGGTAAGAAGCGTTTAATGGGAGATATAACCAGGGAAGCTACCTGGGATGAGGTTGGAAACCTCAAGCGTGAAAATGAGCGATTAAAGATTTTACTGGCAGAGATGATGCTTGAGAACAGTAACATAAAAAAAAGCCTGACTGGCTCTGGATAAGGAAAAAGGGTATGCGATTTAGTCAGCAGGAAAAGATGGAAATTATCCGTCTTGTAGAAAACTCAGAACTGGGTATTAAGCGTACTCTTGTTAATTTAGGGATTAATAAGAGTACTTTCTATAACTGGTATGCAAGATACCATGAGCACGGATATGACGGATTGGCTCCCAAAAAGCCGTCACACAGGCACTATTGGAATAGAATCCCTGATCGGGAACGTGAAAAAGTGGTTGAGTTGGCGTTAGAACGCCCGGAGTTATCCTCAAGGGAACTTGCCTGGAGTATTACAGATAATGAAGGATGGTATATCTCCGAGAGTAGTGTATACCGGATATTAAAGGATCGTGGCCTGATTGGTTTGCCAACCCATGACGTAATAAAGGCAGCAGATGAGTTTAAGGATAAGACAGGTTCAATCAATGAATTATGGCAAACGGATTTTACCTATTTCAAGGTAATTGGCTGGGGCTGGTATTACCTGTCAACTGTTATGGATGATTATTCCAGGTATATTATAAGCTGGGAGTTATGCAAGAACATGAAATCCGATGATGTGGAACGCTGTATTGATGAAGCCCTTCGAAAAACACATCTAAAAAAACAGGAGCGGCCAAAACTATTGTCGGATAACGGATCCTGTTATATATCAACAGAGTTAGCAAATTACCTGAACAGAGCAGGAATACATCATGTCAGGGGAAGAGTTCGCCATCCACAGACACAAGGAAAAATAGAACGATACCACAGGTCTATGAAAAATGTAATTAAGCTTGATAACTATTTTTCACCGGAGGAATTAGAAAAAAGCCTGTCTGAATTTATCGAGTATTACAATAATGAGAGGTATCACGAGTCACTGGATAATCTTACTCCCTCAGATGTCTTTTTTGGGAGGGATTTTCAGATACTAAATCAAAGAAAAGAAATAAAGTACAGAACTATAAAACAAAGAAGGATAAATTATTTGAATAGAAAACTGAAAATATCGCAGGAAAATAAAAAAGAAATTGCTTAATTTTAATTAATGGAATTTAAAGAAATACCACTTAAGAAAATACATAAATTTTGGACCACAGCACTTTGACGATTTACACTCGTAATATAAACAGATTGTATTTTAAAAGGTATTGTATTATATAATTGCATTGATTAACTGAACCAGAATAATTTTAAAGTTTTACAAAGGATAATCCATTAGCTAATGAAGATAGATTTATAGAATTATGAGATAAGTCAAATAGTAATGGTGATCATAACAAAAAAATTATGATGATTGATTACTAATCACAATTATGTGAATCAATCCGTGTACACTGGACTTGAATTTTTCTTTTCTTCACTTTTTGTAAAATAGTGTTTGAAAACATAATATCCAACAATAGTACAAGCAACAATCGCTATTCCTGCCACAATGATCCAATAAGTTGTATTTGTTTTTTTGCTTGGACTAGATGTTGATGTTTCATATGCGGGTTCACTATTCAACGGATGATGATCAAAAATTCCTTCTTCTTTAATATACATAGGTTAATAAGATTTATAGATTTTAAAAACTCTTTCTGGTAATTCCAGTAATAAATAATCCTTCAGAGTATATATGATATAATTTTCAATTTTAAACCTGCGATCGTAACAATGTGGATTGAATTTTACATCTTCCAGTTCGGCTTTTGTATATGATGTTTTTCTTTTAGTGTAAAGCTCATCTAAAAGCAGATCATTTAATTCCAATGCTTTCCTGTCTTCATTTTTAAGTCTCTTTTTATCTTGCTTTTTTTTACGAAACATCCTTCTTTTACACTTTTCTGTACAATATATCCGGCTTAAATGATTCGCGATGAATTTTTTATTACAGAATGGACAATTCTTTTCATATATATTCTCAAATCCCATCAAATGAATCTTTTATATTCAATTTGTGTGTATGATAATTAAAAATATACCCTGCACTTAACAATTTTTCTTTGGAAATTATACCATTATTCTTTTCAAAGTTTTGTCTGAGTATCTCTCGGTTTTTTGCCAGAATTGCATTTATCTTTTTTGTCAAATCTCGTTTTATTTTTTCTTTATAGTTATTCTGTTTCTGGTAATGATCGACACTGCAATATTTTTGATTTGACCGTTTAGCGATGAATTCAGGCTGTTCGCAGAATTCATATTCGCATATTTTATGGTATGGTGTTTCCATTATTATTTATTTTGAAATTTATTTTTATCCATTATTCTGTTTATATCCTCAACATTATAATAGTAAATGGAACTTATTTTCGTATAAGGCAATGTTCCATTTATCCTTAAATTTTGTAAGGTTCCAGGGGAAATAGAAAGCATTTTCCGGACCTCAGAACTTCTTAACCACTTAGATACCCCCGCTGGTTTCCTGATTTTCTTTATCTCGTCAAGTAATTTCTGCTCAAGAAGTATTAAATCATCTTTTGTAACGATTTCATTTAGATTCATAAAATGACATATTAACTAAAAACTTGCATGAATTTACAGAAATTTAAATTACTGTGCCTATACAACCAGGTTGATCAACCCCATTGAAAAGCCTATTGGTGAAGGGGTCAGGGTAATTATTTTTTATTTTGTCTTACAGCAATATAGGAGAGGTTTCTTACCACCTGATGAAATTTCTCCAGGTTTTCTTCTGATAATCCTTTATTTAAAAAGATTTTATTTTTAACACTATTTAAAGACATAGTTTTCTGATTGGATGATTCAAAATGTTCAGTTATCTTTCTTGACAGGTCTGATATGTTGATTTTATTATTTGAATTTACTGGTATTTCAATAATATTATTTTTTGCTAATTCAAGGAATAATGACCCAATTTCATGCACACTAAGATTGAATTTAATTTTATTGCTTGAATCATTATATTTATTAAAATCCATTTCATCTTTTTCATCTTCACTAGCAGAAGGCTCAGGAGATATTACTAATTTTTCAATTAGTTTTTTCCTTTCTGCCAATAATTCTGAAAATACTTTAAGGAAATTTTTTGAACACTTGTATGAGAAATGGAATTCGTACGTAAACTTATTCTCAACATCCGGCTCTAATTCAAATTTGATTTTATCCCTTGCAGACATAAGATAACCATGGTTTTGCAAATGGAACATTGTTGGTAATAATTGCTTTGTGTTACTTTTTGCTACTTCTGATATCTCCTTGCTTAAAAGATCAATAAGAGCAATTTCAGATTGAATGTTTTTTTCATTGAAAATTTTTTCAATAGATCTTGCTTTTGCATAACATACTAAAAATGCAGTAATGTTTTTTTGAATTTGATTTAACATTGAACTTAGGAAAACTTCTGTGGGGTATCTGCCGGGAAGGCCGCTATTACTTCTCCTTCTCAATCTTTCAATTCCTATATGTCTTAGTTTTATTTCCTCTTGAGTTTCTCCAATTTCAGGTATAGGGCTTGGAGGGAATAATGTATACCGAATAAAAAAATCATTATCATTTTTATTAAAATCTTGCAAATCCTTCCAATGATCAAACCAGTAAATCAATTCCTGGAAATAGAACTCATATAATTTATCAGAATTTGGTATTTCTGCAATTGATTGATCCAATAAAGGATCTTTTAATTCATTTTCCATTTGCTGTATTCTTTTGTTGGTTTTTATTCTTTTCTTTAAGCCGTAATTTAAGTGCAAGCATATCCTCGCTTACTTTTTTTTCAATTACTTTTGAATAAATCTGTGTTGTCTGGATGCTTTTATGCCCTAGCATGCTGCTTACAGATTCAATTGGCACACCATTTGCTAAAGTAACAGTTGTCGCAAATGTATGCCTTGCAAGATGAGTAGTCAGGTTTTTATTGATCTCACATAGGTCAGCAATTTCTTTTAGGTATGCATTCTGCTTTTGATTGCTTTTAATAGGCAGTAATCTGTTCATATACTGTGCCTCTGGATTGTCTTTATACTTTTCAATAATCTCCAATGCAAGGGGCAATAAAGGGATATTGGAAGGAGTATTGGTTTTTGACCTCTTAATACGCAACCATTTTTCACCATCAATACCAATGGCTATATTGTTTTCATCAAGTTTTGAAACATCAGCAAAAGCAAGGCCTGTGTAACAGGAAAACAAAAATACGTCCCTTGTCACTTCAAGGCGCTTAATTTTAAATTCTTTTTCCTTCAATATCTTAAGTTCTTCTTCTGTTAAATAATCCCTTTCAACTGGTTCAATTCTTGTTTTAAACTTTTTAAACGGGTCTTTATCCAGCCAATCATTATTAAGGGCAATATTTACAACTTTCTTCAGGTTTTTAATGTATTTCATTGTAGAATTATGGTTGCAACCACGTTCGGTCCTGAAATAATGTTCCAGATCAGTAATAAACTGATGTTTTAATGCAATTAGTAAAATATCTTCCTTCTTATAGTTAATTTTTAAAAATGCCTTAATATGCATTAAGGTGGTTTCAAACCGCCTTAATGTTGCAGGGGCATATTCAATATTTACCTTCTCCTTCATCATTTGGTTATGATATTCAAAAAGCTGAACAAGTGTTTTCATTCTTGTGGTCCGCCCAAGGAGTACATTCTTTATCTCGGCGGCAGAAATAATTTCATCATTATCAATAAGGCTTTTATGTGCAGCATATATTTTATTGCGAAAAATATCAATATAAGCATTAAGTTGTTTTGCATTTTCTTTAAACCCTTTTGCATACCCGGCAGTCTTGTCCCACCGGTCGGGTTCAATATACCTTTTAAGCGTCACAAGCGACCTTTTACCATCCACTGTAATACGTACATAAACCGGTGCTTTACCATCTTTTGCAAGTTTTTCTGTTCTTGCGAAAAAGTATATGCCAAGTGTGGAATTATTGATCATAATTTATAACAGGTTAAAAACTTCCGGTAAAGGTAGACAGAATTAACGATTTTATCAAAATATTCAAGCCATTTTTATTAAATCTTTCTTAAATTAATAATCACTATTACAATATATTACAGACATCTCGTCTACCTATTTTAAAAAATTGAATTAGGTAGCCGAAAAGGTGTACTTTATAGTGAGAAAATATGGGTTTTTTGGGTAGTTTTAAAAAACAAAAAACCCTTAACTCATTGTATTTAAGGGCTTATGTATTTATTTGTCTTTAAAGTTGCGGAGAGAGGGGGATTCGAACCCCCGGTACCCTGTTAAGAGTACGCTGGTTTAGCAAACCAGTGGTTTCAGCCACTCACCCACCTCTCCGGTAATATTTTAAGTGCCTGAATTAGTATTATAATACGTCTGAAAGAAGATGGACAAAAGTATAAAATCCCTAAACAAACGCAAAGAATTATTTTTAAATAAACTGAATCTCAGCCTAACCGTTTGAATAGATAATATTCAGGATTTAAAATGGAGTTTCCTCAGTAAAATCAGAATCCCTGGATAACTGATCACCGTCAGCTTCATCATTCATTCTTGAACTCAGGGTTACAGCTGATGCCTGAATATCTTCATCATCTGCTATAGGTGCCAGAAAATCATCTTCAAGTTCTACAAATTTTGCACATTCCTCCCTGAATCGCAGATGAACATCACCAATAGGTCCATTGCGATGCTTAGCCAGAATTATTTCTGCTACACCTTTCAATGAATTTCCTTCTTCATCTTCCATGAACCCGTACTTTTCAGGGCGATGGACAAAAATAACCATGTCGGCATCCTGCTCAATAGCCCCTGATTCTCTTAAATCAGATAGCTGGGGCCTCTTATTACCCGAGCGTATTTCAACAGAACGATTTAATTGTGATATTGCAATAACAGGCACATCAAGTTCCTTGGCAATACCTTTCAGTGATCGTGATATGGCACTTACCTCCTGCTCCCTGTTACCTTTGGTATCAGGGGTACCCGTCATTAACTGCAAATAATCCAGGACAATTAAATCAATATCGTATTGTCTTTTTAGTCTTCTGCATTTTGCCCTAAGTTCAAATATAGATATAGCCGGTGTATCATCAATAAATATCGGGGCTTCAACAAGTTTTTTAATTTTATAATCAAGCTGCTCCCATTCATATTGTGCCAGATTTCCATTCCTTATTCTGTTTGAGGGCAACTCGGTTTCCATTACTATTAATCTGTTAACAAGCTGAATAGAAGCCATTTCTAGTGAGAAGAATGCAACTGACTTTTTATGCTCAATAGTGATGTTTCTTGCCATGGATAAAACAAATGCAGTTTTTCCCATTGATGGTCTTCCTGCTATAATTATCAGATCAGAATTTTGCCATCCGCTAGTAAGCCTGTCCAGTTTTGTATAACTGGAAGGTATACCACTTAAACTATCTTCCCGTTTACTGGCCTCTTCGATCTGGTTTATTGCCTCTTTAATCAGTACATTTATTTTTATAGTCTCTTTCTTAATATTCCCCTGGGCAATATTGAACAGTTCGCTTTCAGAGAAATCCAGTAAATCGTTTACATCTATACTCTCATCAAATGCCTGATTTTGTATTTCTGTCGATACACGAATCAATTCCCTTTGAATGTATTTCTGTGCAATAATTCTTGCATGATAATCAATGTGGGCAGCTGATGCAACCCTGCCGGTTAACTGTGTAATGTAAAGAGGACCGCCAACTTCATCCAGCTCTTTTCTTTTCTTCATTTCTTCGGTAACTGTAAGTATATCTATAGCTTTATCATTTGAAGAAAGATCGATAATTGCCTGAAATATTTTTTGGTGCTCTTCTTTATAAAAGCTCTCCGGTTTTAGAATATCTATTACTTCAATAATTGCATCCTTTTCCAGCATGATGGCTCCCAGTACAGCCTCTTCCAATTCCACTGCCTGAGGGGGTATTCTGCCCAGGTCTAAATCTATTTGTCTCGTCTGGGGAGAGCTTTTTGTACTAAAATTCTTCTGTGCCATATTTAAAAAAATTTACACTTTTAGAACCTAAAAATTCAGTTACAAATTTAACAATTGAAAAAAGTCAATGCTTGTTAATTAATTAATCTTATTAAAAAGTATTCAACCAGGCTTTTCAAAATTGTTAAAAACCTTTGAAAACTATTTTTATCAAGTTTTTTGAAGATTTCTATATTTGATTAAACATAAAAAAATGATTTGTTTCCCAAATGCGAAAATTAATATTGGCCTAAACATAACAGGAAGAAGGCAGGATAGTTTTCACAGTATAGAGACTGTTTTATTCCCGGTTGAACTATGTGATGTTCTTGAATTCGTTGAAGACAAGAATCCGGGCGAAACGGATTTCAGGTTAAGCTGTACCGGCATAGATTTGAAGATTTTACCTGAAGATAATATTTGCATAAAAGCTTACCAGTTGCTTAAGAAGTTTTATGATCTCCCCAAAATTTCAATCCATCTTCACAAAATAATACCAGTAGGTGCAGGTCTGGGAGGAGGATCATCGGATGCAGCATATATGCTAAAAAATCTTAATAAGGTATTTCACCTGAATATCTCAAATAAAATGCTACATGGGTATGCCGCCAAATTAGGGAGTGATTGTCCTTTCTTTATCAATAACAATCCTGTTTTTGCTTATGAAAGAGGTAATAAGTTTAGAGAAATAGACCTTGCCCTTAGCGGATACTATATTGTTATAGTATATCCTAATATACAAATAAGTACCGGCTCAGCATATTCAAAAGCCTTTATTAAAACTCCTGAAAAATCTATTAAGGATACAATAAAACTCCCTGTAAAAGAATGGGAGAATGTTATTAAAAATGATTTTGAAAGAACTATTTTTCCAAAATATCCGGAGATTCGGAATATAAAAAAGGAATTATATAATATGGGCGCAGTATACGCTTCCATGTCAGGAAGCGGTTCTGCGTTATACGGAATATTTGAATCAATTCCGGAAATAAAAAAAAGCCTGAGGAATTACTTCATATGGCAATACAGGATATCATAACCAGATACCTGTTATCGCTGTTATAGTATCTTTATAAGTTAGATGTCAACAATAGATTATTCATACTCAGCCATTACAAATCCTTTGGGAATCTTGTCGCCTGCCTTAATATTAACACGTTTAACTCTGCCGGTTATAGGAAAATAAATCGTATTCTGCATTTTCATTGCTTCTATTACTGCCATTTCGTCATTTCTAGTTACACTTTTACCCTCACCTGCAAATACCTTAATAATAGTACAGGGTATAAAAGAAATAATACTTTTCTTGTCCGGTTTAACCCATTTTTTTCTACCCGCAAATTTCCTGTTAAGGAATGTTCGGTATTTTTCACCGTCTATGATTAAGGTTTTAAGTTTGATTTTATTTTCAATATTATTATCCCCCTTACTATTGTTTGCAAAGAATGGTTTTTTAAAGTCAGATTTGCTCTTTGAATTATGATTTATAGTCATTTCATAATTTTTAAAAAGGAGGAACACCATGTTTCTTTTTAGGCATACTGGTAGACTTCTTACTTGCTACTTCAATTGCATGTATTAATAGTTTTCTGGTTTCAGAAGGTTCAATCACTGAATCAACATAACCCCTGGCAGCGGCCACATAAGGATTGGCAAATTTCTGCTTATATTCTTTTACTTTCTGCTTCCTGGTTTCTTCGGGATTATCAGCCTCCATTATTTCTTTACGGAATATTATATTAGCTGCGCCCTCAGGCCCCATAACAGCTATTTCAGCGCCAGGCCATGCAAATACAAAATCTGCACGTAAATGTCTCGAACTCATAGCTATGTAACCTCCCCCATAGGCTTTACGGAGAATAACTGTCATTTTTGGTACCGTTGCTTCACTATATGCATATAAAACCTTGGCCCCATGCCTGATAACGCCTGAATGTTCCTGTTCAACTCCGGGCAGATATCCCGGTATATCAACAAACGTAACAATTGGTATATTAAAAGCATCACAAAAACGTATAAATCGTGCTGCTTTGTCTGCGGAGTCCACATCAAGCACACCTGCCAAAACTAATGGTTGATTGCAAACAAAACCACAGGTTTCACCATTTATTCTGGAAAAACCAATTACAATGTTTGCTGCCCAGTGTTCCTGAATTTCAAAGAATTCAGAATTGTCAGCTACTGCTTTAATAACATCCCTGACATCATAAGGCTGTCGTGGATCGTCAGGTACAATTTCGTCTATTTTATATTCCTGAACTGGTTCCTTTGGTTCATAACTCTTTGCTTTCTGGTCATTACTCCATGGTAAATAAGTCATAAGCTTCTTTATTTGTTCAAAGCACTCTAGCTCACTTTCAGCATAAAAATGCGCATTACCTGATGTTTCACTATGTACCTTTGCACCTCCCAGATCATCCATAGATATTTCTTCACCAAGAACAGTTTTAATAACCTCAGGGCCGGTAATAAACATCTTGGATATTTTGTCTACAACAAATACAAAATCCGTTAAAGCAGGAGAATAAACAGCACCTCCGGCACAGGGTCCGAGAATTACAGAAATTTGAGGTATTACACCTGATGAAAGTGTATTTCTGAAAAATATTTCTCCATAACCGGCAAGTGAATTTACTCCTTCCTGAATACGTGCTCCCCCCGAATCATTAATCCCAATTAAAGGTACTCTCATCTTCAATGCATGATCCATTATTTTGGTTATTTTTCGTGCATGCATTAATCCCAGAGAACCTCCCGCAACTGTGAAATCCTGTGCAAAAATACAAACTGACTGACCATATATTGTTCCCGTACCAATAATAACACCATCGCCATGAAGCACTTTCTTATCCATATCGAAATCACGTGCTTCATGTTCAACAAATAAATCATATTCATGAAACGAATCTTCATCAAGCAGCTTAATGATCCTTTCCCTGGCAGTCATTTTACCCATAGCTACCTGCTTTTCGATAGCTTTTTCGCCACCACCCATTTGAACCGTCTCTCTCTTTCGTTTTAATTCCTGAATTTTTCTTTTAAGAGCCATTTATAATTTTTTTAATTTAAATATATAATAACTTTTTTATTTTGGTGTTAATTTATAAAGAAAAACAGCTACAACTGCAAATATAATATTTGGTATCCAGGCAGCAATCAATGGGGGGAATGCCCCACTTTTTGAAAATTCAGCTGAAAACTGCATAAAGAATATATACATAAAACTAACCAGAAGACCAATACCTATGTGAACACCTATCCCTCCCTTTGATTTACGGGATGAAACTGACATACCTATTAAAGTCAGTATGAATGATGAAAAGGGAAATGAGTATCTTTTATGCTTCTCTATAAGTAGTTCATCAATATTCGGCTCACCCTGAGCCTTTTGAGTCTCTATATATCTGTTTAATTCTCTTAATCGCATTGCCTGAACATCATCCTTCCTTCTCCTGAATTCACCCGGATGCATATTTAAAAGAGTGTCAATAACTCTGCCTGAAGTAATAGACTCTTTATCACCATCAAAATTTCTTATATAATAATTTCTTATGATCCACTTGTTTTTTACTGAATCCCATCTGATGTCATCTGATAACAACTTTGATACTAATTTCCCATTATCATATTTTTCAATTGAAAACCTGCGACCATAATTATTACTTACGTTATAGTTTTCAAGATATATAAATATCCCTGGTTCTATTTGTTTATGTACATTTCTTCGTCTGTAAACCGGAGCATTACGGTAATAATTCTCTTCAAAAATCAGTCTTTTTTCATTTGCCCCGGGTATAATATAATTATTTAATACAAATGAAAATACTGTTATTACTACTGCACAGAAAAAATAAGGTATTAGTAATCTATTAAAACTCACTCCACTGCTAATAATAGCAATGATTTCTGTATTATACGCCATACGCGAAGTGAAGTAAATTACGGCAACAAACGTAAATAACGGACTGAAAAGTACAGCAAAGAAAGGGATAAAATTTAAGTAATAATCAAAGATAATTCCCTTTAAAGGAGCTTGATTTTCAAGGAAATCATCAATCTTTTCAGAAAAGTCAAAAACTACCGCAATTAAAACAATCAGCAGGATTGCAAAAAAGAAAGTCCCCAAAAATTTCCTGATTATATATAAATCAAAAGTTTTAAAACCTAATAGTCTCATAATCTTTTTGATAGCTTCTTAACAATCATATTTTTCCATTGTAAAAAATTACCTTCATAAATTTTTTTTCTTGCTTCTTCCATTATCCAAAGATAAAAACATAAATTATGAAGTGTTGCTATTTGAGCCCCTAAAATTTCCTGTGAAATTATCAAATGACGTAAATATGCCTTAGTATAATGAGTGTCCACAAATGATGTTCCGTTCTCATCCAATACAGAAAAGTCATTTTTCCATTTAAGGTTTTTAATATTTATTATTCCTTCATATGTGAAAAGCATACCGTTTCTGCCATTTCTTGTAGGAATAACGCAATCAAACATATCGACACCCATTGAAATTGATTCCAGTATATTAACAGGGGTCCCCACTCCCATTAAATATCTTAACCGGCTTTCCGGCAAAATATCTGTGACCACTTCAACCATCTCATACATTTTATCTACAGGTTCACCTACTGATAAGCCGCCAATAGCAAACCCATCCATATTTAAGGATGAAATTGTTTCTGTGGATTCAATTCTTAAGTCTTTATAAACACTTCCCTGCACAATTGGCAAATAACTTTGATTATATCCATATAGAGGCTCAGTATTTTCAAATTGCCTGATACCTCTTTTCAACCAGCGATGTGTAAGTTCCATAGATTGTCTGGCGCACTTATAATCGCAGGGATAAGGAGTACATTCATCTAATGCCATCATGATATCAGCACCCAGCTTTCTTTGAATATCAACAGTATTTTCAGGAGTAAAATCATGCTTTGAACCATCGATATGAGAGCAAAAAAAGGCCCCCTCTTCTTTCAATTTTCTGCTCTCGGCAAGAGAAAATATTTGATATCCTCCACTGTCAGTTAGTATTGGTTTATTCCAGTTCATAAATCTGTGTAATCCACCGCTTTTATATATAACATCTATACCTGGTCTCAAGAAAAGATGATAAGTATTTCCCAGAATTATCTGTGCCCTGACATCATTTTCTAACTCTCTTTGATGAACGGCTTTTACTGTTCCTGTAGTCGCCACCGGTATAAAAATAGGGGTGGATATTTCTCCGTGGTCCGTTAATATGCTCCCCACCCTGGCATTTGTATCCTTATCTTTTTTTAATACTTTAAATTTCATCAAACAATATAATATGTCACAAATATAGCTATTAATGCAAATAATTTCCCTGGCTATAATTAAAGCTATTATTTGCATTAAATGGAAATATTTAATAAATTAATATATAACATTATGACATATGTTAATAAAATAAAACCTGATATTTAGATTTTATAAATTTGATTTTTTATTATTGGGACATAGTATCTTGAATAAATTTGTGATGAATATATTAGAATTTATTGCTGTAAATCAGGACAATATAATAATTACAGTTTTTGTAATATGCCTGTTAGTTCAATTATATTATTATTTGGGTATATATAGCAGACTGTTATTTTACAAGGTAAAAACAGGTAAAAGAAAGACAGAACCTGTGTCAGTAATTATTTGTGCGAAAAATGAAGAACTTAATTTAGATAAATTTTTGCCATACGTACTAACCCAGGATTATCCTGATTATGAAGTTATTGTTGTAAATGATTGTTCTACTGACAATACTGATATGGTCATTGGAAAATATATAAAACAATATCCTCATCTGCGAACAACAACAATAACGGAAGATAAAAAGTTCTTCCACGGAAAAAAACTGGCTTTGACAATTGGAATCAAGGCAGCTAAAAATGAAATATTAGTATTCACGGATGCTGATTGCAAACCTGAAAGTAATCAATGGCTTAATAAAATTCAGAAGAATTTTACAAGGCAAATATCAATTGTTATAGGCTACGGCGGATTTTTCCACAAGTTTAGTTTACTGAATAACTATATCAGATATGATACATTAATTATTGCACTGCAATATTTGAGTTATAAACTCGCGGGTTTTCCGTATATGGGTGTTGGACGAAATTTAGCATACAGAAAATCTTTGTTCTTTGATAAGAAAGGATTTGCATCGCATTACCAATTATTATCAGGAGATGATGATTTGTTTGTAAATGAAAATGCTGATAAATCAAATACTGAAATTGAAATTTCAAAAGAGAGCCATACAAGGTCTGTACCTGCCGGCTCATTCAGACAATTGTTTAAACAGAAAAAGCGCCATTTTGTCACTGGAAAATATTATAAGAAAATCCACAAATTATTACTGGCCGGAGAGCAAATATCCAGGTTATTTTACTATGTTACTTTGGCTTTATTAATATCTAATAATATATTAATAGGGTTCGTTATTGGAGCTTTTATTTTTCGAATGATAATACAGCTGATTATTTTAAAAAAGACTATGATACGTTTGAACGAGAAGCATTTATTATTATCTTCGTTATTTTATGATATCTTTTCCCTGATCATGAATTTTGGATTATATGTTTCAACCAGATTTAGAAGAAGCCCCCGAAAATGGAAATAAATGAGAATCTTTCAGATAAGGCGAAGCGAGATTATATGTTAGTACAAAAAGCTACTGGTGGTGATCAGAAAGCCTATGCCGAATTGCTTGACAGATATCGTGATGCAATCTATTATATGCTTCTTAAAATGGTTAACAATGCAAGCGATGCCGAGGATCTTACTATTGAAGCATTTGGAAAGGCGTTTAAAAACCTGAACCAGTATGCTCCCAATTATGCATTTAGTACCTGGTTATTTAAAATAGCTACTAATAATTGTATCGACTTCATAAGGAAGAAAAAAGCAAACCATATTTCGCTTGACCACGATGACGAGGAACATGAAAGGGCAACACATGAAGTTCAGGCTCCTGTCCCGGATCCTGAAGAAACCCTCATAAACCAGCAAAAAGTGATACTTATGCGCAGTGTTGTTACCAAACTTAAGCCCCGTTACAGAAAATTAATCGAGCTGCGATACTTTAATGAATTCTCATATGAAGAAATAGCCGAAGAACTGGAACTTCCTATTGGAACTGTTAAGGCCCAATTATTCAGGGCAAGAGAACTTCTCTTTAATATTCTTAAAAACACTACAACAAAAATATAGCCCTTATAACATAATCAATTTTTTATATATCCCGGATATTGCAATAATATCTTTAAAAATATTTTTATAACTAATTTTAGTGTATCATATAATTAAATATTTTCCCGAATTAACCAGTGCTCAGAAAAGCAGATTTGAAAATCTTGGAGAGCTTTATAATTACTGGAATCAAAGAATAAATTTAATATCAAGAAAGGATATTAAATCATTATATCTTCATCATATTCTGCATTCTCTCTCAATTGCCAGGGTAATTCAATTCAGGCCCCGGACTAAGATTATTGATATAGGTACAGGTGGAGGATTTCCGGGAATACCGCTAAGTATTCTCTTCCCTGAAGCACAGTTTTATTTTATTGATTCAATAGGAAAAAAAATTAAAGTTGTCGATGCAATTATAACTGCATTGGGACTACAAAATTGTCATGCAAAAAAAATCAGGGCCGAAGATATTAATGATCAATACGATTTTGTTTTAGGCCGTGCTGTAACAAGTCTTTCTCAATTTGTAAAAATAATTTCTGATAAGGTAAGTAATAAATGCTTTAATTCACTTAATAATGGTGTATTATACCTGAAAGGAGGCAATATTACAGAAGAAATAGAATCCCTGCCATATAAAACTGAAATTTTTAATATTTCCGATTTTTTTAAAGAACCATTCTTTGAAACAAAGATAATAGTATATATTAATCTCATTAATAATTTAAAATAAGCTGATAAATACTATTATCACTCTGTTTAACAATAGTTCTATTTCCGGAACAGAATCCGACCTGATTTAATTATTAATGAAAGCTTTATACTTTATGGCATATTATTTGCATTTATATTTTTATGTAAAACAAAAAGGATTTGAAGCAAATGATAAGTCCTGAAAACCCGGAAAAAATGATACGCAAAGAATATAAGAATTCATATATAATCTATACCTTAAAAAGGGTAAAAAGAATAGATATTTTAAATTCAGATATAATTAAGGAAATAATTGAAAAGGATATATTAAGGACAGACAGCAAAAAGAAAATTAAACTTGTTATTAATTTGAGGGGAATAAAATTTATAGACTCACACGGATTCCGTGTTTTAGTTGAATTAATAGGAATTTCTAAAATATATAATAATCAATTATATTTTGCTAATATTTCTGATGAGGTAAGAGAATTAATTCAACTATTAGAACTGAAGAACATTTTTAGCAAAAGAGAAATTATTATACCTGATGATAAAATTGCTGCATAAGTTTTTTTTTCTGCAAAGCAACCTTTTACTCTGAAAATTCATCTTGGAATAAACTATTTTTGTTCTAAATTAAGTAATCATGAAAAGATGTATTTTTCCTTTTATATTTCCTGCAGTCTTCTTATTAACAAACTGCGAAAAAAATATATATAATGAAGTTGATCCCCGCTTTTATAATGATGCTATGCATGGAAGCATTGTGGGAAAAGTATTGCAGACTTCCAGTAGTGCACTTGTAATTGCCAGCCAGGTTAAACCTGTAGACTCGGTATTTATAGATCCGGCTGACGGCTCATTTGCTATAGATAATTTACCTATAGGCAACTATGATTTAACAATAAAAGCTGATAATTACAGGATCTATAAAAATTGCAATGTTATGGTTGAAGGTGCCGGAAACACTTATATTGGGGAGGTAGACTTATCAACTATACCCGACCTGGTAGCATCTCATTATCCCGAGGACAAAGATGAAATTGCCTTCAACAACATGTTTGCAAGACTTACTATATCCATGACCTTTACCCAGCCAATGGACCGTGAAAGCGTGGAAGAAGCCTTCTCAACCGATCCCCCGACCGAAGGAGTATTTTACTGGGGTCAATATTCATATGCCCCAAGCTGGAACTACTTCGAAGATAGCAGAGAGTATGCTACCGGTGGATTTGACCAGAGTGCAACTATTACGACTTACAGTAAAATTACATCATTCAGTTATAGAATAGCACAAAAAGACTGCTTTGTAGATACTACATATACTGTAATATTATCATCATCTGCACAGGATACCGCAGGCAATTACTTAAGATTTCCTTTAGAGTTTTCTTTTAGTACTGTACAATCATCAAGCACTATAAACGGGATTCAAACCTATCCTTATCACGGTGATATTTATGTTGATTTAATTTCAAACTCAGGCATAAGAATTACATTTCCCAGAAATATGGACCAGTCCTCAACAGAAAGTGCAATTACTATTACTCCGGATACAGATCCTATATTTATCTGGCCACAAAGCAACGAACTGACAATCTATACAGGTGGAGCTTTCAGGGCGGATGCAACATATGAGATAACTATTGACTCAACTGCAATGGATTTGGATGGAGTTAAAATGGGAGATATCTTTTCATTCTCGTTTTCCACAACCTCCGTAGGTCTTAGCTATACATACCCAAATAATGGAGAATTGTTCGTGTCACGTTCATCAGATATCAGGCTGACATTCAATACTTATATGGTAAAATCATCCGTACAATCAGCATTTAGTATTTCTCCCGGTGTTTCAGGCAGCCTGGACTGGTATTATGATTCAAAGACCGCCATGATATTCAGTTATAATGGACTGTTACAAGCAAATACCAAATATACAGTTACTATCGGAACGGAAGCAGAAGATATTTTTGGAATGCATATGAAAGAACCATATATATTTTCATTTATTACAAGACCTGATTAAGGTTATTGAAAAATATCAATTGTATTAATACTTCCCTCTAACGGACAGATCAGTTCGTTACTGAATCCGGTCACATGAGAATTTTACCGGATTAAATGGCAATAAAGTATATTCTCTACTGAATATTACTAGCATTTATTGTAATCTAAATTATATAAAACATTATTAAACATTAATAAATATTAATAAATATTAATATTTATTAATATATATTAGATAATAATAAAATAATTATTATATTTGCAATTTAATCCTAATTCTTATAACCATGAAAAATTCAAAAAGCATAAAAGAAGTATTTAAGGTATTTCAGAACCGCGAGGAATATTTTGAAAAACTTAATCAAAAACATTACTCAAGCAAATTAATTGTGAATCAGGCAATCGTGATAATCGGATTCACTTTTTTATACGGTATAGTTATGGGAAGCTATAATAGTGTTTTACAAGCATTTGTAACAGGAGTCAAAGTCCCGGTATTATTTACATTATCAATACTTATATGTTTTCCTGCTTTTTTTGTAATTCAATATATCCTGGGATCTAAGCTTGCATTCATTCAGATGACAGGTATAATTCTTTCAGGCTTTGTCTTTATTTCTTCAATTATGATTTCCTTCGCTCCAATAGTAGTTTTTTTCCTGATTACTGGCAATAATTATGAGTTTTTAAAGCTATTACATGTTGCTATTTTCATATTTTCGGGGTTTTTCGGAATCAAGACAATAATTGAAGCATTAAAATATTCATGTGAAGCCAAGAATGTATATCCGAAAATAGGCTTAAATATTTTTAAGTTTTGGGTCGTGATTCTGGCATTTGTTGGTATACAGCTAGCCTGGAATTTAAGGCCTTTTTTAGGTGATAAATTAAGACCTTTTGAGCTATTCAGAGAACGTGAAGGCAACTTTTATTTAGCAGTGATTCAATCATTTAAGCAACTATTTATAACAACTGTTGATACACCCGTAAAGACTAATGAAACTGATAACGATAATACAGAAAATTAAAATATACTGTCTTCAGTTGTTTAAATAGAAATCATTATTATGTGACAGATATTTAAATAAGAAACTCAATTAGCTATGATAAAAAATAATGATATAATGACTTTGGAAGAAGTAGCTGACTATTTAAGATTAAAACCTCAGACTATTTATACATGGGCTCAGGAAAAGAAGATTCCGGCAGCAAAATTGGGGAAAGAATGGCGATTCAGAAAATCTTTGATTGATAAATGGTTTAATCAGCATATAGATGATAAATTTAAGGAGTTTCTTGATGATAACAAATAATTCTGAAATATGGTAAGACAATTGTTAACTTAAAATCCCTATATATCAAGATTTGTAAGTCCTGCCTGTTTTGCCCACATAACAGCCTCTATATATTCCTTATTAGTCAGCCCCCTTGATATTTCAGGGTATTGGTCTGCTTTATACATTGGCCGGTACTGCGACATAAGATTTAAGTATGTGTCCTTAGGTAAATTTTCAGCAATCCATTCAATTACTTTTCTTGTTCCGCTGACTTCATTTGGCATCACCAGGTGTCGTATCATCAGCCCCCTGTACATAATACCGTTCTGTTCGGGTTTCGCTACTCCGACCTGCCTGTGCATTTCAATTAATGCGGCTTTGGTCACTTCAGGATATTCTTCAGCCTCAGATGAATATTTGATTGACATTTCACTATCAAAATATTTGAAGTCGGGTAAATAAATATCAACAACACCATCCAGGTACTCGAGTATTTCCAGACGCTCCCACCCGCAAGTGTTATAGACTAAGGGTAACCGCAGACCATTAGCTGCAGCTATATCCAAAGCCAGCAATATATGCGGCGCATAATGAGTAGGAGTTACCACATTAATATTATGACAACCTGTCTTTTGAAGATGGATCATCATTTCTGCCAGATCATCAATACTCTTTACACGGCCCATTCCTGCTATACTAATTTGCCAGTTAATACAAAATACACATCTTAAGCCGCAATTTGTAAAGAATACAGTTCCTGAGCCGCCCTTTCCGACAAGAGGTCTTTCTTCACCAAAATGAGGATGATAAGAAGAAATCTCAAGTTTAGATGAGGCATTACAAAATCCCTCTTTACCCTGAAGCCGGTTTTTGTTACATATCCTGGGACATAGCCTGCAACGTTGCATAATAGCCCACATCTTTTCACCACGTCGTTTCAGTTCCCCGTTTCTGTGCAACTTTAAATATGCAGGCTCAAATACGTTTAAATAATAATCTTTATTATCGTTATTTATTTCTTGTTCCCCTTTATTGCCATTATTTCTTTCAGATATTTTTAAATCAGGATTTGCAATCTTTCCTGCACACGCAGGCATAAAAAGAGACAATAAGGATGTACCGGCAGCCCTGACTATGGATCCTATAAAATATCTTCTTGATTTCAAATTCATAAATAAAGCATTATTATTCTAACATTTAATTTTATATTTAATCCGAATAAGATATAAATAAATTTATTCACTAATATATTGCTTAACAAACTTTTTAATTATAATATTGCTCTAGTAATCTATTATTGATAATAAATATAATCATGAGAATCTTAAACAAACTTGTTTTAATCTTCCTTGTGTTTGTTGTAATTAATCCTGCCGTAGCACAGTCTAAAAAAGCTGACAAAGCATATTCTACATATGAAGCAGGTGAATATTATGCTGCAATTGACCAGTTCAAGGATGCTTATCAAAAAACAGCAGATAAGAAAGAAAAACTCAACATCGCCTTTTATATAGCTGAATCTTATAGATTAACAAATAATCCCAAACAATCTGAGCTTTGGTATGGTAAAGTAATAGCTAAAAACTATGAAAATCCTATTGCCGTATTGCGTTATGCAGAAGCATTAAAAATGAATCAGGAATATGAGGAAGCAAAAGTTCAATTTCAGACATATAAGGAACTTGTTCCTGACGATCCCAAGTCTGCAAATGGAATACTTTCCTGTGATATAGCGCAGGAATGGATAGAGTTTCCTAACGGATATGTTGTGGAAGAAATGAGATTTCTTAATTCTAA
>Ga0315544_1000975_pt1 | contig 23842 bp, 12 predicted proteins | sample SalMarSW160130MG_2_FD_202543 | JGI IMG/M metagenome (GOLD analysis project Ga0315544, IMG submission 202543) | Salt marsh sediment microbial communities from the Plum Island Ecosystem LTER, Massachusetts, United States - Salt Marsh Sediment SW1601-130 ... | reverse complement strand
GGCATTAATAATCTGACATCCTACGAAAATGGAGGGATAAAAGACAATAGTCAGCTTGCTCAGTTTGAAACACGGGATGTTGCTGTAAACCTTGGCGGACTTAATACGGCGAATAGTATTCTTAAAAACAGGAGCCTGCTTCTGGTCCAGCGATACACTCCAGGCAGAAAAAGTACTTCACAACCAGATTCATCAGGAAAGAAGAATACCCAGTCATTCAGGTTAAGCGGAACATTTTCACATATTATTGTGCTTGAAACCAACAGGAGAACCTATTCAGATAATTCTCCCGGTTCAGGATTTTACGACACAGTGTTTATAGACCAGTACATTACATTTGACTCTTTATCTTCACGCAGTCTTAAAAACACTCTCAGGTTTGATTTTACAACCGATACGTCGCGTAAATTCAGGCTTGGGGGCGGTTTTGGCATCAGAAATGAATTATTCAGATATAGTCAGATCATACCAACACACGATCTGGATAAAGCAGATACTGCTGTGTGGAAACGCAGCAATAATGTGCTGGTAGGGCGTTTGTATAATGATATAGGAGAAAAATTCAGATGGATAGCCACGGGTGAATTATTCCTCAATGGCTATAGATCCGGCGATTTCAATATTAACGGTGAAATCGCCAAATCGTTTGATCTGAAAAATGGAAGAGCGTCATGGATCATCACGGGAGGATTCACCAGTTATCAACCCTCATTCTGGTACGGGCAGTGGGGAAGTAACCATTTTGAATGGCAGAATAACCTCAACAAGGAATTCAGGATTGATATCGGGACCAACCTGTCATACCCTGCGCGCAAGACAGAAATCAAGTTTAACTATGCAATAATTGATAATTATACTGACTTTGGTTACGATGCACTTCCTTCGCAGCATACAGGAGGCCTTTCCGTAGGTGCTCTCACCATAACCAAAGAGTTAAGAGCATGGAAATTTCATCTTGCCAACGATATCATTCTGCAGCAATCCAGTAATCCTGATGTTCTTGATCTGCCACTCATTGCGTTACGTACTGCTGGTTATTTCGAGCATCTTTTCTTCTTTAAATCAACCAATGGCAGGTTGAATACACAAATCGGGATCGATTTAACCTATCATACCCGTTATCATCCTTATTCATATATGCCTTCCACAGGCAGGTTCTACAGACAAAACCAGGTTTCAACTGGCAACTATCCCTTTCTTAATGTTTTTCTGAATATTAAGCTTAAAAGGACAAGAATGTTCCTTATGTTTGATCATGTTAATTCGGGGCTGACAGGGTATGATTACTTCTTAATACCATCTTACCCATTGAATATCAGGATGTTCAGGTATGGAATCGCATGGACGTTTTATGATTAAAAAATTGTTGTATCTTTGCACCTTCAAATTTTTAAAGGTTTATTAACGAATACAACGATTTTGAAAAGAAAATTTTTAATACTATTCTCAATAATTATCATCACACCGATATCCTGTTTTGATAACTTAAGGATAACACAAGTGAATGATTCTGTAGCAATCGATCTTAACGAAATTAAGCTGAGAGGTAAACTGATTGCTATTACAGATTTTAATTCTACAAATTATTTTATTTACCGTGGTGAACCAATGGGCTTCCACTATGAGTTACTGAAGGCTTTCTCGGATCATCTCGGAATCGATCTGGAGATTATTACCGAAAATCATCTTAAGCGTGCTTTTGGGATGCTTAAATCAGGGAAAGCTGATATTCTGGCTATTGGACTTACTGTGAACGAGTCCAGGAAAAAGGAGATTCAGTTTACTGAACCTGTTGATGTAACCAGGCAGGTTCTGGTTCAGCGAAAACCTCATAACTGGAGGGAGATGACACTGGAATCACTTGATAAGAGCCTGATCCGGAATCAACTCGACCTGGCACAAAAGACTGTTTATGTACAGGAAGGATCATCACATATTGAAAGGCTTCACAACCTTGCGGGGGAAATAGGTGATTCGATTGCTATAATTGAAGTTCCATATGATGCGGAGAAATTAATTAAACTGGTTGCAAACGGTGAGATCGATTATACTGTTTCCGACGAGTATGTAGCACAGGTTATTGCAACCTATTATCCTGGTATTGATGTAGGCACCCCGGTAAGTTTTCCTCAGAATATAGCATGGGGTTTAAGGAAGGAAAATTCTGAAATGCTTATGCAGGAATTGAACGGATGGCTCCGGTCATTCAAAAAAACACCGACTTTTGCTCTTCTGTATGCTAAATACTTTAAGAATTCAAGAACCAGTATAATAGTCAAAAGTGATTACTATGTTCTTAATACAGGCAAAGTGTCACCATGGGATGATATGATTAAATCGTACAGCGACAGTATAAGCTGGGACTGGCGGTTACTTGCATCCCTGATATACCAGGAATCACGTTTTAAAGCGAATGTTGTTTCATGGGCTGGGGCCTATGGACTTATGCAGGTGATGCCTGCTACAGGAGCGAACTTGGGTATTGATATTACTACTTCACCCCGCAACAATATAAAAGCCGGAACAAAGTATATCAACTGGCTTCATTCGATTTTTGATGAGAGAATTCCGGATGAGAATGAGCGTCTGAAGTTTATACTGGCTTCATATAATGCAGGGCCGGGTCATGTTCTGGATGCAATGAAACTGGCAGAAAAGAATGGGATGGATCCTCAAAAATGGGATGGGAATGTGACAGTATGGTTATTAAAAAAATCGGAACCACGGTATTATAACGATATTGATGTAAAAAGCGGTTATTTCAGAGGTACTGAGTCAGTAGCTTATGTTGATGAGGTTCTGGAGAGGTATGAGCGTTATAAAAATATAATTCCTGTAAGTGAGAATTAGTTGGAGTGTACCCCCTAAGTACCCCCAAGGGGGGATTTTACCCTGTAAATTCCGCTTTGCGGAACTTTAAATTCTTTGTTTTCTTTATCTCCATTTTTACCGACCTTTGCATTTTTGTCTCAATTTTCTCCCCATTTGTGTTTTCCCGATAGATCGGGACAGGCTCCCTAGGGGGGGAAAATATTCTGGATTTTGCTGCAATTCTGCTAAATAGCAGAGTGGATTTTCTCCCCCCCTGGGGGGAGATGCCGAGCTTGCGAGGCAGAGGGGGTTGTTACTCGTACCTCAGAGCTTCGACAGGGTTCCTCGTAGCTGCTCTCCAGCTCTGCCAGCTCACTGTAAGTAATGCAATCCCCAGCGCAAGTGCTCCGGCTAAGCCAAATATCCACCAGCTCAGTTCAGTTTTATAGGCATAACTTTCGAGCCATCGGTTCATGACATACCAGGCAATCGGGACAGCTACTACAAGAGCAATCGCTACCCATGCAATGAAATCTTTATTGAGCAGGGCGAGTATTTCAGTAACTCTGGCACCATTTACCTTTCGGATGCCTATCTCTTTGGTGCGTGACCTGCTGCTTTGAAAAGATACAACAAATAAACATATCATCGATAAAAACAGGCTAATGAAGCAGCAGCTCCCTATCAGCCATAGGTAGTTTTTGTTTTCTCGATGAAACCATTCGAAACGCTCTCCAATGGTTTCCATATTAACCGGATAATCAGGAATTAGTTGCTGCCAGATATATGTGATTGCTTCTTTCGCCTGTGGGATTTGATTTTCAACCGTTTTCACCATCAGATGGCTGCCGTTGGAGTTAAAAGATATAAAACCAGGTTCCACAAATGACTTCAGGCTTGAGTAATGAAAGTCTTTCACTATGCCTGCAACTATCTTATTCTCCATGCCGGGTAATTCTTTTCCTATTAAATTCTGATCAGTAAAAAACCTGGCCAATGATTCGTTAATCAGACACTTGTCCTTGTCGGATGCAGGATTACCCGTGAAACCTTCACCTTCAATAAGTTCGATCCCCAGTGTGGAAAGATAATTTTCATCACCGACAAAACCTGCGGGTGAGTATTGTTTTTCTATACCATCTTTCTCGTAATCCAATAAAACCAAGAAATGTTCCAGAACAGGTGAGGCTGTTGTAACAGAAACGTTATCAATTGATGTATTCTTCATAAGCTCTTTCCTGAAGACTGAAATTTTCTTTTGATGTGAGCCTGGTATCTTTACTTCAATAACCTGCTTATCCAGTCCTATTTGTTTGTTGGTAACATATTTGATTTGCTTGATGATGATCATTGAACAAATGATAAGAACAATGGAACTTGAAAGCTGAAAAATATTGAATGCAGGCAGTTGAAAACGCTTACCTGTAACTTGTACAGCGGGTTTAATAATGTTGATGTTTACTTTCGAACTGATTCGATATGAAGCAAAAAAGAATGTAATTAACAACAGTAGCACTACTACTGCAGAGAGAATAAGTATTTGTTTAGTCTGGAGAATAAAACCGGGAGTAATATTTGCGGCTGTCAGCAAATTGAAAAACGGTATAGCCCATAGCATCAGGAAAAAACTTAAAACAAAAGATATGCTTATGATAATCAGGTTCTCGATCATAAAGGTGACAATAATACTGAATTTCGAACCTCCGTTTATCTTCCGTACAGTATACTCTCTGGTTTTTTCCAGTAAAATGTTGTTGATCAGACCAAGATAATTAAACGAAGCAATTCCGATTATCATAAGTCCAATTACCAGAGCAATCCATAAGTCTCTTTTATCACGACTGGCTTCAATGGAGGATCCTCTTGTGGTATCAAAATAGGCATTCCTGAAAGGCTCAAGGTAATATTGCCCGGGAGTTCCTCCATGAATAACAGGGATCGTTGTTTTATTGGCTTCAAATAGTATTTCCAGTTCTTCGGGATCAGCTTCCCTGGTTAATCTAAGGTAACAGCGGCTATCCTGCTCCTTAATAAGGCGAACCATATCGAAACTGATCTGAGAATTCTGAACCGGTTTGTGGAATACTCCGGTGATTACCATCTGTTCTTCACTGTCGCGATTAACCAGAGTAATAACCTGACCAACAGGATCGACGGATCCGAAATACTTTTTTGCCAGGTCCTCTGAAACAACCAGATCGTTTCCTCCGGTTAATGCTGTTTTTGGATTATTGGTCAGAAGGTTGTATGTGAAAAATCCAAAAAAATTCTTTGAAGCAGCAATGATTTTAGTTCGTTCAAACCAGGATTCATTGTTTACGATTATTTTCTGAGCAGCAGCATTGTTAATGCGACAAAAATCTTCAACCTGTGCAAAATTTGCCTGCATATATTCTGCCGAACCATAGCGGCAATGATACATTTTTGCCCCCTCGATCCACGGATCATCGCATTTGAGGGCATAAATCTGGTCTTTCGATGTATGAAAAGCATCGGTATTCAGCTCGAGGCTAATAAACATGGCTATCAGGTTTATACATGCCATACCAATTGCCAGGCTTAAAACGATGATCCCGGAATTAAGTTTTTGTCTTAAAATATTACGAAAGATGATGTTCAGTTTAATCATATAATAGATTTTGATATATCCGTTAATCTCTTTGTTTTTCCCTCAATTTTTACCCCCTTTGTATTTTCCCGATAGATCGGGACAGGCTCCCCAAAGGGGGAAAATTACTCTGGATTTTGCTGCAATTCTGCTAAATAGCAGAGTGGATTTTCTCCCCCCCTGGGGAGAGATGCCGAGCTTGCGAGGCAGAGGGGGTTGTAACTCATATCTCAGCGCCTCAATCCCGATACGCTTCGCTTTCGAGGATTTCGGCTCTCCTCACTATTCGTATCGGAGTGCCTCAACAGGATTCCTCGTCGCTGCTCTCCAGCTCTGCCAGCTTACTGTCAACAACGCAATTCCTAAAGCTAATACACCAGCCAAAGCAAAAATCCACCAGCTCAGGCTGGTTTTATACGCAAAGTTCTGTAACCATTTATTCATTGTATACCATGCAACCGGTGTGGCAATGATAAAGGCAATTACCACCCATTTCACAAAGTCTTTGTTCAGCATAACCATCACTTCAGAGATTTTAGCGCCGTTAACTTTGCGAACACCAATCTCTTTCGTCCTTGACAGACAGACTTGGAAAATCAGTCCGGTTATTCCCATAAGGGTGATGATAAAAGCCAGAATTGAAAAAATAGTGATGGTTTGTCCCATACGCTCTTCCTTTTGATATAACGAATTAAAAAATTCGTCATAAAAAACATAATCGAACATGTAATCAGGCATTATGGTTTCCCACGTATCTTTCAATTGAGCCAGCTGCTGACCAATATTACCAGGCTCCATACGCAGGGTGAGTGTATTCATAAACCTGTTTTTGAATATTAATACTGCAGGTTCTATTACATTGTGCAATGATGAAACATTGAAATCATTTACTACTCCGATAACTGTTAGTCCACCATAGTTCTTGAATTCTTTACCTTCAATATTTTCCCATCCGAATTTATTAAATGCAGCCTGGTTGATAATACAGCTTTTTTCAAGATCACTCTGATGGAAATTGCGGCCATCAAGTAACTCAAGTCCAAATGTCCCAATAAAATCCTCATCAACTTCCATACAATTCAACCAGAACTGGTTATCATTTTTCCCGCTACCTGATCTTGAGTTTATCATTCCGGGCACACCCAGGCTAAGTGTTGACGATTTAATAAATGAAAATTTGCCCAATTCCTGTTTCACCAAGTCACCATTTTGAAAATCGCCCGGCAGGTTTATTCTTATTAAATGTTCTTTATCAAATCCCAGTTCGGCATGTTTTGCGTAGGAAAGCTGTTTATAGATTGTGATGACACCAATGATCAGTACAATGGAAACTGTAGCCTGGAAAACTGACAGAATATTGTTTATTCTACCTCCTCTTTTTCCGGTAATTTCGCCACTAAGAAATTTTCTGATGTCGAATTTAGCGACAAGGTATAAAGGTACAATGGTAGTTATAATAATAACCGTTAATATAATGGTCAGGATTAAAATATTGACCGGATATTCCAAAATAGCAAGAACATCAAGGTCACGTTCAAAGAGCCGGCTGGTTAATGGTTGGACCAATAGAACTATACTGGTTGAAAGAATAAATGAAGCGAGGATACCAACTGTATTTTCAGTGAAATGATATGTTGCCAGTTGTTGAAATCCCGCGCCATTGGTCTTTTTAATCCCTGTTTCGCGCAACCTTGCGAATTGAAACGAAATGGAGAAATTAACGTGATTAAAGATTGAAAGAAGCAGGATTAATCCGGCAATGGCTGTAAAAAGATAGATCATTGATGTATTAGCCGTGCGGTTAAAGTTATTCTTAATGTCTTTCTCAAAATAGATACTGGTGAGAGGTTGCAGCCTCAATTTGCTATCGGTAATAACTGAAAGGTTGTTTGACCGGCTTATCTTTTCTTCAAGCAGCTTATCATTGTCAGCATCATTTAATCTTATATAAATGTTAGCAGGATAAAAACTAATACCATTAATGTCGCTGTGAATAATCCGGAGCTTTTCATCTTCGATGTTAATAAACAAGTCCGAATAAAAACTGGCTTTATCCGGGAAATTTTCAATTACACCTGTTATACGTGTATTGATAAAACCGCCAATATCAATTGTTTTACCTAACGGGCTGACATTTCCAAAGAGTTTACTTGCAAGGTTTTGTGTTATCACTGCCGAATTTACTTCGGAAAATGGTTGAGATGAGAATCCTTCAATAAGTTGTAAGTTAAAGATCCTGAAAAAGTTATTATCTGTTGCTATCAGATCGTTAAGTTTTGCGAAGCTGCCTTCACAGCCAATAATAAATTCCCATCCCGATAAATACTGTACAGGACATACCGTTTCAACTTCGGGATAATTATCGTTAATTTGTTGAGCAAGCTCAAAGTTTAAGTTGCAGTCATTTTCGTCGGAAGAAATAATGCGGTAAATACGGTTATAGCCTTCAAAACACCTGTCAACGGTCATTTCACTGTAAATAAATAAAGTAATAATCAATATCACTGCAAACCCTATAGCAAAACCGGTGATATTAAGAAATGAATAAAGCCTGTTCTTTTTTAGACTTCTCAATGATAATTTTAAGTTATGGATCAGCATTGTAAGTAGTTTTTACTAAGTTTTTTTCTTTCTTTTTTTTTCTCTGTTTTTCCTTTTTCTGTTTGAATTACTTCGCTTATTATTCCTGTCTCAATTTTCTCCCCCTTTGTATTTCCCCCAAAGGGGGAAAATTACTCTGGATTTTGCTGCAATTCTGCTAAATAGCAGAGTGGATTTTCTCCCCCCCTGGGGGAGATGCCGAGCTTGCGAGGCAGAGGGGGTTGTTACTCGTACCTCAGCGCCTCAATCCCGATACGCTTCGCTTTCGAGGATTTCGGCTCTCCTCACTATTCGTATCGGAGCGCCTCAACAGGGTTCCTCGTAGCTGCTCTCCAGCTCTGCCAGCTTACAGTCAATAATGCAATCCCCAGTGCAAGCACTCCGGCTAAAACAAATATCCACCAGCTAAGGCTGGTTTTGTAAGCAAAGGATTCAAGCCATTTATTCATAGCATACCATGAAACAGGAACTGCAACGATAAAAGCAATAACTACCCATTTCACAAAATCTTTATTCAGCATGGTCACCACTTCAGAGACAGTTGCGCCATTAACTTTCCTGATGCCTATCTCCTTGGTGCGGCGTTCAGAAGAAAAGATTGCCAGACCCAGTATCCCTATACAGGAAATTACAATGGCTAATACTGCAAAAAGTCCAATGGTCTTTGCAAAGCGTTCTTCAGAACGGTACATTGAGTCGAACCATTCATCATAAAACTGGTACTTGAATGGAAAGCCAGGCAAAATTTTCTGCCATGTTTCCCGTACATAGTCCATACCCGGACTGGTGCCATTACTTACAAACCTGACATTAATTGTTGTCGGCCTGCCTCTCCCTGTAAAAATAATGCAAGCGGGACCGATCTCATCGTGAAGGGATCTGAAGTGAAAATCATTTACCACTCCGACAATATCATATCCGCCAAAATTATTAAACCGTTTATTCTCAAGATCCTTAAATTCAAAATGTCTCCATGCTGCTTCGTTGATCATACATACTTTTTCGAGATCTCCAGGCTCAATATTCCGGCCTTTGATCACTTTAATGCCAAATGTTTCAAGAAAAGCTGTGTCGACTAACAGGCTCGGAACGCTCATGTTTTTATCAGTGTTTTCCATATTCGAGCCCATACTCAGAGGAATGTTCCCCGGAACACCAAAAGAAGTCGAAAGATTGCTGATGTATGGTGATTTTCTCAACTCTTCTATAAGGGCAAAGAATTTAGGAGCTTCGTTTTCCTGAATTGCCGGAATATCCAGCCTGACAAGCTGCTCTTCATTAAATCCGGGATTCTTGTGTTTTATATATTTGATCTGCCTTTGCACGATTATAACACAGAAAATCAGGATTATTGAGATTGTGAATTGAAAGACTGTAAGAGAATTACGTAAAAAGTTCTTTTTGCCTTGTAGTATAACAGACCCGCTCAAGACCTTTACCGGATTAATTCCGGACAAAGCGATTGCAGGACCGCTGCCGCTTAGAAGTCCTATTAAAAGGATAGTGCATATCAGGATAAACAGGTTTGGTAGACGGAATAAATAGTTAATATCGATAGTAGTATTAAAAATGGCATTGTAAACCGGAAGGAGAATCCCGACCAGAAATATTCCAAGAGCAAATGCTAAAAGGGAAACAAGAACCGATTCTGACAAAAAATGGAAAAATATATTGGACCGGTTTGCCCCAATTGTTTTTTTCACTCCTGTATCCTTGTTCCTTTTGTTTTGTTGTGCAACTGTCAGGTTGATATAATTAATAATTGCCAGCGACAGTATAATAAATGCAATGGCACCCAGCAGTTTTAATAATCCGGGATTCCCTCGTTTATTTCCGCTGCCGGTTGTAGGATCAAAAAGATAAATGTCCTTTAAAGGCAGGAATCCTGCTTCCGATACATAAGGAACAAGCAATTCTGTATCCGATTTGATTTTCTCCAGTAATAATCCACGGTTTGCCACTTTATTCAGTTGAAGATAGACCCTGAATGGCCACCAGTATGTGCTTAGATCCCTGCTGTCACCTATCCATTTTTCAAATTTGAATTCTTCATTTTCAGCATTGACCAGGATTGAGGCTGAAAAACTTGAGTTATCGGGAAAGTCTTTTATAACAGTAGTAACTGTCAGAGGAACATTATTCTGATACAGTATTTCCTTACTGACAGGATTTTCTGCTCCGAACAGGATTTTTGCCGTACTTTCAGTAATAACCGCCGAATGGATATTTGTAAATGGCACTGATGAGCTTCCTGTTGCAAAAGGTATAGTAAACACCTCGAAAAAACTATTATCGACCGACATAATATTGTCAAGGTAAAGCCCCTGTCCGTTTACTTTAACTTCGATTGGGCGGAATGCACATTGTATCAGACATGCATTCTCAATTTCAGGATAATTATTGAGAAGAATGTCTTTTACGCGGTAATCAATGGAACTTGAATTATTCTTTACATCAATAACTCTGACTATCTCGTCAGCATGCTCGTGATATCTGTCGCATAGGTATTCATTTACCAGAAAGAGGGCAATTGCCAGGCATATGGAGATACCAAAGGCAAAGCCTGTAATATTTATTATGGAGAACTTTTTGTTATTCCAGAGATTCCTGATCGCTGTCTTTAAATAGTACCAAAACATTTTGTCAGAGTATTAATTTATTTTTTCGGAGGATTTTGATCTATCCCTTTGTCACTGGTGATATATCCGTCAATTAACCGGATAATCCTCGTTCCGCATTTTGCAAACTCCTCATTATGTGTTACCTGGATAATAGTAATCCCTTCTCTGTTAAGCTTTTTCAGCAGTTCCATGATCTCCTTTCCCTGATCTGAATGAAGGTTACCGGTAGGTTCATCTGCAAGAAGTAATTCGGGTTTACCGGCAATAGCCCGGGCAATACCGACCAGTTGCTGTTGCCCTCCTGACAGTTGTGGAGGGAACAATTCTTTTTTTGCAACGATATTAAAACGGTCAAGCATATCGGCTACGACAGACTTGCGCTGGCTGCTTTTCATACCCTTGTAAATAAGCGGGGTTTCAATATTTTCATAAACTGTCAGCTCATCAATAAGGTGAAAGGCCTGGAATATGAAACCCACATGATTCCTGTGAAATTCCACCCTTCTCTTTTCGTTGAATTTATGTACAGGTTCATTCCGGAAGAAATATTCTCCTTCACTTGGTTCATCAAGCATCCCCATAATATTCAGTATGGTGGATTTCCCGGCACCACTGGGCCCCATGATGGTTACAAATTCTCCTTTCGTTATTTCGAGATTTATGTCCTTAAGAACAAATGTCCTCTGGAATCGTGAGTCATAATACTTGTCGATGGTTTTTAATGTTATCATATTTTATTTCGTTATTCGTTATTTGTTTTTACCCCCTAAATCCCCCCAAGGGGGGACTTTACCCCCTAAATTCCGCTTTGCGGAACTTTAAATCCTTTGTTTTCTTTATCTCCATTTTTACCGACCTTTGCATTTTTGTCTCAATTTTCTCCACCTTTGTATTTTCCCCAGGGGGAAAAATACTCTGGATTTTACTACAATTCTGCTAAATAGCAGAATGGATTTTCTCCCCCCTTGGGGGGAGATGCCGAGCTTGCGAGGCAGAGGGGGTTGTTACTCGTACCTCAGCGCTTCAACAGGGTTCCTTGTAGCAGCTCTCCAGCTTTGCCAGCTAACTGTCAGTAGTGCAATTCCCAGTGCCATTATTCCAGCAAGGGCAAAAATCCACCAGCTAAGTTCCGTCTTATATGCGAAGTTCTCGATCCATCTGTGCATGGCATAATAAGCAATGGGGATAGCAATTACAGAAGCAATAATTACCCATTTTAGAAAGTCAGTGTTGAGAAGGGCTATTGCTTCGGAGATTTTAGCACCATTCACTTTACGGATACCTATTTCTTTTGTACGTTTCTCAATCATGTATGAAGAAAGGGCGAACAATCCCAGGCAGGCGATAATAATAGCAAGAAATGTAAAAGAGCTGAAAATTTTCCCCATTTTTTGTACATCAGCATACATCATAGCAAATTCTTCATCAAGGAAAGAATACCTGATGGATTGGTTTACTGAAAACTTGTTCCAAACTCCGGTTATAGATTGGATAGTTCCTGACATGTCGGTCGTGTTTATTTTTACCGATACTATTTTCGGACTATTTCCTATAGTAAGGCAGACTCCCCCTATATTATTTCTCAACGATTCATAATTGAAGTCTTGAACAATTCCGATAATCTCAAATGTTTCCCATGTATTTGCAATCTTTTTGCCTATAGGATCTGTCAATCCTAATTGTTTTGCCAAAGTCTGGTTAATAACAGCAGCCTTTGAATCGGTAAGCATGTCAATTGAAAAATCCCTTCCTTCAACGATATTCATGCCCATCGTTTTTATATAATCATGATCAACACGCCAAAACTGGCCATATACAGGACTTTCCACTTTTGATTTCCCTTCTTTCCATAATGCATTCCCATCACGTTTGGTACCTTCAATTGGTAAATAATCACTTATTGTAACGTTTTTCACCTCCGGCAGTCTCAAGAGTTCATTCTTGAAAGTATTTATTTTATTGCCCATAGTATTGGCCCCATGCAAAAGCAATACCTGTTCTTTATCAAATCCTACCTTTTTGTTGAGGATGTATTCAAACTGACGATAAATGATAAGAGTGGCTGCAATCAAAATAATGGAGACAGTAAATTGAAAAATTACTAATGCATTTCGCATCCTGGCACTTTTACTCCCCAGGCTAAAAGTGCCCTTAATTATATTGGCGGGTTTAAAAGATGAAAGGTAGAACGATGGGTAAAGCCCGGCCAGGATCCCTATAATCACTGATGCAAAGAGAATTAAAGGCAGTAACCACCAAAAGGTAGCCCAGGGTATAGCTAATGATTTACCAGATAGAAGGTTAAAATAAGGTAATAGCGCAATGGACAATATGATTCCAAGCATAAAAGAAAGAAAACTGAAAAGCAAAGACTCGGTAAGAAACTGCCTGACAAGATTACTTCGCATGGCGCCAATCGTCTTTAGGAATCCTATCTCTTTGGCCTTGTGGGCAGATTTGGCCGTTGAAAGGTTAATAAAATTAATACAGGCTATTGTAAGAATAAATCCGGCAATAATCGCAAAAAGCCAGATAAAGTGGATGTCCCCATGTGTTAAGCCATCCTGAATCCCTTCAGATTTAAGATGGATATCACTTATCGGCTGTAACTCATAATCTAATATGTCCTCAAGATTTTCAGCATCAACATATCCGTCTCGTTGTTGACTGGGTATAAAATATTTTTCAGTGATAAGTGAAAATTTTGATACCAGTTGTTCCACATCTGTACCCGGACGCAGTTTAATATATGTATCATAGCTTTGTGATCTCCAGTTTGATTGTTCACCTGGATATAATCCATTACTGAGGGTCATCAAAAAATCACTCTGAAAGTGTGAATTAACCGGAGGATTATTCATTACTCCTTTTATAACGTATTGCTTTGAAGCATCATCATTAATAATTAATGTTTTATCGATCGGATTTTCATCTGGGAAGAATTTATCTGCCTTACGTTTTGATATAACAATAGTACCAGGTTCATCAAGGGCATGCAGGGGATCTCCATAGATCATTGGTATCTGGAAGATATCCAGCAAGCCCTGATCGGCGAAAGCAAAACCTTCCTCATGATTGTTCTGTACCTTATCAATGCATCTTATTTCATTACTTCCGGCACCAAAATATTCGGTTCTGTTAAGTCGTCCAAATTGTTCCACTTCAGGGAACTCATCTTTCAAAGCTTTAGCAAAAGGTGCCGGGAAAGCGACACCTTTCCCTCTAATAGTTCCATTAACATTATACACAAGTATGACCCTGTAGATCCTGTCTCTATCGATATAATGCCTGTCGTAACCAAGTTCGTCACTAATAAATAAAGCAATCAACAAACAAGCGGAGATGCCCAAAGCAAACCCCCCAATTTTAATCAGGGAAAACACTTTTTGACGGAGCATACTTCTCAAGATAATTTTAGAATAGTTACGTATCATAGTCTTAATCTTTATTTGTTTTTTACTTGTTCATACAGCATGGCCTCGATTCCATTACACCTTATTTTCGAGGGTCTTCGCATTATTCATAACGTAATGCTTCGACAAGATTCCTCGTTGCTACCCGCCAGCTCTGCCAACTCACCGTTAACAATGCAATTCCCAGTGCCATTAATCCGGCAAGTACAAATATCCACCCGCTAAGGCTGGTTTTATAAGCAAAATTCTCGAGCCACTTATGCATGACGTACCACGCGATAGGACATGCGATGACAAAGGCAACGGCAATCCATTTCACAAAATCTCTGTTAAGCATAGTCATCACTTCGGAGACTTTTGCACCGTTTACTTTGCGGATACCAATTTCTTTTGTTCTTTTTTCTAAATTTACATTTGCCAGGCTGAATAATCCCAGACAGGCAATAAATACTGCTATAATGGAGAATATTTGACCAAGATTCTGCAATCGTTTTTCGTTGGTATAATTATTTTCAATGGTACTGTTTAAGAAACTATAATTGAATGGATAATTTGGGGAGAGCTGTGTATAAACCTTTTCAATATAAGATATAGTATTTTCAAGATTTTGTGGATTAGCTTTGATAGATAAAAAGATACCTCTGCCTTCATATTCTGATGGATTTATATTGGATATAGCCAAAGGGCAGATTTGAACATGTAAAGGATTGTAATAAATATCTTTAATTACACCAATTATCTGGCCATTAGTGTAAATATCTCTTTCAGTAAGCCTCAATGGTTGCCCAACAGGCTCTTTTATATTATAATAGTTGACAGCAGTCTGGTTTAATAGATAAAATCTACTGTTCGTGCTCTTCAGTTTCGTAAAAGAATCACCTTCATCTAATGGTATTCCATAAAATTCAATGAAATTTTCATCAACAAATAGCCTGTATATTAATGTGGATTCTGTCGTTGGTTTTCCTTCCAGATAGATATTTGTGCTGCTCATTACATTGCTCAGTAAAAAATTTGAAACTGTAACATCAATAATATTTGAGTTTTTTAACAGCTCATTTTTAAAAGTCAGATATTTTGCCCGACATCTGCGATCACGTAAATAAATGTTGATGATATTTTCTTTTTGAAATCCCAGGTTTTTATTTTGCAGGTAGTTTAATTGGCGGTAAGCAGCTATAGTTCCAATGATTAATATAATAGAAATTACAAATTGGGCAATGACGAAAGAGCTCTGAATGCTACTAGAATTATTCTTCCTGATTTGAATGTTGTTTTTGAATATTTGATCTGGCTGATATTCAGTAATGATAAAAGCAGGGAATATGCCGGATAAAATACTTACAATAATGATAGATACTGAAATGCCTGCCAGGGCTTTTAATCCGAATAGAAATGCATACGGGATTTCCCTCTGTGAATAAGAGTTAAATTTGGGAATAATTAAGTAAATAATTACTAATGCGATAAGTGTAGAAACAAAAACATATATAAATGATTCACCGATGAATTGAAAAAATAATTGTCGGTTATTCGCACCTATAACTTTCTTTACACCCACCTCCTTCAGGCGGCAAAATGAGCGAGCCGAAGAAAGGTTTATATAATTGAAACAGGCGATTATCAAAATGAGTATTCCAATCGCAAAGAATGTAAACACCTGGTTTATATTCCCGGTTTTTTCCAACTCTAAATTGCAGTTGCCCCGAAGATGAATATCGGTTAATGATTGAAGGATAAACTGGTTCTTGCTGTCATTTCCAATCTTATCTTTTACAGAAAGGTTGACTTTATCTTCTAACTCTTTAACTGAAATATTATCTTTTAGCTGTACATAAGTTTGATAACCATTGCTGATCCAGTTAAAATATGTACTATGATCATTAAAATAAGTAATAAATGATACTAAAAAGTCGAATTTAAGATGCGAATTATCTGGAGCATCTTCTATTATTGCGGTTATTTGGTATTCCCTGTTTTCATCAACTAATATCGATAGTCCTATAGGATTAATATCACCAAAATATCTTTGTGCTGTTTTTTTTGTTAATACCACTGAATTAGGTTGGTTCAGGGCATTATCAGGATTACCGGTTATAAATTGTAAGGGGAAAATTTTTAAAAAATCGGCGTCGACATATAAAATTTTGTCTTCAATAGTTGAGGTTTTTTCATATTGCACGAGATTCTGGCTTTTTCGTATACGGGTTGCATGCAATATTTCAGGATAATTTTCTTTTAAATAGGGGACTAAAGGTCCTGGTGTAACGTTGAACATGTCAGAACCCATATATATATTTCCGGGTTGCTCCATTACAATCCGGTATATATTTTTATAACCAGAGTACTGTTTGTCATAACTAAACTCGTACAGTACAAATAATAATATCAGGAAAAAACAGGTTAATCCCACTGTCAATCCAAGTATTTTTGTTAAGAAGGATAACTTGTCCTTTTTGATATCTCTTACTAAAATTTTAAAAAATGTGTAAAACATTTTGTATGATTTTCATCTTAAAATTAAAGTCTATTCATACTTCATACTTTCCATCATGATCCACCTCGTTATCGGGATCTTCGCATTTTGTTATTACTCGTACCTCAGCGCTTCAACAGGATTCCTCTTTGCAAGCAATATGTTGCTTAATTTCATTACCTTAGTATTGATTACATCTCGGTTACCAGTGCAGCCTGTGCGCTTTCTGTAATGATCTGACCATCAAACAGGTTAACAATCCTGTGGGCAAAGCTGGCATTTTCCAGTGAGTGAGTGACCATTAGAATTGTTGTTCCGGCTCTGTTCAGCTCGGTCAACAGATTCATTACTTCCAGCCCATTTTTTGAATCAAGGTTTCCTGTTGGTTCATCGGCAAGGATGAGTTGTGGATTGGCTACTACTGCCCTGCTGATAGCCACTCGTTGTTGTTGTCCACCTGAAAGCTGTTGAGGGAAATGTTTTTTACGGTGACCCATATTCATCTGTTCCATGACTCTTTCAACCATTTCCTTGCGTTCCCGGACTTTAAGTTTCAGATAAATAAGGGGGAGCTCAATATTTTCATAAACGGTAAGCTCGTCGATAAGGTTAAAACTCTGAAAGACAAAGCCGATATTACCTTTGCGTAACTGTGTACGGTGACGTTCACTCAAACGTCCTACCTCTTTTCCACCGAAATAGTACTCGCCTTCTGTGGGATTATCGAGCAGACCGACAATATTCAATAAGGTTGATTTCCCGCAGCCTGAAGGTCCCATAATTGCCACAAACTCACCTTGTTTGATTTGCAGGGTTACCTTATTCAGGGCTGTTGTTTCTATCTCCTCTATACGGAAGATCTTGGTTAAATTTGTTGTCTTTATCATGATTAGTATTTATTAGTTTGTAATTCTTATCTTAGTTTCGCTCCCCTCTTTCTCCCCCCACTGGGGGGAGAAACCCGAAGGGAGAGGGGGGTGTTTCTCCCAACCTTCACCCCCCCTTTTATCCCGCACAGCGGGAAACCCGAAGGGAGAGGGGGTGTTTCTCCCAACCTTCACCCCCCCTTTTATCCCGCACAGCGGGAAACCCGAAGGGAGAGGGGGGTGTTTCTCCCAACCTTCACCCCCCCTTTTATCCCGCACAGCGGGAAACCCGAAGGGGGAGGGGGGGTGTTTCTCCCATCGTTATACCCGCTCTCTGGGGTCACTTAAACACAATCTTGTCAGCATCACCGAGCAACTCATACCCCGAAGTAATAACCTTTTCTCCAGGCGTCAGGCCCTCAGTAATTTCATAGTACTGCGGATTTTGTTTTCCTATCTTTATCGAACGTTGAACCGCCTCCGTTTCATCATCATTAAGAACAAAAACCCACTGGCCTCCTGTACTCTGGAAGAATCCACCACGTGATATCATAATTGCTCTGTCAGGTTCTCCTAGTTCAAGTCTTACCTGATAGGTCTGGCCTGTTCTTATATTATCGGGACTCTCCCCGTCAAAAACCATATTGATCTCAAACTGGCCATCCCTTACTTCGGGATATACTTTGCGAACGATAAGGTTATATTGTGTTCCGCTTCTTTCAAATGAAGCGGATAATCCACGAATCACCCTGTCGATATAATGTTCATCAATACGGGCATTTACTTTAAAATCGGTAAGTACATGTATCTGCCCTATTCGCTGTCCCGCACCAATTGATTGACCGACCTCTGCATCGAGCATACCCAGTTGTCCGTCAACAGGCGCTTTCACATTCAGATCCTCCAAACGTTCACGAACCAGTTCGAACATTTGTCTCATTTTTACAAGATCGGATCCAAGAGTCTCCATAGAGGTAATTCTGAAAAGAGAATCATTCTTGGCTTTGATTTTATTTAATTCCTGGAGCTTAACTTCATATTCATAGTCCTCTTTAGATTGGATGTATTCCTCCTGTGAGATAAATTTCTGCTTATACAGTGTTTCATTCTGGTAATACGTTCTGTATTTCCTTGTAAGCCTGTATTCATTTTCCAGCAGGTCTCTTTTTGACTGGATCTGTTCTGCTTCAAAACTAACCCGGGTATTTCGCAGATAATTTTCTTTCTCAGCCAGGGCAGCCTCACTATTCAGGATAGTCTGATAGAGCTGGCGGTTTTCCAGCCTTAGTATTACATCACCTTTTTTAACCATAGAGCCCTCTTCGATAAAACGCTCTGTAACCATGCCTCCTTCAACAGCATCGAGGTAAATAGTAGAAATAGGATCAACCTTTCCGATAACTGAAATATAATCACTGAACATACCCTCTTCAACAGTGCTTATTGTAAGCTTTTCGCGTTCTGCCCGGTAAATGGAACTATTTCCAGCGAAAACAATTTTAAAGATCAAAAACAATAATAGTGCTCCGCCCAAGATCCAGATAATATGCTTTTTCTTAAGTCCTTTTTTGGTTTCGATTATTCTATCCATTCCCATATTTGCTTACAATTAAGATTAATCAAAGTTGAATGTTATGTGGTTATTTGTTATTTCATTACACCCAGCACCCAGCATCATGATTTAATAATCCCTTGCCATAATGATGCCAGAATTATAAACGACACAAATTCAATTATATAGGGATACCATCAAGTTATAATAAGTAAATTTATTTTACAGATGAGTGTAAAAATATTTTACAGATTATTGACTTTGTTAATAACTACCAGTACATTTGAATAAAAATTAGTTTAATTCCTTAACTTCTCACACTAATATGGAATAGAGTCTGTTTGGGAGGGAGCCCCCCTTTAGGGGGGTTGGGGGGCAGCCCCTCTTCAGAGCCTGTCCCCCGAAGCTGTAGGGTTTGGGTGTTTGGGAGTGAAAAAAGATATACAGGAGTGAAATAGCCCAGACAAATGTTTGCTCATATTTTTCTTACCGATGAATGATAAAAAAGGTAACGTACTTATTGTTGATGACAATAGAAGCATACTCAGTGCTCTTGATATATTACTTACACCTGAATTCCGGGAGGTAACACTGCTTTCAAATCCGAATCTTATTATCTCAGAACTTAAAAAGAAGAATTATAACCTTGTAATTCTCGACATGAATTTCAAGGCGGGAGTAAATACCGGGAACGAAGGTATATACTGGCTTGAGAGGATCAGGGAAATCAATCCGGATATCTCAGTGGTTATGATTACAGCTTATGGAGACATCGAGATTGCCGTAAGATCTCTTAAAGCGGGAGCGTCTGATTTTGTTCTTAAACCATGGGATAATGAGAAACTTCTGGCAACACTACGGATGGCGTTACAGCTGAATTTTTCAAAAATGGAAGTTGAGCAGCTCAGGGAGAGAGAAACAGGACTGAAGAAGGAAATAAGTGGCGAAAGAAAGATCATCATAGGATCGTCACCTCAACTGATGCATGTGCTTAACATAGTACGCAAGGTTGCAAAGAGCGATGCAAATATACTTATTACGGGAGAAAACGGTACAGGCAAAGAGCTGATAGCACATGAGATGCACCGCTTATCGAACAGGGCCGGGGAGGTGTTGGTAAGTGTTGATATGGGAGCCTTAAGCGAGACTCTTTTCGAGAGTGAATTGTTCGGACATACAAAAGGTGCTTTTACTGACGCTATAGAAAGCCGTCCCGGCAAATTTGAAACTGCCAGCAAAGGCTCTCTTTTTCTCGATGAGATAGGAAACCTTTCAATTCATTTGCAGTCCAAACTTCTCGCTGCAATTGAGAATCGCCAGATATCACGCATAGGTTCAAATCAGCCGATCCCGATTGACATACGCCTTATATGTGCAACCAATAAAAACCTGGAAAAAATGGTTCAGGAAGGACTTTTCCGGGAGGACCTACTTTACCGCATAAACACTATTCAACTGGAAGTACCTCCATTAAGGGAGCGGGGAAGCGATATCTTAATACTGGCTGATTTTTTTCTGAATAAGTATGCATACAAGTATAACAAACATGATTTGCGAATAAACCGGAAAAGCCAGGAAAAACTGCTTAAATATCAATGGCCAGGCAATATCCGCGAACTTCGGCATACTATCGAAAAAGCAGTAATATTGAGTGAGACTTCTGTTCTGAAACCTGATGATTTCTATTTACGCCATACAATTCCTGTAACCGATACCGACTCAATTCTCACTCTTGAAGAGATGGAAAGGCAACTGATTCAAAAGTCACTGGAGGAAAACAAAGGAAACCTCAGCGCAGCTGCCGTCCAGCTTGGAATAACCAGACAAACACTCTATAATAAACTTAAAAAAACCGGTTTATGATCAGTAGAAAATTTTATTTCAATATAACACTCAGCATATCGCTTATTGTAATAGTATCTGCTTTGGCCGGGTATTTGCTTTCCACAGGCCCTTCTTTCATTATTTCAATATTATGCTTGATAGCAGCTATTATTTTGACTATCAGTCTTATATCATACCTGAACTTAACAAACAGACGGATTAGTTTTTTCTTCGATGCAGTAAGAAATGATGATTCAAATCTCTCATTTCCAGCTGATTCAGAGAGTAAAAGTCTGCGTACATTATACCAGAGCATGTACAAGGTAAACCAGCAGATACAACAGTTAAAAATTGAGAACAGGCAACAGGAACAATATTTCCAGACCTTACTCGAGCATCTGGCAACAGGGATCATCACCTTTAATAAGAAAGGTTTTATCCTGCATGCCAATTCATCGGCAAAAAGGCTCCTTTCAGCAGATGTTCTTACACATTTACAGCAGATTGAAAGAATTAATCATAAGCTATTTCAGGCTATGGCAAAAATAAAGCCGCATGAACAACGGCTGGTTTCTTTCTCTTCCACAAAGGGCGATATACAACTCTCTCTTAAGGCAACTTCTTTAAAGGCAGGTGATGAAGAACTTACTATCGTTTCAATACAGGATATAAAAAACGAGCTTGATGAAAAAGAGCTTGACTCATGGCTTAAACTGATCAGAGTATTAATGCATGAAATCATGAACTCCATTACACCCATAACATCCTTATCTGAGAGTCTTTCCCGGCTTTTTACTGTTAATGGGCGTAATGTTATACCTGACCAGGTTACCGAAAAGACAATAGCCAAAATTTCACAGGGACTGGATGTTATACAGGAACAGGGAAGAGGACTTACTTCGTTTGTTGAGTCATACAGAAAGTTAACTCATTTACCTGATCCGGAGAAGAAATACTTTAAAGTAGCTGACCTTCTGAAACGGGTACAGGTTCTTTACAACTCCCTTGAAAACAGTAACAGGGCTGAATTATTTTTTAGCCTTGAAGATCCGGATCTTGAGATCTTTGCAGATGAAAACCTTATTTCACAGGTCCTGATTAACCTTGTAAAAAACGCTCTTGAGGCAAATGAAAAAACCACAACCGGCAAAATAATGATTACTGCAGGCACGAATCAGGAGCAGCGTCCGGAAATATGCGTAATTGATAATGGACCGGGAATTTCTGAAGAAAATCTCGAAGAGATCTTCGTTCCGTTTTTCACAACCCGTAATAAAGGATCAGGTATTGGTCTGAGCGTCTCAAAACAGATTATGAGAGCACATGGAGGCAATCTCAGAGTCCGATCAATTCAGGATAAGGAGACAGTATTTTATCTTACTTTCTAATCGTATCTTATTGCTTTTGCAGGGGTAATCCTGCTAATCAATTGTGAAGGTACGAGGAGCATGAGAATAATGGCAGCCATGGTCCCGGCGTTGAGTAGAAGGATATGTGCCAGCTCGAGATTCACAGGTACAGTCTTTATATAATAGGAAGTGGGATCCAGCGAAACCAGTCCTGTCTTCAATTGCAGCAATGCCAGACCAATACCGATCAGATTCCCCCAGAACAAACCTTTTCCTATAAGATATGCTGCCTGGTAGAGAAACATTCTGCGTATGGTAACATCTTCGGAACCAAGGGCTTTCAGGATCCCGATCATGTTTGTCTTTTCAAGTATAAGAATAAGAAGACCGGATATCATATTGAATCCGGCAACTACAAGCATTAGTAAAATAATAATGATAACATTAAGGTCCTGGAAGTTCAGCCAGTCGAAGATCTGAGGATATCTGTCCCTGATGTTTGAGACTCTGAACCTGGGTTCATCATTAGCAATTCTGTATCCGATAGCATCATTAACTGCAAAGGTCATGTTGTCCAGATTATCGAAATCGTCTATGAATATCTCAAAACCGCTTATCTGATCATCATCCCAGCCATTAAGCCGCTTAATGTGACCTATGTCACAAAATACGTACATCTTGTCAAATTCTTCAAGGCTTGTCTCGTAAATTCCACTTATGACAAACTTTCGGCTTCTTGGTGGTTCCTGAACAAAATACATAGCAAATGAGTCACCTGTTTTAAGCCTGAGCATATCGGATATCTTTTTGGAGATGATCACTTTGTTGGTCCGGGCTGTGTCAGTTACAGTAAATACCATCCCATCTACAATATTGCTGCTGAAGTAGCTCCAGTCAAAATCACTGCCAACTCCTTTAAGCACAACACCCTGTATGGCCTCGTCTGTTTTGATTATCCCGGCTTTGGTGGCAAACACCTGTAAGTGTTTAATACCAGGTATCTGTTTTAGCCTGGGTATAAATTCCTGTGCATCGCTGATAGGAGTAGTCTCAAACGATATATTTGAATCAAAGTTCATGATCTGTATATGCGATCCGAAACCTACTACTTTTTCCCTTATCTGCTTTTTAAAGCCCGTGAGGATCGAAACTGCAAGTATCATAACAGCCAGTCCGACAGCTATACCAACTATTGCAATAACATTAATAGGACGTGAGAATGAAGTGCCCTCACGTCTTCCTTTAATTAACCTTTGCGCTATGAAATAAGGTAAATTCATAAGGTATTCAAAGTTTCAAATTTAATAATTTCTCTGTGTAACTCTCCCGATAAATCGGGACAAGTTGTGAATTCTTTGTGTGTCGCAAAAGGCACGGATTACGCTTCGCTAACCGACTCCGCGGAGCGGAAGAGCTCACCGAAGGTAAATCCGCACCAGCGGCCTATGTGGCTGTATTTTGGGAGCTCGCCGACTTCGTCGGACGTAGCCGACTATGTCGGCCGAAGTCCGAAGGTAAATCCGCGCCAGCGGCCAGTAAAGTTGAATTTTGCGACCTCGCCGACTTCATCGGACGTAGCCGACTATGTCGGCCGAAGTCCGAAGTTAAATCTGCGCTAATGAAGGCAAATAAATCAGAATTTTATTAAGTTTACTTAAAAAATAGAACTTCGGATGAAAGGATCATTCTACACGTTGTCATTTATAATATTCGTTTGTATC
>Ga0315544_1000973_pt1 | contig 23852 bp, 18 predicted proteins | sample SalMarSW160130MG_2_FD_202543 | JGI IMG/M metagenome (GOLD analysis project Ga0315544, IMG submission 202543) | Salt marsh sediment microbial communities from the Plum Island Ecosystem LTER, Massachusetts, United States - Salt Marsh Sediment SW1601-130 ... | reverse complement strand
TCTTCAATGTTAAAAGACTCCCCAGAAACAAATCTGTAATCCTTGCTATAAATCATACTGCCGATGCCGATCCTATAATACTGCTTGCCGCAATTAAAAGAAGAATATGTTTTGTTGCAGAAAGTGAAAATTTTGGAAACTGGCTCTCCAGTTTTTTTATGAGAAAATTTGCAAATTGCATTCCCATATTCAATAAAGATAAGTCCTCTAAAAATGCAAAAAGCTTTAAGGAGCTTTTTAATATTGCAAAAAAAAAGAATGTATTTCTTGGTATATTCCCGGAAGGAATGCTCAATAAGAAGAATGGCTTCAAGGAGTTCCGAAAAGGTGCCGCTTACCTCAGCTATAAAACCAGACTCCCGATAATCCCTGTTTATATGCATAACACAAACAGAGGCTCTGAAAGTAAAAAATGGATATTAAACAACAGAATAACCAGAGGGATAATATCACTTATTATTAATGCATACAGGAAAATAAATATCTTTATCGGTGAACCAATCAACCCTATTGCTGAAAACATATTAGAAGAATTTAAGGATTTCACAAATCCGGGAAATTATAAAAAAGTCATCAATAATATCAATGAAGCACTTAAAAAAGAGTTTCTGGAACTTGCCGATGAAGCCGATGATTTGTTCGGTACAGAAGATGACAGTCACTCAGAGTCCAATTTCATAGATGACTTTGATGAAAATCCAAAGAAATTAAATTCTTGACCCGATAACTTCTTTAAAATTAAATATAGATAAGGCTTTATTATTTCTTAATCTTGATATCAAGCAGTCTTCCTTCCGGACCGATTACATCTACGGTTACTTTATCCCCTTCTTTTATCTCTCCATTCAAAAGCTTCATTGCAAGTTTATTCTGAACTTCATTCTGTATAACCCTCTTCAGGGGTCTTGCACCGTAAACCGGATCAAACCCTTCCTTCGCCAGAAATTTTTTGGCTTTATCGGTCATATCGAGACTTAGTTTCTTACCTTTCAAAGTTTCTTTTAAATTATTAATCTGGATATCAACAATTTTTGTTATCTCGTCTATTCCCAGACGGTGAAAGATGACAATATCATCTACTCTATTTAAAAACTCCGGCTTGAAGCTATTCTTCATTGCCTCCGTAATCCTTCTTTTCATTTCCTCTTCATCTTTATCCCCCAGTTCGGTTATCCACTGGCTGCCAATATTTGAAGTCATGATGATTACCGTATTTTTGAAATCAACCGTTCTTCCGTGACCATCGGTAAGCCTGCCATCATCCAATATCTGAAGCAATATATTGAATACATCATTGTGTGCTTTCTCTATTTCATCCAGAAGGATGACAGAATATGGTTTTCTCCTGACTGCTTCCGTAAGATACCCTCCTTCTTCATAACCGACATATCCGGGAGGGGCACCGATAAGTCTGGATACAGTATGCTTTTCCATATATTCGGACATATCTATTCTTATCATTGCTCTTTCATCGTCAAACAGGAATTGTGCCAGTGCTTTCGAAAGCTCTGTTTTTCCAACACCGGTCGGTCCCAGGAAAATAAATGAGCCAATCGGACGGTTAGGATCCTGAAGTCCGGCTCTGGCTCTCCTTATAGCATTGGAAACCACTGATATTGCCTCATCCTGCCCCACAACTCTCTGCTTTAATCTATCTTCCATATTAACAAGCTTTTCAAGTTCTGCTTCCATAAGCCTTGTGACCGGTATACCGGTCCACTTGGAAACCGTTTCGGCAATATCTTCTTCATCCACTTCTTCTTTTAACATTTTTTTGTCTTTCTGCAGCTTCTCCAGTTTTTTATTCTCCTCATCCAATTTTTTCTGAAGTTCCAGAAGTTTCCCATATTTGAGTTCTGCCGCTTTCTGCAGATCCGCGTCCCTTTCGGCATGCTCGGCTTCTATTCTCGTCCTTTCAATTTCTCCTTTTAGGGTCCTTATGCTTCCTATGATTTCCTTTTCCTGCATCCAGTGAGCTTTCATGGAATTACTTTTTTCTTTAAGATTGGAAAGTTCCTTTTTAATCTTTTCCATCCTGGATGAAGAGGCTTTGTCTTTTTCTTTCTTTAGTGCCTGTATTTCGATTTCAAACTGTTTTATCTTTCTTTCCACTTCATCGATTTCCGTGGGCATACTGTCTATTTCGATCCTCAATCTTGAAGCGGCTTCATCAATAAGGTCTATTGCTTTATCAGGGAGGAACCGGTCGGAAATATATCTGTCCGAAAGGACAGCAGCTGCTATAAGTGCTGCATCCTTTATCCGTACACCGTGATGTACTTCATATTTTTCTCTCAATCCCCTCAGTATGGAGATTGTATCTTCTACCGACGGTTCGTTTATCTGAATGGGCTGAAATCTTCTTTCCAGTGCTGCATCCTTTTCGATATACTTCCTGTATTCGTCTATGGTTGTCGCCCCTATGGCATGTAGTTCCCCACGTGCAAGCATTGGCTTCAACATATTCGATGCATCCACAGCACCCTCCGCCGCTCCCGCTCCAACCACGGTGTGCAGCTCGTCCAGAAATAAGATTATATTACCTTCAGCCTTTGATACCTCTTTAAGTACGGCTTTCAGCCTATCCTCAAACTCGCCTCTGTATTTGGATCCGGCTATAAGGGAACCCATATCAAGAGCTATCACCTTTTTATTTTTAAGACTTTCGGGAACATCTCCCGATACTATCCGATTTGCCAGACCCTCGACAATGGCAGTCTTGCCTACTCCCGGGTCACCAATCAGAACCGGATTATTTTTGGTCCTTCTGGAAAGCACCTGTACCACTCTTCTTATTTCATCGTCTCTTCCTATTACGGGATCCAGTTTTCCTTTTCTTGCCAGTTCGGTGATATCTTTCCCGAATCTTTTGAGTGCCTGATATTTATCTTCCGGATTCTGGTCCGTTATTCTCTGGCTGCCCCTTATGTCTACAAGGATCTTGTATATCCTATCTTTGGTAACACCATATTCTTTTAAAAGCCGTCCTACTTTCCCGCTGCTCCGGGTAAGAGATATTAAAATATGCTCTGATGAAACATATTCATCTTTAAGTTCCTCTGCTTCACTAAAGGCATCATTTAAAATGTTGTTTAGTTCCGGGCTGAGATATAACTGTGCCGTCTGCCCTGCTACTTTTGGCTGTTTTTTAATTGCATCATTTATTTTACTTGAAAAATCATTAATGTTGACTTCTAATTTTTTAAGGATGGGCAGTATTATACCCTCCTTCTGTTCAAGCATGGCCGACATAAGGTGTATGTCCTCTATGGCCTGATGACCATTCTCGGAGGCAATTCTCTGGGCCTCGGATAACAATTCCTGTACTCTGATTGTAAATTTATCTATTTGCATATTATTTAATCACTCCCGTAAAATAATTAACTTCATTATAGTTATCTTATAATTTATACAACAATATTTTTTCTCGGATTTTCATCATAACTGCTTGCAAACTCGTCAAAATGCTTTTTCTGTTCACCGGTTAATTTTTCAGGCAAAACAAGCTTGATCTTTGCGTAGAGATCCCCAAATCCGCTGCTTTTTAGTTTCGGCATTCCTTTTCCCTTCAGCCTCAATGTTTTACCGCCCTGTGTTTTTGGCGGAACCTTTACTATAACTTTTCCATTAAAAGTCGGGATATCGATCTTTGATCCATAAAAGGCTTCCTTTATGGTAACTGGCACCTCACAATATAGATCATCTTCCTTCCGGGTAAAAAAATTATCCGGGGTAATATTCACTATCAGGTATAAATCGCCACTCTTTCCGCCTGTTTGACTGACTCCGCCTTCTCCTGCCACTCTGATCTTACCGCCATCCTTGATACCTCCGGGTATTTTTACATTAATGGTCCTTATCCTTCCATTCTTTTGCAATTTAAGCGACCTCTGCGTACCGGCATAAGCTTCCCTTAAAGTTATGCTGAGGCTGGACTGCATGTCCTGGCCTTTTTGCATCGCAGTTGTCCGTGTTCCCCTTCCGAACTGCGAACTAAAATCGGAACCGAAGCCGGAAGACCTGTCATTTGCCCCTCTTCCAAAAAACATTTCAAAGAAATCCGAAAAGCCGCTTCCCAGATCCTCAAAATTAAAACCTTTTCCTCCAGAATCATATGTATAAGTCCTTCCGCCGCCGGGCCAGCCGGGGCCAGCACCCGCATACTGCTTCCAGTTCGCACCCAGCTGATCATACCTTGACCTTTTCTGAGGATCCTTTAAAACCTCGTATGCTTCTCCTATTTCTTTGAACTTCTCTTCGGCTTTTGGATCATTTAAATTTGCATCAGGATGATACTTCCGCGCCAGTTTCCGGTAAGCCTTTTTTATCTCATCCTGTGATGTACTTTTATTTACACCAAGTACTTTATAATAATCCTTATATTCAACCATTTATATTCACCTGTGAATCTTTTTTAAACACACCTGCCCATAACCATCAAAATAGCTATGGGCAGGTATTAAACATATATTTTCTTAGAAACTACTAATTAACATCGTTATTTGGTTTGCTTATTTTCATCATCTTTGGCTTCAAATTCAGCATCAATTACCTCTTCTTCTCCATTTCCCTGCTGCTTGCCGCCTGTTTGCTGACCTTCGGTCGTCCCTGCTCCCGGACCTCCCGGTCCTGCACCGGCACCCGTACCGGCCTGTGCATAAAGCTTCTGGGACAATTCGTTCTGAAGATTCTGCAGTTTCTCTGTCTCTATCTTTATTTCTTCGACATTCTCTGATTCCATGCTTTTTCTTAATGCTTTGACCTGATCTTCGATCTTTTTCTTCATGTCTTCCGGAACCTTGCCGCCTACATCCTTCATCAACTTTTCCGTGGAATAAATCAGGGCATCAGCATTATTCTTTGCATCTACCGAATCACGTTTTTTCTTATCTTCTTCTGCATGTTCCTTTGCCTCATTGACCATTCTATTTATTTCATCATCTGACAGATGTGAAGTTGCCGTAATGGTTATTTTCTGTTCCTTACCTGTAGCAGTATCTTTAGCCGTAACGTCCACGATACCGTTGGCATTGATATCAAATGTCACTTCTATCTGTGGAATTCCTCTTGGTGCAGGTGGAATTCCGTCCAGCCTGAATCTTCCGATAGTTTTATTATCTCTTGCCATATCCCTTTCTCCCTGCAGAACATGGATATCCACGCTGGTCTGATTGTCGGCCGCAGTGGTAAATATCTCGCTCTTTCTGGTAGGAATAGTAGTATTTTTCTCTATTAATCTGGTCATGATACTGCCCAGGGTCTCGATACCAAGAGAAAGAGGGGTCACATCAAGAAGAACCACATCTCTTACATCACCTTTTAACACCCCTGCCTGTATAGCTGCTCCCACTGCAACCACTTCATCGGGATTTACGCTCTTATTGGGTTCCTTACCTGTATAATTCTTTACGAGTTCCTGTATAACCGGCATTCTTGTTGCCCCGCCGACAAGTATAACTTCATCTAAATCAGCACTCTTAAGACCGGATTCTTTTAAGGCTTTTTCCAGAGGTTCTTTACACCTATCGGTAAGATCTGCCGTCAGCTGCTCGAACTTAGCCCTGGTTATCTTTACTTCAAGATGCCTGGGGCCATTCGCATCAGCTGTAATAAACGGAAGATTTATATTTGTCTCCATTACCGAAGATAATTCCACCTTTGCTTTTTCCGATGCTTCTATCAACCTCTGCAGAGCCTGCCTGTCTTTTCTTAAATCAATTCCATTTTCTTTTTTAAATTCATCGGCAACATAATTCATTATCCTGTCATCGTAATCATCTCCACCGAGGTGCATATCACCGTGGCTGGCTTTTACTTCAAACACTCCTTCGCCTACTTCGAGTATCGATACGTCGAATGTTCCTCCACCAAGGTCGAATACAAGAATCTTCTCCTCTTTCTTTTTATCGAGTCCATATGCCAGTGAAGCAGCCGTCGGCTCATTTATTATTCTTAAAACATTGAGCCCGGCAATCTTTCCGGCATTTATGGTTGCCTGCCTCTGGGCATCGTTAAAATAAGCAGGAACGGTAATAACTGCATCGGTGATGCCGGTCCCCAGATAACTTTCGGCATCTGCTTTTAATTTCTGCAGTATCATAGCGGATATCTCTTCCGGTGTATAATCCTTACCTCCAACTTCTACTTCCGCCAGATTGTTTCTGCCCTTCTTTACCACATAGGATACTATCTTTCTTTCACTTTCTACCTCATCATACTTTCTACCAATGAATCTTTTAATAGAATAGACAGTATTTTCAGGATTTAAGGCTGCCTGTCTTTTAGCTAACTGTCCTACCAGCCTTTCTCCCTTTTTTGTAATACCAACAACTGAAGGCGTGGTTCTACCGCCTTCACTATTTGTTATAACCGTTGGCTTACCACCTTCCATGACCGCTATACATGAATTAGTCGTTCCCAGATCGATTCCTACTGCTTTTGCCATTTTATATTCATCCTTTCTAAATTAATTTTCTTAAAGAAAAATAATACTTATAGCATCAGCACTATAAGCTTTATTTACAATATTATTTACTCGTCTTTAACAATATGCATTAAGTAATTCTTAAAACGATCGACTACATCTTCGGGACACTTTCCCAGAATTATATTATCTCTTCTTCTTATCAGGATAATTATCGATCTTAAATTCATTCCCTCGTCGTACATTAATTCTCTTATATATTCCAGCCACCTGATATCCGCTTTCGAATAATATCTCTTCCTTCCCCTTCTTAAGGGCTGCACCAGATTAAACTTTTCATAATAGTATAATGTCCTGCTGTTTACTCCCAAAAAATCAGCTACAAGCTCTATGGGATAACTTTTGTCATATTCGTTAAACAATTCACACCACCTTTTTACTTAAAACAATTTTATTAGATAGTAATGTTATTGTCAACTATATTATAAAAGATTTTTAATATTATACAAAATGTTTTTTTACTTTAAAGTAAAAATATTTTTACTTATAAACACAATTAATAATTCTAATACAGAAAACTTCTTAGAAATTTACTTACCTTATTTATTTTAATATAATAATTGCCCACCGCCTTTATACTATAAAAAATGTAGATAAAATAATAGTCCTATCCCACGGCAGAATAGTGGAAGAAGGTACCCATGAAAAATTGCTTAAACTGAAAGAATCTATCATAAACTTTACAGGTTTCAGTATCAGCTTCAGACTTAGATATGCTTTTTTATTTGATATCTTAATTATATGAATCAAAGCTTATATTTACTTTTTTAAATATTTTTAACTTTACGACTGTAAGATTATTTTCCCCTGCATCATAAAATTTTTTACTTATGTTAAAATATTCCATATACAATGGCTTATTTATTATTTAATGGCAAAAGAATCGGTATTCTGAAATTAAAAACATAGGGAAAAATATTGCTGGAAAAATATCGTAAAAAAAGGAATTTTTCTTCGACCGTCGAACCGGAAGATAAAAGCAAGGGAAAAATTCCGGGAAAAGTAAAATCAAAAAACATTGGAACCGGTAAAAAAAACCTGGAATTTGTCATTCACCAGCATTTTGCCTCCCACCTGCACTACGATTTAAGACTTGAACTGGAAGGCGTCTTAAAAAGCTGGGCCGTCCCTAAAGAACCTTCCCTTGATCCCGCTGTTAAAAGACTCGCTGTCATGGTCGAAGATCATCCGTTCGAATATAGATTATTCAAAGGCACCATACCCGAAGGAAATTACGGGGCAGGTAAAGTAAACATCTGGGATAAGGGGACCTACAGTGCACTCAATGCCGCAAACAGGCAAGAGAGTGAAAAAACTCTAAAGGATGGCTTAAAAAAGGGGCTTTTGACTTTTATATTGAAAGGTAAAAAACTAAAAGGTGAATTTTCCCTTGTCAGGATCCCAAAAACCGGAGAGAAAAATTGGCTCCTTATAAAGAAAAGAGACCGTTTTTCCCTGCAATCGAAATAATACCGGTGAAAGGAATAACCTGAAACTAAAATTTGAAGAAGTTTGAAACTCATGAATTCAAAATTGAAGCCTCTTTCTTCCTTAAAAGTAAAATTAACCAATCTTGAAAAAATCTACTGGCCGGAGGAAGGATATACAAAGAAAGATTTAATAGAATATTATAAAAATATCTCTTCTTTTATCCTGCCATATATAAAAGAAAGGCCGCAGTCTCTCAACCGGCACCCCGATGGCATTAAAGGAGAGAGTTTTTTCCAAAAGGATATCGATCCCCCTTACCCCTCATATATAAAAGTACTTGACCACTATTCCAAATCAACGGGTAAAATAATAAATTATCTCGTTTGCAAAGATTTGAATTCACTTCTTTATATGGCAAATCTCGGATGTATCGAAATCAACCCATGGGCATCACGCACCTCGAATTTAAATAAACCGGATTTTCTGATTCTTGATCTCGATCCCGAGGATACCGGTTTCGACAAAGTGGTAGAGGTAGCAATTACTGCTAAAAAAATACTGGATAAGATTAAAATAAAAAGCTTTTGTAAAACATCCGGAGGAAGAGGACTTCATATTTATATTCCTCTCAAAGCGAAATATTCTTACAAAAAAACATTTGAATTTTCAAAAGTCCTTGCTTTTATAATAAATCAAGTAGTACCGGATATTACAAGTCTTATTCGTTCCCCCAAACACAGAAAAGACAAGATATACATAGACTATTACCAGAACAGAATCGGACAAACGATAGTTGCTCCATATTCCCTCAGACCGAGAGCAGGAGCTCCCATTTCTACTCCGCTGTTATGGGAAGAACTTGGTTCCAAACTGAGTCCTTCAAACTTTACCATTAAGACTATTTTTAAAAGACTTGATAAAAAAGGAGATCTCTGGAAAGAGGTTCTTGGCCCTGGTATCGACATGAAAGCATGCATTGGCAGGATATATGAATCCTATCCCGTGTTTTCAAAAAAATAATCTATTCCGGCATTATTATTCATTTTTTAATGAATTTTCTTTATGATATAATCACTCTGTCATCAGTAGATTGTTATTTTATTTGGTAATCTTTAATTATACCCGATAAATAATAGGAGAGAGATGATCTTTCAAAACTTTTACTGGAATACCATATTTATCCTCTTCGTATCTTATCTTATTGGTTCTTTTCCAACTGCCTACATCGCCGGAAAAATAAAAGGTATAGATGTCAGTAAAGAGGGTAGTAAAAATATCGGCGGTATGAACACCTTTACCAGTGTAGGAAGGTTTGCAGGAGTACTGGTGATATTTATTGACGTAGGTAAAGGAGCTCTGGTGGCATACCTTGCCGATAAATTTTCGGTTCAAATCTTTATTCCGATACTTGCTGTTGTTTTTGCATTGATAGGACATAACTGGATGATTTATATTGGCTTCAAGGGTGGGAAAGGAATTGCCACATTTATAGGAAGTCTGCTTTACCTCTCGCCTGTATCCTTCCCTTTCCTTTACCTCTTATTTGTACCGATTGCTCTACTCACGCTTAAGGACTCTTATCTCTCGACAACCTTTGCGTTTTTTATCTTTTCCTTTTTCCTATGGATTTATGAGGGAAGTTTTTGGTGGCTGATTTTTGGATTACTTGTTACTATATTATATAGTATTAAAAGTTACAGCTTATTGAAAACATATTATACTCAACACAGGAGAGACATAAACCCTGTAGTTAAGAGAGTATTTAAACCATTTTTCAGGGGAATATAAAATGAAATGTCCATTTTGTTCAAATCCCGATACCAGAGTAATAGATTCCAGACTAACAGATGCAAATGACAGTGTTAGAAGAAGAAGAATGTGCGAAAAATGCGGAAAAAGATTTACAACCTATGAAAGACTGGAAAATCAACCTATCGCCGTCATAAAGAAAGATAACACCAGACAGCCTTTTGATAGAAATAAGATATTAAGCGGACTCATCAGAGCATGTATAAAAAGGAATATAAGCACCGGGGTTCTAAACAAAATTGTGGACGATATAGAAAATGAAATTTCCAACATGTCATCCAACGAGATCCAGTCCAAAGAAATAGGAGATCTTGTTTTAAAAAGATTGAAGAATCTCGACAAAGTAGCATATATAAGGTTTGCTTCTGTTTATAAACAATTCAAAACTATCAGACAATTTACCAGAGAATTATCTGAATTACAAAAATCAAAATAGGAACTCTTTACATTTTTTACAACTTATACCGCAGTACCGCACCGATACTGCCCGCTTCTAACAATTTCTCATTTCCTTCTATATCCACAATCTCGCAGCCCTGATTCAACGCATCTTCAACAATCTCGTCGACTATGTCATTATAAAATACCGGCTCTCCTCCGCAATAGGGGCATTTATCTTTTTTTTCTATAGTAAAGTACCGGCACGAGCTACAGATATAACCGTCATGAATAAATTGCCTGTCGTATAATAAAATCTTTATCTGCTCGGTCATTAAAGACTTTATTACGGCTTCGATCCCAAGCACGCCCATCCCGTTAGGATTATATTCACTGATAAGTCTATCTACCAGATTATTTTTAGTTTTAGCCTCGAATCCGTCTATAGCCTTATTAGCTTTTTCGCTGATGATAGTAATATTCGAATCGGGTTCGGCATCGATATTTCCGATATGCCTTGACTGCAAATAACTGTGCAGATAATTAGAAAAATTAGGAATTATTTCTTTCCTGCCCCCTAAAATCAAATAATCAAATTTCTTATCTTTAAAAAGCTCCATTGTCTTATCATTTATCAGCTTAAAGAAATGATGCAGCTTATCTTCCAGTCTGCCGAGAATCTTTTTCTCCCTTAAAGCAGCCTGGCTCCTGAAATTGACCTTTGAAGGAACATCACTTATAAGTGCCGCAAGATACTCGCTGATCACGCCGAGGTATATCGAGTAGATTTGTGCCTTTTCTCTATTTAACAGCAGGATTCCATACCTTTTGGAATTATTTATAAGCGCCCTTATGTTCTGAGTATAAGGCTTGGGATCTATGATTATTTTTGACCTCATTATTATGGGTATTCTAAATACCTCCCATAAGCCATCTCCGGAGGAAAAAATTACAAGGGTCCTTGTAGAATCAGCCTTAAAATTATCATTTACAAAAGATTTAACTCTCTCAAAGATTCCGGATATTTCCTTTTTCTGCCTTTTGTCAAAGTTGACATCAGCTTCCAGTTTCTCCCTGCCGGCGGCAATCATGGAATTTAATCTGGTCTGGTAATTTTTTTTTGCAACCCTCTGCCTGTCCACTAATAGATAAACGCTGACAACCGGTTTCCCGGTAGGAGAATAATTCAATATTGAGTCTATACCCGATACTTTACCATTTGAATTTACCATAAAAAACTCCTTTTACTATTACTCTATATACATGATAAATAAAGATTCTATTCCGATAGTTCTATTATTCCTCTAAAAGCTTTAATTTATGATTAAAATTTATTATTATTATACAATATCTATTCAAGAAAGAGAGTACCAGTGTTTGGATATATCGGATATAAAATTATCGAATTTATTGTAATTGCAACTCCATACCCTATAACATACCTTATTGCAAGGTTCGGCGTCTGGCTCTGGATGCTGACAGGTAAAAACGTTGATGCCGCTAAAAAAAATGTTTCTAAGGTTCTTAATCTCGGTCTGGAAGATAGAGAGACTCGTAGAATAACAACTAAGATTTTTGTAAACTGTGGTAAAAATTTTGCCGATTTCCTGAAATATTCCATTCTTTCCAAAGAAAGGTTAAAACAAAGAGTGGAAATAAAAGGCCTCAAGTACCTTGACGATGCATTAAAAAAAGGAAAGGGCGTGGTTATTTTTACCGCACACATCGGAAATTTTGAATGGGGTGCATGCAGACTGGCTGTAGACGGATACAATATTTGGGGTATCAGCCTGTATAGAAAAAATAAGTTTACCAGAAGATTTTTTGAGCTAAAAAGACTATCCAAAGGAATAAAAACTCTATATATAAATAAAATTTTGAATATTTTTAAAATACTAAAAAATAATGAAATAGTTGCCATACCTTCGGATTGGGATCCTACAGGTCAGGCTGCCAGACCATTTGAATTCTTCGGCAAGACTGCTTACCTCCCTACCGGAGCTTTACAAATAGCTTTGAAATCGGGTGCACCGCTGATACCGAGTTTCATCCACAGAAAGGATAAATATAACCATCTCCTGACATTCGAAAATCCAATAGACCTGATAAGAGAAGGAGATAAAGAAATATTGATTGCCCAAAATATGAAAAAAGTGATAAAGGTCATGGAGAAATATATTAGAGATAATATTAGCGAATGGGAAATGTTTCATGATATCTGGGATGAAAAATAAGCTTCGCCATTTACAATTTACATACAATATTATATATATTCTAATATCGCACAATCTTAAATTTAATTAGTCTTATTAATATACATAATCACTTGGATAAAAGGAGACTAGAGATCAAAAATAAAACTGATAGATCCGTATCCGGTTCAAATAATCCTGATGAAATATTATGGCATACAAAGTCTATCGAAGATGCCGTAAAGGAACTTGATACCGATATAAAAAGAGGTATAAGCGAAAAAGAATCCGCAGAACGAATCGAAAAATACGGATACAATGAATTGGAAGAAAAAAAAGGACGAACACCATTTAGAATTTTTATCTCCCAGTTCAATGACTTTATGATTTGGATACTTATTGCGGCCGCATTTATTTCCGGAATAATAATAAAAGAAATTACCGATGCAATAGTAATACTTATCATCCTTATAATAAATTCTGTTTTAGGTTTTGTTCAGGAATTCCGTGCCGAAAAAGCACTTCAGGCTTTAAAAGAACTTGCTTCGCCTTCAGCGCTCGTAATAAGAGGCGGCCGCGAAAGCAGCATCTATTCTAAAAAACTAGTCCCCGGCGATATCATTAAACTGACCGCAGGGGACCTGGTGCCGGCAGATTGCAGGGTCATTGAGCAGGTAAATCTTCAGACCAATGAATCGATACTTACAGGTGAATCGATGCCGGTAGGTAAAACTGTTAATACTCTTCATAAAATAGAACTTCCCACTGGTGATAAAAAAAATATGCTCTTCAGCGGTACCACTATTACAAAAGGCAGATGTATCGCTGTTGTCACAGGCACGGGGCAAAATACTGAAATCGGTAAAATTGCCAGTATGGTCCAGGCAGAAGAGGAACAGACTCCTCTGCAAATCGAATTAAAAACCGTGGGAAAGAAAATTGGAATAATATGTCTCGTTATAAGTGCAATTGTCTTTTTATCGGGAATACTCAAGGGTAATTCCGTTGTACAAATGCTTCTGGTTGCCGTAGCGCTCGCAGTTGCTGCCATACCTGAAGGACTACCAGCAATAGTCACCGTATCTCTGGCGCTGGGTGTCCAAAAGATGGCAAAAAACAATGCCATTGTCAGAAAGTTAAGCTCTGTCGAGACTCTTGGCGGCGTATCCGTAATATGTACAGATAAGACCGGAACACTTACCGAAAACAAAATGATGGTACGCAGGATTTATGCAGGACTTAAAGAGGTCAGGGACTACAATGATTTTATAGAAAGATATAATAAAGCTGATATCAGGAACAATAAAATAATTTCAACCATAAAGAACCCCGAAGACTCCTTGGCATTGGAACTCCTGATTAAGAATGCAATTCTCTGCAATGATGCCTACTATGCAAATGCAGAAAACGGGCAAATAAAAGGAGACCCTACCGAAGCCGCTCTTATTGAGATGGGCAGTTTTTATTCTATCGATAAGTTTAATTTAGAAAAGGATTACCCCAGAGAGCTGGAGGAACCTTTTGATTCCGAACGCAAGATGATGAGTACCATTAATAAAATACCAGCCAGCGAAAAACATGATGACTATAAGCATATACTCTTTTCAAAAGGAGCTCCCGAGGTGATCGCCGGAAAATGCAGTAAAATACTCAGGAATGGAAAAATTTATAATCTTACCAAGGCCGACCGGAAAGAAATAAGTCAAAAAAACCATGCACTTGCTGAAAAAGCGATGAGAAATCTTGCCTTTGCGTTTAAATATCTGGACAGTCTGCCGGATGAGAAAAAAATAAATGAGGCGGAGAAAGACCTGGTATATCTGGGTATAGTAGGAATGATCGATCCACCGCGGCCGGAAGTATATGATGCCATTAAAAAATGCAAGAAAGCTAATATCAAAATTATCATAGTAACCGGAGATCATAAGATAACCGCAAAAGCGATTGGGGAAGAACTGGGAATACTTGGCCCATCAGATAAGATTATCGATGGCATGGAGCTTGATTCGATGACCGCAGAGAAACTTGAAAAACAGATAGAAGATATAAGGATCTTTGCCAGGGTTTCCCCTTCCAATAAGGTAGATATTGTAGAAGCCCTGAAGAAAAATCAACATATCGTAGCAATGACAGGTGATGGGATCAATGATGCTCCGTCGCTTAAAAAAGCAGATATTGGTGTAGCGATGGGTATCGTTGGAACCGATGTCAGTAAAGAATCAAGTGATATGATTTTAACCGATGATAATTTCGCGACTATAGTAAAGGCCATAAAAGAAGGCAGGATAATATACGATAATCTTAAAAAATTCATATTATTTCTGCTGTCATGCAACATATCGGAAGTTCTTCTTATGTTTATTGCAATAGTTGTGGGTGATTACATTCTATATTTTATTACGGGAGAAAGAGGGCTCCTTTATATACCTCTGCTGCCGGTCCAGATACTGTGGATGAATCTGATAACCGATGGACTTCCGGCGATGGCGCTGGGAATAGATCCTCCCGAAAAAAATATTATGGATAGAAAAGCCACCAAAAAAAAGGAACATATCCTGAGTAGAAGCGGACTTATAATGATCCTCTGGCAGGGAATGGTCTTGACCATGGGAGCACTTTTTATATATTTTACCGGCCCTTTACTTTTCAATACTCACCATCTGCTTCATGACCGTGAAGTTTTCCAGACTTCTGTTTTTACCACTCTGGTTATAACCCAGCTGCTCCATACATTAAATTTCCGGTTTAAAAATAAGGGTATATTCAGAAAACATATATTGGAGAACAAATATTTAAATCTTGCAATAATCGCATCGATACTTATGCAGGTTGCAATAATTTATGTTCCCTGGCTCCAGAGCGTGTTCAAGACAGCCAGCCTGAACCTATATCAATGGCTATTTATCATAACAGGTTCAGTTGTACCAGTTCTGATCATTAACTTTATAAATGAGATCATCTATAAAAGAAGAAGAGTTAATATCAGTGGATAAAATTTCAATATGTTATAATTAATTTTAGTAGCCAAAATGCAGTCAGGGCGGTGAATGGGTGAATCATTATGAAAAAATTTAATTTTAAAAAAAGGTTAAGATATAGGTTTGATAGTATGATGTCCAGAGGGGCACCTTCATTAATAGGTCCTCTCGCAGTTGCTTCAATAATCTTTATAATAATAATGGCTTTTTTGTTCTGGATCTTAAATATTTTCCCGAGTAGAAACATAATTCAATTAATCGGGATCAGTATTATGAGAACCATAAATGCAGAGTCGATGAATGAAAGCAGCACAAGTGTCGTATATACAATTTCAATGGTGGTTATAGGAATTGTAAGTATATTTTTTATCAGTGTTTTAATTGGTCTGTTAACAACTACACTGGAAAACAAAATCAGGTCACTAAGAAAAGGCCGCTCGGTTATTATTGAAAAAAATCATACTGTAGTATTGGGCTGGTCAGAGATGATTTTTACTGTGATTTCAGAATTAATAGAAGCAAGCAACCATACCAGAAAACGCTGTGTTGCGATTCTAAGCAACAAAGATAAAACAGAGATGGAGGATCTCATCAAAGAGAGAATTTCATACAGCAGAAATATTAGAATTATTTGCAGACAGGGAAATCCGATAGATATTGATGACCTTAAAATAGTGAGCATAAATACAGCAAGTTCTATAATTATACTCGATGGGTCCGATTCAAACGTTATAAAATCAGTACTTGCGATAATCAATAGCAAAAAAGAGAGTGGGCAACCTTACCACATAGTAGCTGCTCTTGACGAATATAAAAATATTAAAGTTGCTAAAATTATCGGTAAAAGTCATTGTGATTTCATTCAGGCAGAAGATTTTGTTTCCAGAATCATTGCTCAGACAAGTTTACAACCCGGTTTATCAACGATTTATACTGAATTATTAAATTTTGAGGGAGATGAAATTTATTTTCTTAAATGTAAAGAATTAATCGGGAAGACTTTTAAAGATGCATTATTTATGTCTAAGAAATCTTCTTTAATAGGTCTGTATAAAGATGGAGTTGTTAAAATAAATTCCCCGATGGATACAATTATTTCCAAAGAGGATGAAGCGATTTTTATCAGCGAAAGTAAAGAATCAATTAAAATTTCAAATTTTACCGAAGATTATGACATTAAGGATGCCGCTATTAATATTTCTAAAACTCGTACCAGATTAAAGAGAGAAAATATTTTAATATTAGGATGGAATGATAAAATTTTTAAAATTATAGAAGAATTAGATAAGTATCTATCTAAAGGTTCGATTTTGACCGTAGTTACTGATTATCATAAATTAAACGGCACGTTGGAAAAGGAATTAAAAAGTCTAACCAATAATAGTAATCTAAAATACTTGCGGGCCGATATTAAAGATCACGATGTTTTACAGGAACTTGTATTAAAGAACTATAGTCATGTTTTAGTGCTTACCGATAATACTAAAAATATACAGGAAGCAGATGCTGATTCAATAATGATTCTTATTCATTTAAGAAATATTGCTGAAAAAAATAATTTGAGTTTTTCTCTTACTACAGAGATTGTTGATATTCGCAATATGAGACTTGCAAAAATTGCCAGGGTAAATGATTTCATTATAAGTGAAAAGTTAATAAGCCTTTTCCTTGTACAGTTATCGGAAAATAAGCTGGTTAATTACGTTTTTGAAGATTTTATGAATGAAACCGGAGCTGAAATATATATAAAAAATGCAAAATATTATATAAAATTAAATGAAGAAGTTAACTTTTATACTATAATTGAGGCTGCCAGCCGGAAAAATGAAGTTGCTATAGGTTATAAGATTGTTTTAGATGAAAAAAATGAGGAAAAAAATTTTGGAATCTATTTAAATCCTGAAAAATCCGGTACTGTAAAATTTTCCGAAGGAGACTGCATTATAGTTATTGCTGAAGATTAAAGAATTAATTAATGATAAAAGTAAAGAAATTATTCTCTTCTTCTCATTCTTGCTCTTGCTCTTATGACCGCTCCGATTACAGTAAAAAACAGCACCATTATTAACAGCACAAGAGCGGTACCCCATTGCTTGTCCTCCGGCGCATTCGGAAGTTGTGTCGCCAGGACATACAGGTGATATGGAAGAGCCATTACCTGGCTAAAAATCGAATTCGGAAGATTTGGTTGTGAAAATGCGACTACCGTAAAGATTATAGGCGCAGTCTCTCCGGCTGCCCTGCCGATACCGATGACCGAACCGGTGATTATGCCGGGAAGCGCCTGTGGCAGGACTATCCTTATGACAGTCTGCCATTTGTTGGCTCCGAGTGCAAATGAAGCATTCCTGTATGTATCAGGAACACTTTTTAATGCCTCCTCGGACGCGGTTATGATTATAGGAAGAATAAGAAATCCCAGAGTAAGGGAGCCCGCAAGGATGGATTTGCCAAATTTTAAAAACATGACAAAAAAGCCCAGTCCGAATAATCCAAATACTACCGAAGGGACGCCTGACATATTTATGATCGAGAGTCTTATAATCCTTGTAAGTCTATTTTTCCTTGCATATTCATTTAGATAAATAGCCGAAAACACTCCTATGGGTAAAGCGATTATGACCGTGCCGATTATTAGATAAAGGGTACCTAAAATAGCAGGCAGTATTCCGCCTTCGCGCATTCCCGCACTCGGTTTCTGGGATATGAATTCCCAGCTAAGGGCGGGCCCTCCTTTTATAAAAAGGTATATTATGATGCCAAAAACAAAGCTGATGACTATGATGCTTAAAAAAAGTAATATTGAATACCAGATGTTTTGTTTTAGATACCTGCTTTTCATTTTAAATCCATAAAATTAAAAATTTCTTATTTTCGCTACATATCTATCTGCTACTAAATTTATCAAAAAAGTCATTATGAATAATATCAAACCTATTGCAAACAATGCGGAATAATGCAATCCTCCCTGGACAGTTTCCCCCATCTCTGCCGCAATAGTAGCGGTAATGGTCCTCACGGGCTGCAGCCAGGAAAATACGATCCGGGGTGAATTTCCCGTTATCATCAGTACGGTCATTGTCTCGCCTACCACTCTTCCCAGTCCCAGCATTACTGCCGCAACAATACCCGAAGATGCTGCAGGAAATACTGTTCTTATTGTTGTTTCCCATTTTGTTGCCCCCAGAGCTATCGAAGCATGCCTGAACCTGGTGGGAACCGCATTTATGGCATCTTCGGAGATGGATATAATAGTGGGAAGACTCATAAAAGCCAGCATTACGGAACCAGAGAGTGCAGTAAGGCCGATACTCAAGTTAAAGACATTTTTTACCAGAGGAACTATGGTCTTTAAACCGATAAAACCTATAACCACCGATGGGATTGTTGCCAGCACTTCGATGATTGGTTTAAAAAACTCCCTTATGAACCTTGGCGCAAGTTCTCCGATATATATTGCCACTCCCACACCCAGAGGTATTGCTATCAAGATACCTCCAAAAGCAACTTCCAGAGATCCAACCAGAAGCGGTACAAATCCAAATTTTTCGGTTCCTGTAGGTGACCACCTGGTACCAAAAAGAAAATCAAAAAGGGGATATGAGGAAAAAAATCTTACCGAATTATAAACTAAAAAAGTGAGAATTAATCCTAAAATGATTATGGAAATGATCCCATTTGCAAAAATAAATTTGCCGACTAGAAAATTTTGAATGCGTCTTAATTTTAATCTCGGCTTCTTCATCAAAATAATATTATAACAGATATTTTTTAACTTAAGTTTTAAATCTTAAAAGATCCAGGGCTATAGAATTATCCCAATCTATAGCCCCATCACATTGTGACTTTCTTTAATTCCTGTCCTAAATTAACAACCCTATATTCTATATTATAAGAAGGTTATCAGTTTAATGGCACGAATCCAACATCGAGGGCAATTGCCTGACCTTCATCACTTAAAATAAAATCAAGATAAGCCATACCCATCTCGTTTAAATCGCCTTCACGGTAATAATTATAAAGGCCTCGGGATATGGGGTAAGTGCCGTCTTTTACAGTCTCGATAGATGGCTCGATACCTTCAACCCTTACTGACTTAGCGCCTTTATCAAGAGCTTCCTGCAGATAACCCAGACCGATATAGCCAATAGCATTATCTGTAGAGGTCACAGTATTCACGATGTCAGCATTTGATTGAAGAGCCAGTGCCATTGGTGTAAATTCGTTCTCTTCCTCGCTTTTATCCATCTGTACGACAGCTTCCAGAAAGTATTCATAAGTTCCCGAAGCCGAGTCTCTCGAAGCCAGTATTATTTCCGCATTCGGACCTCCGACTTCGCTCCAGTTTGTGATGATACCCCGGAAGATATCGGAGAGCTGCCTTATCGAAAGATCTTCCACGCCTTCTATATTTCCGCTTAGAATTATTGATATACCGTCATAAGCTACAATTACTTCGGTCAGCTCTATTCCTATTGGTTGTGCTACTTCCATTTCTTCATCTTTAACCTGTCTTGATGCATTTGCTATGTCATTGATTTCATTTATACATTCTGATATACCTGTTCCCGAACCTCCTCCGGCTATTGTTATAGATCCCCCATATTTATCCATGAAAGCAGCTGCTGCCGGTTCGGCAAATGGAAGAAGTGTAGTGGAACCGGAAATAAGAATTTCCTGGCCTTCGAATTGCTTTTCTCCAGATTCTTCCTCAACCACTTCTTCCTCTTCAACTACTTCTTCTGCCGGTCCGGTTTCTTCCTTGCAGCCCGGGAAAATCATGCTTCCAATGAATACTATTATTATCGCCAGGATCATTGATATCCATATATTACTTTTTCTCTTTATCACTTTGATTTTTCCTCTCTTCTAAATTTTAACCAATATCATTAAAACAGATTCTATCAAATAATAAAGCACCTGTTGTTAAAAAAAAATTAAATAATTATTAAAAAATTATTTCTTTTTAAAACAGGGTGAATAAACCAAATACTGCTTAAACAGCGGTATTTGAACCGGATATAACCTTGACTGGTAATAAAAATATAACTATACTTTAAAGAATTTACAAAAGAACTTTCTATTATGAAAAAAGCCGTAGTCCTGGTAAAAAATTTAAAAAAATCCTATGGGGAAATAAAAGCTGTCGATGATATTTCCTTTGAAGTTTATGAACAGGAAATATTCGGTCTTGTCGGCCCAAACGGTGCAGGAAAGACCACTGCAATAGAATGTATCGAGGGACTGCGGAAACCAAATTCAGGGGATCTTACGGTACTGGACCTTAATCCAGCTTCTAACGGCCGTACTTTAAGGAACATGATAGGCATACAGCTTCAGGAATCACAGCTTCCCGCAAGACTCAAGGTATGGGAGGCAGTATCTCTTTTTTCATCTTTTTATAAGAAAAATATTGAAAGTGGGCCCTTACTTAGAGATCTCGGTCTGGAAGAAAAAAAGAATGCTTATTTTGACAAGTTATCTGGCGGGCAAAAACAGAGACTTTTTATTGCACTATCGCTGTTAAACGATCCCGAACTAATTTTTCTTGATGAGCTGACCACGGGCCTCGATCCACAGGCAAGAAGAACAACGTGGGATCTTATAAGCAGCGTAAGGAACAAAGGAAAGACCATATTTCTTACTACTCACTTTATGGAAGAAGCAGAAAAGTTATGCGATAGAGTAGCAATCATGGATAAAGGGAAGATAATTGCACTTGATACTCCCAGAAATTTGATAAAAGACATAGCTACGGAAACAAGGCTTAGATTCAGTGTAACCGAAAGTCCTGAATTGGATTTGCTAGACAATATAAAAAGCATAAGTAAATATGAAAAATCAGGCAGCAACATAACCATATACGGACACGATAAAAGAATGGTTAAAGATGTTGTTAATTTTCTGGTTAATCAAAATATTGATTTTACCGATCTTCAAACCGAGCAGTCGACACTTGAAGATGTGTTCCTTGCCCTTACCGGAAAGCAGATAAGAAACTAAGGAGGTTTTTTGAAGTCTCTTTCAAGATTAACGGTAGTTCAAATGAAATTATTTTTACGGGAGCCAATGGCGGCATTTTTTACACTCCTCTGGGCTCCTGCGCTGCTGCTTCTGTTTGGTTTCATCTACGGTAATGAGCCCACTCCTTTTTTTGGAGGTCTTGGTTTTGTTGATTCTCAGCTTCCGGCATATATGGGAATAATTATTGTTACTGTCGGTATGATGAGCGTGCCTATTTCTACAGCAGAGGACAGGGAAAGGGGTGTGTTAAAAAGATTTCACTCAACACCGCTGTCACCGGCAATCTATCTTTTTGCCAATATTTTTACTTATTTTATTATGTCTTTTATAGGTGTGACCCTGCTTTTTTTACTGGGAAAATTCGTTTACCACGTCCAATACGGAGGAAATATTTTTAGTGTACTGGCAGGTTTTACTATTTCCACTCTGTCTTTTTTCTCTTTCGGGTATCTCATTGCAAGTCTGTCACCCACTGGCCGGGTAGCACAGGTAGTCGGAATGGTCACCGGTTTTCTTATGATGTTTCTTTCCGGAGCAGCTATCCCTATTGAGGTCATAGGTGATAAAGTAGGAGGTATAAGTAAATACCTGCCCCTTACCTATGTAGTTCGTTTTTTGAAAGGTTTATGGGCAGGTAATAGCTGGGGTTCACACTGGCTGGATTTAACTGTAATTCTGGGACTTCTGGTAGTAGGATCAGTTTTATCTACTGTTACCTTCAAATGGGAATAATTACTTATTTATAATCATTTATTAAATTCAAATATTATATGCTGACCAAATACAATATCGGAAACTCGATTCTTGAACTTATTTGCGGAGATATAACCGTCCAGAAAACAGAGGCAATAGCAAATGCTGCAAACAGGAGACTCTCTCCCGGCGGAGGCGTATCCGGTGCCATTCATAGAGCAGCGGGACCGGAGTTGTGGGAAGAAAGTAAAAAACTTGGCGGCTGCGAAACCGGTGAGGCAAAACTATCGGGTGGGCATAATCTTAAGGCAAAACATGTCATTCATACCGTCGGTCCCGTTTACAGCGGCAGTGCAGACGATGCCCAGGATTTAAAAAATTGTTATAAGAACAGTCTGCTTCTGGCTTCCCAAAACAATATCAAGAGTATTTCTTTCCCATCGATAAGTACGGGAATTTTCGGTTATCCGGTAAAAGAGGCATCGGTGATTGCACTTAAAACCATCGCCGATTTTTTAAAGAAGCATGCGGAAATCGAACTTGTACGAATGGTTTTATTCTCCGAGGGCGATTATAAAATTTATAAATCATCTCTTGAAAAAATTTTAAAAGATAAGGATGCAGATTAAGAACATTTGGAATAACCGCAATTTCTGCAGATATAGCAGCCTCCTTCAGGTTCCATTATACCTCCGCAGCCATCCTCCGGACATATCATAATGGACCTGGGACCACTGGTTTTACTCAAATCAAACTTATTGGATCCGTTCATATAAAACTCTATTGCTTTACCCATTGCATCCGGGCAGGAAAGGACATGGGTTTCATTATCGGCAATACAGGTTATACATCTTATTCCTATCACCTGTTTCTTTACCGATTCTATATCTATACCTGACCTGATAGCGACACTTATGAGCCTGCCCACTGCTTCTGTCAGGGCGGTACAGCCCTCTTCACCTGTATTTATAAATACTTCACAGATACCATTTTCATCTGAATTCACGGTCACGTAAAGCTTCCCGCAATTTCCTATTTTATACTTTTTGGTCATGCCATGGGTGACTTCCGGTCTGGATCGGGGCTTTAATTTCACATCTTTTATTTCTTCTTTATTTTCTTCAATAACTTCATTTTCTTCTTTGACTTCAGGAAAACCTTTTTTCTTTTCTTTTACTTTTTTCCGGACAGTAACTTCTTTTAACCCCTCTTCTGCTTTTTTCTTTCCTTCCACCTCAAGAACCTGGGTTCCCCTGCTTTTATCCCTGAAAATGGTTATTCCTTTACAGCCGAGCCTGTAAGCCAGCATATATACATTTTCCACATCCTGGACCGTAGCATCATTTGAGAAATTAACTGTTTTCGAAACTGCGTTATCCACAAATTTTTGAAAAGCGGCCTGTGTCCTTACATGCCATATCGGTGATATTTCATGTGCCGTGATAAATACCCTCCTGTATCTTGAAGGAACCTCCTCGATATCTTTTAAATTGCCCTTTTCGGCTATCTTTTCCATCAATTCTTTACTATAAAATCCTTCTTTGTTTGCAAGTTCCTCAAAATGATCATTAATCTCGACCAGCCTATCATTATCCATGACATTTTTAACAAATGATATGGCAAATATTGGTTCTACACCGCTTGAGCAATCAGCTATAATACTCAGGGTTCCCGTAGGGGCAATAGTGGTAGTCGTTGCATTTCTGATCTCGTAACCATCGGGGCTATCGTAAACGCTCCCCTTGAAGTTTGGAAAGATCCCTTTTTCTTTTGCCAGTTCCCGTGATGCGTTTTTGGATTCATCCTGAATAAAACTCATTATCTTCTGGGCAAGTTCAAGCGCCTCCTCACTGTCGTATGGTC
>Ga0315544_1000971_pt1 | contig 23870 bp, 21 predicted proteins | sample SalMarSW160130MG_2_FD_202543 | JGI IMG/M metagenome (GOLD analysis project Ga0315544, IMG submission 202543) | Salt marsh sediment microbial communities from the Plum Island Ecosystem LTER, Massachusetts, United States - Salt Marsh Sediment SW1601-130 ... | reverse complement strand
AAAAGCCTTTCTGGCAGGTTGTGAGGCCCCATTTCGGGGAGGAAAGACCCAACCCCGCGCCGATCCGCAGCTTATGTTGCCAATATAGCCAAATTTTTGGGGAAACTCCTGGTGAGGTTCCTCTTGCCTGGCGAAGCTGTGCGTACTACAGTTGGTGCGCTCCGCGTCTGGGAAATGATTCCGACGGGAATCGGTTGGGCCAACTCGTACGTCCGTCGCCCGCAAAGAAAGCAGTCGTGGTCATGCTCGGGAAAGAGACACCATGCGGCATATGATATCCAAAGCAGCAATGCTGATGACGGCAATACGCCTTTTCGGAGAGGTAGCTTACGCGACCTCCGGAATTCTGTCTTCACAGGTTGGCTATGACATCGGCTGTCCCATGCGCGCGATCGTACGCGGCGACTGTCCTGACTATCTTACCGCCGGCGCTACGTTCCAGCTTTGCGACCGAACAGGCAAGGAGGTCGCGGGAGGCCCGGTACGGAATTGGGGCGAGAAGTGGAGGAGCTTCTGGTGGATAGCTGACTTCTCGGGAATAGAAAAAAGAGGAACTTACGTGCTGCATGTCAACAATGGTGACTCGACGTTCTTAGTGAGCGACCCTATAGATGTGGGTCACAAGGCCCTTTGGTCCAAGTGCTTCAGGACTATTGCATTCGACTTCTTGGTGACGCGGGCAGAACAGGCGCGCTCGAGAAAGGGCTGGCGTGACTGTGGCAGCGATCTTCAGGAGTTCGGTAGCCACGTGGTGGCCGTGGACAGCCTATGCGATGTGCTCGAAGTGGCTGGTAACCTGACAACGCAGGATGAGCGCCGTCACTTGCTGGACCAGGTTCTCACGGGCTGTGAGTATTTGGCGCATCTTCAGGACAAGGCCGAGCGGCTGGGCCTGGGGCGGGGTCCCGTCGTTCACGAAGACCGACAGGACCACGTCGTGACGGGCAATGTTGCCAAAGGAGCGATGATTTTCGCACGCGCCGGGCGACTCCTCAGGCCCACACGTCCGATGAAGAGCGCCGAATACCTTGAACGGGCGGAACTCGCGTTCACCTGGATCGCACACCACGGCCCCATCATCAACAAGGAGAAGCAGCAGTTCTATCCGCACGTCCATGGATCGCCCTTGGGTTCGGTTCCGCCTGAGAACCAATGGATGACGAGGGACCTGGTCATGATGATGCGTGCGGCGGTTGAACTGTACAAGGCCGGAAGAAAAACGTACAAGCAGAGGGCCATCACTTACGCCAGCCGAGTCATGAAGCGGCAGGTGCCGCGAGAGATGAACGAAGGCGGTCTTTACGGGCACTTCTATACCTACGATGATTTTACATCTTTTGGCGGGATATCTTTTACCGAGAAGGCCAACATCCATTGCGGCGCATGGAGCAACGATGGACGCATCTACAACAAGGGCGGCCACTACCCACACTACCTAATACCTATGATTGAAATGGTCGAGCTTTGGCCTGACCATCCTGATGCACAACGATGGAGGCAGACCCTGCGGGATTTCGCTTACGGCTACTTCGCCCCCGCATGCCGACAGAGCCCGTTCATGATCCTGCCGGCGGGGTATTACCGCGGCGAGGGACTCCTGCACTTCAGTGGATGGTACCACGCGCACAACAACATCTATGCCTTTGCGGCGTCGCTGGCGCTTGAGTTCGAAAGGCTATTCGGAGATCCGCAGTTTCGGGAGATTGCTGTCGGCAATCTTCAATGGATAGCAGGCCTCAATTGTGGGATCAAGGAACCGGAATCTTCCCGTTATCTGTCCGTGAGCATGATCAGCGGTGTCGGCACACGGTACCGAGGAAGTTGGACAAAGATTGTCGGCTCGATCTGCAACGGGTTCTCGGCGAGCAAGCAGTTCCACGTTGAACCGCCAAGGGCGATTAGCGATCGCCCAACATACTTTGATGATGAGGCTTACATCGCCCACAGCATGCCTTTCCTGAGTGCCCTCGCCAGGCTAATGACTTATCGGCCGGCAGATGGAAATGGCGGACGACACGCTCCAGCGGCCACGGTGAATCAGGCCGCTGAGCCCCCACGTTCGCAAAATGATCCTCCATAAACCTTGTTTGTGGCGTTTGTGCCTTTCAACTCGAAAAGGATGGAGACGCAGCTAAAAGGAGTTTTGGCCCATGATCCTGCACTTCCGCCATCGTAGCGGCTTTAACGCGAGCAAGTCACTTCTCGGAGGCTCACAATGAGAACACCAGGAATCATTCTCGCCACCCTGATTATCAGCGTAGCACAGGCGAGCGCGCAGAAGAAACCCGTCGTAATCGAGAATGCGCATGTTCGGTACACGATATCGGCGGGCGGAAAGAATCTCGCGTTCGTCGATCGTGTAACGGGCACCGACTATCTGAGACGCGATATTTCTTCCGCCTGCGCGCTTCTCCGCCGCAACGGAAAGGAGTATCCTGCAACATCAATCTTGTTTTCAAACGGGCGCCTTGTCCTCCAATTCGCAGAGCCGCACGTGGAGGTTTCTCTCCGAGTCGAACCTCGAAATTCCTATGTCCTCCTCACAATCGAGTCGGTGACAGGCGGCCAGTCGGATTCGGTCGCATTCTTGAATATCCCGCTAACCCTAAAGGGGCGACCCGACGAGTCCTTTGGTTCGTGCGCCCTGTCCCTCAACCTCATCACCCGGGTAAACCAACTCCCTGCGCTCCAGACTCATCTTCAGGCATCCTGTTACAGCAAGTTTGGCATCGAGGGGGGAAAGGTTGCGATTGTCGCCATGCCGATGGAGAAGATGCTGTCTGCCCTGAAGGAAGTGCTAACGGAGGCAGACGAGATGCCACGCTGCCGGGTCGCGGGTCCATGGGCACATGATGTTCCCTTCAATCACGGCTCATACCTTTTTAACTTTGGCTCGCTCACCGAGTCGAATGTAGACGAATGGATCGCGATGGCAAAAAGTCTCGGGGTCACACAGATCGATAATCACGGTGGAAGCGGGTTCTTCCGATTCGGCGATTTTGCTCTGAACCGAGCGAAGTGGCCCCAGGCGTGGGAGACATACCGAGGGATTGTCTCACGCCTTCACGACGCCGGGATCGGGTCCATCTTCCATACGTACGCATTTTTCATCGACAAGCAGTCAAAATACGTGACTCCTCTTCCCGACAGACGGCTCGACGCCTTTCGGGTATTCAGCCTCGCGGAAGTGGTTGGTCCCGATGATGCGGAGATTCCGGTCAACGAGCTCACAAAGGGCATGAGCACGATCACCGGATTTTTCGAGCACAACAGTGTGGTGCTCCATATTGATGATGAGCTGGTGACCTTTGGTGCGATAAGCCAGGAACCTCCCTGGCGATTCACCCAGGTCAAACGGGGCAAGTTCGGCACAAAACCGGCTTCCCACAAGAAGGGCTCGAAGGCCCGCCACCTCAAGGAGTGCTTTGGACTGTTCGTGCCCGACCCGGAGTCAACGCTCTTCGAGGAGATCGCTGAAAACCATGCCGAGATTGTGAATTCGTGCGACTTCGATGGTATCTATCTGGACGCTATCGACGGGAGCAGCATTCTCCGCGGTCAGGACGAGTGCTGGTACTGGGCAAGCAAATTCGTGTTCGCAATCCAGAAGCATTTGAAAAAGCCCGTGGGCATGGAGATGAGCGCAATGTGGCACCATTTCTGGCAGTTCCGCACGCGATGGCAGGCATGGGATTATCCGCGGCGGGGACACAAGCGTTTCATTGACATCCACGCGAGGTCGGTGAACGGGGGACTCCTGCTGCCTCTTCATCTTGGATGGTGGAACTTCCAGGCATTCAATCCACCCCAGGTAGAGCCAACCTATGCCGATGTAATCGAATATCTGGGAGCCAAACTCATCGGATGGGACGCCGGGATTTCGCTGACAGGGGCAATAGACCACAAGCGTCTCAACGACACCCCTCTGTTTCGCAGGGCGGTGGACGTCCTTCGCACTTGCGAAGAGCTGCGTCGAGCGGGGCACTTCAATGAGAGGACCAAAGCTAAGCTTCGCGAGCCAGGAAAGGAGTTCTCCCTCCTTCGCGACGAGACAGGAAAGTGGCGGTTCCGACCCGCCCACTACGATGCACATGTCGCGGCATGTTCCGAGCCCTGGAGTCTTTCATGGACAACAGAGAACCACTTCGAGAACCAGCCGGTGAAACTTAGGATCGAAGTGCTCATGTCTGCAGGGTCCTACGATGATCCGAAGAACATCATTCTGGCCGACCTCTCAAATCCCAACGCCTTTGCTGGGCCACCTCGCGCTGCAGAGGGGGTAACAGCAAAACTTAGCCGAGCCGCCGAATCGAATGTGCCGCACGCACCCGGCATGCTCGAGGCGACGAATTCGGGGAAGGTCTCTCGCAACGCGGCCTGGGCCAGGCTTGACCGCAAGTTCAATCCATTTCCGAACCTGAAAAGCCACCAAGCACTCGGAGTGTGGGTGGACGGCGATGGACTTGGGGAGATTATCGCCATCCGTCTGGAGAGCCCCCGGCATATTTCGTACGGCGCCGTCGCAGACCGTTACATCACAGTTGACTTCACGGGCAGGCGATTGTTCACGCTCGTGGAGACCGAATCGGTCCGCTGGAGCGACTATATGTGGAATGACGGCAAATGGCTCTACAACGTTTACCGGGAAACCATCGATTTCGGCACGATCGAATCACTTGGCATTTGGTACAACAACCTCCCACAGGACAGGCAGGTGAAGTGTCTCATTGGCCCCATCAAAGCTCTGCCAATGGTTTCCTGTAAGGTGAGGAATCCGGCGAGCACGGTTAACGACAGGACTGTAGGCCTACCTGTTGAGATTGAATCGGGTGGCCGCCTCGAACTCGACGGAAGCAACAACTTTACGGTGTTCGGTTCGAAGGGCGAGACACTTGCGAAGGGTACTCCAAACGGCCCCGCGCCCGTTCTTCGGAAGGGCCTGAACCATATCCGGTTCTCGTGCGATCCAACCAAGGGACCGGCCCCACGCGCAAAAGTCACAGTCATTTCATATGGAGACCCTCTTTGAATTTGGAAGCAATCTGTTAGAACACGTGCACGTACTGCGTCTATAGTCTGTACCGTTGTTCGGGTTATCTTTCGTTAGTCCACGAGCTGGCACTTCATCCATTTAATCGCCCGACTGAAGCAGATCGCGCGCTTCTTCCAGATAACGTGCGGATGATTACAAATCTCCCGCAAGCCCAGGAACCCGATCCTGCTTCGTGACGCTCGCACATGTGCTTCAGTCGGATTGGCCCCTGGGAGCATCCCTGTTTCTAACGCCTTTCTCGATCCAGCCCGCCGTGGTTACTGACTCGGGCGCTTACATAACGCTAAAGGATGCGTCAGTAGCCGAGGTTGACGAAATACGATTCCCCTCCTGTGACTTCAGTATAACGGAAAACAGTAAACCGATGTATAATGATGCGGAGGGAAGCAGCCGCAGCTTCGAGAGGCTGATTCAGGATATTTTGGAGGGAGGAGACCTGATCATGAAACGACGTGAGTTTTTGAAGGCGATGGGGTTCGGGGCGGCATCGCTGGCACTTCCAAGAGGGATGTCGGCAGTGAAAGTGAGCCCGGCCAAGCCAAACGTCCTGCTGATCATGACAGACCAGCAGCGAAAGGATACGATTGGGGCGTACGGCAATCCCGTCATCAAAACACCCCATCTCGATTCGCTGGCCAACTCTGGCGTAAAGTGCGAAAACTGCTACGTCCAGCACGCTGTATGCATGCCGTCGCGGGCTTCCATCTTCACGGGCCGGTATCCTATGGCGCACCGGGTCAGGACCAACGGCGTGCCTTTGTCCACTCGTGAAGACACCTTGGCTCATGTGTTCTCGCAAAATGGTTATCGAACGGGCGGAGCGGGCAAATTCCACTTTATTCCTCATTATCCTTATAGAAGCCCTTTGCCAATGATGAAAACACATCCAGAGCCATATTATGGATTCCAGGAATTCCACTTGGGCGAAGACGGAAGAAGTGGGGAGCACTGGGTCTGGATAAAGCGAAATTACCCCGAACACGATAAGACGCCGGACAACGAAATACCGCTGAAATTGCATAACAGCTACTGGTCGGCGTCACATACGATTGACTTCGTACGCAGATGTGCCAAGCGCGGTGAGCCATTCTTCGCATTCTGCTCTTTCGTGGACCCGCACCACTCCTACAACCCACCTTCACCGTACCGCGAAATGTACAAAAAGCAAGATATGCCCAAACCTATCAGAAGGCCTGGTGAGTTGGAGGATAAGCCTCCTCATCTCAAAGCCAGGGCGAAGAAGCACCGGACAGTAAGCCAAAGCGATCACGTAGCTTATAATCGAACGCAGTATTACGGAGAGGTCACGTTTATTGACGACTCGATAGGAAGAATTCTGAAGGCTCTGGATGAGGTAAGGGTTCGAGACGACACGCTGATCGTGTTCATTTCCGACCACGGGGACCTGTTGGGCGACCACTGGCTATACTACAAAGGCGTTGCATATCAGCAGAGCGCCAACGTTCCTCTCATTTTCAACTGGCCGGGGCATCTGAAAGCAGGAAAAGTTGCCGATGGAATGATGCAAGAAATTGACCTGTTTCCGACCATCATGGAGCTGGTAGGGATGGAGGCTCCTGCCGGCGTTCAGGGTCGATCCCAAGCCAGGGTCTTGACCACAAACAGTGGCGAGACGGGTTATGAATATGTTTACATTGAACATGCCGATAGCGATTACACGTTGAGGAGTAAGAAGTGGTGGTTTACCTATTACCCGGGCAAGGAGTATGGTGAACTTTACGACCTGGAAAAGGATCCCAATGAATTTGTGAATCTCTGGAACAACAGGAAACTTGATAATGTGAAGAGGGAGTTAACCAGGAGACTGCTGGATCGGATCGTCGGCACGCGAGATCCATTGCCGCTGCGTGAGGCGCCGTATTGACCACGCGTAGCTGAGAGATCAAAGCACAATCCGTTCTGTACAATCGAAGAATCAGGAGGTCACCATGCGAAGCACAGCCCATTTTTCGACATTTGTCACCGCCGTTCTTGTCTTCTCCTGTGCTCTGTCGGTGGCGACGTGGCCGGCAAACTCAGGAGCCGAGACCCAGAACGAGTCCCGTGACAAAGCTTTGCCCAAGCAATGGACGCGCAAAGGCCCATTAGGGCCCGTGCCCAAACGTGTGACAGATGTGTTTCCCTTGTCCGACCAAAGCAACAAAGAAAATTGGAAGAAATACGAAGCAATGAGCGATGAATTCCAGGGAAACGACATAGACCCTAAGAAATGGTGGCCGGTGAACCCAACGTGGAAGGGACGAAAGCCCGGCCTTTTCTATCCCAAAAACGTTGGCGTAAGCGACGGCAACCTCCATCTCACTATGAAAAAGGAACACGTGCCGGAAATGGACAAGCTCCAGGGATTTCACACCTACACGTGCGCGGCGGTTCAAAGCAAGAACAAGGTCAAGTACGGTTACTTCGAGGTAAAGGCCAAGCCGATGAAATCCGCGGGGTCGAGCTCTTTCTGGTTCTACGCAACCTCAAAAGACTGGCATACCGAGATTGACGTGTATGAAATCGGAGGCGGTGCTGCGGGCTTCGAAAAGAAATACAACATGAACGTGCATGTATTCCGAACTCCAACCGAAAAGAGACATTGGTCCTTGCATGGCGAATGGATGGCACCGGCTAATCTCGCCGAGGACTATCATGTGTATGGGTTGGAATGGGACGAAAAGAAGATCAAATGGTATGTGGACGGCGTTCTTGTCAGGTGGGCAGAAAACACGCACTGGCATCAGCCTCTAAGCCTGAACTTCGACAGCGAGACGATGCCCAACTGGTTTGGGCTTTCCAAGGATGAAGATTTGCCGTCAGTCTACAGCATCGAGTACGTCCGCGCCTGGAAAAAGGGAGAAGATCGGTAATCACCAGGAAACAGTAAGGGGTATGAAAGTAACGATCGTCCCGGCAACACTGGTTTTTGCGCTTGGCTTGGGGACAAACGGGATGGCGCAGAGTACCGGAGAAACCCAAACGAACAGACTGCGCTGTAGCCCGACCTGGAAACCGCGAATGCTCTACACCGATACCTCAAGCCGGCGACCTTTTGCCAAGGACCCACACGTAATCCGTTTCAAGGACAAATACTACATGTATTATACCGTTTGGCGTACGGGCAAAGGTGCTGCCGCAGGAATAGCCGCGAGCGATGATCTGGACTCATGGGTGAAGGTTGGTGAGATTCTTCCGGAAGCAGATTATGAAAAGAACGGTCTGGCTGCGCCAGCAGCTATCGTATTGGACGAGAAGGTCCACCTTTTTTATCAAACCTATGGAAACGGGCCGAAGGACGCCATTTGCCATGCGATTTCCGACGACGGCATTCATTTCATTCGGAACCCAACAAACCCCATCTTCAGGCCGACGGGAGAATGGAATTGCGGCAGGGCAATAGATGCCGATGTTATCGAGCACAAGGGCAGATTGTTTCTCTACTGCGCCACTCGCGATCCGACTTTCAAAGTTCAGATGCTGGTGGTGGCCTCAGCTCCCATGGATTCGGACTTTGGACGAGGTTCGTGGACGCAGATGTGCCATGCCCCAATCATGAAGCCGGAACTCCCCTGGGAGAAGAATTGCATTGAAGCCCCTTCCGTCTGCAAACATGCAGGCCATTTGTACATGTTCTATGCGGGCGCCTACAACAATGAACCTCAGCAGATCGGCTGCGCCATGAGCGAAGATTGTATTTCTTGGACACGCCTTTCCGATTATCCCTTGCTTCGAAACGGGAAACCAGGCGAGTGGAATTCCAGTGAATCAGGCCACCCTGGCGTGTTCGTGAACCATGACGGCGAAACATATCTCTTTTTCCAGGGCAACAGCGATCACGGCAAGACCTGGTACATTTCCAAAATGAAGGTTGAGTGGGAAGAGGCTGAGCCTTTCCTTATCCGGCCCTGCGACGACCATCAGTTTCGACTTAAGGGCATCTCTGAGAAGAGGACCCGCCTCAAGACCCATGAGTTTCAAAACACAATCTTTCCTGAATTCCCTTTCTCGCGTTTTTGCCACTATTCGTGCGTACGCGCTACGATCAATCAGATATTTCACTCTACGGCGCGACACTGAACGAAGTCCAAGTGGCCACGCTGAAAGAGATCCTACAAGGGATCGGGGAAGACCTTGCCGAGATTTGAGTGGACGCAATCCAAGTGGGCGGTATAATGCATGTTTGACCTTGCGAGAAGTACAGTGACATCAGTGGATGCCAGTTCGCTCTTTCAAATCATCGATGCAACGTATGGGCGTGGCACCGGTATGGAGCGGTGCGTTGTTCCCTGAAAGCCACACCAAGTCCACTCCAGTGGCAATCTCCAGAGCAAGTCCGGGGCAAATGTGGCCCGCACGGCTTATGCACTGGACATAGCCATTTCAAATGTCGGTTGGCGCCATCCGGAGATAATCAAGCGTTCTATACGGTCGAGGTGCACTGTGAAGAGCAGGTGACCGGAAGGGGTCCACAGTGACTTGTCTTGTGGTGACATCGTAGCGCGCAGAGAAGGTGGGTTTCGAAAAATGGGCGATGGCGTATGAATGAAACCGTGCCAAGCAAAGCCACGAAGCGACTCGTCTCACTCGACACGTATCGTGGGGCAGTCATGATTTCGCTTGTCTCGCACGGGTTTGGCTTTAGCGCGTTCGGGGGACATTCCGTACTTGGACTCTTAGCTCGACATACGAGCCATGTGGCGTGGGAGGGATGTGTGTGTTGGGTTTGATTCAACCGGCTTTCATGTTCATCGTTGGAGTGGCCATGCCTTTTGCATACGCGAGGAGGCGATCATTGGGCCAAACATCCGGTAGAATATTTGTGCATGTTCTTAATCGCTCAATCTATCTGGTTCTCATCGCAGCTCTGTTCACCTCCATTCACTCCGGACGTCCAAGGCTCACATTTGTCAATGTTCTCCCGCAGATTGCCATCGGCTATTTCCTCGCCTTCTTCGTGTTGAATAGAAGCTATAAGGCTCAGGGATTCACCGCCGCGCTGATCTTGATTCTCTACACGCTTGCCTGGGTTTTCTACCCTGGTAATGCTGAAGGAGGGCCGTGAGCCATGGGGAATGCGAATATGGGGTCCGACTTCGACAAATGGCTCATGGCCGAGTATTACAGCGGGTACTATGTTGCCATGAATGCGATCCCTTCAACCGCGACCATTATTGCTGGCGTGATGTGCGGGCGGTTGATCGCCAGCAGCCTCCCTCAGAAGCGGATTATGCTGATTCTCGCGATCTCTGGAATCGCTTCCATGCTGGCCGGACTGGCGTTGTGTCCCCTTGTTCCAATAATAAATGGCGATGAATTCCATCGGCACCTACGTCATCTTCCAGCTCTTCCGCGGTTGGATCAACAATGCGATCATGACCTTCAGTCGGCCGCTTGTGGAGGCTATGGGTCCGTACGGCGCTGTGCTCCAAGCACTCCTTGTCCTCGCTGCGATCTGGTATGTCCTCTATTTCTTCTACAGAAGGAAGATATTCTTTAAGGTTTAGAGGTGATTTGCACAGCTCTTAGCCGAGCCTGCCGACTGCGACTCTTTCACCGGTGTCGCAACGGGCAGGATTCTTGGCGATGTAGATTTCATGATGTCAACTCTTGCACGAACCTCCGAGCCTTCTTCGCCTGCTCGAGCGTTTCGTCAAGGTCACCTAGCGACAGGGTCCCGATCATCAGGGGGCCGTGTGTGAAGCCGCCCCCCTTGAGGCGAGCCAAAACGGCCCTGAAGTCCACCTTGCCCGTGCCCGGGGTCACGAGGACATTGTTAGGATGCCTGTAGTCTTTGACGCACATGCCCGTCACAAGGCCGTCAATGGTCGCGGGATATATGACGGGGTCAAGCTCACCATTCGGGTAGTAGGAGATATTGCCCGGGTCGTACCACAAAGTGAAGTTTTTATGGCTGACCTTTTCAGTTGCCTTGCGGCACTCGGGCCCAGTCCCGTTCAGTCCGCTATGAGGCTTCAAAGTAATCCCAACCCCTTTTTCGGGAGCGTAGTCGCAACATTCCGCGATGGCTTTGTAGTAGGACTCGTACAGCTCGGGTCTGCCGGTGCCCCCCCATCATCAGCGTCTGGGCTCCCGCCTCGGCAGAGTTATCAATCAGTTTCCGCAGGGCGTCAATCGCCGCCCGCAGGGATTGATGCACGGGTATGTCACCGCCGTACACCGAGAGGATCTGTAGCCCCCGCTTCCTGACTTCTTCGCCGACTCGTCGAGCTTCTTCGAGCGTAGTACCGGCCGAGATGACCAATCCCGTCTTTGATTTTGTCGTCATCAGCCCCGTATATTTGAAGCCGGCCTCAACGATGGCGTTGAGGGCTGTCCGATAATCATACTTGTCCCAGGGCCATGTGTATCATCCAATACGCCATGTGCTTGGTTTCGGCCAGCTTCATCGCCTGGCCGAGAAAGCCTCGCCGTGTGACAGGATCGAACGTAGCCATAACCAATGCCTCCTCTTACGCGCTCGGCAAATGCCAAGAAAGACCACCAGAACCACTTCGCACGCAACCGAGCAAGATCGTCGAGTCAATTCAGTTCTTTGATTAGCAGGTTCGCAAACTGTATTGGCGCCCCGTGGCTCTGTAGTGCGATCCGGCCACGATCCGGCACTCCCGGCAGGCGTGCGTTGTTGATCACCGTTTTTCCATTGAGTTCCACGTTCAGCCGATCACCTTTCATGGTGATGATGAAACGATTCCAGTTGCCCAGCGGCGCATCCGCCTTCACCTTCGGAGTGACAGACTCGCGCACCTCCGGGGGCATGTTCTTGTCGGTCCGATAACCGTAGACCTCGCCTGAGCCAATGGGCCAGCACCAGATGTTCACCTGGCTTTTGCTGCTCCCGCGAAGGTAGATACCGCTGTCGCCCGCGTCGAGTACCTCGACCGTCTTCACCTTGCCTTCTTCATCTTTGTCCAGCTCACCATCTGGGAGGATCACCGGTTGCTCTCGCTTGACCGGATTGGCGGTCCATCGCCAATCACACACAAGCACGAAGTCGCCGAACTCTTGCTCAGTCCAGATCGTTTTGCCCTTGCCGTCGAACTCGAGAATCCAGTTCTTCGCCTGCCAGTGTTTTTCCTGCCCGGCCTCCACCTGCCACCCGGCTAAGTCAACGCCGCTGTACAACGGTCGAAAGCCGTCGGCTACGGGTGCGATTTCGTCAGGACTCGGACTGGTTGACGGAAGCTCCTTGATACGAATATTACGGAACTCGGCCGGCGAGCCCTCCGCTTCAAGGCAGATATAGCCTTTGCGGTAGCTGCAGTCGCTTCCGCCCGAAACCTCCTTCCCGTTGACGGCCAACTTGATGGTGCCATCATTGCAGGTGACGCGGTAGTGGTTCCACTGGCCGGCCGGCTTGCATCGGCGCTCGCTGGGCAGACACCGCTCCCAACCAGCCGGGTGAGGCCGGTCCGGTTTCATGGTCGAGCCGTGAATCGCGAAGATGTCACCGTGGCTGGTATAGTCTTCGGTGTTGCGTCCATCCAGGATTTGCACCTCGATGGCCCGCGCAAACGGCGTGCCGGGAGCCGTCAGCGGGGCACTCCACACAAACAACCCGGCATTGCCGCGTGGCTTCAGATGACGCCACTCCAGTTCAAGAACGAAATTCTCGTACTGCTGCTCGCTCCTCAGCAAGCCCGTTGGGATTCCCGTAGAGTAGATCACGCCGTCTCGAACGGAAAACGTGTCCGGCGCACAGTTCACATTGATCCAACTCGAAAGGTCGCGGCCGTTGAACAACGTGATGAACCCTTCGTCCTCGCCGATCGCTGGCCTCGACAGCGCTGTGCCGGCCAGTATCCCGAGCAGACAAAACTTCAGACATTTCATCACAATCTCCCTCCTTTTTTTAGCCGAGTTGTGAACATCGGTTGAGAAACGGAGCCGGTGGGCGTTCCAGAATCGTAGCACTCAAGTTGAGGTCACCGTGGGGGTGCCAAGACCGTCTGTCCTCCAAAGGCTCCTGCAGTAAACGCGGTTCGACGATGAAACCCAAAACAAGAACCGCTTCCGCAACCTTTGTATTGTAACGCGCTGCGGCCCGCCGAGCTACAACCGATTTCAGTCAGCCAGGAACTGGTTCCAAATGTGCGGATTCAGACGAGAAAGAACCCTGGACTTGCTATCCCTCGCTTGGTGAACCATACGTGCACACGCTTGTAGACGGGACAAAGAGGCCTTTCTCAGGGCCATTGAGGCCAATGTCTGACCCAAGTTCCTGATTGCGGATAATTGCAGTATCTGGCACAATGATAGCCAAACACAGGACCAGCTATTACGTAGTCCCAATAGGAGCGCCAAAGAATGACGGAGCGAATCACTCGTCGCGAAATGCTGCGGAAGACTGCCCTGAGTGGGCTCGGCTTCTGGGTGGCCCGCAGCAGTGTTCTGGCTCAGAGCTACTCGGCCAACGAGAAATTGGACATCGGGATCATTGGTGTGGCCGGCCGGGGACGGGCCAATACGAACAAGGTCACTGGAGAGAACATCGTTGCCCTGTGCGATGTTGACGACAAAGCCGTACGCGTCGCTGTAAGGCGTTTCCCCGAGGCGAAAACGTACAACGACTGGCGGCTGATGCTCGAGCAAAAGGACATGGACGCGGTGATGGTCAGTACGACCGACCACACTCACGCCCCGGCTAGCGTGATGGCTATGAAACGAGGCATGCACGTTTACTGTGAAAAGCCGCTCGCTCACTCCGTGTATGAAGCCCGAGTCATGCAGGAAACGTACCTCAAGAGCAAAGTATCAACCCAGATGGGTACGCAAATCCACGCCGGAGACAACTATCGGCGCGTGGTAGAACTGATCCAATCCGGAGCCATCGGGCCGGTCCGCGAGGTGCACGTATGGTGCGGCCGAAAAGGCCCCAGCCCCGAACGACCGAAGGAAAAGCAAGAAGTCCCCGAGCATCTGCACTGGGACCTCTGGCTGGGACCGGCGCCGTGGCGTCCTTATCATTCCAGTTACCTGCCGGGCTGCGTGACCTGGGAGCAGAGATGGGAGTTTGGCAATGGGTGTTTGGGTGACATGGGGAGCCATTTGATTGATCTAGCGTTCTGGGCGCTGAAACTGCGGGATCCCTTGACGGTCGCGGCGGAGGGGTCTCACCTGAGTCCCGAGAGTTACCCCCACTGGCTAATCGTGCACTGGGAGCACCCGGCACGAGGCGACATGCCACCGCTCAAACTGCACTGGTACGACGGTATCCAACGACCGAAGTCACCTCCAGACCACGATCTCACAAAGTGGGGTATCGGCGCGCTTTTTGTCGGGGATAAGGGCATGCTGCTGGCCGATTATAACCGGCGCATCCTCCTGCCGGAAGCCGACTTCAAAGACTTCAAGCCACCTGAAGCGTGGATTCCACCATCGCCGGGGCATTGGGAAGAATGGCTTATCGGCTGCAAGACCGGCTCGCCCACGCTATGCAACTTCGACTATTCCGGCAAGCTGATCGAACATAATCTACTGGGCACGGTCGCCTTCCGCGTCGGCAAGGAGCTTAAGTGGGATGCGAAGAATCTCAAAGCGAAGAACTGCCCAGAGGCCGATCGCTACATCCGTCGCAGCTACCGAGAGGGCTGGACGTTGTAGCGCGTTGGCTTCGGGAGGGGAGAACGAGAATTGGCTACCAGTAGTCCATCAACGTGCCCCTCGAATGTCCCTGCTTGCTTCTCCCCTCACTCCTGCAAAACCCTGGCTGATAATCTTGTTTGGTTTCGAATTGGTCAAAAACGATCGCGGAGGAACTCGAAACGAAGCGTCGAGAATCCAGCCGCAGTCCCCGGGACCAATGCCGTCGAAAGAAGATTCACTCATATGTATAGGAGGAAGTCGCGATGCGAAAAGCCAAGTCTTTGATCATTTTCTGCTGCCTGCTGGTTCTGGGTATAGTCCGTCTCCAATATGGCCAGCAGGCGTCCAGAGGCGACCCCGACAAGGGTTGGGCCGCCTCGCCTGCGCTGGTCAGGGCCCTAAGCAAGAGGCGCCCCGACATTAACTACGACGAGGAGAAGGTCTCCAAGTACACGCTGCCAGATCCGCTGGTGATGCTTGATGGGACAAAGGTGAAGGACGCCGAGGCTTGGCGAGCAAAGCGACGGCCAGAAGTTCTCGAACTCTTCCGCACCCACATCTACGGCAACGCGCCCGGTCGGCCGGAGAGGTTGAGGTTCAAGGTTTTTGATCTCGACCGCAACGCGCTCGGCGGGCAGGCAACACGCAAGCAAGTTACGGTTCTCTTCACCGGCGAGGAAGAGGGAGTGAGTATGGAAATCCTGATTTATCTGCCAAATGCCAGCAGGAAGCGAGCCGTTCCGGTTTTCGTCGCCTTGAACTTCTACGGCAACCACGCGATCCATCCCGATCCTGGGATCAGGTTGTCGAAGAGCTGGATGCGCGGTGGTGGCAAGGGAGTAATCAACAATCGGGCGACGGAGGGATCGCGCGGCGCTCGCCGTTCCAGCTTTCCAGTCGAGGAAATCCTCGCGCGAGGCTACGGCCTGGCGACGATCTACTACGGAGACATTGACCCGGATTTTCACGATGGGTTCAAGAATGGCGTTCACGGGGCGTTTGATCAGCCTCTCGAAGGAGAACGCGCGCCGGATGCGTGGGGTTCAATCGGCGGATGGGCGTGGGGATTGAGCCGAGCGATGGATTACTTTGAGACAGACGACGACATTGACCACAAGCACATCGCCGTGATGGGCCACTCGCGCCTGGGCAAGACGGCACTTTGGGCCGGAGCGCAAGACGAGCGGCTAGCCCTGGTGATCTCGAACAACTCTGGGTGCGGCGGTGCGGCGCTGAGTCGCCGACGGTTTGGCGAAACGGTCAAGCGGATTAACACTTCCTTCCCCCACTGGTTCTGCGACAACTTCAAGAAATACAACGATCACGAGGATGACCTTCTTGTTGATCAACATATGCTGATTGCGCTGATCGCGCCGCGGCCGGTCTACGTGGCGAGTGCCGATCGGGATTTGTGGGCGGACCCCCGTGGTGAGTTCCTGTCTGCCAAGCACGCCAGTCCTGTCTATCACCTATTGGGCACCAAAGGTCTGGAGTCCGAAAGGATGCCCGCCCTCGACAGTCCCATTCAGAAGGGCAAGATTGGCTATCACATCCGCAGCGGCGGACACGCTTTAGCCGAGTACGACTGGCAGCGGTACATGGACTTTGCCGACAAGCACTTCGGCACAGATAAATCTGGAACAGACACCAAAGCAGAATAGAGGAAATGCCTGATGAGGGCGACGGCTGGAACGATTTGGAAATCACGACCAGGGGACTAAAGCTTCGCGCCGCTCTTAACGGCGTTTATGCCACAGAATATGATGGCGAAGGGACGCTCGATGACGAGACACACAGGAAGCGCAATGTCGGAAGGCACAGCCATATCGCTCTGCAAATCCATAGAGGAGATGAGCTGTGAATCCGATTCAAGGACATTGTGATTGAGGAGCTGCATGAGAGGGCTCCTCCTGAAAAAGACAGCGCAGAGAAGAAGACCCAAGCCGTGGGTTTTCTATGACAAAGGGAAGGGAGTTCACATGATTCGGAACGCGTTTTTACGAAGCATAGAAATGCGGACCCGCGAAGCATTTGGCTTGACTCTGCTTCTGATCCTCACCTTCATCTTGGAAGTACGTGATGCGGCGCAGGGCGCGACCTATCATGTCTGGGAGAAAGTGGAAATAACATTGCGCGCCGAGAGTTCGTATGAGAATCCATACAAGGAGGTAGGGGTCTGGGTTGACTTGATGGGGCCGGGATTCCGCAAACGTTGCTACGGATTCTGGGACGGTGGAGACACGTTTCGTGTGCGTGTTCTGGCAACAGCTCCCGGCAGCTGGGGGTGGAAAAGTGGATCGAGTAAATCCGACCCGGGACTCAACGGGAAGACCGGAAACTTCACCGCCGTTGCTTGGTCGGAGGCGGAAAAACGGGAAAATCCCTGCCGAAGAGGAATGATCAAAGCCTCCGCAAATGGTCACGGATTTGAATACGCGGATGGAACACCCTTTTTCCTTTTGGGTGACACATGGTGGGCTACTCCAACGTTTCGATATCCCTGGCACGATGACGACAGGGAACGCCCCATCGGGCCAGATGCGGGCTTCAAAGATTACGTTAGATTTCGCCGGAAACAGGGCTTCAACTGCATTGCCATGATCGCCGCATTCCCCAACTGGGCAAACGACGGTAAACCGAATAACCTGTCCACGTCCGACGGTACAGTTCTGCGTAGTGGCTGGCGGCAGGCTGGAACAAACAGCGCTAAAGACATGACCGATGAGGATGGCAATCGCACCTTTCTCTTCCCCGGCAAGGTGCCAGGCTACGAGGACTACTTTCCCGATGTTGATCGCATCAACCCGCACTACTTCAGGAGTCTCGACAAGAAGATCGACTACTTGAACGCGCAGCGGTTCGTGCCATTTATTGAGGTGGCCCGACGCGATATTGGTCAGGCCTGGAAGAAGTATTATGAATGGCCGGAGTCGTACACGCGCTATATCCAATACATATGGAGCCGCTACCAGGCGAACATCTCCCTTTTCAGCCCGATCCATTTCGATTCGGAAGGCAAGACCGTGGCGGCGAATGATTGGAATCTGGCTGCGAATAGGGTCATCGAAAAGTACGGCCCTCCGCCCTTTGGGACGCTGGTGAGCTGCAATTCCGCTGGCTCATCGCTGCATTGGTTTGACCACAGAGACAGGGCAGCAGAGAGAGCGACAGCAACGTCCAAAAGCAGGGTAAACACCAAGGCAAAAGACAAGGCGAAGTGGATCACGTTTCACCAAATAGGCAACTGGCGGCAGCACAAGAACTACGCCCTTCTGACGGAGATTTTCAACGCGTCTGCCGCCATGCCCGCCATCAACGGTGAACCCTATTATGCGGGAATGGAGAATGCACCGGGCGGAACAGAAACCTCCGCATTGTATTGTCGCTCCGGGATGTACGGGAGCGTGTTGTCTGGGGGATTGGGCGGACACATATACGGCGCCGGCGGGTGGGGAGGAGGCATGTGGGGAGGAAACGTCGAGAAGGCGGCGAAGAACCACATCTGGGATGTCATAAGATGGCGGTCTGGTGATCAAATGCGGCACTTGAGAAGCTTTGTGCTATCCCAAGGACGCAAGTACCAGGATCTTGTTCCGAGGACGGATCTTGTCTCACCGAACAGATCGGGCGATGCCAACGGTTACACCGGATGGGCTTATTGCGCCCGCACTGCCAACAAGGACTTTCTCCTTTTGTTTTTCGAGAAAGACTGCCCTCGCGCTACCGTTTCTGGCCTTACGCCGAAAGCGACATACCACGCTCAGTGGTTCGACCCGAGGCAAGGAGTATGGCTGGCCGCCGGATCAGGCAGCCTGATTGCCGGCCCGAACGGACGGATCGTCCTGCCACCATTTCCCGATGATGAAGAAAGGTTAAAGAGCGATTGTGGTCTCAAGCTCCTGAAGATTGGGAAATAATGTTCGGACAATCCATCATATGTAGGAAACGCTCTTAAACGTGCGGAGATTGGAGAATCTCCTGAGTGGACTCTGAAGGGGGAACTGTTCTCGGACGGATTGAGAATAGTGGGGAGTTCCCCTGGTGCACATGTAGTTGCCATCGCCTAAATCAGTTACGGCATTGCCGGGCGTCCGAATTCGAGCTTCTTATTTTTGCCCGTGGAAGAGCCTCTTCGCTGTACAAGAGTGGGGTGCGGTGCGAGGAAGAACCAACGACGATTCGTGATCGTCCTCCCCGACACAGCTTAAAGGCAAACCCAATGTCACGATCCATTATGCCTGGCCTCAGCCTGGCTTGCGAGCGGACGCCTTCCTTGCCTCAGCTATTATGGCTCTTCGACAATCAGCTTACTACTGAGCTTCCCGACTCGCACTTGGTGTGCTCCGGCACCAGGTGCAGTCAGCCCTTTCAGGACAACTTCCTGCTTCCGGTTCGGCCTGAGCCAGACCCAGCGTGTCACCTTTTTCCCGGCCGCAACCAGTTCGATTTGCGCGAGCCCTTCCTGAGCGCTGCTCTCCAACGTCACGCTCACTGAGTACGGTTTGCCCGCAATAAACCGCCCCTGGGGATCCGCCGTGCCGAGCTTCAATTCTGCTATGCGCGGTGCCACGGTGGAAATGTCCGTGTCGCGAAGTTGAACATGCGCGACATCGTCTAATACCAGCGAATAAGGCGCACCGGCAGCGCGAGAGAACTTGAAGCCGTCGAACTTCAGGCGATCCACTCCGTGGCAGATCAGTACGGGCCGGAGATCTTCTTTAGCATAGCTCAGCCGGAGATCCTCGAGGCAAAGGTTCTTGACGTTCCGAGCATACAATCCCCAGGCAGGCAACGGCCTGGCATCAACCCCTGGTGGTTTGACAGGCTTGCGTGCTTGCTCCAGCGTGCCACCTCCTTCGAACTCAACGTTCACGTCGCGGAACACCACCGTGTTGAAGGGCATCTCGGCCCAGCTTTCTACGGAGCAGGCTGCACGATACACCCCGGTGGCCGTAAGCCGGGTTACGGTGATCCGCCCACCCGTGTTCCCAGGCTTGAGCCACATGGTCACCGGCGACGCCACGTTTTTCATAGTGATATCGGAGATTAGGACGTCATCTAAGCTGCCCTCTGTGGCATCCCAGCACCCGGGCTGAAGGTTGATGGCAGAAAGCATGTTATGGCGGTTTGAGGTGCGGTGTGGATGAACACCCGGACCGTAGAAAAAGCAGTTGTGAATGGTCAGGTGCGTCGCCGGACCGATGAGCCGGACCCCGTTGCACGAGGAATTGACTATGCAATCGGAGATAAGCACATTCTCCCAGTACCGACCTGCGATCGAATCGTCCCCAGTGAAAAACTGGCAACCTACGATGCTCACGTCGCGGCAAGGACGACCGGGCCACCCACGGAAATGCACACCATCCCAGCCGCCCGTGATCTTGACGTTGCGAACCTCTACCTGCTGGCAAAACTCGAGCATAATCGCGTAGTTGGCTGAGTCCTTGATTGAAACGTCACGGATCGTGACGTTGCGGCATATGCCGAGCAGGATGGTATGGGGCCCGCGCATCCTCTCCTCGCCCCGTGCGTCGAAGATCTTGTTGCCGTCGATCACGCCCTGACCGGCGATAGTAACGTTCTCCGCCCCGTCGCCCAGGACCAGCGCCCGGTGCCACCGAGTCCATTTCGATTCAGGCGTGCCAGCAGGCGGACTGAAGTTCTGATAGTCTTCCAGATTCCTGCTGCCGACCAGCGTGGCGCCGGCATCGAGAAAAAGCGTTACGTTGCTCTTTACATGCACTGTGCCTGAAAGGTAGTTTCCGGCCGGGAACTGGACCAGCCCACCACCGGCCGCCGCGCAGGCCTCGATGGCCTTGTTGATCGCTGCGGTGTCGGGCATCTTGCCATCACCCATTGCACCATATTCCCGAACGTTGAAAACAGCGGGTCTGGCGGTAACTGCCACCCTGGCGCCGACGGACAGTCCAATAATAGCAAGCATGGACCAAATGACTTGACCCAGCACACCACCGAACCTGCCTTGACGATTTCCAAAATCCACGCATCACCTCCTCGGGAAAAGACACCGGCTACGACCACACAGAACAGGCTATCAGGATTGAAAGGGATTCGGAGTCACAAAACCTGACCTGTCCATAGAATCAAGATGCTATCACAAAGCGGCTCCGCTGTGTTACATTCTTCGGTGTCGCGCCAGAGCACGTATGACGGGCGAGATCTCTGCCAGGACGAATCGTGGGCAAGGAGAATCCTATGAGTATCCGGATGAATCTTCGGTGTTTGTTTTTGGCGGTAATGCTTTGGCTAAGCTGGCCATGTTCACTGTTCCCCCAGACCTTACCAAGAAAGGCGCCGTCCGGCGCCTCGCAGATCGTGTCAGTGAATAGAATTTGGGACAAGGGCCCTCATAACGCCTTCACTGACCTGATTCGCTTCAAGGATAAGTGGTACTGCACGTTCCGCGAGGCAGAGGGACATGTGAAAGGTGACGGGAAGTTGCGGGTGTTGGTCTTGGCCGATGGGGAGAGGTGGGAATCGGTAGCGCTGTTGTCCGAAGCCGGGGTAGACTTGCGGGATCCAAAACTCTCTGTCACTCCAGACGGCCGATTGATGACTCTTGCGGGCGGGTCAGTTTACCGGGGCGGGAAACTCATCGGCCGCCAACCAAGGGTAGCCTTTTCCAAAAACGGCCGCGATTGGACGCCGACCCGGCGAATTCTCTCAGAGGGGGAATAGTTGAGGCGAGCCACCTGGCACCAAGGGCACGCTTATGGTGTTTCCTACAACACCACCCCCCCGGTAAAGAGAAGGACAACGATTGGTCGGTGAAACTCTTTGTCAGCCGCGACGGGCTTGAATACGAACAGGTAACCGTTCTGGATATTCCCGGCCGTCCGAATGAGACAACGCTCCGTTTTCTGAACAGCGGGGAGATGATGGCACTGGTTCGCCGGGAGGGTGGGAATAAACACGGGTGGATCGGCGTGAGCAAACCACCATTCAAAAAGTGGAATTGGCACGAAACGCAGCACCGGTTGGGAGGACCCAACTTTATCCAACTGCCGGATGGAAGCTTCTGGGCAGCGAGCCGCAGTTATCAGGGAGGGGCCAGAACGGTCCTGGCGAAGTTTGGGCCGCAGACTTATGAACCCGTGTTAAGTTTACCCAGCGGAGGCGATTGCAGCTACCCGGGCATGGTATGGCACGAGGGGCTTCTCTGGATGAGCTACTATTCCTCGCACGAAGGAAAGACGTGCATCTACCTGGCAAAAATTTGCATCGTTCCTTAACGGTCCCACCTCAAAGGCCGCTGGGTAGTCTTCACCCCACGCTGGCATGCCGCTGACCTCGACTGCCTTCCCGCCTTTTTCGATCAGCGTAGGCTAAGCCTTCCACTCGCGAGATTTTCAGTGCCACCGGGTGCGATCGAAGTGGGGAGCCACAGGAACCGTTCGGAAAGACAGTATTATAACGCCCGCGCACCAAGCAAGCCATAACCGATCCCAAATTAGGGAGGTCTGCCACGGAGCGACTGATCCTGAAAAAAGCGAAACGAGCTACGCTTATGACACTATGCAACTTCCTGCGCAAGAATAGGAAGTGGACGGGCTGGAGAACCACTCTTCCACTAAACCTATAGACACTTGACAATCCGGTCTTTCCGCCATAGTACGTGCGAACGATTTCGAAACAACGAGAACGCAAATCGTAACCTGCCTTGCGCCTCAGGGTAATAGGTACGACGATTGTTACGGAAGGGCAGTATGCGTCTAAGCCCATTAGATGCATGATTCTGAGCTCTGCATGAACCCACATCGGAATCTCGGCAAAAGCTGTTCTCCTATCTGCAACCGCAAAGCTTATAAAGGGGTGATTCGTTGTCTCTCCAAAATGACACCACGAAAAGAAGAAGAAAAGGAACAAGGCATCCTTGAGCAGATGCTGCGGCGTTTGAAGGCTATTGGGACGAATGTTGAGGAGATATTGGATAAGGTGGAGGCCTACGCCAGCCGGCCGAGTAATGGCTATGATGACCAATGGAGGGTTGAGGATTTATACGACAACGGAGATTACTGAAGCGTTAGATTTATAAGGTAGGCAGACCTCCCTTGTAGATGGAAAAGCGAATTGAAGCTGCCCTACGGGACTTGAGAGCGAGTATTAAGAAGATGAAAGAATTGTCAGAATGGCAGAAGTTGAAAAAGCAGGAAGAGAAAGGAAGAAGGATGCCGCCGTCTTTCCGTTTTCAGGATCGACTCGAGGCAGACATCAGGATAGAAGAAGGGTTCTTTTGGAAGACTGTTTTCGAGATTCAGGAGGTGCTTGTGGAGAGGGGCGACTCAACAGCGAAGCGGCAAAGAGAACGGCTCGTCAAACTTGAGAACGAGATGCGGGAGTTGACGGCGAAGGGATGAGCCGAGCGATAGGTTTATAAACCCCTCCCACTTTACACGTGCAGTGGGGTTAATGCGAGGATGGAGATTGAGGAGTATGTGCTGCACAAGGAGAAGAAGCTGGCTAAGGGGAGTGAGAGGATTAAGGACTTCAGGGTCTTTGACTTTAACTACATTCCTGAAAAGCCTTTGATGAGGGACGAGGTTAAGCCTGTGGTGGATGCTCTGCTTCGTTATCAGAAGACTGGCATCGCCAACAATATCTTGGTCGTGGGGACAAGAGGTAGCGGGAAAACCTTGCTGGTGAAGTACCTTCTCGAGCTGCTTGGCAAAAGGCACGGGCTGATATCGCACTACGTCAACTGCCGGAGCCACAACACCAGTTTCAAGATTCTGGCATCTCTCCTTGGCGTGAAGCCCCGTGGCTCTGCCCTGAGCGAGTTATGGGAACGATTTTGCCAGGAGAATGGCGGCAGGGTGGTCCTTGTGTTGGACGAGGTTGACCTTCTCTCGGACAAGGACAGGAACAAAGATATTCTCTATCTCTTGAGCAGGTCCGAGAAGAACTACATGGCTGTCCTTCTCAGCAACAGCCCGAAGTTTCTCAACCTTCTGGATGAGAGTGTCCGGAGCACCCTGCAGCCAGAGACCATTCACTTCAGGAACTATTCAGCTCCCCAGATAGAGCAGATTCTTGAGGAAAGGGCGAGGAAGGGGCTGAAGAAGTATTCCCGGCTGGACGTGAGGAAAATCTCCGCCCTGACCGCGCGGAACACGAATTCAGACGTTCGGGTCGCGATAAAGACGCTTTACCACTCGGCAGTGGAACGTGGGCAGACAGTTGAAGAGAACTT
>Ga0315544_1000970_pt1 | contig 23891 bp, 27 predicted proteins | sample SalMarSW160130MG_2_FD_202543 | JGI IMG/M metagenome (GOLD analysis project Ga0315544, IMG submission 202543) | Salt marsh sediment microbial communities from the Plum Island Ecosystem LTER, Massachusetts, United States - Salt Marsh Sediment SW1601-130 ... | reverse complement strand
AAATGGGGCTCTGCCTCCTTTGGAACCCCCAAAATGTAACCAGCTAATGCTGCTTTTAAGTCCTTAACCTTCAGGGGGTTTTAAGGGGGACGGAGTCCCCCTTTACCTTAAAGGGTGGAGGGCGGGAATAGATAAAACTGGGGTGGGGAGAGAAGTATATAGAAGTTACACTTCTGTAGGGTGGGTATTGGGTGGGATACTAACACGTACGCTAATCAAGGTGGGGTGGATAACAAAAAATCACTTGCTCTATCAGGCGGCGGTGATTATAATAGGAGGGTTAGCTTAGAGAGTAGGTGACACTTCCATGCAGCAATACGGACTGGAGAATATCAGGAATGTGGTCTTGCTGTCTCACAGCGGCGCGGGCAAGACATCAGCCTCGGAGGCGATGCTCTTTAGAGCCGGAGCCATCAAGCGGCTGGGCAAGGTTGATGACGGCAGCACCACCTCGGACTACGACCCCGATGAGGTAAAGCGGCAGATAAGCATAAGCCTTTCCCTGCTTCCCTGCGAGTGGCAGGGGGCCAAGCTGAATATTATCGATACCCCCGGCTATTCCGACTTCGTCGGCGAGGTCAGGGCGGCGATGAGGGTGAGCGAGGGGGCGGTGATTATGGTCTGCGCAGCGTCGGGGGTGGAGGTGGGCACCGATCAGGTCTGGGGATACTGCGAGCAGGCGAGATTGCCGCGGCTGCTCTTTGTCAACAAGATGGATAGAGAGAACGCCGACTTTAACAAGACGGTGGGGCAGATACAGGAGCGCTTTGGCAATAAATGCCTGCCCTTGCAGCTGCCCATCGGCGCCCAGAATACCTTTGAGGGCGTGGTCAACTTGTTGGCCATGAAAGCCTACACCGGCAGCGATGCTAAAGAGGCTGATGTACCCGAGGCGCTCCAGTCCCAGGCCAATTCTTTCCGCGAGAAGCTGATTGAGGCGGCGGCTGAGGTCGATGACAAGCTCATCGAAAAATACCTGGAGGGGCAGGAGCTGAGCCATGAAGAAATCGGGGTGGGGCTGCGCCAGGCGATAGCGGCGGGCAAGATGGTGCCCATCCTCACCGGCTCGGCCTTAAAGAACATCGGCATCGGCATGCTCATGGATGCCATACACGCTTACCTGCCTTCGGCTAAAGAGGGCAAGGTGGTGACGTTAACCGATTCCAAGACGCAGACATCGGAGCCGAGCGCGGGTGACCCCTTAGCGGCTCTCGTCTTTAAGACCACTGCCGACCCTTACGTGGGCAAGCTGACCTATTTTCGCGTCTATAACGGGGCTATGAGCAGCAACTCACAGGTCTGGAACGCCAAACACAAGGGAGCCGAGCGTATCGGGCAGCTTTTTATGGTCCGGGGCAAGAACCAGGAGCCGGTGGCTCAGGTGGGGGCGGGGGACATCGGGGCGGTGGCCAAGCTGACCACGACCAATACCGGAGATACCCTGTGCACGCAGGCCAAGCCACTGAAGATTGCCCCTGTCGAGTTCCCTGAGCCGGTCTTCAGCCTGGCCGTCCACCCCAAGACCAAGGCCGATGTGGATAAGTTGGGGGCGGCACTGACCAGACTCACCGAGGAAGACCCCACCATCAAGGTGCACCGCGAGACGGGCACCAACGAGACGATTCTATCGGGGATGGGCGAATCGCAGCTAGAGGTCGCTGCTGATAGGATGCAGCGCAAGTTCGGGGTGGGGGTAAAACTTGAGGTGCCCAAGGTGCCCTATAAGGAGACGATTACGGCCGGGGCTAAGGCCGAGTATAAGCATAAGAAGCAGACGGGGGGGCACGGGCAGTACGGTCACGTCCTCCTCGAGCTGGAGCCTTTGCCCAGGGGTAGCGGGCACGAGTTCGCCGATAAGATTGTCGGCGGCGCCATACCCCGCAACTATATCCCCGCCGTGGAGAAGGGGGTCAATGAGGCTATCCAGGAGGGGGTACTGGCGCGCTACCCGGTAATTGACATAAAGACAACGGTCTATGACGGCAGCTTCCACCCGGTGGACTCCTCGGAGATATGCTTTAAGATTGCCGGGGCGGGGGCGCTCAAGAAGGGCCTGGCCGAGGCACAGCCCATCCTGCTGGAGCCGATAATGAACATAGAAGTCACCATCCCCGAGGACTACACCGGTGATATTATCGGCGACCTGAACACCAAGCGGGCGCGGGTGCAGGGGATGAACCCGGGGGGCGGCTATAACGTCATCGAAGCCCAGGTGCCGCAGGCCGAGATTCTGCGCTACTCCATCGACCTGAAGTCAATCACCCAGGGGCGGGGCAGCTATAAAGCCAGCTTTAGCCACTACGAAGAGGTGCCCGCCCATGTCGCCGAGAAGATTATCGCCGCCAGGCAGGCGGAGAAGGGTTAACCCACAACTCTAGCTCTTCACTAGCTAACATAAGAGGGCCTTAGTTGTTGTCATGTCCCCATTAACTTCGGTTCCTCTAGCAACCGTTCGGCAGCTTGAGTCAATGACGGGTCCTGCGACAGCTCAATACATTTCCTAAGCTTGGCAAGGGCCTTGTAATATAGTCCTTCCCGATACCAAGCAATGCCCTCAGTGTAGTAAGCCAGAGCATAATTGGGGTCTAGCTCGATGGCCCTGTCGCAATCGCGAATGGCCCTGTCATATTCTCTTTTCTCAAGATAGGCAGCGCCACGACTGAGGTAGGCCTCAGCATAATTGGGGTCTAGCTCGATAGCCCTGGTCAAATCGGCGATGACCGCGTCATATTCCCCCTTCTTACCGTAGGCAAGGCCCCGGTGGTAGTAGGCCTCAGCGTAATTGGGGTCTAGCTCGATAGCCTTGATGTAATCGGCAATGGCCTGGTCGTATTCTCCTTTCTTAAGATAGGCATCACCTCGGTGCAAATACTCTTCCATTGAGTCACCTCGTCTTCTATTTTTAGCCTCCTAAATTTGCTATCCTTAATTTAGCCGGCCAACAGCTCTTTTAGCTTTTCAGTGAAGGCGGGTAAAGCCTTCTTCCAGTCGCCGACCAGCCCGAAACGCGCCTCACGGAAGATATTGGCTTCGGGGTCTTTGTTGATGGCGACTATGGTCTTGGAGCCGGAGCAGCCCGACATGTGCTGGCTGGAACCGGAAAGGGCGACGGCGATATAGAGCTCGGGGGCCACAATCTTACCGGTGAGCCCTATCTGCGCGCCCGCGGGCACCCATTCGTTGTCGCAGGGGGGGCGGGTGGCGCCGACGGCGCCTTTGAGCAGCTTGGCCAGTTCCTCTAACTGGGCGAAGCCCTCGGCGCTGCCGATGCCCCGGCCGCCGCAGATGACGACCTCGGCGTCTTCAAGCTTGATGCCTTCCACCTTTTCCGCCACCTTCTCCAGCATCTTGGCCCTTATCTTCGAAGGGTCGAGTCCGGCGTCGACTTTAACGATTTCACCCTTTCGTGCGGCGTCGGGCTCTAAGGGGGTCATCGCCTTGGCCCTGACGGTGGCTATCTGGGGGAAGGAATCGGTGACCAAGACGGCCTGGGCGTTGCCGCCGTAGACGGGCTTGGTCTGCAGTAATTTCTTCGACTGTGGGTCTATAGCCAGCTCAAGACAGCCCAGTTGAGCCGCCGTCTTGAGGCGGAAGGCGAGGGCCGGCGCCAGGTCGCGCCCGATGGAGGTCTGCCCCATCAATAGAATCTGGGGTGCCGCCTGCCCGATGACCTTTTCCATGACGGCCAGGTAGGCATCGGTCTGGTAGTCCTTGAGCTGGGGGTCGTCGACGACGTAGACCTTATCGGCGCCGTAGGCGATGGCTTCTTTAGCCAGCTCGGCTAAGCCACTGCCGACCAGCACCGCCGACAGCTCCTGGCCCAGGTCGTCAGCCAGCTTTCGGCCGCAGCCCAAAAGCTCGGTGGTGATTGCCGCCAGTTTGTTTTCCTTAGTTTCACAGAAAATGAGAACACCTTTATTTTCGGCCATGACTCTACTCCTATAATACCTTTACTTCTCTTAGTTTTGCCGCCAGGTTGGCGCCGGCTTCTTCGGGGCTTTCGCCCTCGACCATGTCGCACTTGCCTTCGCGGACGGGCTGGAACAGTTTCTGCAGCTTGGTACGCCTACCTTGAGCGCCTATCTGGGAGGCTTCGACGCCGATATCGGCCGGCTTCCAGACAACGGGTTCTATTTTCTTGGCGCCCATGATGCCCTTGATGGTGGGGTAGCGGGGCTCGCCGATCTCGTTGCTGACGGTGACCAGGCAGGGCAGGGGGACCTCGACGAGCTCGTAGCCTTCGTCGGTGACCCTTTCCAGCTTGGCCTTGCCGCCAGCGACCTCCACCTTCTTGACCAGGGTGACGCTGGGCAGCCCCAGGATTTCGGCAATTCCCGAGCCGACCTGCCCCGCGTTCCAGTCGGAAGCCTCGCGGCCGCAGAAGATAATGTCGTATTCGCCTATCTTCTTGATAGCCATGGCTAAAGCGTAGGCGGTTGACCAGCTGTCGCCGCCGTCGAAGGCTTCGTCCTCTAATAGAATCAGTTCGTCAGCCCCCATCGCCAGCGGTTTCTTGACGATGTCACGGAGCTGGTTGGTGCCCAGGCTAACGGCGGTGATCTTGCCGCCCTGGGCGTCCTTAATCTTGAGCGCCGCCTCGACGCCGTATTCGGCGTAGGGGTCGATTACGGGCGATACCCCCTGGGGGGGCACTACCTTGTTGCCAGCGGGGTCTATCTTGAAGCTGGCGGGGGGCGCTTCGGGGTCGATTACTTGCTTGATGCAGACAATCATATTCATAAAGCTCTGTTCCTCCTCTTGTCAAAAACTGGGAAATCCAACTAAATAATTTAGCATCGGGGCTGGAATTAGTCAAGGCGAGAGGGGCGTGTCGATGTCAATGACAACGCCCTCGCACTTAACGGGGACTTCGAGGACGTCTTCGGGGTTTTGCCTGATTATCTCCCGGCCGCCGATGTCGCCGCTCAGGTTGTGTAGCTGCGCCTGGTATTTCCGGTCGAAGATGAGGGGATGTCCCCTCTGCTTCTTATGGGTGGGGATGATAATGCCCTTTTTATTAGTGCCGAAGGCATCAATCAAGCGGTTGATGGTGGGGCTATCGACATAGGGCTGGTCGCCGAGAACGAGCATGACCGCCTGCGCCTGGCTATCAACGAACTTGAGCCCGGCGGCGATGGATGTGCCCATCCCCTTTCGGTAGAGCGGGTTTACCACCAATTTGACGGGACGGCCCGACAGTCTCTTGGTTATCTCTTCGGCCTTGTGTCCCAGCACCACGATGACCTCGATGACTTTTGAGCCGAGGAGGTTATCCAGGGTCTGTTCCAGGATGGTGTTTTCGCCCAGGGGCATCAGTTGCTTGAGCTTGCCCATGCGGCTGGACCTGCCCGCCGCCAGCAGTATTGCCGAGACCGGGCTGGTGGCCATTATCCCGCCACCTTCGCCCGGCTTAAGTTCAAGGATACCACCCGCTCGATGCCGCTTAAATCGGCTAAAACTTCTATAGCGCCGCCAGGGAAGAGGCTTGCTAACAGAGTACTTATGGTCTCGTACTGACCATAGCCTATCTCCAAGAGCATCGAGCCGCCGTCGGCGAGTTTATCCTTCGCTTGCCGACATAGCTTAGCTATCATTTCCGTTCCCCCAGCGCCGCCGTCTAAGGCAAGCAAAGGCTCGAAACCGGGGTTTAGCTCTGATTGCCGGACGTAGGGGAGGTTGGCCACGATAAGGTCAACCGGCTCTGGTAAAGGCTCGAGCATGTCGCCCGGTAATAAACTAACTCTATCGTCCACGCCGTGCTGCTGACAATTGATGCGGGCCACCTCAAGGGCTTTGGCGGACAGGTCGGTGGCGTAGATTCTGGCGTTTGGTATCTCAAGGGCTAGGGTTATAGCTATAGCACCGCAGCCCGTGCCGATATCGGCGATGGTATGCGGTTGACGTTCTTGTGCCAGCTTCAGCGCCGTCTCCACCAGTAGCTCGCTTTCGGGGCGGGGGATAAGGGTATGGGGGTTGACGTAGAAGTCGAGCCCGTAGAACTCGCGGTGGCCGATGATATAGGCGGCAGGCTCGCCGTTTAAGCGGCGCTCGACTAATGCTTGAAAGGCTCTTTCGTCTTCAGGGCTTAGTTCTTCTTCCAGGTCGAGATATAACTGCGTACGGTCTATATTCAATATGTGCCTGAGCAATAGTTCGGCTTCAAGTGAAGCGTCTTCGACGGCGTTTTGGGCTAAAGTGTCCCGACTGCGGCTGAGGGCTTCGGCGAGCTTCACGCCAGCTGCCTCTCCAGCCGTTTTGCCTGCTCGCTGGCGGCTAGGGCGTCGATAAGCTCGTCGAGCTCGCCGTCCATGATGCGGGGCAGGTTGCGCAGGTTTTTGCCCAGGCGGTGGTCGGAGATGCGGTCCTGGGGGAAGTTATAGGTCCTTATTTTCTCGGCGCGGTCGCCCGTGCCCACCTGGGAACGGCGCTGCTGGGTGATGGCGGCTTCCTGCTTGGTGCGCTCAATGTCCAGAAGTCGGGCGCGGAGCACGGACATCGCCTTGGTGCGGTTTCGGAGCTGAGAGCGTTCGTCCTGGCAGGTGCTGACCATGCCGGTGGGGAGGTGGGTGATGCGTACGGCGGTGGCTACCTTGTTTACGTTTTGCCCCCCGGCGCCGCGGCTGTGGTAGAAATCAATCTTGAGGTCGTCGGGGTTGATGTCTAACTCTACCTCGTCGGCCTGGGGGAGGACGGCTACCGTAGCCGTCGAGGTATGGAGCCGTCCCGAGGACTCGGTGACGGGCACGCGCTGTACGCGGTGGACGCCTCGCTCGTACTTGAGGCGGCTGAAGGCGCCTTTGCCCCTGACCTCGAAGATAATCTCCTTGAAGCCGCCGATGCCGCTCTCGTTGCTGTCAATGACATCTACATCCCAGCCCTTGGACTGGGCGTAGCGGGAGTACATGCGGAAGAGGTCGGCGGCGAACAGTCCGGCTTCATCGCCGCCAGCGCCGGCCCGTATCTCTATAATGATGTCGCGCTCGTCTCTGGCGTCCCTGGGCAAAAGGGCCAGCTTCAATTCTTGGAGCAGGCTTTCCTGCTGGGATTCGAGCTTGGCTATCTCCTGCTTGGCCAGGGCGGCCATCTCTTCATCGAGCTCGCCCTCGAGCATGGCTTTGGTTTCTTCCAGCTGCTTGGCCGTCGCCTTGTATTTTCGGTAGCTGGAGACTACATCCTCAATGCCCGCCCGCTCCTGAGCCAGCGTTTGCACCTTTTTCAGGTCGGTGGCGATTTCGGGCTTAGAAATCTGCTTTTCCAGCTCCTCATAGCGCTTTTCTATTTTGCCCAGTCTGTCCCACATGTTTAGACTCCGAGAAAATTATAGCACAGGGGTGGGAGGTGCTCAAACGGGGTGTGTTTCCGCTCCACTACCCCACCTTGGCGAACGTGCGTTTATTATCCCAACCCAGCCCGCCCTAATGAGTAAACTCCTTAACTTGAGGGTTACGGCCACCCCACCCTCTTGTTTAGCGTTAGTTTTTCTTCAGAGCGTATTGACAGGCAGTTGTCGTAATTGTATTATCTATCTCCCTAGTGACAACAGACTGGTCAGAAATATCTTACATAGAAAGGAGGCGAAAAATGGCAGAGGCGAAAAAGGGGATGTCCAAGACACAGAAGGTTCTCGGCTTTATTGGTATGGCTGCCTTCAGCGTCGGTCTTGTGCTGGCGATAATCTACGGAGTTATTTCCCGGGACAACGCTAACGTAATCCTGGCACTGGTCATTCTGGGCATCGTTGTTGGCTTCCTGAACATCACCAGAAGGGAGATGGCTCTCCTTCTCCTCACCGCTGTCGCCCTCATCGTGGTGGGTAAAGCCAGTTTTTCCCCGCTGAATGACCTGGTGGACGAGCTTGGCACCAGTCTTAACGGCATTGTGAGCTATTTGGCTGTCTTCATGGCCCCGGCTGCCGTCATCACCGCTGTCCGTGCCATCTGGGCCGTAGCCCGCCCCGGGGACTAGCGGCTAGAAAAAGTATGCCGTCAGGTGTTGGGGGATTTTCTGTCCTACCTCCCCGCCTTGTTTAGCGAAGGTGTGATTTTCCCCCCCCGCCGCCCTTTTAAGGTAAAGGGGGGTAACGTCCCCCAGAAGGAATTCTAGAGGGAGAATCCCCTCTAAGGGTGGGTAGGGTGGGTCAGAAAGACGTACGCCCAATAAGGTGGGGTGGGGAGAGATTGCTTCGCTTCGCTCGCAATGACAGGGAGGTTTTTAAGGTGGGGGAAATAAAACCTTTGGGGAAAGGGGTAGGGGGAATAGAAATAGTGGCTCCCCCTAGTTGACTTATTCTGCAACTATAAGCTTGAAATCCAGTTTAGTCTATCAGAGTTGAAGCGATTTTGTAAGACATTTAATTTATCGCCAATCTAGTGAATCGCCAGCCTTAGCGAGGTTTATTCTTACACAATAAAAAGGGGCATTGGTAATGTAAGTTTATTATCATTGAAAAGACATGGGGATCACTGTTCCGTAGTATCACAAGCCGGGTTAAGTGACGAGACCATTCGGTAGTATTGCTAAACGTAGCGTCCGCAGCCGAAGCCTTCGCCCAGTTTGCACCATGAACAGCTGCCTGGCGTCTCGTCCATGAGCTGTGATTCGCATTTTCGGCAAAGATATTCTTCCCCAGGCTTCATGGGACCGTCGCAGGGAGGAATGGTCATAGGGCAAATCTGGACGCAGTTGCCACATTGCTTGCAGAAGTCGGGGCGGACGCCGAGGGCGTATTCCACGTGGCGGTCCTTGCCCCGTCCGACAAAGCCGATGGCCCGCGCCTGCCAGACTTCGGCACAAACTCGCACGCAGCGCCCGCATAAAACACAGTCGTCGTTACGGAATGGATAGCGGACCTCTGTGACCCCGCAGCGCAGGGCAATGTCCTGAATGGCGCGTGAGTTGGGAGCCTGCGCCACCAGTAGTTCGGCGAGGTTGCGGCGCAGTTTCCGAATCCTATCCGTATTGGTCCTTATTACCATGCCCTCCTCCACGTTCAGGGTGCAGGAGGTGGTAATCTCGGAACGGCCGTTAACCACGTGTTCGACAATACAGAGGCGGCAGGCGCCGATATCGGACAGATAGGGGACATGGCACAGATGAGGAATGCAGATGCCGTATTCAACCGCGGTATCGAGAACACTAGTCCCCTTGACAGCGTGAATGATAGCCCCGTCTATGCTAACATCGACATATTTTAGCATCGGGCAACCTCGCTTTCTTAAGTCACTCGAATGGCATCAAACTTGCATTCGCTGCGGCAGATGCCGCATCTCTGACAGAGCTGGTCATCAATAACATGCACCTGTTTTTTCTCACCGGTAATTGCCCCGTGCACGCACCCGCGTACACAGACACCACAGCCGGTGCATTTATCCGGGTCAATCGAGTAGGTAATCAGGGCTTTGCATACCCCGGCAGGGCATTTCTTTTCCTTGATATGCGCTTCGTATTCGGGGCGGAAATAGCGCAGGGTGGAGAGTACCGGATTGGGTGCGGTCTTACCCAGACCGCACAGGGCGGTCTGGGAAACCGTGTCGGCCAGCTCCTCTAGGAGGTCAAGCTGCTCCATTCTGCCGCGGCCTTCGGTTATATCGGTGATTATTTCGAGCATACGGTCAATGCCGAGCCGACAGGGCAGGCACTTGCCGCAAGACTCGTCTTGAAGGAATTCCAGAAAATACTTGGCCACGTCCACCATGCAGGTTTCCTCATCCATCACCACCATACCACCCGAGCCGACCATAGAGCCGGCTTCGGCGAGTTCGTCGAAGTCGACGGCCAGGTCGAACTTTTCCAGGGGAAGACAGCCGCCCGACGGCCCGCCGGTCTGTACCGCTTTTACCGGATTGCTGTTGGCCGCTCCGCCACCGATATCAAACACCACCTCACGGATTGGGGTGCCCATAGCCACTTCAACCAGGCCGGTATTCTTGATGCGGCCAGTTAGAGCCAGGATTTTGGTTCCCTTACTACCCTTCGTTCCCTTGGAAGCGAACCAAGATGAGCCATTCAAGATTATTGATGGTACGTTAGCCCAGGTTTCTACGTTATTGAGGGTGGTTGGCTTGTGGTAGAGGCCATCCACCACGGTGTGGACGTCTTTGGGGTGGGGTTCGCCGACTTTGCCTTCTATGGAGGCCATGAGGGCGGTTGATTCCCCGCAGACGAAGGCCCCTCCACCCCGGGCGATGTCCACTTCGAACGAGAAGGACGAGCCCAGAATGTTGTCGCCGAGCAGGCCGAGTTCGCAGGCTTGTTCGACCGCAATCCGGGAGTGCTTGACGGCTAGTGGGTATTCGTTGCGTACGTAGATGTACCCTTTATGGGCACCGACCGCCTGGGCGCCGATTATCATGCCCTCTAAAACCAGGTGTGGATTACCCTCAAGCACGCACCGGTCCATATAGGCCCCGGGGTCGCCCTCATCTGCATTGCAGATTACGTATTTTTCATCCCCAGGCGCCTCCTGACACTCGCCCCATTTACGCCCGGTGGGGAAGCCGCCACCGCCGCACCCCCGCAGCCCCGATGATTTAATCTCATTTATGATATCCGCCGGGGTCATGCCATTAAGCACTCTGGGAAGAGCCGAATAACCACCAGCCGAGATGTAATCCTCGATGGAACAGGGGTCAACCATGCGGTTCTGTGATAATATCCGTCGGTCTTGAGCCTTGTAAAAGGGAATCTCCGCTTCGGTGCGGAATCTTTCGCCCGATACCGGGTCTTCGTATAGCAGCCGTTCGATTACCTCCCCCTTTACTACGGTCTGGTAAACGATTTCGAAGGCGTCCTCCGGCGAGACGTGGCAATAAAATATGTTGCCTGGCTCAATGATAATGACCGGGCCCTGTTCGCAAAAGCCGTGGCAGCCGGTGACGCACAGGCGCACGCTATCATCCAGCCCCTGGCTAGATAATTCATTCCGGAACGAATCAATTACGGCTTGGGAATTAGATGTCCGACAGCCGGTTCCTCCGCAGACCATTATCGTAGTGGTAATACTTTGCCGCTGTTCCCGGAGCCGCTCACGCAGGTGTTCGAGTTCGCGGTAGCTATTAAGCCTGGGCATGGTGAGCATCCTCCGTTTTCTGGCGGCTGAGGGTTTCGATAAGTTTGCGGAGCTTAGCCGGCGTCATGTGTTTATGATAGGACCCGTTTTCGGCAACTATCGGCCCCAGGGCGCAGGCACCAAGGCAGTTGACGTGTTCGATAGAGAAAAGACCATCGGGGGTTACCTCGCCCGGTTTAATCCCGAGCTGGTCAATGGCATGGTCGAGGAGAAGATCGGAGCCCCGCACGTGGCAGGCGGTGCCGGTGCACATAGTCAGTACATGCTTGCCGGACGGGTTTAATCTAAAGGCCTTGTAAAAGGAAACCACCCGGTAGACTTCTATAAGCGGTACCCCCAGCTCTTGGGACACGGACTTTATAGCTTCTCTGGGAATGTAACCGAAATTTTCCTGGACGTCATGGAGCACCTCAATTAGCTGGTTTGGTTGACTGCGGCGCCCTTCCAGGATGGTGTCGAGGGCTTTAGGTTGCATGTTAACCTCCTTTGGCCGAGAGTCCACTTGATTATTCTTAAAATACTTGATAGTATGAATGATGTAAATACGGAATAAATGCACTAATACTGCCTACAAAAAATAGGTAGTCAGGGGAGGAACATAATGAGCGATGAGGAAATTTCTCCGTCCCCGACCGAAGGACCGCGGTTACCTTTTCCCTCTAAAGACCTGGCTCTTTTGTGGCGGATACCGTTTCCCGCTGAAATCGAGCCCGAAAAGGTCGAAGCCGCGCTGCGCGAGCGCATCAAAGAATTGAACTGCCTTTACGGGGTCTCGCAGTTGGCTGAGCGGCATCTGTATTCTCTTGACGATCTTCTGCAGGAACTGGTAAACTTTTTACCCTATTCCTGGCAGTACCCTGAGATTACCTGCGCCCGAATCCTATTCAAGGGGAAGACCTATACCAGCGATGGGTTCAAAGTGACTAATTGGCGGCAGTCGTCGCGGCTTTACATGTATCATGAGGCGGTGGGCGAGTGTGACATTTTCTATCTGGAAGAATGCCCGCCAGCTGATGAGGGACCTTTTCTAAAAGAGGAACGTGCTCTGCTTGATGCAGTTGCTGAGCAGATTGGTACCCTTGCCACCCGGATATCAGCTGATTTGGAATTACAGGAGACCAATCGACAATTGACCTTGGAGCGTCAGGCTCTTCAGGAGTCCAATACTGCCTTGCGGGTAGTCTTAGCCCGGATTGAGCAGGAGAAAGAGGAAGTCCAGCGGGATATTAAAACCAACGTCGAAAAAATCCTAATACCGATACTGGAGGCCCTGGCTCTGCAACTACCCCCGACCCAGCTCAATTATCTGGAGATGATCCGGTCTAACCTAGAGGAAATCACCTCACCGTTCATCAGCCACCTGTCAAGTTCATACCATTCTCTGACACCGACTGAGATCGCCATCTGTAACATGATCAGAAACGGGGCTAGGACTAAGGAGATAGCCCAGATGAGAGGAGTATCTGCAGCCACAATTAACCGCCACAGGGAACATATACGGCGAAAGCTCAATATTACCAACAGCGACACCAATCTGGCGACATACTTAGAATCGAGCATGTGGGAGGGTATATAAAAGCGGGGATTTCACATATCAACCCACCCTGCCCACCCAACAGAAGTCTTTTATAAGGGGGGCTTCTTACCCCACAAAAACTCCGTTTTTGCGGGGACCCCGAATTCGCCCCCTTAAAAACCCCCCAAAAGGAATTTGTAGAGGTCTAACCTATATGGGGTAGGGGTGGGGGTAACGTACCCCAGAAGGAACTCTAGAGGGGGAATCCCCTCTAAGGGTGGGCAGGGTGGGTCAGAAAGACGTACGCCCAATAAGGTGGGGTGGGGAGAGATTGCTTCGTTTCGCTCGCAATGACAGGAGGGTTTTTGGGGGTGGGAAATAAAAACTTTGGGGAAAAGGGGTAGTGGTAATAAAAATAACAAGCTCCCCGAGTAGGACTCGAACCTACAACCTAGCGGTTAACAGCCGCCCGCTCTACCATTGAGCTATCGGGGAACACAAAGCAGGCAAGCCTATTATTATTGCCTTTACCGATTACGGCGTCAAGGGGCGGTTAAGATAAAGGGTTTTTAAACAGCCGGGGTTTCGCCCGGGTGCAGCTTCTTCCACTTCTCCAGCAGTTGCTCTTTGCTTTCCTTGTGGTCGGGGTCGGGTATGCAGCAATCCACCGGGCAGACCTCGACGCAGCGTGAGGACTCGTGGGAGCCGACGCACTCGGTGCACTTATTGAAGTCGATTATGTAGATTTCGTCTCCTTCGCTGATAGCCTGGTTGGGACATTCCGGCTCACAGGCTCCGCAGCTAATGCACTCCTCGGTAATCTTTAATGCCATTTCTTAAACTATCCTCCTGGTCTTGATTGAGTTTTATTTTACCATTATTCCCCGTTCAATGCACCTTTGGCACCTCCTCAAATGAGCCTTTTTAGTCGGGCGGCCCTTCTTTCATCCAGATGCGATACATCTTTTCGCCGGATTCTTCGAAGCACTTGAAGCCCTTGGAGTCCACCTCTTCCACCTCGACCTCGCCCAGCTCGCGGCACTGCTCCAGCCAGTTCCGGAAGTGGGCGCCACCGCCGAAGTAGACCTTGCGCCACCTGTTGCCGTTGGCGTCCACCTTTTCCTTGACCAGCTCTTCCTGAGCCAGCCTTTGTTGCTCGTTCTCCGCCTCAGACATGCGCTCTACCTATAGACTAAGTCCAAAGCGGTGCTTACGTCAAGTTGTGGGCTTCTTTTCGTCCAGTACCTGCTTGAGGGACTGCCCGAAGGCGTTCATAATCTCGGAGTCATAGTTTTCAATCTCGCCTTGGTCGCATAAGCTAGCCAGTTCGGGGTCGAGGGGCAACTGTGCTAGCAGGGGAGCCTTGGATGCCCGCGCCATCTCCTGACCGCGGCTGGGGCCGAAGATTTCCATCTTTTTATCCATATCGGGTAGCTGCAGGTAGCTCATGTTCTCGACCACCCCCAGCACGGACTTGCCCATCTTTTGCGCCATGTTGACCGCCTTCCTGACGATCATAGCGGTGAGGTCCTGGGGAGTAAAGACGATGATGACCCCCGATATGGGGAAGGACTGCATCACGGTGAGGGGGGCGTCGGCGGTGCCGGGGGGTAAATCGATGAGCAGGTAGTCGAGTTTGCCCCAGAGGACGTCCTCCCAGAACTGCTTGATGGTGTTGCTGATCAGAGGTCCCCGCCAGATGACGGCGTCATCCTCTTGAGGCAGTAGCAGGTTGATGGACATCACCTCGATGCCCGAACGCGAGAGCACGGGCAGAATGCCAGTCTCGCTGCCGCTGGGGCGGCCGGCGATGCCGAACATCTTGGGGATGCTGGGGCCGGTGAGGTCGGCGTCCAGTATGCCCACCTCGTAGCCCTGGCGCTTGAGGGCGGTGGCGGCCAGGCTCGCTACCAGCGATTTGCCCACCCCGCCCTTGCCGCTCATCACGGCGATGATGTTGCCGATTTTATTAAGCTCGGCGGGCTTGGCCGCGCTAAACTCTATTTCCACCTTTTTTACTCCCTTGAGCTTGCCCACCACCTCCTTAGTCTTGGTGGTGAGCCATTCCCTTGTTTTGTCACTCAAGGCGGTGGCGGACAGCGTGATTTTGACTTCTTTGTCCGAGGTCGTAATCTGCTTCACCAGGTTGAGACCATTGAGGTCTCGCATAACGCCGGGAACCAGCACCTTTTCCAGGCTTTCTCTCACCTGCTTTTCAGTCGCCATAAAATCTCTCCTCTCTAGCTATTCTCTTTCGCCGAAGATGCGGGTGCCGATTCTGACCAGGTTGGCCCCTTCTTCCAGGGCTACTAGGTAGGAGTTGGTCATGCCCATGGATAGATATTTCATCTCGACATTTGGTATCTTAAGCGCCTTGATGCGCTCGAAAATCCTCCGGGTGGTGATAAAATAGGGGCGGGAGTCTTCGGGGTTGCCGAAGCGGGGGCCCATGGTCATCAGCCCCATTACCTTTATATTGGGTAGGGTCGAAATTGCCTTGACCAGCTCCTCAGCCTTTTCGGGCAGGACGCCCGCTTTCTGCGGCTCTTTGCCGCTGTTTATCTCGACCAGCACCGGCATCACTTTATTGATTTGAGCACAGCGCTTGTCAATTTCCTCAGCCAGGCCAACCGAGTCGACGGTCTCTATCATGTCAAAGAGCTTGACCGTTTTTTTGACCTTGTTCTTTTGCAAATGGCCGATGAAGTGCCACCTTGCCTTTTTGCCGACGGCGGGGTAGATGGCCTCGGCTTCCTGGACGTAGTTTTGCCCGATAACCTTAATGCCGGCTTCCACTGCCGCCAGCACCTCATCCGCCGTCCTCGTTTTGGCGGCGGCGACCAGTTCCACCCCCTCGGGCAGCTCTTTTAAAAGTTTCTGGCTGTTTTCCCTGATTCCCATGATAAAGAGGGCTAACTATCCCCTCGGTGCAGCTATGCGGGGACTGCCCAGACCATTATAGTATATTCCGAATAGATTTGCGAAGAGAATCGTTGGGCAAAGACCATGGGAGGTTTAGCTGGCGGCGCCTCTTCTCAGGGTGAGCGAGGCCAGTACCATCAAGCCGGCGGCATAGCCAGCCAGGACGCCGATTTCCTTGCCGATGTCGAGCAGGCTCTGTCCATCAAGCATCAAAGCCCGGATGCCGTCCACGCCGTAGGTCAGGGGCAGGAACTTGGCTATCCACTGCAGGTATTCCGGCATCTGGCTTACCGGCCAGAGCAGCCCGCAAAGAAATACCTGGGGCAAAATGATTAAGGGGATGAACTGCACCATCTGGAACTCGTTGCGGGCGAAGACGGAGATGAAAATCCCCAGGCAGACGGCCAGGATGCCGATAATAATCTGGAAGACAATAATCTGCCAGAGCGCGCCGGCGAAGCTGACGTCGAGCACGTATATTAGATAGAAGAAGAGGATCATGGTCTGGAGCACGGCGAAGAGCAGGAAACCGAGCAGGTAGCCGCCGACCACATCTCCCTTGGAGGCGGGCGAAGCCATCAGCCTTTCCAGCGTACCCTGGGAGCGTTCCCTCAGGAAGCTGATGCCGGTGAGTATGAAACCAAAGAAGAGTATCAGCACCGCCAGCACGGCGGGGGCGATATAGTCCAGCATCTGCTTTTCGGGGATGCTGACGCCGACGATGCTGGCGATGACCAGCGGGACGAGAATCAGCAGCACCATGGTGCGGCGGTCGCGCAAAAGCTGTAGTATCACCCTTCCGGCGATGGTAGATACCTGGTTAAACACTTTTCTCCTCGCGTTTTACAAAATACAGAAAGGCGTCTTCCAGGTTGGCCTCCTTTTTACCGGTGGCTTTCTTTAACTCGTTAGGCGTGCCCTGGGCGATAACCACGCCATCCCGCATCAGAGCCAGGCGGTCGCAGTGGTTGGCGTCGTCCATGGTGTGGCTGGAAACGATAAGGGTGGTGCCCTGTCGGGTCAACTCGGCGAAGTGCTCCCAGAAGGTGAACCTGAGCTCGGGGTCGAGACCGACGGTAGGCTCGTCGAGGAAGAGCAAAGGCGGGTTGTGAACGATGGCACAGGCCAGGCTGACCCGCTGTTTCATACCGCCGCTGAGCTTCATCACCGAGTCGTTGCGGCGCTCCCAGAGGTCGACTAGCTTTATAACCTCTTCGACGCGCTGGGCTCGCTGCTGCTTGTCTTTCATCTGGTAGACGCGGGCGAAGAAGTTGACGTTCTGGATAATTGACAGCTCGCTGTAAAGGGCGGGCAGCTGGGGCATGTAGCCGATGAGGGGGGCGGTTTGACGGGTGAGGTCTTCTCCCAGTATTCGTATGTTGCCCGATTTGGGCTTCAAGAGTCCGACCAGCATTCGAATGAGGGTGGTCTTGCCGGCGCCGTTGGGGCCGAGCAGGCCGAAGCTGATGCCGCGGGGGACCTCCAGCGTCAGCTCGTCGATGGCCTTGATATTTTTGTAATTGAAGGAGGCTTTGTCTACCTCAACCGCGGCGGTGGGCGTCTGCCTCTTTACCATGGTCGCCAACAAGGATATAATTATGTGCCAGATTAGTCAAGCAGGGTTGGGGTGCTTGAGGCAAAAAAGTGGCTGCCGAGCCAGGATTCGAACCTGGGCTAAGGGATCCAAAGTCCCCGGTGCTACCACTACACCACTCGGCATCCGAAATGGTGCCGAAGGTCGGGCTCGAACCGACACGGGGGTCGCCCCCCAACAGTTTTTGAGACTGTCGCGTCTGCCTATTCCGCCACTTCGGCCAGCGTCCTTAAGCGCTTCAGGTTGCCGTATTTTACTGCATAAAGGGGGGTGGCGCAAGCAGGATATGCCGGTAAACGAACGTTGGAGGAGGGGAAATAAGCGGAAGACGAGATTCGAACCTTGGGAGGGGTGGAGGGTAAAGGCGGTAAAGGTCGTAAATCTCGGAGGGGTGGAGTGGAGCGGAAGACGAGATTCGAACTCGCGACCCTCTCCTTGGCAAGGAGATGCTCTACCACTGAGCCACTTCCGCACGTCAATACTAGTGGTGCCGAGGCCCAGAATTGAACTGGGGACACGCGGATTTTCAGTCCGCTGCTCTACCGACTGAGCTACCTCGGCAGGGAAGTTATGGCAGTTATTTTAGCCATTGATAGTATGGGTGTCAAGGTGAGGTTGCTTAACACTGCTTAACATCTCCTATTGGCCTACGGATTGCTAGACCACTTGTCAAATTAGAAATAATATATTAATCTAGCATTACACGAAAACAGAACTGAGAAGGAGGTAACAAAAATGGCAGAGATTCCAAAGGATGTGAAGCGGCGGCTGTTCCAAAAAGGTGCTAAACAGCAGATATGGTTGATGGCGTCTTTCGTCTTTACTTGTTGGGCCTGCTTGATAGTGGGAATCGTGGGTGACGCCATGGATAAAACGCTTGGCTTGGAGACAACCACTTGGCTCATAATATCGATTGGATTCTTGCTAGCCGCTGTCTGGCATTGGTTCAAGGCATATCATGCAGCAAAGGAAGGGTAGACATTCCTGTAAGCAATTTCTCAAGCTTTTAGCCGTTGCAATGGACTAGGAAGAACACGAGCCTTAAATAGAGGGATTTAGCCTACTTAGTGCTGAGGTTATCTACAGGGCTGTAGCATTTGTATGCCTCTACCGCATCATAGAGGAAGTTGCTTAACAGTTCGTTCCTGCTGGGGTAATTTTCAGTCCGCTGCTCTACCGACTGAGCTACCTCGGCAGGGAAGATATTGTAGCCGTGAATAAGCTGGTTGTCAATTAAGCTCAACCAATATGGTATACTAGCTTGCTGTGCGGCGCAAGCTCTTCGGTCTTAACCCCAACGTCTTCTTCCTGGGCGTAGTCAGCCTGCTGACTGATATTTCCAGCGAGATGATTTTTACCCTTGTCCCCCTCTTTTTGTTCAATGTGCTGAGGGCGGGCACTCCCGTTATCGGCCTTATCGGCGGGCTGTCGGAGAGCGCCGACGCCGTCTTCAGGATTTTAAGCGGCTGGCTCAGCGATAGGGTGGGGAGGCGCAAACCTCTGGCGGTAGTGGGCTACAGTATTTCTACCCTGGCCAAGCCCTTTATGTATCTGGCATCAACCTGGGGTGGCGTGTTGGCAATCAGATTCGGCGACAGGTTGGGGAAGGGCATCCGCACCTCACCCCGAGATGCCCTGGTGGCGGACTCGGTCTCGGCCGAGGAACGGGGTAAGGGCTTTGGCTTGCACCGGGCGATGGATACCTTCGGCGCCGTCCTGGGGCTGGCCATAGCCGCTCTCATTATCTACCTGGCCCAGGGCGGAGGGCTTGAGCTTGACCTGAAGACCTACCAGTGGCTGGTGTTGGTGGGGGTGGTGCCGGCAGTGCTGGCGGTAGTCGTGCTGCTGCTTTTGGTGCGGGAGAGGAAGAAGGCGGCTTCGGCTGGCACCGGCTATCGGGTGGGCTTGAAAAAGGCGTGGGGTTTTGATACCCGCTTCAAGCTGTTTCTGGTGGTTATGGCGGTGTTTACCCTGGGTAACTCCAGCGATTTCTTCGTTATCTTAAGGGCGCAGAACTTGGGCTCATCGGTTATCTATGTGGTCTTGATGCTGGTGGTGTTTAATCTTAGCTACGCCGTTAGCGCTCTGCCGGCGGGGGTGCTATCGGACAGGTTGGGGAGGCGGCGGGTTATCATCCTGGGCTGGTTTATCTACGCGCTGGTCTATGTGGGGTTTGCCCTGGCCTCGGAGCTGTGGCAGGTCTGGCTGCTCTTTGCCGGCTACGGGCTCTACTATGGGGTGGTGGAGGGGGTGGCGCGAGCCTTTGTCGCCGACCTGGTCCCTGAGGAGAAGAGGGGCACCGCCTACGGGCTTTATCATGGGGTGGTGGGGGTGGCTCTTTTGCCCGCCAGCCTGATTGCCGGTTGGCTTTGGCAGGCGGTCAGTCCCGCTGCCCCTTTCTACCTCGGCGCCGGTCTCGCCTTTGTAGCTATGCTGGGGATTATGGCGCTGGTTAGGGAGTAAGGCTTTGAGGTATTGACAGAAGCACGAGCTGCTTGTAATGTTTATCTTGAGGGTAGCTTATGAAGAGGTCGGTTTTAAAGTGGGAGCTTATCGGCATCGGGGTTATCTTCATTGCGGGGGCGATGTTCCACTTCCTCTTCGAGTGGGCGGGCGGCTTGTCGCCCGTGGGCGTTATCGCCGCCGTCAATGAGAGCGTCTGGGAGCACTTTAAGATAGCCTTCTGGCCGGCCCTGTTTTATGCCATTATCGAGTATCCCTTCCTTAAGCGCTCGGCCCATAACTTCTTTATCGGCAAAGCCATCGGTATCTATATTATGCCCGCGGTTATCGCCGCCCTCTTTTACGCCTATACGGCTATCTTCGGCGAGGAGATTTTAGCCGTCGATATTTCGATATTCTTCGTCGCCGTGGCGCTGGGGCAACTGGCCAGCTATAAGATATTGACCCTGAAGCAGTGGCCGAGGTGGCTTGGTGGGGTGGGGATAATAATGGTCATCCTGCTGGCGGCGGCTTTCGGCGTCTTCACCTTCTATCCGCCCGAGCTTGGCATCTTCCGGGACGCGGTGAGTGGGGGGTATGGGATAATACATTAGGGGGCATTGACAAACTTATGCCAGGTGGCTAAAATTCAAGCCCCAACCGGTGACAACCTTTAATAATTATGCGGGGGGCTGATGGGGAAAAATGAGGGTACTGGGACCGTCGGAGACTGCGATGGTAGCTGGTGCCCTTTTTTATTTAGCCACAAAAAGGGGAGGTAAAGCCTATGAAAAGTCCGCAAAAGGTGCAGCGCATCACCATCGACGAGAGGTTAGCCGAAGACATTATCCGCATCCTGGTCGCTGACCTGAAGCCTGGTGAGGAGATGTTGGGGGACGATCCCAAGTGCTGGGAGGATGAGGTGGAGCGTCTGGTGGGCCCGGAAGACTGGGAGAAGATGGGCATACCGGAGGGAGCTGCCGGAGAGTGGTCCTGGGATAATCTGCACGAGGGGCAGGTTTGTTACGTGGGCGTGGAACTTCATCAAAAATCGATGAAGGGAGATGCAGACATGTTCACGGCAGCTAAAAAACAAAAGATAGGCTTCCTGGATATCGACGAACAAAGCAAAGAGCAAGTCAAGGAGAGATACCTGACGGCCCTGGAAGGGGGTGGCTGAAATGACTACAGCGGCCCAAGAGCCCGAAGAAATCAAACCCGATGATTTAGTCCTCCATTTTCTGAATGTAGGTTTCGGCGACAACATCGTGGTGGAGCTTCCCGCCGATGATAGTGGCCGGAGGCGTTACGGGCTCGTTGACTGTAAGGACAGTGTCAAGACGCTGGACTACCTGAGGAAACTGATGACTAACGCCGGTGTGGAGCCGTCGCGGCTTGCCTTCGTTTGCGCCACCCACCCCCACTCCGACCATATCAGCGGCATACCCGCTATTATCAAAAGTCAGTATTGTCCTGAAGAATTATGGGAGAGTGGCTTCCGCCATAAGTCGCAGACCTATATCCGCATCCTGGAGGGCGTTATCAATGAGAAAATCAGGATGGTGAGGGTTTCCTCGGGGATGGAGTGGTATTTCCCCCACGTGCTGATAACCGCTCTGTCACCTTCGGTTACGCTGCGGAACCGCTTCGCCACTTACGGCGTCGATATGAACAACGGCTCCGTCGTGCTCAGGATTGAGAATAATAAGGAAAACGTCATTATCAGGAAGTCCGAGGAGTACGAGGGTAATAAGAGCGAAGAAGCCGAGAGGAAAGCGGGGCGTTCCGTGGTCATCCTGGCCGGCGACGCCGAGTTCGACAGCTGGTCGCACGTTTGCCAGGAATTCCCCATGGTGGAAAGGACCAGTACCCACGATCCGCTGGTGAAGAAGATGGTCAACTATCTTTCCGCCGCCGTGGTCAAGGTGGCTCACCACGGCAGCATGCACAGCACGCCGCTGGATGTCTACGAGAAGATGGGCCCGAAGCTGGCCGTTATCTCGACGAAACAGAAAGCGAGCAGCAAGAAGCTGGAACATAGCTCTCTCGGCGAGATTAAGCGGGGGCTCTTTCCGCACCAATCGGCAGCCATAGCCCTGGAGGAGTGCGGCGCCGAGGTGCTGACCACCGACGGCAGCTACGAGGGGCAGCTCCGGGCCGACGGCACTACTAAGAAGAACCTCGACAATGCGCACGAGGGGACTATCGTGGTCGTCGTCCCACCGGGGGGCGTAATACGATATACGAAGAAGAACGACGAAGCCAAAGATATGGCGACCCGCCGAGAGAGGTTTGAATGACGTAGAATTATTGCCTATAATCAACCGTCTGTTTTATTAAAAAAGAAGGGGGTTTTATCATGGATTATACTAGCTCGGAACTGGCCATTCTATCGGCGATGAACTGGCTGCACCTTTTAGCCACGGTGATGTGGATTGGGGGCGTATTTATCAACGTACTGGTTCTCTCACCCGCCGCCAAGGAGAGCCTGGAACCGCCGATGATGATGCGTCTTTGGGGTGGGGTAATGAAGAGGTTCCGCATGATGGTCTATGTCTGCATAGGCGTCTTCATCGGCACCGGCATCGTCATGATGTATATGAACAGCGCCTACGAAACCTTCGACTTCGGCGATACCTGGACGCTCTTCCTCGTGCTCAAGCATATCTTTGTCCTCATCCTGATTATCGTGGGCATCTATATGCTGCAGAGCGTCTTCCCCAAGCTGGCGAAGCTGGCGGCCAAGGGGCCTTCTCCCGAGCTGGCTAAGGCAGAGAAGCGACAGAGGGTAGTTGGGGCGATAAGCCTGATACTGTGCGTAATTATCCTGGCCTTTACGGCGGTAAACGGGGCTGTATCGGCACTGGTTTAGCTTTAAGATAAACTATTATTAGCAGGTAGCGTGACCAAGCTCCGGGCTGGTGGTCTGGGGTGGGTGGTGTGTGGTTGTGTGTGTGGGGGGGGGATAACACCCTTACGGACTTTTACGCCAACTCAAACCGTAAGCTATCCAAGCCAGCACTGGAGAAAATACGATAGCGGCGGTAGTCCAGCGCACTGCATTGCGGTTGTAACGCTTGGCGTGGCGATACAGAACACAGCAGCCAACTATGTATATTATGCCTGCGGCTATAATTCCCCAAGCTGCTGGAGCCCACTCAAGGGGATTGCTGGGTATAGGGCGAAATTTGCCAGGACCTACATACTCCATAGCTGGGTCTCGTTTATCCAGCCAATAAAAAAGGCCACTCAGGATAACCCCAGCTAGGGTAGGCCAGACTACAAAGTGCCAGCTGAAGAGGCTTTTGTCTTTTCCCGTTGGCATGGTTCACCTCCTCTTATTCATTTTTTGGAGTTCCTTTTCAAGTTCTTCAATAACCCATTTCTTAATCTTGCTGCGGTATAATTTACCTGATGATGCTTGAAAATATACCCATTTGAGGTCTCTCGGCGTTCTTTCTTGTTTCTTTAAGGTTGCTAGTAGGTCTTGCATATCTGACCACTGCGAAAGTGATTTGCCACCGTCCAGTTGGTATGGGAATTGATAACCCACCTGCGGTATTACTCCTATCTTTCCCCATTCTTTAAGCTTAAAGAGTAGTCCGAAACTCGATAGAGTCACAGGTTTAGAGTGAGGGTTAACAGCTTCATAAAAAAGATACCGTATTTTATCACCTGCAATAAACCCGGGCCATAACTTCACGTTTACTAATGGTCTATCAAGAAACCGTCTAAACCATTCTACCGTTAGTAGAGCGATTAGCGTTACTAGTCCTGCAGCTGCGGCACCTCCGAACGCTGCCCAAAATACGTTAGACATAGCGCCTCCCTTTAGCCTGCTGCTCTAGTCTTCTATTACCACATTATCAATCAATCTTGTCCTGCCGAATCGCACCGCCATCGAGACCAGCGCCGGCGGTTTAACTGTGTCCAGTTCATCCAGAGTCTCGGCGTCGGCGATGGAGATGTATTCAATGTCGGCCAGGGGCTGCTGCCCAATAAGGGCGGTCATTTGCTTGAGGATGGCTTTGGCGTCCCTTTCCCCATCGGCGTAGAGCTTTTGGGCCAGGTTAAGCGCCTGGTATAGGACCACCGCCTGCCTTCTCTCCTCGGCATTAAGGTAGCTGTTGCGGCTGCTCATAGCCAGGCCGTCGGGCTCGCGCACGGTGGGCACGGCCATGATTTCAACGCCCATATCGAGGTCGCTTACCATCCTCTTTATTACCAATAGCTGCTGGGCGTCCTTCTGACCGAAGTAGGCCCTGTCGGGGCGGACGATGTTGAAGAGCTTGGCCACCACCGTGGCTACCCCTCTAAAGTGACCGGGGCGGGCGGCGCCTTCAAGTCGC
>Ga0315544_1000967_pt1 | contig 23966 bp, 25 predicted proteins | sample SalMarSW160130MG_2_FD_202543 | JGI IMG/M metagenome (GOLD analysis project Ga0315544, IMG submission 202543) | Salt marsh sediment microbial communities from the Plum Island Ecosystem LTER, Massachusetts, United States - Salt Marsh Sediment SW1601-130 ... | reverse complement strand
AGAATATAGAGACTGCCTCATCTTCAATAATGGAGCAATTTGACAGAATCAATCTTCAATTATCCGCACTTCAAGAGGGACTAAATCAGACAATCGAGGTATCAAAGAGAGAGATAGGGGATATAGAGACCCTTGGAGCAAGGATCAAACAGTCAATAGGAGTAGGAGAAGAGAATATCAACTACATAAGAGACATCGATCGATTAGTCAAAAGACAGAATCAAATAATTAAAGATTTAAATGATAGGGCCAAAACACTTAGAGAATCAATGGAAAGATTAAAATCGATAGTGGATGAGTTTAGACTGACTCGTATGGAAGAGGAACTTGGTAATGAGTAGGATATATTGAATACACTTTTCCCAGGCAGCTTTGCATTCTTGACATTCATTCATATTTTGTTATAGATATAAGATAATGAAAATAATGATAGTTGGTGGTGGAGGACGGGAACATGCCCTTGGTTGGGCTCTTCTGAAAAGCTTTGAGGGGAGGGATTTTTATTTTGTCCCGGGGAACGGCGGTACAATCACGATAGGTCACAATGTTGAAAATCTAAAGGGCTACGATGAAATAGTTAAGTTTGCAAAAGAAAAGGAGATAGATTTTACAGTAGTAGGCCCTGAAAAACCGTTAGTTTCTGGCATAGTGGATAAGTTCAGAGAAGAAGGTCTTTCTATATTTGGACCCACAAAGGAAGCAGCGCAATTGGAAGGCAGTAAAGCCTTTGCAAAAGAACTTATGAAAGAGGCACATGTACCCACGGCCTCTTTTGAGATATTTAACGATTTTAACGCAGCAAAGAGCTATATTGAGAAAAATAGTGCGCCCTTCGTGGTAAAGGCAGATGGTTTAGCTGGTGGGAAGGGAGCATTTGTATGTTCAAATGTAGGTGAGGGAATAAAAGCATTAGAACTTCTAATGCAGGAGAGGAAATTTGGAGAGGCCGGGGATACAGTTGTTATAGAAGACTGCCTTAAGGGTCAAGAGGTATCAGTCCATGCTTTAGTTTCTGGAGATAAGATTTATCAATTTATGCCCGCTCAGGATCATAAGAGAGCTTATGATGGAGATAGGGGTCCGAACACGGGTGGTATGGGTGCCTATGCGCCTGTACCGTTTCTTGGAAAAGTTCAATTATCAGAAATTAAAGAGAGGATTTTTCTCCCTACCATTGTGGGTCTGGAGAAGAGGGGAATCGAATATAGGGGTGTGCTGTACGCCGGTTTAATGATTACACGATCGGGACCAAAGGTCCTTGAATTCAACATTAGGTTTGGTGATCCAGAGATACAGGTAATCCTTCCATTATTGAATGAAGATTTTCTCGAACTGTTGCTCAGAACCAACGAAGGAGATTTGCCGGATGGAATTGCCTGGAGCAACCAATCAGCAGTAGGAATTGTGGTTGCCTCAGATGGATATCCGGGCAAATACGAGACAGGATTTGAGATAGTCATTTGCGATAATTCTTGCATTCTGTTCCATGCTGGAACAAGAATAGAAAATCGTGTCCTCTATACTGATGGAGGAAGGGTTCTCTCCGTTGTTGGGGTCGATAGAAGCCTTAAAAAAGCCAGGGATAAAACATATAAATGCATCGAGAAAATAAAATTCACCAATATGTATTACAGGAAGGATATAGGAAATAAAGGAATAAAACCCTGAAGATATGGAAGGTAGGATGAGCGAGATTATAGGATTTTATTTTATAAATCAACATATAAAGTCAAATAGAGAGTTTTTCTCTTTTTTTGAACATTCAAACGGAACAGGGTTAAAATTTTAGCAGATTTATTCTCGAAGGTAAAGGGTCAACCTACTCTATCATTCAGGGTCCGTCCTACGTCTTTTAGCGATTTTGTTGGGCAGGAAGATATCATAGGGGATGGAACACCCTTAAGGAAAATTATAGAAAAGGGAGAAATTCCTTCTCTTATATTCTGGGGTCCACCCGGATCTGGTAAGACCACTCTTACATATATAATAGCAAAACAAACGAAGGCGAATTTTGAACCACTAAGTGCTACGGGAACTGGTGTATCCGAGCTTAGAGAGATTATAAAAAAGGCAGAATATCTTCTCGGGAATAAAGTCAAACCTACTATTCTATTTATTGACGAGATACATCGGTTCAATAAAGCGCAACAGGATGTTCTGCTCCCGTGGGTTGAAAGAGGAACGCTCAAATTCATCGGAGCAACAACAGAAAATCCTTCATTTGAAATTATATCCCCTCTTCTTTCAAGGGTAAGGGTCTATAAGTTGAATCCCTTAAAGCCAGCGCATATTCGTATGATAATAAAGAGGTCGATAAGGATTGATGAAGAACTCAAAGGATTGAATATTAGGGTAGAAGATGATGCAATGGACTACCTTATAGAAATGACCAACGGTGATGCAAGAGTTGCCCTTGATACACTGGAATTTGCAATTAAAACCCTGAATGGGAAAGAACGGGTAATAAGTAGAGATTTAATCTCTTCTATATTACAGAAACAGGTACTCTATGACAAAGGAGGGGAAGAGCATTATAACCTTATATCTGCTTTCATAAAATCAATACGTGGGAGTGATCCAGATGCTGCTCTGTACTGGATGATTAGGATGTTAGAGGGAGGTGAAGACCCGTTATTTATTGCAAGGAGGATGATAATCCTGGCTTCCGAGGATATAGGGAATGCAGATCCAGAGGCTCTTATGGTTGCCGTGGCAGCGAAGCAGGCAGCCGAATTTGTAGGAATGCCTGAAGTGGGAATTATTTTGGCCCAGGCAACAACCTACCTCGCCTCCGCTCCAAAGAGTAACGCTTCATATATGGCACTTATGAGAGCGCAAAAGTTCATAAGGGGGAATCCTGATTATCCCGTTCCCCTTCACTTAAGAAATGCTCCCACTAAACTTATGAAAGAGGAAGGTTATGGAAAAGATTATAAATATCCTCATAACTTTCCATATCATTTCATAAAGGAAAACTATTTTCCAAAAGGTGTAAAAAGAAGGAATTTCTATCAACCTACTGAACAGGGACTTGAGAAGAAAATAAAAAAAATACTTGAGTCACTCTGGAAAAAGGGATAAGGATCCCAACCTGAGGGGGGAGGAGGAATCCTTATCTCTAATAACCTTTTTCCTCCATTTGTTTTTTCAATAATTCTATCTCCTTTGAAAGGCGAAGGATTTGTTCCGTTAGTTTTTCTATCACCTTCTCCTTGCTGTCTTCAAATTGTTTTGGGGTAATCTTTTCGATCCTGAAATCCGGGGCCAGTCTTTCCCAGTCAATACCACTTTCCCTTTCTTTTAATCGGATAGGAATTTCCAATCTTTTTTTCCTTCTTATAATTGTAAGTGTTACTGTTTCTCCCGGTGATTGCGATAGAACCATCTCTTTGAATCTTTCCAGATTAGGTATGTTATTTCCATTGAGAGCAATGATGAGATCATATTCTTGAATGTTCGACGAATCAGCAGGTGAGCCTTCTACTATTTCCCCCACCATGACTCCCATATTACCAGGAGCATCCCTGACGACAAGCCCCAGCCAACCCCTTTTGACCACTCCCATTTTCTTTATCTGTTTTGATGTATTTAGAAGATATTCAACCTTTATTATCTCGGCAAAATTGCCTGGATTGCTAACATTGTTCCAGTTATATAGAAAGCCAGGACGGTTTACTCTACCGCCCACTATCCCCAGTAAATGTCCACTGACATCAAATACGCCTGCCCCATTATTTCCGGGTGAGAGAGGGATAGAAAGGTTAAAGGAAATCCCTTCGGGGCTCTGTATAAACCCCATTCCAATCATTCCCATTTTCCCGAAAGAATTGCCGTAGACATAGCAAAGCTGTCCTTTATCAAGTTTTTCTATAACAGGTGGGGCACGAAAAATTTGTTCTGTTTTTATCAATGTGACCCCTGTGACAGGATCTCTCCCTATAGTTTTTCCTTTCATGAGGTTTCCATATTTATCCTCTAACTGTAAGGGTTCGCCCTGTTTCAGGAAACATACAGTGACGATATGATTGGGGTCTATAACGGTTCCCGTCATGGAAATATTCCCCTCTTGTGTATGCACATTTACTACATACGGAGATATTTTATCCTCTAAATGTCTAACCTCGTTATCCACTTCCGTGAGATAAGTGGATAAGAGCAAAAACAAAATAATCATATACAACCCTTGCCTTTAAACCCTAAAAGCTACCTCCTTCATAGTTTGTGAGTATATAATTTCCTTCCTTTTCATATACAATTTCCATATATGGGTTTTTCTCTTCTTTTACCATGTAGTATTCCTTCGGCTTCTCCACTACTGGAGGTGTTGTGTGACCAAAAGTGAGGATTAAGAGCGCTCCTAAACCTGTTAACAAGGAGGTGCTGAAAATGAAACGAAGAAAATAGTTTCTCCTTCGCGTGTAACCAATGATGTTTCTTTCTACTCTATATGAAGGACTGGGTATTTCTATACTTTTTACCATCTCCTTTATTGATTGATAATGCTCTAACTTTGCCTTGCATTCCGAGCATTCTTTTATATGGCTTTCCACTTTTATAATGTCGTCTCTCTCGAGTTCGCCATCAATATATGAGGATAATAGTTCTTCTATTTTTTTGCAGTTCAAAATATTCCTCCCAGGGATTCTCCTAATTTTATCCGGGCTCTACTCAGTCTGGATTTCACTGTGCCTATCTCAACACCAAGGATATCTGAGATTTCCTTATAATTCAACTGATTTATTTCTCTTAAGATTATGACCTCCTTCAACTTTGGTGGTAATTTTTCTATCTCTCTTTCGATATCCAACTTGAGATCTATATCTCGTTTTTTCTCCCTTATAAATGGCCTCAACTTTAGTCTTCGCCTTTCCCGTCGCCAATGGTCATAGATTGTATATCTTGCTATTGTAATAAGCCATGATTTTATATTCTCTATTTCACTACTATCGGCTTTCATTACCTTTATGAAAGTATCCTGCAATAAATCCTCCGCTTCTGCTTTGTTATGAACCATTCCATAAATATATCTATATATATATTCACCGTACATTCTATAGATTGATTCAATATCTATTTTCATATTAAGAGACGAAGAAAGAATCTGATATGTTCCATTTTTTTTCATCTAATACAATGGTATGAATAAATCGGTTGATATTTCGGCTCATTTTATTCCATCATGCTAAAATTGAAGTGTGACACTTCCTCTATTTGAATTTCCCAGGAATCCATAATCAAATTGGACCACATCAATTCTATATTTGATATGCCCTGTTTTTACCGCATATCCCATACCAAAGGAAAAGCCCGACCACTCCCCAAGGTGATATCCGGATTTGTAACCCCCACGTATTGCAAAGGCTCCTATTGACTCTTTACCAGAGTAGATGTAGAGTTCTCCTCCTGTTGATAAAACAGGCTCCAGCGAGGAAGAGCTTATGACATCGGAAGCGAGGATTAACCTATAGAAGGAGAAGGAAAATGTAAAACTTGCCCCGACCCTTAATACAGTCGGTGCACAATCCCGACTGGAGTAGAACTTCGGTCCAAATCCAATATTTTGCAGGGATGTTCCAATGTGTATAAGTTGGTTGAGTTTAAATGTGGTGCCCATGTCCATATATAAACTCTGAGCCGAGTATTGTGCGAGCCTACTATGCACGTATTTTAGTACTATACCTCCTCTAACCCTCTTAACCTTCATGCTGTAGCCAATACCGATAAGAATGTCGTTGTTTATGAATTTGCCAATTTCACCTCCCTCTTGATCCCTTCTTACATCTTCTGTCTCTAAATACAGAGTCTCCAGCCCAATAACCCCAATTTTTTTTATGGGTATGGCACTACAGAGGGAGATTATTGATATATCATTGAAAAGTTCCATACCCATTACACTAACTTCAAATGCAGATATTCCCGAGATTCCAGCTGGATTCCAAAAAATACCATCGGCATCATCTGAAAGCGACACATATGCCCCACCCATACCAACGGGGCGGGCTCCTATGCCGATTTTCAAGAATTCATTCCCATGGAAATTTGTTCCCCAGAAGGCAAAGAGGAAGAAAATGCTACCTAACAAAGGTCAATTTCCCCTTATTTCTCTCATTTTCTATTTCTATGATATAAAAGTATATACCAGAAGGGACAGGATTTCCCTCATCATCAATTCCATCCCAGAGGGCAAATCTAGCCTCAGGATAAATCTCACCCGGACGGGTTAGTCGGCGTACAAGATTACCTGTTATGCTATAGATAGTTACAGAAAAATTCGGGTGCTTACCATAGGCCTTTTCAATATCGGAAGGTACATATCTTATAGTTAGATATTCCCCGGATTCACCCTTTATGAAAGGATTTGGATAAGAGTATACTTCATCCAGTATAACCAATCCTATTTTTAGATCCGCTCTCACCAATTCACCCGCAGGGCTTATATTAGAAACAGATACACCACTCGGGGTCCCATCCCATAAGATGCTGGAAGGGATAGAAATCTCATCAAAACCAATTACTCTATTCTTCCAGAGATCACTCGCTTCCCCTGTGGTAGAAGTCGCATCATCTGAATCCGCTTGCATAACGCAAACAAGTCTATTATCACGATCGGTATTGTCCACTTCGTTTTCGTCGCAGTGAAGTATCAAAAGACCATTACCCGGGAGTGCGGAATCATAACCCATCCTTTCCCTGTTCTCGATGAGAAAATACTCCCCAATCCCACCTGTTCCCCATTCCCAATCATTCCCTTCAGGGTTTTTTAGCATACGATATGCGATAGGTGTCTCCTCGATTGCTGGTATTTCTGCCTGGTAAATGGAATCACATGCGCCTTTTCCCAAACCAAAAGGGTCGACCCATCCCAGGAGGTATTTTACCCAGATACAGGGATGTGATGGACTTGACCCTCGCGGGTTTCCATTCCAGGAGCCAGCATCCATAAGACCGAATTTGCCAATCACTGCACTCCCTCTATCTGTATCATAGATATCCGGTGCACCGAGAACATGACAGAATTCATGGCAAAAGACCCCGATTGTGACAAAGGAGTTATCAGGAAATCGTTCGGGTTCCATTGAATAAACATCAACATAGACATTATCATACGTTTGAACAGGAGAAAGTCCATTTGATGAGAAGCTGGATTTATGAGACCATATATCATTTGTATCACCGGTTGCCTCTGCTCCTGGGCCAGAGTGAACAACAAAAAGTGCGTCCACCATACCATCTCCATCTAAATCGTAATTAGAAAAATCCACTGATGGGTCTGCTGCCTCCACGGCATCCCTCACCAGTGTGAATACATTTGGTTCATCCCCATTGAATCCATAGTTACCTCTTACATACTCTGTGTATAAGAGGGGCATTCTATACCAGCCTCTGCAATGCCCGACTATCTCGAATCTTTCATAGCTTACCTCTTTATAGTAGTTACGCATACTTCCCCATCCCTCTGAAAAGAGGAGATTCTCAAAGTTAGACTGAGAGTAAACCGAATGATTATCATTAAAATCAACCAGTAGTGCAATACTTCGAATTGAATCCAACAATGCTTTCCCTTTGTCCTCTGGTGTATTTATTCTAATCTCTTTTTTTGCCATGAGATGGCTATACGCCAATTTGTTATCTATGCCGGGCATAGGAGGCATTGATAAAAGGGATAAAATCATAAAAAAGCCCATGCTTCCCTCATATGAGAATCTAAAAATTAAAGATATATTTCTTCATATTGAAAATATTATATATATAAAATGGCTTATAGTCAATAATAACTCTTCATAATCACCCCGTTTATAGAGTGGCTTTCCATAGTGTTAATATTTGATTCATTATAAAAACCCCTACCTATGATATTGATTCTTACTATTTGTAGTTCAGTAAGATGGTCCTTCTGCGATTTAGATAGGATAAAAAATAATTTACGTGCGGCCAGGTATTACCCCTTGACAAATCTGATAATCGTTGTATTATTATTATCGTTTTATATCTACTGTTATTTCATTCCACAAAAAGTGGTTTAGTTTAATTGATAAAAAGGAGGTAAGACGATGATAATACCAGTAGGAAGAAGGGTATTGGTAAAGAGGGTGAAGGAAGAAGCGAAGAAGAGTGGAATTGTAATACCGGATACTGCAAAGGAAAAGCCGCAGCAGGGTATTGTAGAAGCAGTCGCTAAAGTTCCAAAAGACGAAGATCCCATTCCAGTAAAAAAGGGCGATAGAATACTGTTTGGCAAGTATGGTGGAACAGAAGTAGAATTCGAGAAAGCGGAATATCTCATACTGGACGAAGACGATATTCTTGCGAAGATAGAGTGATAAGGAGGTAATAAAATGGCAGCAAAAGATATAATTTTTGCGCAGGAAGCAAGTAACGCTATAAAAAGTGGCGTTACAAAGCTCGCAAAAGCCGTTAGAGTGACTCTTGGGCCAAAGGGTAGAAATGTTGCCCTTGAAAAAAGTTGGGGAGCCCCAACCATTACGAAGGATGGCGTTACTGTTGCTAAAGAGATAGAGTTACAGGACCCCTTCGAGAATATAGGTGCTCAAATGGTGAGGGAAGTCGCATCGAAGACCAGTGATGTGGCCGGCGATGGGACCACTACTGCTACTGTCCTTGCCGAATCGATTTTACAGATAGGAATGAAGAATGTAGCAGCCGGAGCTAACCCGATGGCCTTAAAGAGAGGCATGATGAAGGCTGTGGATAAAGTAGTGGAAGAATTAAAAGGGTTATCACGGGAAATAAAGGATAGGAAGGAGATCGAACAGGTTGCTACCAACTCTGCGAATAATGATAAAGAGATCGGGGAAATCATAGCAGATGCAATGGAAAAAGCAGGAAAAGACGGCGTCATAACTGCAGAAGAAGGTAAAGGATTAAAGACCGAACTTGAAGTGGTAGAGGGAATGCAGTTTGACCGTGGATACATTTCTCCCTATTTCATCACCAACCAGGAAGATATGATCTGTGAATTGGATGGTGTATTTATTCTTTTATATGATGGCAAGATATCTGCCATGAAGGATCTCCTGCCACTTCTTGAGAAGATATCCCAGATGGGTAAACCCCTTCTAATTATTGCAGAAAATGTAGAAGGTGAAGCTCTCGCAACTCTTGTCGTAAATAAATTAAGAGGGACCCTCAATGCTGCTACTGTTAAGGCTCCGGGATATGGAGATAGAAGAAAGGAAATGCTTAAGGATATTGCTGTGCTGACCGGCGGCCACTTCATATCTGAAGAAGTAGGAATGAAGTTAGAAGGTGTTCAGCTTGATGACCTCGGACAGGCAAATAAGGTAAAAATCGACAAGGATAACACCACAATTATTGGTGGTAAGGGTAAGAGTAGCGATATAAACGGAAGGATACAACAAATAAAGGCAGCAATGGAAGCAACCACATCCGATTACGATAAAGAGAAACTCCAGGAACGTCTTGCGAAACTTACCGGTGGAGTCGCTGTAATCAAAGTTGGTGCGGCAACAGAAGTTGAGATGAAAGAGAAAAAAGCAAGAGTGGAAGATGCACTTCATGCAACAAGAGCAGCAGTGGAAGAAGGTATTATTCCAGGTGGTGGTGTTGGTTTCATAAGAACCATCCCTGCGGTTTTGAAATTTGGTGAAACCCTGAAAGGTGAAGAAAAGCTTGGCGCTGAAATAATAGCTAAGATTCTCTCTGAACCCTTAAGATGGATAGCAAATAATGCAGGAGAAGAAGGGGCAGTGATTGTAGAGAAGGTTAAATCCGCAAAGGAAAAGAATAGGGGGTTTAACGCAGAGAGCCTGAAGATGGAAAACCTCTTGGAATCAGGTATTATTGACCCAACAAAAGTGGCAAGGATAGCTCTCCAGAATGCTGTTTCTGTTGCAGCGCTTCTTACCACAACTGAGGCATTGGTTGTAGAGCACAAGGAAGAAAAAGAAGCTCCTCCTATGCCAGGTGCTGGAATGCCACCTATGTAGTAAAAGTAATACGGGTAAAAAAAGGGCAGTTTTTATTGCCCTTTTTTTATTTTAACAATTCTATTTATCTGACCTTTGTAACATAGAGAATTCTCTTCGTGAATCGATCAACTGTGGACTGTTCAAAGCACTTAAAAGTCCCTAAGGCCCTAAATCCTGTTTTGCGAAGCCCCATTATCACCTCGTCTTCAGTATATCCCCTTTCGCGGTGTATTTCATCCACTCTCTTCCAAAGTTCTCCCTTTTTTATAAATAAGGTTAAATAAAGATTGAGCGTCTTTTCATTCTTATTATAGAGGTTTCTCCAGACGCTTATGAAGTTCTTATTCTCCTGCCGGATATCATGCTGAGAAATGGTTTCAAGCCCGTAGGGTGTGTTCATATCGAATATAAAATGCCCTTTTGGCAAGAGGGTTTCCCGCACAGAATCAAAGGCTTGCGTTAGTTCATTGTAATCCAGTATATAATTCAAGGAATCAAATATGGATATCGCGAGGTTAAAATGGTGAAGAAAGGGGAGGGATTGTGCGGTTGCCAGGACAAAAGGTAGTTCGGGTACTTTTAGTTTTGCAATCTTCAGCATCTCCATAGAACTATCCACCCCTATTGATTTTATACCTTTCGATAGAAAGGGCAGCATTGAATTTCCCGTTCCACATGTAATGTCCAGCATGGGGGTGAAGTGTATATCATAGAGTTCCGCAATATCCAGGATATACTTAATCCAATCCTCATAATCTACATCTTCCATGAGAATATCGTAATATTTTGAAATCTTCGTGAAGGGTTTATGTAATCTACTCAATGCTTATCTGGTTTTCCTTTAGCACAAATTTCCCTATATCTAATCGGGGTATAAACGAGATATAATCAGTTTCTATTAGTTCAGAAAGGGAACGTGGGTAATGTCCTTTATCCTCTTTGAAATGCAATACCTGATCCTGCAGGACCTTGGTTAAGGCTTTAATTGCTTTTTCCTTCAGGAGATGACTCTTTGAAATATTATATAGCCTGAGCCATAGTTTAAGGGCAACATCCACTCCTTCTCCCGATGCCAATGTCCATACAGCAAATTTGAGTGTCATATCCGGAGCATCCTTTTTCATTGAAGAGATGAGGAACCATTTTGAAGCTTCCCGATAATCCTTTGTATATATATAGTGAATGAAGCCTTTTACAAATGGTATTTCCCAGCGGTTTGGATTATTAAACATACCTTTGTTAAGTAACTTCATTGAATAATCAGTTCTTTTTGCATCATCAGCCAGAAGCACGCCTCCGAGTGTATAGGCGGGTATAAATCGAGGATCAAGGTCGGTCTGGACATTGAGGATATGATACAGATAGGGGTATTTCCTATCCGCCATTCTGTGTCCACCAAAATATACTCCTGCTTCTATCCATATGAAATCTGCAAATAGATTCTCAAAGCCTGAGGAGATCATGCCTACGAAGGGGCCTTTCGGGAAGAATAAAAGTTCTTCCCCTTTTCCTTCTGGAATCCACTCAAAGCACTTTGCTTCTACGATTACTAAAAGGATTATAAGAGGAATAAGGAGGAGTGATTTCTTCATTGATATTCCTTAAGAGAATAGAGGAGCGATGATATTATAAGAAGTATCAATGCATATAGGATGGAATAGGAGAAGGCCAGGAAATAAGAATTTACGGATATCGGGAAATGATAGACTACGTTGGCTTTTACGTTAAAAACAGAAAAATTGGGTAGTACAAAGTATAAGAAATTCACCAGAACGCTTAGTCCAGACACTCCGGTTACCACAACTAAATCTTTCAGGTAGTGGGAAAGCTGTCCTACAAAGAATACAAGGAGTGTAAGTATTCCTGCTGTTATCGGTGTGGTAAAGCATGAAAGAAATACAGCCACCGCATCAAGAAGAAGAAACTCAAATAAATAAAAGTATAATGCATTTAACAGAAACCAGTCAATAGTCCCCAGATAGAATTTCATGAATAATATGAAAATACTGAAGAGGATGAGCTGGATAACAATAATAAGGTAATATAATCCCAGGAATTTCCCGAGGACAAACTCGAGTTCAGTAACCGGTTTTGATATTATTGAATAGATAGTCTTTCTTTCTATCTCTTGATAAAGGATGCGGGTCCCGATAAGGACCACTATAAGAAGGCTAAAAATCTCGATCAATCCAACCCCAAAATCCTTTATTATCTTCGCTTGCTGCCCAATTGATATAGGGACAAAGACCTTTGAAGCAGCAATTAGCAAAAAACCTAACACAGCAAGGCTTAAGAGAATTTTGTCTCTTATAGATTCTCTAAGGGTATTCGATGCAATAGCGAATACTCTACTCATTTAAAGTCCTTATAAAATGTTCCTCAAGACTTTGTCTCTGCGGCACAACCGAGATGATCTTTCCTCCTCTCCTGCTGATCTCTTTTAAGACTTTGTCTTTCTTTTCGGTGTCTTTTATCCTGAGATATATTACTTTGCCTTCCTTTTTTAGGTTTCCATATTCCTTTAGCCAATCTGTTTCTTTTAAGGCCTCAAATTCAATATCTATGTAACGTATTTCGCTTTTTAGTATCTCTCCTATATATCCTACTTTTTTCATCATCCCATCTACAATTATCCCGACCCTATTGCAGATGGCCTCAACATCAGAGAGAATGTGGGATGAGAAAAGAACAGTCTTACCTTCCATGTTCACTTTTCTTATAAGGTCTTTCATTTCCCTTCTACCCACAGGATCCAGGCCGCTCAACGGCTCATCCAGTACCAGGAGATCCGGGTCCCCAATAAGGGTCTGTATGAGTCCTATTCTCTGGAGCATTCCCTTTGAATAACCGGAGATCCTCCTGTCTTGACTGTCTTTGAGTCCCACTACCTTGAGTTTTTCTTCCAGTTCTTTCCGTGTGGGGTTTCTCCCATACAATCTAGAATAAAACTGGAGTAACTCCATTCCGGTGAGATGTCTATAGAAAGTGGGATTCTCTGGCAAGAATCCCATTCTTTTTCTTGCCTCTAAGGACCCAACCCCTCCAAAGAGGGTCACGCTTCCCCCATTTGGTTTGAGTAAATAGGTAATAATCTTCAAGGCAGTTGTCTTGCCAGCCCCGTTTGGCCCGAGGAGACCAAAGATTTCTCCTTCCTCTACTTCCATATTTAGCCCATTTAAGCCTATTGATTTTTTTCTCATAAACGGCGAAGCATATATCTTCACGAGATTTTTAATCTCGATTACCTTCATTCCCAAACCCCTGCAATCTTCATGCCACAGGTTGGACACCTATTATTCTCCATTTTATTTTCAACGATAGAGAATCCGCGGCGTTTTATGAGTAACTCACCACAACCAGGGCAATATGTATTAGAACCGGGATGTCCTATAGGGACATTACCTACATAAGAATAATGCACTCCCATTTCTTTTGCTAGAACCCTTGCATCCTCTGCTGTTTTGAGCGGAGTCCGAGGCAAATTCTCCAGTTTGTAGGTGGGGAAGAAACGGGAGAAATGAATGGGAACATCGGGTCCCAGGTTATCCAGAACCCAGCTGACCATTTCCTGAATTTCTTTCTTCGCATCATTTATAGATAGAACTATGAGGTAGGTTATCTCAAGGTGGGTCCCGCCTTCTTTCAAGTCCTTTAGAGTTTGTAGAACTGGTTGTAGCTTACCACCTGATATTTCAGAATAACTCTTATCGCGGAAAAACTTAAGGTCCACATTAGCTCCGTCAAGATAAGGGATTAATTCACTTAAGGGTTTCTTTTGAATATAACCATTGGAGTGGTAGACGTTCTTTATCCCATTTTTGTGGGCAAGTTGAGCAGAGTCAATCATATATTCGATAAATATTGTGGGTTCAGTATAAGTATAGGCTATTGATTGGATGTTATGTTTATTTCTATAATAGAGTACATTCTTTATCAAATCTTCTGGAGGTAATTTATAGTTCCTTGTATCTTCTGGTTTAGCCTGGGAGATGGTGTAATTTTGGCAGTACTTGCAATGGAGGTTGCAGCCTGCTGTTGCTATGGAAAAAGCGACGGTTCCTGGCAAGAAGTGATAAAGGGGTTTCTTCTCTATTGGGTCAAGGTGGACAGCGCAGGGATTCCCATATGCAAGCGTATATAGCTTTCCTCCTCTGTTCTCCCGAACCCTGCATCTTCCCCTTTCTCCTTCCCTTAGTACACATTGATGTGGGCAATTCAGGCATTGTACCTTATCCTCTGAGACTTTTGTCCAGTTGGATGCAATCCTAGGCTCTATATATCCAGAGGATTCCCTTAAATTGAATGCTTTAAGTGTAAAAGGAAGAACCATTAATGTCTTTAAAAAATCCCTTCTATCCATCTTATGGAATTATAATTAATATTACTCTAATGTCAATAATCCACTGGAGTGATTAATGAACAACAGAATGCATGTTGCTATCTCTCTCTATATATCTCTCTCTGAGTTTATAAGTAAGACATATAAATTGGTTTGTTTATTAATTAGTGGTTGAGGGTTTGGGGTTCTACTTAGGGATAAACCCATAGGATTATCGTGGTATGTGATAAGTGGTAAGTGATAAGGGATATGTGAATACCAGTCTAGAGTCGAGCGTCCAGAGTCCAGTGTCAAAAAAAGAATTGGAGTAGGGGCAATTCATGAATTGCCTCTACAAGTTTCGCGCAAAACAACGCAGAGTGAGTCTGCTACTCCAGGCTATCAGCAAAATAAGAAAGAGTCAATAGTTCAAGGTTTTAAGTTACAAGTTTCAGGTTACGAATTTTTAATTTCAAATATCCAATCTCCAAAAAAAAGATGTTCCAACCTGTCATATTGTAAGATTAGAAAATGGGCTTCATCAGTACCAGATTGATTATTATTTCATAGGAAAAATTTTAGAAGGGGTAGACAAGAACATTCCTCTCAATATAGAATCGTTTAATTTCACCATTAGCGATGAAATACTTTATCGTGAGAAGGAATTTCCAAAACCTGTTCTGGTCTTACAATGCTTTCCTCAGGTAGCTTGGATCATTAACGAAAAAGAATTAAAATGACAACTTTCAGGAGATTGAATCCTGATGAAGCCGTTGCCCCATTCTGAACTGTTTCAGAGTCCGACATAAAATTACTTGACTTTGGTTGTGTTTACTTTATATATTAAATAAAAGGGATTATGATAGTGGGAGAAAAACAAAGGAAAGACAATAGAGGGAAAGAGAGAAATGTCAAAATGTAAAGCATCGACGCCAGAAACCGACAATGCTAAAGCAAGGTAAGCCTTATCTGATAATTATAGAGGTATCATGGACAGAGAAGGAAGATAAACTAGTAATGGTTAAGTATGGAAAAAGCACGTTGGATAAAAAATCGACCAGAGGCTGAGAGACCTCGCGAAAAGCTTTTGAAATTTGGCTCAGAAAGTCTTTCTAATGCTGAATTACTTGCTATTTTCTTACGAACAGGTGTTAAGGATAAGAGTGCAATTCAACTTGCATCAGAAGTCTTAGAGACATTTAGGGGGCTTAGAGGATTATGCACCGCTGAAGTGGATGATTTATTGAAAACTAAGGGAATTGGTATTGCAAAGATTGCTCAATTAAAGGCAGCGTTGGAACTCACAAAAAGATATCTTCAAGAAGATGTTAAACAAAAATCAATTGTTGAAAGTTCTGAGGAAGTCTTTAATCTTCTTTATCAATCCATGAGAGACTTAGATTATGAACTACTGAAAGTAATCCTCTTGGATGGTCAAAATCAAATAATAAACATTGTGGATGCATTTAGAGGTTCTATCTCTTCATCTAGCGTTTATCCAAGAGAAATCATAAAATTAACCCTCAAGTATTCTGCATCTGCTGTTGTCTTTGTTCATAATCATCCTTCAGGAATCCCCAAACCAAGCAAAGGTGATAAACAACTTACAAGAGATCTTATTTTTGCTTGTATCCCTGCGGGTATTAAAGTTCATGACCACATTATAATTGGCGCTAACAAGCATTACAGTTTTGCCGATAAGGGAATTATTGAAGATTATGAACAAGAATTTGAAAGGAGAATGAAATAATGAGTATAGTCAAATATCAGCGGCCAGATGATTTACAAGAAAAGGAAGGTAAATTATACGATGTAGTGCGTCAGAAATGGGTTAAAGTTACGCAAGAAGAAAAAGTAAGACAAGCACTTGTGGCATCTATCATAAAAGACTTAAGTTACCCTGTAGAAAGAATTAGAGAAGAAGTCCCGATCAAGATGGGTTCAACCTATGCTAGTAAGAAAGCAGATGTTGTCGTTTTTACAGACAGAACACACGAATTGCATTATATCATTTTTGAATGCAAGAAGCCTAACCGTAAAGATGGTGTAGAACAACTAAAATCCTATATGAATGCTACGGGTGTTCCTTATGGTGCTTGGACAAATGGAACTGAAGAAGTTATTATATTTCGAAAAGAGCCTAATATTTTTGAATACCTTCCCCGACTTCCAAATGTGACTGAAGACATAGATGATATAAAGCAACCCCTTAGGAAAGGTGATTTACGACCAATAGAAAATCTCAAAGAGATGGTTCAAGAACTTGAGAATACAGTTCTTGCAAATGCGGGAGTAAGTGCTTTTGACGGAGTTTTTCCACTTATTTTTGCGAAACTGTGGGATGAATTTGATAAGGGACCAAATGATGTAATGGAATTTAGAACTACTACTGCATCTCCAAGGGAACAGGCAGAACGATTTAAAAACATTTTCTTAAATAAAGCTTTAAGAAAGTGGCGATATGTACTCTATGAGAATGACTGGCCAGATCTATCTCCTGAAGCACTTCTCACGGTTGCATCCGCCTTACAGCAATATCACTTCTCTCACGCTGACCTTGACATCATTGATGCTGCATTTGAGTATATGATTAACCCCGAACAAAAATCAGATAAAGGACAATTTTTTACACCTCGTCCTCTCGTAAAAATGGCTGTCAAAATGCTAAATCCCCAACCCAATGAATTAGCTATTGACCCTGCATGTGGTCCCTGTGGTTTTATGATACATACACTTCGTTGGGTAAACGAGAACTACATTAAACCAAAGTATGGCGAGGAATGGAAAACTTACCGAACAGAGTATGCTCGTTCAAATCTTTTTGCAATAGACTTTGATGCACGATTAGTAAAAGTAGCAAAGGCAATGATGCTTATTGCCGGAGATGGACGTACTAATGTGTATAGAGTGAATTCACTTGACCCAAGAGAATGGAAGAATCGAACCGATGGATTGTTAAATGCTATTAGAAATGATAAATTTGATGTCCTGATGACTAATCCGCCTTTTGCAGGGAAGATTGACCAGCCTGAAATTCTCGGTAGTTTTGATTTAGCTTATAAAGGAGATCCTACAAAACATAAGAGACTTAACAAACTTACCCGCGATGTCCTTTTTATTGAAAAATGTCTTCGTTTCCTAAAACCAGGTGGTCGGATGGCAATTGTCCTCCCACAAGGCAATCTTAATAATACTAATGCCAAATATATTCGCCAGTTTGTTATGGATAAGGCACGGATATTTGCAATTGTGGGAATGCATGTTAATACTTTTAAACCTTTTACCGGGACAAAAACCAGTGTCCTTTTCCTTCAGAAATGGCACTCTGAAGATAGAAAATTAGACGATTACCCAATTTTTATGGCAGTTAATGAGAAACCACTTAAGGATAATAGCGGGAATTATAATTTAGTAAAAGGTGCTAATGGCAATCCTCTCAGGGATGAGCATGGGAAACCTATCGTTGAACATGATTTAGATGAGATTGCAAATGCGTTCATAAGATTTGCAAAAAAACAAAACGTAAATTTTTGGAGGTAAGAATCCTTTCTTCAGAGATTTGGGCATTAATAGGTGTTGTTATTGGGGCTATTTTAGGATTTGGACTAAGTCTATTAAAAGGCTGGGCTCAGGAAAAACGACAACAGAAAAAATACTTGGAAGTTCTCTTGTCTGATTTGGAATATAATAAAAAATTAGTCAATAAGAATACAGAATTAGGATATCGTACTTTGGGCTATATAAACGAGAAAGGTGTTGAGTATTTATTAAATTTACCAGAGGAAGTACTGGCTCAGATTTATGAGGTTCAGACTAAAATTTCTCTTTTATCCAATCCTTCTTATATATTTGCAAAATCGCAGATTATTGAAACATTGAACAATTTATTGGATAAAGCTATTCCACAACTTAAGAAATATTAAAAAGTAAAATGATTACTGCTTCCATTGTTAAAAAATCTCAACTTGAAGGTTTGCACAGGATAGATGCGGAATATTATCAGCCTAAGTATAAGGAAAATGAAGAAATTATTGCTTCTTGTGGCTATTCTGTAGAATTATTGGATATGTTGATAGATAAGCCTGTAAATGGCTTTGATTATCGTTCTTTTTCAGATTCGGGCATCCCATATATTCGGGTGGGCGATTTGCTTCATGGAGAAGTCCTTTATAGAGAAGCCGAAAAAGTCCAGATTTCAATTGATAATGTTGGAAAAGATATCAAATTAAGATATGGGGATATTATTTTCTCACGAAAAGGGACTTTTGGACGGGCAGCTGTTGTAGAGGAAGAATTTACAGATATTATAATTAGCTCAGAAATTATGCGGCTCAGAATAAAAAACGAAAAAGTGAATCCTTATTATCTTTCTACCTTTCTTAATAGCAGATTTGGGTTTTATCAAGTTGAACGCAGAACTCATGGTGTTTCTAATTATAGTATAACTCAAAAAGATCTAACAGAGATAAAAGTACCGATTCTCCCAAGAGCAATTCAGGCTGAAGTGTCAGAATTAGTAAAGGAATCTCATTTAGAATATGAAAGGTCGTATCAATTTTATCTTAAAGCTGAGCAAATGCTTTTAGCTGAACTGGGTTTGGATAATTTTGATTTTTCTCAGCCAAATTATTATAGTGTTCCGTTAAATCAAGCTAAAGAACTCAATCGTGTAGATGCTGAGCACTTCCAACCTAAGTATGATAAACTTATGCAACATTTAAGTAACATAGGAAAAACAAAAACACTTGGAGAATTTGCTTTTTATATTAAAAGAGGACTACAACCTACATACTTAGAAGACAGAGAGATTATTGTTGTAAATAGTCAACATCTGGGACGATACATTCTCAATATTGAAGGTACTAAGCGAACTGATTATAACTTTTGGGAAACAAACAAAAGAGCCCATTTAGAAAAAGATGATGTCTTGGTTTACTCAACAGGAGCATATGTTGGCAGAACCAATGTGTGGCTTGAAGATCGAAAAGGTATTGCAAGTAATCATGTAACTATTATCCGCAAGTTAAGAGACTGTAATCCACTTTATTTATCTGTGTATTTAAATGCCCTTCCCGGACTATTACAAGCAGAAAAGTGGTCAACTGGCTCGGGGCAACGAGAATTGTATCCTGGGGCTATTGCAAATTTCTTTATCTATTTACCATCGAAAAAATCTCAGACTAAGATAGCTAATTTTGTAATTCAGTCTTATGAGACCCGCAAGAGAGCCAAATCATTTTTGAAAGAAGCCAAGAAAAAAGTCGAAGAAATGATAGAGAAAGGAAGTTAAAAAAATTGTGAGATTAGGGGATTATGCTAATTTACTTAAGTCACGCGGAAAGGTGGCGTTAATATATATTAATGTTTATGGAAGTGAGAAAAAAACGAAAGAAATAGGAAAATTCAAGGAATAAGGAGGACTAATATGGGTAGATGGTCTGAGTGGCATCCGTTGACTGAAGATTCGATTGAAGAATTCGGAATTGAAGAAACAGGTGTCTATCAGATAGCTTTAGGAGACCGGTGGATTATTGAATATCCTTTTGGAGAAAGCCCTATAATCTACATAGGAGTTGCACCAGTAAGAATATTAAAAGATAGATTGAAAGATCACATTCAAGGAGAAGGGAATCAGTGTGTATATGAGTATTCTCAGAGGTATGCCTTGTTTTGGCGAGATATGATAATATCAGGAAACCCTGAATATACAGAGGAAAATATTTTAAAGAGATTTGCAGCAGAATTTGGAGATATACCTGCTTGTAATAAAAGGATGGAATAAAGTGTATTTTCTTTATCTTGATGAATCCGGAAATACTTCTTTGGATAAAGGAACAACTTATTATGTCCTGCTAGGGGTTGCAATATTAGATAAGAATACAAAAGATATTTCTGAACAGGTTAAAGAATTGATAAGATACATTGAATTGGAATTGTCCAACGGATGGAGAAAGGTTGACTCTTCACATCCCTTTTCTCGTGCTATTAAAGAAAGTTCGGAAGAATATCTTAAAGTCAAACCACTTGAACTTCACTATCACGATCTTATTCAAGGAAAACCTCCTTATGATGTATTTGATAAACCAAAACGAAAAGAAATAGCAGACAGAATGTTTGAAATCTTAGTGAATAATGATGTGACTTTATTTGCATCTGTCATTAATAAGCGTTTGCACGCTAAGAAATATGTATTGCCGATAGGTCCAGACCTTTTAGGGCTTGAATTCATAGTCGGACGTTTTGAGCATTTTTTGGAAAGGCAACAAGACTACGGGATTATTGTTTTGGATGAGAAAGGGAGGAAAGAAAATTTAAAAATTAGAAATTTTTTTCAAGATCTGAGGGAGGAAGGAACAGGCTTTAAGAAGTTAGACAAAGTAATCGAGTCTATCTTTTTGACCCCCTCGGAATATACTTATTCTATTCAATTAGCGGATTTTGCTGCTTATGCTGTGTTTAGTAAATTCGAACATGAGAAAGAAAATCGTTTTAGAGAAATTGAAGGTAAGTTTGATAAAATAGATGGTAATCTTGTGGGAATAAAAGTATGGGAACCAAGAAAACCGACTGTATTATAGGAAATTGTTGGGCAATGCAATTTGTGCCCGGAAAAGTATACCCTATGTTTGACATTTTAAACCATTAACAGTACGGTCATTCCCCTGAACTTTTCTGAATTTTATTAAAGAAATACTTGATTTATAATCTTATATATAATAATATATCTAATATGAGAGAAAATAACATTAACGATAGAATTGTAGGGCTAATACATCTTATTGAATGGGGTTTAAAAGAAAAGTGTTTTAATCTTTCAAAAGGCATTAGATTATGTGAACTTCAAGGCTCAAAGATCAAAGACCTTTATAAAGAAATGGTTGAAAATGAATTATTCGATGATGACGAAATAGATTCAGGTTACTTTACATTTATCGAAATTGATAATGGCTTACAATTAAAGTGGAATTATCCTTATATAGGTGCTTTTGAACACATAGATTTGATATGCTCTATAATAGGAATCTCCTTTTCAGGCTATGTAGATCTTAGTTATATTCTACATATTTCAACTGACCGAAAGAAAATATACCATATACAACCTATACTATATATGGAAACAAGACCAATGGTAAACTGGTTGGTTGAGAATCAGCCAATTCATTTTGAAATAGATATAAAAATAAAAGATTATTTAAAAAATTCTTGGAAATATATTTGGAAAGGGGTGAAAGAAGGTAAGTTTAATAGATTATTCAATGCGGTTAGATTATATTACCTTGCAAGTTCATCATTAAGGGCAAGTGAGGCACTTTTACATCTAGTAATAATATGGGAAACAATCTTTGCTCCTTATTCTCATTCAGAAATTTCTCATCAAGTATCTATGAATCTGTGTAAATTCCTAAAACCAAAAAAAGAGGAAAGAAAATCACTATATAAAAAATTAAAGAAAATTTACGATGATAGGTCAAAAATAATTCATGGTGGAATTCCGAAGAATGAAGAGAGACTTTTTAAAAATTTAGAATTTGCATTCGTAATAACAGCCAAAGCATTATACAAAATATTTTCCTCTTCTGAATTGTCTAACATTTTTATCCATGAGGATAAGAAAAGGGATTTTCTTGATGATTTAAATTTCTAAAAACATCGAGGGCGCTGCTAAGGACAAATGATGTCGGTGTTTGATCCCGTTGAAATAGTTACACATTTCACCCCCGCGTAATAGCGTTACATTACTCAGGGCAGGACACCAATGTAATAGAGATTCATTACATGTGACAGGTATGGCAGGCGAGGCAGGCATTTTGACATTCCCCGTTTTTTCTTAAACAGAATCGAGCCCGGAAGGGCTCTCCCACATTGGGCAAGATGTATCTTGCTCCTACAATGAGAGCACACAAAATTCAAGTTCTGTTCTCCTTTTTTAGATGTTGTTTTACTTCTATTATTAAAGGCTCTAATGACGGTATATCTTCTTTGATTGTCTGCCATAAAATTTCGATATCCACTCCAAAATATTCATGGATTAGTTTATTCCTCATTCCTGCCATCTTGTCCCATGGAATATCAGGAAATTTACTTTTCAAAGGTTTCGGTATCTTTTGGGAAGCTTCTCCAATAACTTCTATGCTCCTTATTGTCGCATTAATCGTTTTTTTATCCTCTTTGAAATCTTTGAATTCCATCTTGCCTACAAATTTATCTACATCATTTATTGAATTCAAGATGTCGTCTACGTAATCTCTATAATCTCTCTTTTTCATACAATAATCACTTCATCGAGGATTTTTTTACCAATGTGTGGTTTTAAAGCCTTTTTCGATACAAGATCGACTTTAACCCCAAGTAATTCCTGAAGGTATTCTTCCATACCCATAAATGCGAAAAGACCTATAGGTTCAGAAAACTCAACGAGAATATCAGCATCGCTTTCCTCTGTGTTTTCTCCTTTCACAAAGGAACCGAAGACACCTATCTCTTTAACATTGAACCTTCTTTCCAGAGTGGGTTTGTTTTTCTTTAGTATTTTCTTAATTGCATCAAGGCTTTTCATAAAATTCTATTTCCTTCCTGCTAATTTAATTATATTGAGAACCTTTCGTTTGTCAACATTTTTGAGTACTATGTATATTTTTGGGGTACAAGGCGATTATTGTATCATTTGTATTAAGAAAGTCGGTGCCTCTTGTGGAATATCTTCGCATTCCACCCCAATGTAATAGTATACATTACATAGGGCAAGCGGGGTAAGCAGTGTGACAGTAGGGTTCGTTGAGTTTATTGAGTTCGTAGAGTTCATTATGTTTATTTTGTTACAGAATCGAGCATGGAAGGACTCTCCCACATTGGGCAAGATGTATATTGCTCCTACAATGAGAGCACGCAAAACAAGTTTGCGCTACTCCTTTTTCTATGCTTCGGGTTTGATAAATCAAACCCCTACTGAAAATGGGTGGAGGATAAAGCCTGCCCCCAAAAATTAGACACAGATAACACAGATAATCACTGATAAAGAAAAATAAAAAAATCAGTGTTTTTTGAGGGAAGTGGAGGGGATTCTTTAAATCAGTTCAATCAGTGCAAATCAGTGTCTAAAATGTAGTTCTTGGTTCTAAGTTCTGGGTTTTAAATTTCTAATTTCCAATTTCCAATTTTGGAGCAAAGCGACTGTCCCTGTGGCGAAACTAGGGGGGTAAGGGTGTGTGTTAAAACAAACCAAATAATTCTTCTCTGTGCACTCTGTGTCTCTGTGGCATTATTAGGTGTTTGGTCTTGGGTTTTAGGTCTTAGTTTTTTTACCAACTTAACTATTCAACTACTCAACTATTTAACCATATTAATCTGCGGTTTCATTTTCTTGGTGGTGTGAGGTTTTGACAAAAAATTAACCGTGAGTTTACCGTGGCAATAACAGCTATCAGCTTTCAGCCATCAGCTAACAGCATAGAACTAAGATATACTTTTGTGTTTTCTATCCTCTCTTTCGTTTTTTGTGTGCGGTAGTGGGGTGATAAGAAAAACATTATTCTTCTCTGTGTTCTCTGTGCCTCTGCGGCATTATTAGGTGTTAGAATTACTATGTCAACCCCCTAAGTATTCATGCTGATTTTTTTGCCAATTTATTTCTAATTTGATGTCTTTGTACAGCAGCCATATGTTTATCTTCATTGTATTTTTCTCTTTTCTTCCAGAGA
>Ga0315544_1000965_pt1 | contig 23991 bp, 16 predicted proteins | sample SalMarSW160130MG_2_FD_202543 | JGI IMG/M metagenome (GOLD analysis project Ga0315544, IMG submission 202543) | Salt marsh sediment microbial communities from the Plum Island Ecosystem LTER, Massachusetts, United States - Salt Marsh Sediment SW1601-130 ... | reverse complement strand
TGGGAACGCTTTTCTTCTCAACCCAGAGGGCTTCACCGACATCGCTGTCTACCTTCAGTTCACCGCCAACCAAACTGGCAACATAGTCAATATAAATAACGTGTAAGCCAGTCCTTCCATCTATTTTTACAATTCTATCAAAGGGAACCAAAGGGGTAACCAGTTCCACCTCCAGATTCGTCTCCTCTTTAATCTCTCTTTTGATCCCTTCTTTTATATCTTCACCAAACTCAAGTTCCCCTCCAGGACAAATCCACTTTCCCTGCCAGTAACCACCCCTCTCTCTCTTGTGCTTCACCAGAAGGATTCTGCCTCTATCATCCTCGATAACTGCTCCTACCGCTACCAGTATGTGTTGTGATAGCATTTTTGAACCCTCACTTGTTTACGCGCTATTGTGAACGGGGCATGCCAACCTCATCTCCACTATTCGAGATTGCTTCAGGATCTCAGGTTCTACGGGAATAGCCGTCTGGCTCAGTACAACTGACCATCAGGAAGATGTCTGGCATTTTAGTTCGGCCAGCACCATCCTAACCGCTTCAGGAATTGCCTTCTCCACCTCAGGTGTGCATTTCTCGCTGAAGGTAGTAATGTCCTTGGCTTCTATGGCGAATACAGTGATTTCCTGGGGCATTGCCAGATTGAGCATCTTCCCTAATTCCATAGCAGTGGCTAAGTTCACTTGATGAGGTGAGACAAAGTGTTTGGTGCTGGAGAAATCTTCAGCCCCCATACGATATATCTGTCCTGCCTCCCCCTTCTCGGTCTGGATGGCATCAATGATAATAACCCTGTCGTAGCCTACAATAGAATCTAACAGGCTAAGGCCAGCTGCGCTTGTTTCAACTACAGTCACCTGAGTACTGTTAAGTTGGTTGGCCACTTCATGCGCCACCCTGATCCCCACACCATCATCGGAGAGGATAGGATTCCCCACCCCTAAAACCAGGGTCTTCATTCGGACTTACGACAACTTGTCACTAAACGCCCTGGCTCAGTCTCTTAACCTCATTGCCCTGGGCATCATAGATAGTCACTTCCAGAGGTAACTGCCCGGGCAAAGCATGTGTCGCACAGGACAAGCAGGGATCATAGGGGCGCCATGCCATCTCAATACGGTTAAGCAATCCCTCAGTTATCTCTACCCCGGGCTTTATGAAATCTTCGGCTGCTTTCTTAATTGACATAAATAGAGGGGCATGGTTGTTGGTAGTGCCCACGATCAGGTTGCACTTCTTTATCACTCCTCTTTCGTCGGTGATGTAGTGATGGGTGAGAGTGCCCCTCGGTGCCTCGACGATAGCGACCCCTTCATCGGGTGTCGCCGTCGGTATGTTGCGAATATTCGGGCTGGTTATTTCTGGATCTCGGCTAAGGTCCAGCAACCTTTCAGCAGCATAAAGAAGTTCGACAAGGCGTGCCCAGTGAGTTGCCAGAGTGAAGTTGGCTGGTTTGCCGCCAAGAGTGGAGTACATCTGTTCATATGCTTCCTGAGCTAGAGGAGTTGCCATGCCGTCGGCAGCATTCAGCCGGGACAAAGGTGTGGCTCGATAAACTCCACTATCCTTGCCGTCTACAAAACCTTTCCAGCCAACTTTCTTGAGATAAGGAAACTTGAGATAAGTCCAGGGCTCGACTCGTTCAGCTATATGTTCCAGATACTCCCGGGGAGCATACTTGCACAACTCTTTGCCATCGGGGCCAACTACTCGCACTTTGCCATCATAAAAGTTGACCTTGTTGTTCTCATCAACCAAGCCCATATTATAGGACTTCTGGGTATAGGTATCGCTCAGCACCATATCCAGGTAAGTCTTATTTTTGAGAACAACGTCGTCAAACACTTTAAGCGATACCTTGCCAAACTCCACCGACTGTTTGGCTATTTCTTCTATCTGCGCCCTTTCCTCTTCGTTTATGGCCCTGCTCACGCCGCCGGGCAGCCCGAAGCATGGGTGTATGGGGCGGCCACCGACTGTTTGAATAATCCAGTGGTTTTGTTTACGAGTATTGATTACAGCGCCACCCAGCTCCAACCCTACCTTGGCGATTACACCAAGGATATTGCGCTCAGCAGGCGGAGCGTCTGGCCCCATAACGAAATCGGGGGCGCCAAGGATGTAGAAGTGAGTGGTATGATCAGTTACGAAGAAAGCGCTGTAAAGGAGCTCACGAAGCTTTACAGCAGTGCTGGTTGGTTCGACATGAAACAGGTCATCTAAGGCTTTGGTTGCTGCCATATGGTGGGCTTCAGGGCAAACGCCGCAAATACGCTGAGTTATCTGGGGCATGTCCTCAGCCGGGCGGCCTTCAGAAAACTTCTCAAATCCCCTGAGTTCGGGCACCTGGAAATACACATTGGCTACACTGCCATCATCCTTGAGGAAGATGGTAATCTTGCCATGACCTTCAAGGCGGGTAATGGGGTCTATCATTATTTTTTTCATTTTATCCTTGCCCTCCTAAGCAGTGAATCTGGCAGGCTGTAACGGTAGAAAGTGCCTGCTGGGTCAGGAATATCATCGATTATCTTTTGAATCTCTTCAGGATCATTGGAGTCAATGATAGACGAGAGAGCACTCAGAAAATGAGCTCCCTGGTCAATTACACCTTCCACTGGTCCGTAACAGCCAGTGCAAGGCATGTTAGCTTGAGGACAAAGAGCGCCACAGCCACCTCTAGTAGCCACACCGTAACACAAGAATCCCTGTTCCAGTAGACACCTTTCCGGGTCAGGGATTTTTTCATAGGGTCTGTAGAATTTCTTGATTTTCTTTTCCTCTTTCTTACGGGGACACTCATCACAAACAGCTTTCACCGCGTGACTTATGACAGTGCCTTTCGGTGGCAATTTGCCTGAAATCAAAGCTTCAAGGGCAAGCCAGGTAGTCCTCTCTTCCGGGGGACAACCGGGGACGAAATAATCCACGTCCACGGTTTGGGCCAGAGTCTTAACCGTATCATAGAACTCGGGAAGCTCGAGTTCGCCCTCGGGTACTTTAACTTTCGTCTGAGGGAAAATCTTCTTAGGATTCTCAGTCGATGGCGTTTCAATGTAGACCCGGTCGAACGTCAGCTGCCGGTTGTAGAAATTGGATAGGCCAGGTATACACCCTTCATAAGAACAAGAGCCATAGGCTATCATTATCTTAGACTTGGCACGCAGGAGCTTGGCCATGTGCTCGTTCTCTTCATTCCGAATAGCTCCATTGAAGAGACAGACATCTACACTTTTGTCAGCCATCTTCTCTACGTCAGCATACTTAAAATCCATGCCTACCGGCCAGAACACGATGTCCGCGACCTCAGCTAGCTTCAGTATTTTCTCGTGTATAGCCAGAGTCGCAATCTCGCATCCCCCGCAACTGGCCGCCCAATAAAGCGCTATCTTAAGTTTAGCCATGCTTTGCCTCCTTAGAACTCTGCTTTAAGTGGCCCAATGAATTCGGCCCAAGTTTCTTTACGGATTCCGTAAAACCATTAGTTACCTCAGCAAATTTTGCTCCTTCGGATGCGGAAACCCACTCCAGCCGGACTCTTTCCTCCTCTATCCCAAGCTGCTTCAACATCTTCTTCAGCAGTGGAACGCGGCGCATTGTCTTGTAATTGCCTTCAATATAGTGGCAATCACCAGGATGGCAACCGAGCACTAACACACCGTCAGCGCCAATGCTGAGCGCCTTAATCACAAAAAGGGGATTTACCCTGCCGCTACACATCACCCTGATTACCCTTATATTGGGAGAATACTGTATTCTGGAAGTGCCAGCTAGGTCAGCACCGGCATAAGAGCACCAATTACAGCAAAAAGCTACTATCTTCGGTTCAAAGTTGTCCATCTATCCTCCTAACTGATTACCCACGAAAGACCATTTCTTTGCTTTCCGTGGAGTACATATCGAACAAAAAGGGTAGTTTGCATAGATCATGACTCGCCAGTCTGATAACACGGCCTGTAATGATAGCACTTCTCGCGAAAAAAGCCAATTCTCCAAACATTGAAGTCAGCTATGATTTTTGATCCAAGCATCAATATCTGTAGCTGCCCGCCGGCCTGCCCCCATGGCGCTAATGACAGTGGCCGCCCCAGTAGCCATATCCCCTCCACACCAGACTCTGTCCTTGCTCGTCCTCCCAGTGACCTCGTCAGTCAACACAGTACCCCACTTGGTGAGTTCCAGTCCCTTGGTTGTGCAGGGAATAATGGGATTAGGCCTTGTGCCCAGAGCAGGGATGGCAGTATCTATCTCCATGATAAACTCAGAGCCTGGCTTGCGAACGGGCCGCGGCCGGCCACTTGCATCGGGCTCACCTAATTCCATTTCATATGATTCCACTGCCCTGACTCTACCCCGCTCGTCACCGAGGAACCTGCTGGGATTGGTCAGAAGCTTGAAGATGACTCCCTCCTCCTCGGCATTCTCTCTCTCTTCAAGTCTGGCCGGCATCTCCGCTTTGGAGCGCCGGTAGATAATGTACACCTCTTCTGCTCCATATCTCAGTGCACATCTGGAGGCATCCATAGCCACATTTCCAGCGCCGAATACTGCCACCCGTCTCCCCACTTGTATGGGAGTATCATACTCAGGAAAGCGATATGCTTTCATCAGGTTTGTCCGAGTAAGAAATTCGTTGGCAGAATAAATGCCACTCAGGTTCTCCCCTGGGATATTCAAAAACATTGGCGCCCCAGCCCCGGGAGCTAAGAAGACGGCATCAAAGCCATCTTCCACAAGCTCATCTACAGTAGCTATTTTACCGATAACATGGTTGAGCTTGATTTCCACCCCCAGCGATTTCACATAACCGACCTCACCCTGAACGATTGCCTTGGGCAACCTGAACTCTGGAATGCCGTACATCAATACCCCGCCAGCTACGTGTAGTGCCTCAAAAATGACTACGCTGTACCCGAGCTTTGCCAGGTCAGCGGCAGAGGTCAGTCCCGCCGGCCCGGAGCCGATTACAGCCACTTTCTTACTATTGGAACTGACCTGCCCCTTTTGCTGTTCCCTGATTTCTGGATGAGCTCTTTCCCAATCAGCCACATACCGCTCCAGCCTGCCAATAGCAATCGGGCCGCCTTTCTTGGCCAGGTTACAAGTCATTTCGCACTGTGATTCCTGAGGGCAGACACGCCCGCAAATGCCGGGAAGGCTATTCCTATTCTTAAGTATTCTCACGGCCTCGGGCATATCACCTGCCCCTATTGCCTTGATGAATTCAGGGATTTCCACATTGACCGGACAACCCTCCTTGCAGCCAGGCTTCTTGCATGCAATACAACGGCTGGCTTCCTCCAGAGCCTGCTCGTCGGTATATCCCAGAGCTACTTCGTTGAAATTCCTTTTCCTTTCATCCGGAGCCTGCTTTGGTATCGGCACTCGATTCAAATTCAGTTTCGATTTCTCAGCCATTTTTTATACTACAGAGACTCGCCCAGGTAATTCGGATAATTCTGCAATCCGACGCAGGTTATCTGGTTGCCAGAGGTCAAATGCCTGCGCCTCCTCTTTCAGATAAGCTCGTTTCCGCTTAATGAGCAGTTCCCAATCCACCAGGTGGCCATCGAATTCGGCGCCATCAACGCAAGTGAATTTCGTTTCGCCGCCCACAGAGACTCGGCAGCAGCCACACATACCTGTGCCGTCAACCATTATTGGAGTGAGCCCGACAATTGTCTTAACCCCAAACGGCTTCGTCGCCTGGGAGCATTCCATCATCGTGAACACACGCCCAAATACGAATACCCGATCGGGCTTGTTTCCCGATTTTAGATGCTCTTTGACGAACTGACTTGCCTGCCTGTGCTTCCCACGGCTTCCATCTCCCAAAACAATATGGATTTCATCGCTCACGTTCCTTAATTTATCCTCCCAGAATAGATAGGTTTCGTCTTTCGCCTCCATGACTGAGACTACCTTGTTACCTTTTTCCTTCAGAGCCTTTGCCAGAGTTATGGTAGGGCCGACGCCAAAAGTGCTACAGACACACATAGTGTTACCATAGGATTCGATTTCTGTAGGCCTGCCCAACGGTCCCACTACATCCATGATACAGCCGCCTTCCTTAAGGGAGGAAAGCTTCATGGTGCTTCTTCCCATGATGAGGAAGAGGACTTCAACTGCCCCTTCCTTCTTGTCCCACCCGGTTAGAGACAAAGGAAACCTCTCCCCAACTTCATCTACCCGCAATATGACAAACTGGCCTGGCTTAGCTTTCCGGGCTATTTCGGGAGCTTCTAATTTAAGGTAGACTGTGTTAGGAACAAGGATCTCCCTTTTAAATATCTCATACATATCAGCCTCCAGAGCATTGCTTCCGGCCCTGAAACTCTAAACTACGCTCACTCCAGAGCACTCGCCACAAGGCTTGCTAAGTCCATCACCTCAATGCTTATATCAGGGCCTTTGTTCTCCCCTTTGTTGTTCATTGCACATCGAAAGTGTATCTGACACTTTGGGCAGGTGGTCACCAGTGTTTCCGCACCAGTGGCTTTTGCCTCAAGCAATCGGTCGACCCTCATCTCATGGGAATAGATATCACAGTTGGTGAAAGCACTCGTTCCACAACAAAGAGCATATTCCCTGTTCTTTTCCATTTCGACAAGCTCTATTCCGGGAATCGCCTCCAGCACCTTCCTCGGGGAATCGTAAATGCCCAGGTGCCTTCCCAATCGGCATGGGTCTTGATAAGTTACCTTTCTCTTAACTTCCTTGAATTTCAGTTCCTTTTTCTCTATCTTCTCGGCTACGAATTCGGAGATATGCTGCAGCTCACAGCCCAATTCGAACCCGTGCTCAGGATAGTCAATTCTAAGTGTCCGATAACCCTCAGGACATGAGAATATGATTTTCTTTACCCCGGCTTCTTTGATCAGCTTCGTATTGTGTTCGGCCAGTCTCCGGAAGGTCTCAACATCACCGGTCCACAGTGCATCATGTCCGCAACATTTCTCGTCGGGAAGCAACATGGGCTCCACGCCCAAACGATTCAGTATCTTCAGATTTGCCCTCGTAATATCAAGCTCTTTCGACTCCAGGTACCCAAAAATAGGTTCAAAATAAGGGATACAGCCAACAAAGTATAGGATATCGCCGTGGTCAGATGTCCGGTACTCCTTGGTTAACCATTCCAGTCTTTTTTGTTTGTAAGGCGACCTTGCCATTAGCCGTGTAACGGAGTGCAGGAAGCCGCCATGAGCCGGACAGCCGCATTCGCCGCCCTCGAAAGCCAGCGATCTCAACTTTCTCATAAAAGCAGGATAATCAACATCGCTGGGACATCTCAGAGAACAGGCATAGCAGCCAAGGCAAGAGAAAAGCTTCTTGTCACGCGTGGTTTCATCTCCCAACCTTAATACAGCGTTTTCAATCACAGCGCGCGGCGAATATGATGGGTCATACTTGGCCACGGGACATATACTGGTGCACTTGCTACATTCCAGACAGTAGTAGGCCTTAGTATCTTGAAGAATGTCCTCCAAGGTCAAAGCGGTTTTTCCCCAGCCAGTCTCTTGGGATTTTCGGAATGGCGAAGGACCTAATTTTCTAATCTCCTCCACCATATCTTTAATAGTCTGGGCAAATATTGACCCCTCGGATGTAGCTATCCACTTAAGCCTTACCCTCCCCTCCTCAATGCCAAGGATATTGGTCACCTTGCTGACCATCTGGAACCTTTCCTCCGCCTTTAGGTTCCCCGAAATATAGTGACAGTCGCCCGGATGACAGCCAGCCACTAAAACACCGTCAGCTCCACTCTCAAGCGCCAGAGAAATATGTTCCGGAGCCACCATACCGCTACACATAACCCTTATGATTCGTACATTAGGGGGGTACTGGATACGGCTTGTGCCAGCTATATCTGCTGCGGCATACGTACACCAGTTGCAGGCAAAAACAATAATGCGCGGTTCAAATTCAGTCATTTTTCTACTGGAGCCAATGCCTTTATCATGGCAGATATCTCGTCACGAGTGAAATGCTTGATCGACATAGCTCCGCTAGGACAAGCAACAGCACAGGCACCACAGCCCTTGCACAACGCCTCATTCACTGTAGATACCCTCTTCCCATCTTTAACAATCACCTTGGGAGCCTGAAATTCGCAAATTTCCTCACATATCCCGCAGCCATGACATTGGGTCTCGTCTACACAAGCGATGGCAGCTTCAGTGGCAACACTACCTCTATCTATTAACTCCAGTGCCGCCGCGGCTGCTGCTCTGCCGTGAGATACAGAATCAGGAATATCCTTGGGAAATTGGCAACAACCGGCAAGAAAAATACCATCCACGGCTGAAACTTGAGGCTCAAGCTTGGCATGACGTTCCAGGAAAAAACCCGAGGCCTTTTGAGTAATGGAGAATTTCCTGGCAACTTCCGTGGCGTCGGATCGGGGTATCATAGCGGGACAGAGAATAACCATATCCACGGGGATGCGTACTAGTTTTCCTAGCAGAGTATCCTCGGCTACCACGACCAGTTTTCCTTTCTCCTCCTCAATGTTGGCTCTATCAGTCACCTCGGCTACTTTGCCTTTTATGAAAACAACACCTTCATCAGAAACACGCTTATAGAATTCCTCATAAGCATCCCCCGTGCAGCGCATATCAATATACATTTCATATACATCGGCATTTATCTTGTCTCTGAGATGATGGGCATGCTTCAGTGCATACATACAGCAAATTTTTGAGCAATATTCACGGTAGTTCTTATCCCGGCTGCCAACACAATGAACGATGGCCACGCCCTGCGGTGTTCTTCCATCTTTAAGCTGGATTTTCCCGGAGGTCGGCCCCGCAGCACAGGTCATCCTCTCAAATTCAAGAGCAGTTATAACATTATCGTATTTTCCGTAGCCATACTGCGGTATCTGACTCGAGTCGAGAAGATCATATCCTGTAGCCAAGATAATCGCGCCCACTTCTAATTCAATGATTTGGTCCGTCTGGTCAAAATCTATAGCTCCAGCCTCACAGACTTTGATACAGGCACCACATTTCTTCCCATCGGACTGGATATACACGCAGTGGTCTTTGTCCACTGTGGCAATATTTGGAATGGCTTGAGCGAAAGGAATGTAGATAGCTTTCCTTTGCCCCAAGCCTACTTCAAACTCGCTGGGCACCTTCCAGGGACATTTCTGTTCACAAACTCCACAGCCAATGCATTTGCCTTCATCCACATATCTCGCCTTTTTCCTCACCTTTACCTTGAAATTACCCACAGACCCCGATACTTCCTCCACTTCGCTATAAGCCAGAAGCTCGATGTTAGGATGATGTCCTACCTCGCTCATCTTCGGGGTCATAATACATTCGGAACAATCCAGGGTGGGGAAAGTAGTGTCCAGTTGAATCATATGCCCGCCAATTGAGGGCTCTTTCTCCACTAAGTAGACCTTGTGACCGCCGTTAGCTATCTTCAGGGCTGCCTCCATGCCGGCAATCCCAGCACCCACAACCAGCGTGTTAGGATTGACTGGTATTTCTTTGATCTCCAAGGGTTCGTGATAGTAGACACGTTGCACAGCAGCCCGAACCAGATCCTTGGCTTTCTCCGTGCCCCGCTCCTTATCCGCATGGACCCAGGAACAATGCTCTCTGATATTGACATGCTCATAAAGATAGGGATTCAAACCGGCACTCTGGCAAGCTTTACGGAAGGTAAGCTCATGCATCCGTGGTGAGCAAGAGGCGACGATGACCCGATTGAGTCTCAGTTCCTTGATATCATTCTTGATAAGCTCTTGCCCCGGGTCTGAGCACATATACCGATAGTCACGGGATATCACTACATTAGGCAGGGTGGCGGCATATTCCGCTAGCTTTTCAACATCCACCGTGCCTGCGATGTTCAACCCACAGTGACAGATGTAAACTCCAATTCTCTTCTCATTCTCCATGAGCACAGTTGCCTTCTAGCTACAGTTTTCCTCATAATCTAATATTATTCTCATGAAAATCTCTTTCTTTGGTAAGAGAGGATCAGAGTAGTGTAAGTTAGGCAGCCTTTCCCCCTTTCTCTAATTTCCTCTTGCCAGGGAAAGAGGCTTTTTAGTCTTGGCAATGGGTGTTAATCGTTACAATTCCCTAGCTAAATAAAGCTTCTACCTGAGCTAGAATCTGCTCATCAGTGAAATGGTGCATGGAAATAGCTCCTGAGGGGCAGGCAGCACCGCAGGTGCCACAACCTTTGCATACCGCCTCATTCACATGGGACACCCTCTTCCCATCTCTGTCCTGAAGCTCAATAGCCTGAAAGGGACACAAGACTTCGCAAACCCCACAACCCGAGCATTCATCCTCATCGACGAATGCATTTATCGCCTCAGCCTTGACAAAGCCCATTCTCAGGGGACCAGCCGCTTTTGAAGCAGCAGCGTAGGCTTGAGAAATTCCTTCAGTTACATCCGTAGGCCAGCGCGCTGAGCCACAGATATAAATTCCGTCCATGGCAAACTCCACAGGGCGGAGCTTTAAGTGTGCTTCCAAGAAGAAACCAAACTCATCTAAGGAGACTTTGAGCATTTTGGAGATACTCTGGTTATCCTCGCCAGGGACAAGAGGAGTAGTTAAAACAAGCATGTCACAGGGAAGTTCTATCTCCTTCCTCCATAGTTCATGGTACACCTTTATCTTCTCAACCTTCTCATCTCCTACAACTTCAGGCGGTCTTTCCAAGCTATATCTAATGAATCTAACCCCTAGCTCCATGGCTTTTCGATAATAGTTCTCGAAGTCTACACCATAAGTCATGAGGTCTCGGTGCAATATCCAGACCTTTGCCTTTGGATTCGATTCTTTAATAAGGGAGGCATTTTTGATTGCCGTCATGCAGCAGATTCTGCTGCAATAAGTTCTCTCGGGAACCCGGGCTCCCACACAATTGATCATGACAACATTCTCGCCTAAGGGTTCCCCTTTCTTCATCCGCTCCTCTAGCTCCAGCTGAGTGATTACATCGGGCATCTTCCCATAGCCATATTGACCCGTCGGTTTCAATGGCTCAGCCCCGACGGCCACTACGATTGTACCTACGGTGAACTTTTCTTCCTCCTTCTTCCCATCCAGATAAACATCGAAGTTGCCTATGAAGCCGGTTACTTGCTCTACTTTGGATGAGAGATGAGTCTTGATCTTGGGATGCTTTTTGACTTGTTCAACCAGCGGTTTGATCAACTTCGTCGCTTCTTGATTCGTGGGGAAGAGCTTATTGACACTGCGAAGCGTCCCCCCAAGCTCGGGCTCCTTCTCCACTATATGAACATCAAAACCCTGGTTGGCCAAATTTAAGGCTGCCTCCATTCCAACAACTCCTCCACCAATTACCAATGCCGAAGGATCTACTTTCATTTCAATCTCTTCCAATGGCTGCAGCAACCTAGCTTTGGCGACTCCCATCCTTACCAGGTCTTTAGCCTTTTCCGTAGCCCTCTCGGGCTCACGCATATGCACCCAGGAGCACTGGTCTCTTATGTTAACAAACTCAAAAAGATATTTGTTCAAGCCTGCTTCTTCACAAGCAGCTCGGAAGAGCGGCTCATGGGTTCTAGGAGTACAGGAAGCTACTAGGACCCGATTTAAATTGTGTTCCTTTATACCTTTCTTAATTGCCGAAATCCCTTCCTCAGAACAGGTGAATAAATTACGTTCAGCATGTACTACGTCTGGTAGCTGTTTGGCATATTCCACAACGTCCGGGACGTTGACATACGCCCCGATATTTATGCCGCAATGACAAACAAAGACTCCGATACGAGGATGAGAAAGATCTTTTTCTTCCATGGCCATTATTTGCCTCCTGCTATAGCTTCAGCAGCTCTGCCTGCTGCGCCCGAGGCCTGGGTTACCGAATCCGGAATATCTCGGGGGCTATGGACGTAGCCGCAAGCAAAAATGCCTGGCTTCGTAGTATCCAGCGGTTGCACCATTTTATCTGGAACCTCGACAAAGCCATCTTTGGTTAACTCTATATCGAGTATTTTCGCCAATTCTTTGGTGATTTGAGGAACCATGGCCTGGGCAAGAACTACCAGTTCCGCCTCAAAGCTCTTTACTTCTCCGGTGGTGGTTTCTTCATACTTAATAATAGGGTTGTCATTTTCGGGGTTGACTTCAATCCTGCCAGGACGTCCTCTGATATAGGTCACGTTGTATTCTTTTTTAGCCCTGGCAATGTATTCCTGGAACCTTTTACCTACAGCTCTCATGTCCATGTAGAAAATGGTGGATTTTGTCCCTGGATGGTGCTCGAAAGCCAGCATCGCCTCCTTTGTAGAGTGCATGCAGCAGACACTGGAGCAATAAGCTTTGTTCCTGAAATCCCGAGAGCCAACACATTGGATAAAGGCTATGTTTTCAGGTATCCTGCCATCCGAAGGACGGCTGAGTGCTCCCATAGTGGGTCCGGAGGCGGCAGTCAACCTCTCAAATTCCATAGCAGTAATCACGTTCTTTATTTTGCCGTAACCATATTCAGTTATTGTTGAAATATCATATAAGCCGAGCCCAGAAGCCACGATTATCGCGCCCACATCTAGCGTAATGGTCTCATCTTTCATCGTATATACTATCGCTTTGGGCTCACATCGCCGTTCACATTCATGGCATTCTATACAGCCTTCTATTTGTCCGGCCAGACAGCGCGAAGCTTCCTCCGTGGCCTCCTCTAAGGAATATCCCAGAGCCACTTCGCGAAAGTCCTTTGTCCTCTCCTTAACGGGTTCTTCTCTCATCGCTACTCTGTTCTTAGAAGGAAAGCGTTTCTTGAGGTCCTTCACCTCTTCCTCGGACAACTTCTCTGGTTCCTTCTCTGGCTCTTCACCCTCGATAGGTTGTCCCGTCAAGTATTGGTGGATAGAGCGAGCTGCCTTTTTCCCTGCTGCAATAGCATCAATCACAAAGGCAGGTCCGGTTACTACATCGCCTCCCGCAAATACTCCTTCGATATTGGTCGCCCCTGTCTTGGTGTCAATTTCTATCGCCCCTCTCTTGGAAAGAGAAATTCCCAGTTCCTTAACAAAATCTGTTTCTGGAGCCTGTCCCAATGCCGCGATCACGGTATCCAAGGGAATAGTAAATTCCGAACCCTTGACGGGGACGGGGCGAGGACGACCGCTGGCGTCTGGTTCCCCAAGCTTCATCCGCACACACTCCATTTCGGCAAGTTTCTTATTCTGGGCAGAGAAGCGAGTCGGAGTGGTCAGGAATTCGATTTTTATTCCTTCCCCTTCTGCTGCTGCGACTTCTTCCTCGGAAGCTGGCATCTCAGCGCGCGAACGACGATAGATAATGGTTACCTCTTTTGCTCCCAGTCGCTTTGCTGTGCGGGCACAATCAATAGCTGTGTTACCTCCACCAATGACCGCCACTTTCTTTCCAACATTCACCTTTCCCCCCAGACTTACAGCACGGAGAAACCCTATCCCCTCCGTTACTCCGGGAATATCCTCACCCTCTACTCCGAGCTTCATACCACCGTGTGCTCCCGCACCCACGAAAATAGCATCGTAGTCTTTCTTCAATTTTTCGAGAGGAACATCTTTACCAACCTGAACTTCCGTTTTTATCTCAACGCCAAGCTTCTGGATGTAGCCTACTTCTTGACGCAGAATTTCCTTGGGAAGGCGATATTCAGGTATGCCAACACGAAGCATGCCTCCGGGTTCAGGAAGCGCTTCAAAAACAGTTACACTGTGACCCTTCAGGACAAGGTCATTGGCAGCAGCAAGCCCTGCCGGACCTGCACCGACAATCGCCACCTTCTTATCTGTTTTGGCCACGACCGGGACTTCAAGTTCTTCGACATTCCATTGGTCTCCAGGAACTCTCTTAAGGTCACGGATACACAGCGGCTCATCTATCTGCCCGCGATTACAGGCTTCCTGGCAAGGGGCATAGCATACCCGTCCAACGCATGCAGGCAGGGGATTTGTCTCCCTGATAAGCTTATAAGCTGCCTTGTAGTCCCCTTCGGCAATGAGTTTGATGTACCCGGGCACATTAGTATGGACGGGGCAAGCATCCATACAGGCCGCTTTACAGGGGCGCTCCTCTCTTTTATCTATAACACATTTCTTGGGAACAGCTTGTGGAAAGAGCATGTATATGGCCTTTCTCTTTCCAACCCCTTGATCGAATTCGTTTGATATAATGACGGGGCATCCTTCCACACAGAGGCCACACCCAGTACATTTGTCCCAATCAACAAGAGATGCCTTTTTCCTGATCTTGACCTTGAACTTCCCTATTGCTCCCGAGACTTTTTCCACTTCAGAATAAGTTAAGAGTTCTATATTGTGATGGGAATTGGCCTCCATCATCTTGGGGGCAAGGATACACATGGCACAATCATTAGTGGGGAAGGTCTTATCCAGTTGCGCCATCCTTCCCCCAATGCTGGGCAACTTTTCCACCAAATATATCTTAAAGCCCATATTGGCCAGGTCAAGTGAGGCCTGAATCCCAGCTATACCACCACCTATTACCAGTACCGATTTACGTCCGTTTTCGCTGTTACTCATTTTTGGTAAGCCTACCTCCCTTTTTCAATCGCATTTGCCACCAGATTTGCCAAATCCATTATCTCAATCTTGGGAGTTGATCGATGTTCCTCTCCTTTATCCGTCATGGCACATCTGAAATGCGTCTGGCATTTAGGACAAGCGGTTATGAGCAACTCTGCCCCGGTCTCCGTCGCTTCACACAACCTGTCGCCCCTTAACATGTCGGAATACGAGTCGCAGTTCGTCCAAGCACTGGTGCCACAGCAAATAGACTCCAATCCACTGTGTTTCATCTCAACCAATTCTATGCCAGGAATTGACTCAAGTACCTTCCGAGGGGCATCGTACACACCTAAATGCCTTCCTAATCGACAAGGATCCTGATAGGTCACCTTTTTCTTCATTTCCTTAAATTTCACTCCGTTTTGCCCTATCTTCTCGGCCAAAAATTCGGAGATATGCTGAACCTCGCAACCCAAATCCACATAATCAGGGTAGTCCAGTTTGAATGTGCGATAACCCTCAGGGCAGGAAAAAACTATCCTCTTGACCCCTGCCTCTTTAATTTGAGCGGCATTGTGCTCAGCCAGTTTCTTAAATGTCTCTATATCGCCAGTCCAGAGTGCGTCGTGACCGCAGCATTTCTCATCGGGAAGCAACCTGGGCTCTATCCCCAGCAAGTTCAAGATCTTGAGGCTTGCTTTGGTTACGTCAAGAGCATTGAATTCGACATCCTCAAAGATAGGCGCAAAATACGGAGCGCATCCCACCCAGAAAAGAACATCGCTGTTCTCTGAAACATGATATTCCTTGGATAGCCATTCCAATCTTTTTTGCTTGATAACAGGGCTTGTCATAAGCCTCGCCAGAGATTGCAGCTGTCCGGAGTGGGCACAGACTCCGTGCTGCCCATTGTCTTGAGCTATGCTTCTGGCCTTGCGTACGAAGACGGGAAAATCAATATCACTGGGACATTCCTGTTGACAAGTATAACAAGTGAGGCAAGAAAAGAGCTCCTTGTTGAACACTATCTCATCCCCGAAGCCTAGAAGAGCATTCTCAATTATCTGTCGTGGGGAGAAAGCTGGGTCGTATCTAGCAACGGGACATATACTCGTGCATTTGCCGCACTCTAAGCAGTAGTAAGTCTTGGTTTCTTGAATAATATCTTCTAAGTTCAAACCGCTACCTCCTCCTTTCTTAAAGATGAAAAGGGTGAGGGCCCAAGCTTCTTAAGCTGCTCGACAAATTCCTTGACTACCCTGGCAAACACCGTTCCCTCGGAAGTAGATATCATTTCACGCCTCAACCTTTCATCCTCCAAGCCAAGTACATGAAGCACCTTTCTTAGTTTGTCAACCATGGCATCGCACTTCACGGGGCCATCGATATAATGGCAATCTGTGTACTTACAGCCAGAGACTATTACTCCATCAGCTCCTTTTTCAAACGCCCTTAGGACGTATTCAGGATTTACCATCCCGCTGCACATCAGCCTGACGATATAGACATTAGGAGGATACTGAACACGGGCTGTCCCGGCTAAATCGGCTGCCGCATAAGTACACCAATTGCAGGCAAAAGCAATAATCTTCGGCTCAAACTCAGCCATGATGCACCTCCAATAAGCCCTCAACCAGACTGTCTATTTCCTGCATATTAAAATGCCTAATTGATATTGCTCCCGTGGGACAGACGACAGCGCATGCTCCACATCCCTTACAGAGGGCTTCATTTACGTTGGAAACCAACCGTCCGTCCTTACCGATAATCGAGGGAGCGTGAAAGGTACAGATTTCCTCGCACCGGCCACATCCATGGCAAATGGATTCATCCACATACGATACGGCTGCTTCAGTGGTGACCTTGCCTCTACTTATCAATGACAGGGCCTTGGCTGCCGCCGCCGAGGCCTGCGCTACAGTATCAGGGACGTCTCTTGGTGCTTCGCAACACCCAGCGATGAAAACTCCGTCTGTTGGCGTGTTCACCGGGGCAAGCTTGGGATGGGTCTCCAAGAAGAAGCCATCGCCTCTTTGACCTATGGTAAAAAGGGCGGCGACATCAGCCGCATCAGAACGCGGTTGCAGGGCAGCACACAGGATAACCATGTCCACGGGAACACGCATCATCTTCCCCAGTAACGTATCTTCAGCTGCGACAATTAATTTCCCCTTCTCCTCTTCGCTTACCGCCTGGTCGGTAATGTTAGCCACCTTTCCTCGGATGAAATTGACTCCCATTTCCGAAACCCGTTTGTAGAATTCCTCATAGGCCTCTCCAAAGCAGCGCATGTCAATGTAAAATTCATATACCTCCGCTTTGGTAAATTCTTTTATCAACTCGGCATACTTGAGTCCATACATACAGCAGACTCTGGAGCAATACTCATGGTAATTCTGATCACGACTTCCGACACAATGCACTATGGCTACGCTCTCTGGTTCTCTTCCGTCTTTAAGTTGAATCTGTCCTTGGGTTGGCCCTCCGGCACAGGTTATCCTTTCAAACTCAAGCCCGGTGAGGACATTATCAAACTTCTTGTATCCATACTGGGGGATGACACTGGGATCGAACTGCTCATAGCCGGTGGCCAAAATCATCGACCCCACATCGACCTCAACGAACTCATCTTGCATCTCATGATTGATCGCCTCTTGCTCACAGACCTTCACACACTCCAAACATTCCGAGCATACGCCGCAATTCAGACAGCGCTTGGCCTCTTCGATAGCTGTTTCATCGTCGAAGCCTTGCTCAACCTCGGTGAAGGAGCCCTTCCTTTCACCAAGCGCAAGCAGTGGCGTGGCAGCTCTCGCTTGTGGCTTGGCTCTCTCTTTTGATACCTTTTCCACGCGTTTCGGCGTTACTTGCCTTCCCTCGGTCAGGCTAACGCCGCTTAGATAGCGACCGATAGAGGTAGCTGCTTCCTTGCCAGCGGCAACCGCTACAACAACATCCGCTGGGCCAGAAACTACGTCACCACCAGCGAACACACCGTCAACATTAGTTTGTAAGGTGACAGGATCAACCTCCAGTGTACCCCAGCCTGTGTAGTTAAGTTCTTTCGGTAAGGCATCCTTGTCCACAGTCTGCCCGATGGCCATAATGACGTTGTCCACGTTCATTGTGAATTCTGACCCCTTGACAGCTACAGGCCGGCACCGACCGCTAGCGTCCGGCTCGCCCAGCTCCATCTTCATACATTCTAGGGCAGACAGTTGCCCGTCCTTAGAAAGGATTTTGGCGGGCGCGGCCAGGAAATGCATCTTAATCCCTTCACGCTCCGCCTCCTCAACTTCGGTGCTTATGGCAGGCATTTCCTCGCGAGAGCGCCGATATACGATGGTAACTTCCTTAGCTCCAAGGCGCAAAGCTGCCCTACCAGTGTCTATGGCAGCATTGCCACCACCGATAACCGCTACTTTGTTTCCTAGTTTGATGTCCACCCCAGAATTCAGCATTCTGAGAAAATCAAGGGCGTGGATCACACCGCTGGTTTCCTCACCGGGGACGCCCATCTTTTGGCCCCCTTGGGCACCGCTGGCAACAAAGATGGCCGCATATCCCTGGTCGAAAATCTGGGCAAGATCCTTCACCTGAGTCTTTGTCTTGATCTCTACTCCCAACTCCTCTATATAGCTTATGTCGTTATCGACTACCTGCTTGGGCAACCTATACTCCGGGATAGCATATCTAAGGAGTCCACCTGGCTGTGGCAGAGCTTCGAATACGGTAACAGGGTAACCCTCCCTGACCAAATCATAGGCACAGGCAAGGCCGGCGGGCCCAGAGCCAATAACCGCCACCTTACTGTCTTTTGTTTTCTCGATAGGAGCCGCCTTCTCCCTTCCTGTTTTCAACTCATAATCAGCTACAAAGCGCTTCAAAGCACGAATGCTGATGGCTTCATCGAACTTTCCCCGCTCGCATTCGAACTCACAGGGATGAGTGCAGACTCGCCCCAAAACTCCAGCAAACGGCATAGTTCTCCTGACTACCTCCAAAGCCTCCTTAAACTTGCCCTGCGAAATAAGGGCAGTGTAGCCTTGCGCATTGACTCCAGCGGGACAGGCAATGCGGCAGGGCGCCGTGCCTCTTTTGTCAATGGCAAAAGCAGCAGGGACAGCCTGAGGAAGAGGAAGATAAGCTGCCTTCCTCATATGTAGGCCCATCTCAAACTCGTCTGGCACCTCAACAGGGCATACATTGGCACATTCTCCGCAGCTGTTACATTTCTCAATATCGACATATCTGGGCTTCTTCCTGATTTTGACCTTGAAATTGCCGATATACCCTGAAACATCCTCTACTTCGCTGTTGGTCATCAACTCGATGTTAGGGTGATGACCGGTGTCAGTCATCTTCGGAGTTAGGATACATTCTGAGCAGTCCAGAGTGGGGAATGTTCTGTCAAGCTGAATCATATGTCCCCCAATGGACGCATCGCGTTCCACCATATAGACCGTCTTTCCCCCATCAGCGATATCCAGAGCAGCCTGAATGCCCGCAATACCGCCCCCTACAACCAAGACGTTAGGATTTACCGGAACCTCCTTAATCTCCAAAGGTTCCTGGTAGTAAACACGCCTTATGGCAGCCCGTACAAGATCCTTGGCCTTTTCCGTGGCTCGCTTCTTGTCGCCGGCATGGGGCCAAGAGCAGTGCTCCCGAATGTTAGCATGTTCATACAAATAAGGATTAAGCCCAGCCTCCTGGCAGGCTTTTCGAAAAGTAGGCTCGTGCATCCGTGGAGAGCAGGACGCGACCACTACCCGATTAATACCCATCTCCCTTATATCGTTCTTAATGAGATCCTGTCCTGGATCAGAGCACATGTATTTGTAGTCACGGGCAACCACTACGTTCGGCAGGGTGCCGGCATACTTGGCTACCCCTTCAGAATCCACTGTACCAGCGATATTTAGTCCGCAGTGGCAGATATAAACACCAATCTTTACTTCTTCTTCCATTTTGACTCTCCGTTGTTATATTGCTTCGGCAACTAGCTCAGCTATATCTTTAACCTGCATGGTCTCTGACTTACCCATGGAGAGCACACTGTCCCTATAATTGAGGAAGCAGTAGGGACAAGCTATAGCTATGATATCGGCGCCTTTCCCCGCAGCTTGTTCCACCCTTATGTCAGAGAATCTTTCACCTTTCGGAGTATCCATCCAGATTCTACCACCACCACCTCCACAACAAAGGCCATTCTCGCGAGCATCAGGAAATTCAATTAACTCCAGGCCCGGAATACTCTCCAGGACTTTCCTGGGCTCATCATAGATACTATTGTGCCTCCCCAAATAGCAGGGGTCGGAATAGACTACCTTTTTGTTTATCTTCTTAGAGAGCTTCAATTTCCCTTCGTCGATAAGTGAAGCTAAATACTGAGTGATATGAATTACTTCGAATTTGCCTCCAAGCTCGGGATACTCATTCTTAAAAGTGTGGTAACAGTGGGGTGAGGAGACTACCACGGTTTTGACGCCGTTGCTGGTGAAGAGATTGATGTTGTTTTGGGCCAGGCTTTGAAACGTATCTTCGTACCCGGCCTTCCTGACTGACTCACCGCAGCACTTTGCTTCAGTGCCTATAATGCCGTAATCAATCTTAAGCTTATTGAAGATCGTGGCAACAGATCGAGCCACTGTTTTTACATCGGGGTCGTATGAAGGGATACAGCACGGGAAATAAAGTATTTCGGTGCCCGAAGCAAAATCCTTCGCCTTAAGGTCCTTAGCCCAGTCATTCCGCTTCTCCGCTGCTTCACCAAGTGGATTACCTACACCAGCGATGTTCTTAGCCGAGATTCTCAAGGCATCGGGGACAACGCCGATACCCATGCTGGCCACGGCTCGGCGCATGGCCCTCATAACATCTATTATCTCTACGCCCCGGGGACAACGTTGAACACAAGCTCGGCAAGTGACACAAGTCCAGATGTCCTCACTCCCAAAATCAACTGCCCCAATCTGAGCTTCATGCATGATGCGACGAACGATAAAATCTCGGACCAGGTTCCAGGGACATATACCAGTACAAAGACCACACTGATAACACAATTGGAGAGGTTCGCCGCCCGCCTCAACTATTACGTCTTTAGCTTCTTTGTAAGGACTTAGTATTTCCATGTTAGTACTTACCTCGACTCTCTAGAATTGGTTATGAAAAAGGGCAGCCGCACAAAATCACTGTAGCCACCCTCTTTTTTCCGTGATGTGGATTCAGCACGGCTGGCAAGTATAACAAACCCCCTAAAAAAAAGCAAACCTGAATGGTGAGTGGCTTACCTCCTGAAAATTGTCTTGAAAAGGGGGTATTCCCGAGTTGTCAGCCAGCGCTCACTAATGTCTTTTGCCAAATTGGGTAGGGGCAGATAAGAGGATTCTTTATGATGCTACCATTACACAACCATCTTATCAGCCAAACTGGACCTGCCACGCACTGTTAGCTCGGTATGAGTAAAAGGGTCAGCTATCCTGCAAGATAGCTGACCCTTAATACTTGTCAACTTCCCACACTGTTTTCCTACAATTCTAGCTAGCCTGGCCTTTGACTTTTGCTTCCTTCTTGCGCAACGCCTCCCGTCGAGCAGCCAGCTTGGTCATCTTTTGCTCCAAAGCATCCTGCATGACTTGATTAAACTCGCAGGTCGCACATTGAAATACCCGCGAGCAAAGCCGATACGACACGTCACCCTTCAGGGCATAACGACAAACCCTCTGCGCCCCCGGCAGCTCCTTAAACTTCTCCAGAGCTTCGTCGAGTCCTGGAGCCTCACCAGCAGCTATTTTCTCCTGCATCGCCTGGTCAAACTCGCAGCTCAGACAGTCATAATTCCGCGTGCAGATCCTGTTAGAGACCATTCCCATCTTTGCCCAGATACAAACCTTCGTCCCTTCTTCAACAGCACCTTCTCCTTCAGCCACCTCTACCTTCGGCTTCGCCAGCGCTTCCTTCGCCTTCCGTACCCAGGTCCGTGTCTCTATGTGCCCAGGAGCAACTCGTAAAATGGACTGGAATTCTCTCAATGCTTCCTTATAACGGCCTTCTTTGAAGTAAGCCTGGCCTTGCTCTAGATGGACTGGAATTTCTCCCTCTGTTATTGCTATGGCTTCCTCAATCTCGGCCTCCTCGACTTCAGCCTCTTCAACCACCGGCAGCTCCGCTTCGGGTTCCTTAACCTTTCCTTCCTTTGGTTCCTCGGGTTTTACTTCTACCTGTACCGGACCAAGAATTTCCTGTATCGCCTTCTCCAAGGCATCAGGGGCAAAAGGCTTTACCATGTAATCTACTGCCCCTATCTTCATCGCCTCCACTGCTGTCTCCACCGAAGGATAAGCAGTTATCACTATCCCCTTGATCTTCGGGTCCTTCTCTGTCGCTTCCTTCAATACCTCCAGCCCGTCCTTCCCAGGCAGCCTCAGGTCAAGTACTGCCACACTGAACTCTTTCTTCCCTATCTTTTCCAGTGCCTCTTCTCCTTCTTTAGCAGTCTCTACCTCATACCCTCCATCCTTAAGCCAGTCCCTCAGCGATTCCCTCATGATGGCTTCATCTTCAACTATTAATACCGGTTTCATTTCTTTTACCTCCTTTTCTTTTATTTCTTTCCTTGAGGTCACTTCCTTAGCCATTTCTTAACCTCCTTTTTTACTTCCTTGCTGTAACTTCTTTGCTACCTTTTTTCTTTTGTCCAGCCCTTCTAACCTCTGATGGCGCAATTCTTTTGCCAAAATAAAAAAGCTACCCAATTCCCGGGTAGCCTCTTTCACTAACGCTGTAACCTTACCGGCTATCTAGTTTCCTAAAACCCCCTCACCTGGCATCTGCTTTCCTTCAGTCAATTGTGTAGTGCCTTGCGTGCAATAGCTCATCGTCAACTACGCGTATTCTTGTCCTCTTCATCGTCATGGACACCCAAGTAGAGGCTGAAGGTGGTTCCTTTCCCCACTTCACTTTGTACCTTGATCTCTCCTTTGTGTCGTTCAACAATCCTACGAATTACAGCTAACCCTAAACCCACACCCTTGCCTTTTTCCTTGGTGGTGAAGAACGGGGTAAAAAGCTTGGACAAGTTCTCTTTGGAAATGCCACAGCCAGTATCCTGAACATCAACCTTAACCTGGCTGTTTGCCACCGATGTACGGACAGTCAGCTTACCCCCCCCAGGCATGGCCTGGATAGCATTCAGCATGAGATTTGTGAATACTTGCTGAAGCTGATCGAAGTCAGCCATGACCTCAGGCAAGGAAGGGCTAAATTCTTTTACAATCTCAACCTTCTGAATTTGAGCTTGATGCCCTACCATGGCCAGGACCTGCTCCAAGACCTGGTTAATATCTACCTGCTTAAAATGCGGCTCAGTCTGCCGGGAAAAATCGAGAAGGTTTCGAATTATCCTTGAGCAACGGCTCACTTCTGATTCCATCTTTGCAAGGTAATCCAGAGCGTCCTCTTTCCTGAAGGTGTCACCAGCTACTTTCTTTTCTAGCAGCTTCGTGTACGTGAGGACTCCGGCCAGAGGGTTATTGATTTCGTGGGCGACGGAGGCAGCCAGTTGACCCAAGGATGTCAGTTTCTCAGCATGAATTAGTTGCTCCCGGCTTTCCTTTAGACGCCGAATGATTTCCCTTTCTTCATCAATTCGATCCATCAGTATCGCAGTTAGTACCCCCACAAAAACGATTAATAAGACAAAGATAAGCGGCCTAACCAGCGGCTCAGCGTATGGGGAGTAGAAAGTACGTGGCAACACAACACACAGGAAAACAAATGCCGCACCCAGGGCCCCCCAGACTCTGAAAGTCAGAGCAGCGTAGATTATTGGTAATAAGAACAGAGCGCGATGTAAGTCGTGAGGAAAAGCATCTGTGAAAAAGCTTGCGAGATTTGCTAAGGGAGTATGCCCTGCATAGTAAACGAGGGTAAGTACTGCCATTAGCGCAACGATTATCCAAAGATGAGGGCTGCGCACGCCCCTAGACACCTGATTCCCTGGTAACCGGTTAGTCATGTTTATGGCCACCCTATCTGCCCAACGCTTTCGGGCCCTCTTCGGTACAAGAGTATTAACCATAGTCTCTTTTGCCGAACTAGCGCTTACTTTCTCTTCCATGCGGGAGCTATCTTCAACTCTTTCCTTAGGATTGTCACTGGGCAGCGCACATTAAACCGGCACGATAATTCTACACCACAGGGACTATATTTCAACAAAACCTATGTTCCGTGAGACACCTCCGTGAAGAGGTTATCGGAGAGCAGACAAGGCCCCGCGTCTCTTGGGAGGCTTCATTGTTTCACACTACGTTCGGTTACTATTGAGCCTAATACTCCGTTTATCAATCGGGGGGAGGAATCGCTACCGAAGTCTTTGGCTAACTCTATAGCCTCATTTATAGCCACTTTGAGCGGAGTCTTGTCGCCAAATAAGATTTCAAAAATAGCCAGGCGCAAAATATTCCTATC
>Ga0315544_1000954_pt1 | contig 24193 bp, 23 predicted proteins | sample SalMarSW160130MG_2_FD_202543 | JGI IMG/M metagenome (GOLD analysis project Ga0315544, IMG submission 202543) | Salt marsh sediment microbial communities from the Plum Island Ecosystem LTER, Massachusetts, United States - Salt Marsh Sediment SW1601-130 ... | reverse complement strand
TACTCAGCAGCGTTTCATGGATGATACCAGGACACTGGCCCTGGATATGAGCCTTAAGCCCGGGGACAAGCGGGTTCAGATAACGCCCCTGTTTCATATTGCCGGCAACACCCATTTCCGCTCCTCGCTCTATACCGCCGGCTGCAATATCATCGTCAAGTTCTTTAACGCTGAGGAAACCCTCAAGATTATCCAGGAGGAGAAGGCTACCCATATGGACTTCGTGCCCACCCACCTGGTGGCCATACTTAACCTGCCCAACTTCAAGGACTACGACATCAGCTCGATAAAGCTCCTCTGGTACGGCGCTTCGCCGATGCCCCAGGAGGTGCTGAGGAAAGGAATGGAGGCCTTCGGGCCTATCTTCGCCCAGGCGCTTGGGCAGAGCGAGAGTGGCCCGGCAATCACCCACCTCGACAGGGACGACCACAATGTTCTGGACAAACCGGAGAAGGAGCAGAAAAAGCTGGCTTCGGCAGGGCGGCCGGATATCGGGGTGCAGGCCAGGATTGTGGATGATAAGGATGAGGATGTCGGGCCCGGGGAGGCAGGTGAGATAATAGTGCGCAGCAAACACGTTATGGTTGAGTACTGGCACAAGCCTGAGGATACCAAGGCCACCCTGGTTAATGGCTGGCTCCATACCGGCGATATCGGCTACTACGACGAGGAGGGCTATATCTACGTCGTTGACCGCAAGAAGGATATGATTATCACCGGCGGCGAGAACGTCTATCCCCGCGAGGTGGAGGAGGTCCTCTACAAGCATCCGGCGGTTTTGGAAGCGGCGGTCATCGGCATCCCCGATGACTACTGGGTGGAAAAGGTCCACGCCGTGGTCACCACCAAGAAGGGGGCCAAGGTTACCGCCGAGGAGCTTATCGCCTTCTGTAAAAAAAGCCTGGCCGGTTACAAGACCCCCAAGTCCCTGGAGTTTGTTGATGCCCTGCCCAAGAACCCTTCGGGTAAGATTCTGAAGCGCGAGCTGAGGGGCAAGTACTGGAAGGGGACATATAAAGACACCAAATAGTTGACATAAGGAGATTGTCTGATGGAGACCAGGATAACCAGCGCCAGCCAGGAAGTGATAATCGGTGACGGGCGGCCCACCGTGCTTATCGGGGAGCGGATTAACCCCAGCGGCCGCAAGAAGCTCTCCGAGGCGATAAAAGCTGGCCAGCTGGAGGTTATCGCCGGCGAGGCCAAGGCCCAGGTTGAGGCCGGCGCCGATGTTATTGATATCAACGTGGGCGGCGCCTTCGGCGTTGACGAGGTGGCGGTGCTGCCCAAGGCGGTGAAGATAGCCATGAAGGCGGTAAAGGCACCGCTTTGTATTGACAGCTCCAACGCCGACGCCCTGGTGGTGGCGCTCAAGGTCTATAAGGGCAAGCCACTGGTCAACTCGGTCAGCGGCGAGGAGAAATCCCTGAATAAGGTCTTGCCGGTGATTAAAGAATACGGGGCGGCCGTGGTCGGCCTGACCCAGGACGACGAGGGCATCCCCACCAATGCCGACCGAAGAGTAGCCATCGCCCACAAGATTGTGGAGCGGGCGGGCAAGGCCGGTATTCCCCCGGAGGATATCGTCATTGACTGCCTGGCTTTTGCCGTGGGCGCCGATGCCAACTCGGGGCTGGTGACCCTGGAGACCATCCGCCGGGTCAAAGAAGAGCTGGGGGTGAACATGACCCTGGGGGCGAGCAACATCTCCTTCGGCCTGCCTGAGCGTGATTTAATCAACTACGCCTTTATCTCGTCGGTAATTGCCGCCGGCATCACCAGCCTCATCGTCAACGTGGCCAGGGTGCGCCCCATCGTCCTGGCCGCCGACCTGGTGCTGGCCAAAGATAAGCGCGCCCGCCGCTACATCGAGGCCTACCGTAAGCGGCCCAAGCCACAGTAGCTGAAATTCCTCATTGTCAAATGTCAAAAATATCCCCCGGTCAATTGCACATATAGCTGGTAGTTGCTATAATCAGTTAGCTTTCCCGATAGTTAAAGAGGATTTTGACCTTGGCTTCTGCTAAACCGTCCGAACCAGCCGACAGCGATAAGCTGGAGACGATGCGGCACTCCGCATCACATGTCCTGGCCGAGGCGGTGCTGTCTATCTTCCCCGGGGCTAAATTCGGCATCGGCCCGGCCACCCAGGACGGCTTCTACTACGACTTTGACCTCCCCCGCCCGCTGACCACCGAAGATTTGCCGGTCATCCAGGCTAAAATGAAGGAGATAGTGGCCGCCGACCTCCCCTTTACTCGAGACGAAGTCTCTAAAGACGAGGCCCGCCAGCTGTTCGGCGCCCAGCCCTACAAGCTGGAGCTGATTGACGATATACCTGATGAGAAGGTCAGCGTTTACCGGCAGGGCAATTTCCTTGATTTATGCCGGGGACCGCACGTCAGCACCACCGGCCAGATAAAGGCCTTCAAGCTGGTCAGCATCGCCGGCGCCTACTGGCGGGGTGATGAGCATAACCCCATGCTGCAGCGGGTCTACGGCGTCGCCTTCGCCACTGAACAAGCCCTGGAGGAGCACCTTAAGAAGCTTGAGGAGGCGGCCAGGCGCGACCACCGCCGGCTGGGCAAGGAGCTCGACCTGTTCAGCATCCACGAGGAGGCGGGGCCGGGGCTGGTCCACTGGCACCCAAAGGGGTCGGTGGTGCGCCGGGTCATCGAGGACTTCTGGAAGGACGAGCACGTCAGGCGGGGCTACGACCTGGTCTATACCCCCCATATAGCCAAGCGTGATTTATGGCAGACCAGCGGCCACTGGGACTTCTACCGCGATTATATGTACAGCCCGATGGATGTCGAGGGGCAGGAGTATGTCATCAAGCCGATGAACTGCCTGGGGCACATCCTTATCTATAAGACGAGCCAGCGCAGCTACCGCGAGCTGCCGCTGCGCTACGCCGAACTGGGCACGGTCTACCGCTACGAGCGCTCCGGGGTGCTGCACGGCCTCTCTAGGGTGAGGGGCTTTACCCAGGACGACGCCCATATCTTCTGCCGCTTCGACCAGCTTGAGGAGGAGGTGGTCGGCGTCCTGGAGCTGACCCGCTTCATGATGGACACCTTCGGCTTCACCAAGCACAAGGTCTTATTATCCACCCGGCCCGAGAAATACGCCGGCGCCCTGGAGGTCTGGGAGGAGGCCACCGAAATTTTGCGCAAGGCCCTGGAGAAGTCCGAGATGGCCTACCAGGTTGACCCGGGGGAGGGGGTGTTCTACGGGCCCAAGATAGACACCAAGATTGAGGACGCCCTGGGCCGGGACTGGCAGGGCCCCACCGTCCAGGTTGACTTTAACCTCCCCCAGCGCTTCGACGTCAACTACATCGGCGAGGACGGCAAAGAGCATATGGTGGCCATGGTGCACCGCACCGTGCTGGGCAGCATGGAGCGCTTCCTGGCCTCGCTGCTGGAGCACTACGGGGGCGCCTTCCCGGTCTGGCTGGCGCCGGTCCAGGCTATGATTATTCCGGTGGCCGACCGCCACCTGGACTACGCTAATAAGCTGGCGGCCGGGTTCAAGGCCGACGGGATTCGGGCCGAGGTTGACGCCCGCTCGGAGAGGGTGAACCTCAAGATACGGCAGGCACAGCTGAATAAAATTCCCTACATGCTGGTGGTCGGCGACAAAGAGGTGGCCGAGTCCACCGTCTCCGTCCGCCTGCGCACCGGCGAGCAGCTGGCTGCCCAGTCCCCGGACAGCTTTAAGCAGAGCCTCAAGCAGATTATAGCCAGCCGGACTAAAGAGCTGAAGCTGTAACTTGACTAGCTTTGAGGGTTATGTTATAGTTTTTGGTCGTAACCCAACTCGGGTTTGGTGGAGGTAAACGGGACATAGTTAAGTCACTACGAGTTAACCGGGGTATTACCGCCAGGGAAGTCCGTCTGGTCGGGGAGAAGGGTGAGCAGTTGGGTATCATGCCTCTGAGCCAGGCACAGGAAACGGCGAGAAAGCATAATCTCGACCTGGTTGAGGTAGCCCCTACCGCAGTGCCTCCGGTATGCCGCCTGCTTGACTATGGCAAGTATAGGTATGAGCAGGCCAAGAAAGAGCGTGAGCAGAGGAAGGGCCAGAAGGTCTCTCTGCTCAGAGAGGTCAGGCTGCGGCCCAAGATTGGTAGCCACGATTTTGAGGCCAAGGTCAGGATGGTCAAGAAGCTGCTGGGGGAGGGAGACCGGGTTAAGGTGACGGTGAGGTTCCGGGGGCGTGAGATTACCCACCCCGAGATTGGCTGGAGGCTGATCCAGCGGATGACGGAGTCGTTGCAGGGGGGGGCGGCCATTGCCCGGCAGCCGGTGATGGAGGAGAGGAACATGAACGTCATCCTGCTGCCGCTAGCCCAGAAGGCTAAAACAGAAGCCAAGGCCGAGGTTAAAGCCGGGGCTAAAAAAGAAGCTAAAAAAGAGGAGAGCTAGGGAGTTTTAAGGTGCCCAAAATCAAGACTCATAAAGGGGCCAAGAGCCGCTTCCAACTAACCGGCAGCGGCAAACTTATGCGAATGAAGGGTGGCAAGAGCCATCTGCGCCGCCGCAAGGCGAAGCGTACCCGGGGTCTCTTTGACGAGACCATACCGGTAAGTCCCGCCGACCGGAAACGGATACAGAGGCTTATACCCTACGGGTGAAGAGGAGAATAGCTTGGCCAGGATAAAGAGAGGTACCACCGTCCGCCGCCGCCATAAGAAGGTGCTGGCCCTGACCAGGGGGCAGAGGGCAACCCGGCACTCCCTTTATAAGCGGGCGCACGAGGCCATGCTCCATTCCCTGAGCTACGCCTACGCCCACCGCCGGGAGCGGAAGGGTGATATGAGGCGGCTTTGGATTGTGCGGGTCAGCGCCGCCAGCCGGGCCCAGGGCCTCAGCTACGCTCAGTTTATCTACGGCCTGAAGCAGGCGGGGGTTGATATCAACCGCAAGATGCTGGCCGATATGGCGGTTCGGGAGCCGGAGGCCTTCGCCACTCTGGTGACAACGGCTAAAGGCAAGCTCGAGAGCTAGTTATCAGGGAAAAGTTTTTCGAGAGGGGCTTAAAAGCCCCTTTTTTGTTTCCCATAATTTAAAACTTTCGTTTTACGTCCTGCCCTCCCGCCCTCATAAGCTCCGCTTCTATCACTTTCTTACCCCGCCCCTCAGAAAGGGGAGCGAAGGTAGGTTCTATCTCTATCACTTTGGGGGAAAAGGGGTGGCTAACGGAGCGTCTAAGAGGGTGAAACCCTTTTGGGCGGGTGGGTATCGGAAGAAAAACACTGTTTAAAAACGGGGTGGAATTGATAACTTCCTTGACCGCCCTGCGGGTGATAACCTATAATCCAAGACAAATATGTTAAAGCAGCTTGATGAACTAAAATCGGATGCCCTTAAAGAGCTGGAAGCCGTCAGCCAGACTAAAGAACTGGAGGCCTGGCGGGTACGCTACCTGGGCAAGAAGAGCCAGCTGACCGCCACCCTGCGTAGCCTGGCCGAACTGCCCATCGAGGAGAGAAAGCAGGTCGGCGCCCTGGCCAACCGGATTAAGGCCGAATTCGAGGAGCGCCTGGAGCAGAAGAGGCAGCTCCTCAAGAAGGCCGGGCTGGCCGCCGGGGGGGAGACTATAGATATCACCCTGCCCGGGCGGCCTTACCCCGCCGGCCGCCGCCACCCCCTCACCCAGACTATTGCCGAAATCTGCGACATATTCGTCTCCATGGGCTTTCAGGTGGTGGAGGGGCCGGAGGTGGAGTGGGACTACTACAACTTTGAAGCACTGAACATCCCCCGCCACCACCCCGCCCGCGACAGCATGGCCACCCTCTGGGTTGACGCCGAGACTGAAAAAGGCGAGAGGAACATGCTGCTGCGCACCCACACCACCGCCGTCGATACCCGGGTCATGGAGCAGCAGACTCCGCCGATAAGGGTGGTCATGCCGGGCAAGGTCTACCGCTACGAGGCCAGCGATGCCACCCATGTCCCCATGTTCCACCAGATTGACGGCCTAGCGGTGGATAAAAACATTACCATGGCTGACCTTAAGGGGACGCTCTACGAGTTCGCCCGCCGCTTCTTCGGCGAGGACAGAAAGGTGCGCTTCCGCTGCGACTACTTCCCCTTCGTCGAGCCGGGAGTGGAGATGGCCATAGAGTGCCTGGTCTGCCGCGGCGGCGGCTGCCGGCTCTGCGGCAACAGCGGCTGGATTGAGATACTGGGGGCGGGGATGACCCACCCCCGGGTTCTGGAGCGGAGCGGCGTCGACCCCAGGGCCTATACCAGCTTTGCCTTCGGCATGGGTATCGACCGACTGCCCATGCTCCGCTACGGTATCGACGACATCAGGTTGCTCTACGGCAGCGACCTCAGGTTTTTGAGGCAGTTCTAAATGAAGGTATCACTTAAGTGGCTTAAAGAGTATGTAGATATAGACCTGCCCCCGGCCGAGCTGGCCGATAAGCTGACCATGGCCGGCACCGAGGTCAAAGGGTGGCAGGCCATCGGCGGCGGCTGGGAGAACATCGTCGTCGGCCAGATTTTGGCCATTAACCCCCACCCCAACGCCGACCGCCTCACCCTGCCCACCGTTGACCTGGGCACCGAGCAGCCGACGGTGGTCTGCGGGGCACCCAATTTAAGGGTTGGCGATAAGGTCGCCTTTGCCCGCGTCGGCGCCGAGCTTATCGACGGGCATACTGGTAAGGTAATCAAGCTGGAGGCGGCCAAGATTAGGGGGGTGGCCTCCAGCGGCATGGTCTGCTCGGAGAAGGAGCTTGGCATATCCGACAGCCACCAGGGAATCATGGTCCTGCCAGCCGGTGCCCCGGTGGGTGCTCCTTTGGCGGAATATCTGGGCGATATTATCCTTGACCTGGAGGTGACCCCCAACCGCCCCGACTGCCTCTCGGTAATCGGCGTCGCCAGAGAAATTGCCGCCCTCACCGGCCGGGAGGTGCGTCTGCCCGATACCGGCTATGATGAGGAGGGGGCGCCCGTAGAAGAGCAGATTGCCGTGGAGATTATCGCCCTCGACCTCTGCCCCCGCTACAGCGCCAGCCTGATTACCGGCATAAAGATAGCCCCCTCCCCCCACTGGCTGCAGCAGCGGCTGCTGGCCGGCGGCATGCGCCCGATAAACAACGTGGTCGATATCACCAACTTCGTCATGCTGGAGTACGGCGAGCCTTTGCACGCCTTTGACTACAGCCAGATTAAGGGTAAGAAAATCATGGTGCGGCGGGCGGAGGAGGGCGAGGTCATGGTTACCCTGGACGGTGCCAGGAGGCCTCTTTCCCCTGATATGCTGGTTATCGCCGATACCGAGCGGGCGGTGGCCGTGGCCGGGGTGATGGGTGGGGCTGAAAGCGAGATGACCGAGCGTACCACCGCGGTGGTGCTGGAGGCGGCCAATTTCAACCCGGCCAGCATCTATCATACCGGCTCTAGCCTGGGTCTGCCCAGCGAGGCCCGGACGCGTTTTGAGCGGGGCGTCAGCCCAGAGCTGACGGTACCGGCGCTTAAGCGGGCTACTCAATTGATTATTGAGCTGGCCGGCGGCCGGGCGGCTAAAGGCATCGTTGATGCCTATCCCGGTAAACAAAAGCCAAAGCCAATCTTATTATCTACAGGGGAGGTGAAGCGCCAGCTTGGGGTTGATTTCAGCCTTGACCAGATGAAAGAGGCGCTGACCTCTCTTGGCTTTGACTGCCAGCCGAAATCGGCTTTGGAAATCAGCGTTACCGCCCCCTACTGGCGGAGCGACATCAGCCTGGTCGAGGACTTGGTGGAAGAGGTCGCTCGCGTTATCGGCTACGACCGGATTCCGGTGACCATGCCCACCGGGGCGGTGCCCCGGCAGAACCCGGCGCCCATCCTCGGCTTTAAGGAGAGGGTGAGGCGCGGCCTTACCGGCTACGGCTTCTACGAGGTAATCACCTATTCCCTGACCGGCCTGGACTTATTAAACAGATTAATGCCCGAACCGCATTCCCTGCAGTCGGAGCCGCTGCGGGTGCTCAGGCCGATGAGCGCCGAGCAGGAGTACCTCCGCCCCAGCCTGCGGGTTAACCTGCTGGCGGCGCTGGAGGCCAACCGGCGGCACGAGGAGGGCGGCATCCGGCTCTTTGAGCTGGGCCGGGTGTATGTACGGCGGCCCAACGACCTGCCCGAAGAGCCGGAGATGCTCTGCGCAATAATGGCCGGCCCCAGGCTGGACCAGTCCTGGCACGGCGGTGATGAGCCGGTTGACTTCTTCGATGCCAAGGGGGTGGCCGAGGGCCTGCTGGGCTGTCTTGGCGTGGAGGCCGATTTCAGTCCGGGGGATGACCAGAGCCTGCACCCGTCCAGACAGGCGGCGATAGCTATCGGGGGTAAAAAAGTGGGTGTGGTCGGGGAGGTGCGCCGTAAGGTGGCCGAAGCCTTTGACCTGGCTGAGCCGGTCTATCTGCTCGAAATAAATCTGGCTGAGCTTCTGCCCTTTACCCTGGAGCATAAGCTGTTCCAGCCCATCTCGCGCTTTCCGGCGGTGGTCAGGGACATCGCCCTGGTGGTTGACTCGGGGGTGACCCACCGCCAGGTGGTGGATATCATCAGCGGCTTTCCCCTGGTTGCTCAGGTTTCCCTCTTTGACCTCTATACCGGCGGCAAGCTGCCACAGGGCAAGAAGTCGCTGGCCTATAGGATTACCTTCCAGTCCCCCTCTAAAACTTTAACCGACGAGGCGGCCAACAACGTCTTAAAGAAAATCCTGAACAAGCTGGCTAAAGAGCTGGGGGCGACGCTGAGGAGCTAGTCCCCTGTTAACCTATCCCCAGAAGTCGTTTATCTTCCCACCCACCCGCCCAAAAAGGCTTCGCCTCTTTACATCTCTTAAAACCCCTAAGAGAGAGTGTTAGAGGCATAGCCTCTGAGGGTGGGAGGGTGGGAAGTAAGACAAATTTTAAAAATGGGGTGGGGAAAGCTAGCCCTTGATAAGCCCCTTGAGCTTTGCGGCTATGCCTTCCAGCGGCACAATCTGAGACTCTTTCTCCGAGCGTCTCTTGATTTCGGCGCTGTTCTTCTCTAAAGTTCTGGGGCTGACGGTGACCCGGAATGGTATCCCCAGAAGGTCGGCGTCGTTGAACTTCACCCCCGGCGACTCGTTGCGGTCGTCAAAGAGCACCTCAAAGCCCTGAGCCTCCAAATCTTTATAGAGCTTCTCGGCGGCGGCGGCCACCTCAGTGTTTTCCGGGCGCAGTGAGCAGAGGTAGATGTGATAGGGGGCAATGGACAGAGGCCAGATAATGCCCTTATCGTCGTGATTAATTTCTATCGCCGCCGCCAGCAGCCGGTCGAGGCCGATACCGTAGCAGCCCATTACAATTGGCCGTGACGCGCCCTCGGCGTCAATAAAGAGGGCGCCCAGCTTCTGGCTTAAGAAGGTGCCCAGCTTGAAGACATGCCCCACCTCGATGCCATGGGTGGATGACAGTTTGCCACCGCACTTGGGGCACTCGTCTCCAGCGTGGGCCTGGGCGATGTCGGCCACCAGGTCAACCTTAAAGTCCCGGGGGTAGTTGACGTTCTTGAGGTGGGTCTCAGCTTTATTGGCACCGGCGACAAAGTTCGTCCCCGAAGCGATAGAGTCATCGGCGATAATCTTAAAGCCCTTGAGGCCGACGGGTGAGGCCGCCCCGGCCGCGATACCGGCCTGGATGACCTCGTCCTCGGTGGCCAAGCGGAGGTCGGTGCCGCCCAGGGCGTTCTTTAGCTTGACCTCGTTTACCCCGATGTCCCCCCTGATGACGACAAAGACCATCCTGCCGTCGGCGATATAGAAAACCGCCTTGAGGGTGTGGCTTGCCGGTATCTTGAAGAAAGCCGCCACCTCCTCGATAGAGCCGGCGCCGGGTGTGGCCACCTCCTCTTTAGGCAGAGGTTCCCCACCCTCTATCTTGCCCTTGACGCTCTGTGCCTTCTCCACATTGGCGGCGTAGCCGCACTTCTGGCAGTAGATAACCTCGTCCTCGCCGTCCTCGGCGACCACCATGAACTCGTGGGAGTCCTTGCCGCCTATGGCGCCGCTGTCGGCTTCGACCAGCAGGCCGGGCAGGCCGCAGCGGGTGTAGATATTCTGGTAGGCCTGGAGCATCCTTTTATAGCTCTTGTCCAGCCCCTCTTCATCGATGTCGAAGCTGTAGAGGTCTTTCATGGAGAACTCGCGGACTCTTATCAGCCCGCCGCGGGGGCGGGGCTCGTCGCGGAACTTGGTCTGGATCTGGTATAAAAGCAGGGGCAGGTCCCGGTAGCTCTGGACGTTGCGGCTGGTCAGAAGGGTGATAACCTCCTCATGGGTGGGGCCCAGCACCAGCCGGCGCTCGCGGCGGTCGGTGAGGGTGAAAAGCCCTTTGCCAAAGGCCTTGTCCCGGCCTGTTTCCTGCCACAGCTCCAGAGGCTGGAGGACGGGCATCATCAGCTCCTGCCCGCCGGCTTTGTCCATCTCGTCGCGGATGATGCCGACTATTTTCTGGAACACCCTCCAGCCCAGCGGCAGGTAGGAGTAGACGCCGGCAGCCACCTGGTGAATCATCCCCGCCCTCAGCAGCAGCCGGTGGCTGGCTGTCTCCGCCTCGGCGGGCGTTTCTTTTTGTGTCTTACCGAACAGTTTTGATATACGCATTTTTTAGAGGTTTTATGTATTAAATCATATCGGGCGGGTTTATGCCAGTGGGTTAGAGGTTTTCCACCTCCCCCATCAGCGCCTTTATAAAATCCTTCTCCTCTATAGTCCTGATTTTTTTGCCCTTCTTGAACAGGACGGCCCGGCCCTTGCCGCAGGCGATGCCGATATCGGCGTCTTTAGCCTCGCCGGGGCCGTTGACGATGCAGCCCATCACAGCAACTTTTATCGGCTTGTTAATCTTTAACAGCTCTTTTTCCACCGCCCCGGCCAGTTTTATAATATCAACCTCGGCGCGGCCGCAGGAGGGGCAGCTGACCAGCACCGGGCCGTGCTGGCGCAGGTTGAGGCTCTTGAGGATTTCGTAGCCGGCGATGACCTCCTCGCGGGGGTGGGCGGTCAGCGAGACCCGGATGGTATCGCCGATGCCGAGCCAGAGCAGGGTGCTGATGCCCGCCGTGCTGCGGATGATGCCGGTGCGGGGGGGGCCGGCCTCGGTGATGCCGATGTGCAGGGGGTAGGGAATTTTGGGGGCGATTTTCCGGTAGGCCTCGATGGTGGTGGGCACGTCAAAGGCTTTCAGCGAGACCTTAATCAGGTCAAAGTCCAGGCTTTCCAGCAGCCTTACCTGCTCTAAAGCCGTTTCAACCATCTGCCCGGCGATGGAGAGCCTGGGGTTTCTCGGTTTGGGCAGGCTGCCGGCGTTGACCCCAATGCGGATGGGCACCCCCCTTTCTCTGGCGGCGGCGGCCACCTTTTTGACCTTCTCCGGCTCGCCGATATTGCCCGGGTTGAGGCGCAATCCATCAACCCCGGCCTCAAGCGCCATCAGGGCCAGGCGGTAGTCGAAGTGGATATCAGCGATTATTGGTATTTTAACGCCCTTTTTGATGGCCGGTATCGCCCCGGCGGCTTCGCTATCGGGCACGGCCAGCCGCACCAGCTCGCAGCCGCAGTCCTCAAGTTCTTTGATTTGATTGATGGTCGCCCTGATATTGCGGGTATCGGTCTTGGTCATGGACTGGACCACGATGGGGGCGCCGCCGCCGACGGTGACGCTGCCGATTTTAATTGGTTTGGACTTGCGTCTTGGTTTCATAGTATCAGGCTCCCCATATTTTTAACCGGTGTTTTTCTTCCCATACCCGCCCGCCCAAAAGGGTTACACCCTCTTGGCTCTCCTTTAAGCCTCTCTTGCTTCATGGAATTAAGCTCTCCCCGGCGATGATGCGGGCAATGTCCTGGTAGGTAATGGCTATAATGGCGGCTATCAGTATGGCGAAGCCGATGGCGTGCACCAGCCCCTCCGTCCTGGGCGATATTCGCTTGCCCCGGCGAACCCAGCCCAGCAGGACGAAGACAATCCTGCCCCCGTCCAGGGCGGGGAGGGGGAGGATATTAACGATAGCCAGATTAATGCTGATAAAGCCGGTAAACTGCAAAAGAGGGCTTAAGCCCGCCTGGGCCACCTCTCCCGTCAGCTGGGCGATACCCACCGGGCCGGTGACCTGGACCGGGGCCGCCCCGATAAACCACTTCAGTATCTCGTTCTTGAAGATGACAAAGGTCTCGATGCATTGACTGACGCCCTTGGGTATCGCTTCCCAGAAGGGGTCGCTCTGGCGGCTAACCGCCGGGTCGGGCATGCTGACGGTGACGCCCATCGCCCCCTCCCCCGATGGCGGCTTCCACCTGGGTATCAGCCGGACTTCTTCCATAGCGCCGTCGCTGTGCCTGATGGCCAGGCTGACCTCTTTGCCCAGGTTGAGACTGGTATAGAGGCTCAGGTCGTTGATGCTGTTTACCGGCTCATCGTTCAGGCTGAGGATGGTATCTCCGGCTATAATGCCGGCGGCCGCCGCTGGAGAACCGGGGGCCACCTCCGCCGCCACCACATCGCCGGTTACCACGCTGTGGGGGACCATGAAGGCGATGGCGAAGAGCACTATCGGCAGCAGGAGGTTCATTATTGAGCCGGCGGCAAGCACTATCACCCTGGTGCCGGTCCCCTTGCTGGCCAGGCTCCTCTCCACCTTGGGGTCTTCCTCGCCGGCCATCTTGGTGAAGCCGCCCAGCGGTATGGCGTTCAGCGAGTAGAGCGTTTCCCCCCTTTTTACCCCGAAGAGGCGGGGAGGAAATCCCAGGCCGAACTCCTCCACCTTTACCCCGAAGGCCTTGGCGGTGGCGAAGTGCCCCGTTTCGTGGGCCAGGATGAGCAGGGCCAGGATGCCGAGGAAAATCAGTATGGTGATTAGCGCGCTCACCGCTGGCCACCGACCATTTTTTTAACCGTTCCTCTGGTTTGAGCGTCAGCCGCCAGAATATCCTCCAGGGTGGGGTGGGCTATGGATTTATGCTCATTTAGTGCCTGCCCCACCAGGCGGGGGATATCGTTGAATTTAATGCGCTTTGATAGGAACAGCTCCACCGCCGTCTCGTCGGCGGCGCAGAGCACCGCCGGATAAGTTTCCCCTTTTCTCCCCGCCTCTATGGCCAGCTTGAGGCAGGGGAAGCGGTCGAAGTCGGGCGGCTCGAAGCCAAGCTCTTTGATTTTCTCCCAGTCGAGGCGGGGCAGTTCAGGGTTTTCCAGTCGCTCCGGGTAAGACAGGGCGTACTGGATGGGCAGGCGCATATCGGGCTGGCTCAGCTGGGCTTTGACCGAGCCATCATTAAATTCGACCATGGAGTGAATAATGCTCTGGGGGTGGACTAAGACCTGGATATTATCGAAGGGCATATCGAAGAGCCAGCGGGCCTCGATTACCTCCAGCCCCTTGTTCATCAGGGTGGCCGAGTCAATAGTGACCTTTTGCCCCATCCGCCATGATGGGTGCTTGAGAGCCTGCTCCGGGGTTACCTGGGATAGTTGGGTGGGGGAATAGCCGAGGAATGGGCCCCCTGAGGCGGTGAGGATGATTTTACTGGCCTTCTGTTTTTCACCCTGAAGGCACTGGAATACGGCGCTGTGCTCGCTGTCAACGGGGATAATCTGAGCCTTGTTTTGCCTGGCCTCCCCGGTGATAATCCCGCCGGCCATGACCAGCGCTTCCTTGTTGGCCAGGGCGACTCTCTTGCCGGCTTTTATCGCCGCCAGCGTCGGCTTCAGCCCCCATTTCCCCGACGTGGCCACAACCACGATATCCACCTCGGCGCGGCTGGCTATCTCCTCCAGGGATAGAAGCTCGTATTCAGCGCTGGTGAGAGTTTTATCCTGAAAGCAAATAAACCTGGGCTTAAACCGGCTGATTTGCTTCGACAGCAGTTCGGTGTTGTGTCCGGCGGCCAGCCCGATGACGCTAAAGCGGCGGGGCAGGGTGCTGATTACCTCAAGTGTTTGACGGCCTATTGAGCCGGTGGAGCCTAAAATGGCTACCCGTTTTATATCAGCCATATAACGTAATAGTATACTACCACGCCGGCAAAGACAACGCTGTCAATCCGGTCCAGGGCGCCGCCGTGGCCGGGGAGCAGCTTACCTGAGTCCTTGACCCCCATGTTGCGCTTGAGCAGTGACTCGACCAGGTCGCCGAGCTGGCCGAAGACGCTGATAACCAGGCCCAGAATTATGGCCGTCCCGTAGCCGATGGGCAGGCCAAGCGGCCAGGACAGGGTGAAGAGCAGGCTGATGATAATCGCCCCCAGGAATCCGGCTATCGTCCCTTCCCAGGTCTTGCCCGGGCTGATGCTGGGGGCCAGCTTGTGCCGGCCCAGCGCCCGGCCGGCAAAATAGGCGGCGGTGTCCGAGCCGAAGTTGGCCAGCAGCGCCAGGAACACCCAGTTGCGCCCGTCCTCAAGGCCCCTTAAGGCGACCAGGTGGCTGAGCAGCCAGCCGATATAGAGGATTCCGGCCATAGTCCACCCCCAGCCCAGGAAAGCCCCCTCTTTACGAGGGCGCAGCAGCAGCCAGAGCAGGGAGAGCACCACCGACGAGGTCAGCAGCAGGGGTAGGGTGGAGGCGTGGGGGAAGTGGGGGCTGATGATGAAGAGCGCCGTCCAGATTAGGCCGAACCAGATAAGCGGCGCTGCCTTTGCCCCTACTATTTGGTAGAACTCGTAGGCTGCCAGCAGCCCCCAGATAGCCACCAGGACGGTGAACCAGGGGAGGGGGTAAGAAAACCAGACGGCGGCGATTAAGAGGGGAATACCCCACAGCCCGGTGATAACTCTCTTTTTCAGCATATAATTAATCGCTTATCAACCTCACCCCCTTTAATCCCCCTCTCCATTCTTGGAGAGGGGGATTAGATTTTAGAGAGGGGGCTTTGCCCCCTCTCTTACTTTCACTCCCCCCTTCCCTTGTTAAGGGAAGGGGGTCAGGGGGATGGGTTACCATATTCTAATCGGGTTCCCTGAAAAATCAAAGATTTTTTAGGGCGAAAGAGGGATAGGTTAATAAAAATTCCCTTATTATATTATAGCCCGCCGAAGCGCCGCTGCCGCTGGCTGTAGGCGAGCAGGGCCTTATCAACCTCAGGCTCATTAAAGTCAGGCCAGAGGACATCGGTGAAATAATATTCGCTGTAGGCCGCCTGCCAGATTAAGAAGTTGCTGACGCGGAGCTCGCCGCCGGTGCGGATGACCAGGTCAACCTCGGGCATGTCGGCGGTGTAAAGGTAGCCGCTGAACAGCTTTTCATCGATTTTATCCGCCGGGACGCCCTCGGCGATGAGGCGGCGGACGGCATCGACAATCTCGGTGCGCCCACCGTAGCTGAAGGCGAAGCTGAAGTTCAGCCCGGTGTTGTTTCCGGTCAGGTCAACCGCTTTCTTTATGGCTGCCTGCAGCTTCCGGGGGAGCCGCTCAAGCTGCCCCAGGTGGCGGATCCTGATTCCCTGGCGGTGAAGCCTGAGGGTCTCTTCATCTATGCTCTCCTGCAATAGACCGAGCAGGCCGTCAATCTCCTCTTTGGGGCGGTTCCAGTTTTCCGTGGAAAAACCGTAGAGGGTGAGGTATTTCACCTTCAGCCGATTGAAATAGTCAATTACTGAGCGCATGTTCTCCATACCCGCCCGGTGTCCCGCGAGGCGCGGCAGGTTGCGCTGTCTGGCCCAGCGGCCATTGCCGTCCATGATAATAGCCACGTGTTCGGGCAGGCGAGTGATTTTCCCCTTTGGCGAACTGGCTGACATTATGCCACTCATACTAGCTGAATAAATGGGGTAGAGCAAGTCCCCGGCTTGAAGAGCCGGCTAGACCTCCATGAGTTCGGCCTGTTTGTCCCGGGCTATCTGCTCGATATCGGCTACGAAGCCGTCGGTGAGCTTCTGCAGCTGCTCCAGGGCGCGCTTGTGCTCGTCCTGCGATATCTCTTTGTTTTTCTCCAGCTCCTTCAAGCTCCCCATCGCCTCGTGCCTGAGGTTACGTACGGCTATCTTCCTCTCCTCCTCCCTCTTGCGCACTATCCGGGCCAGCTCCTGCCGGCGCTCTTCGCTTAAGGGGGGAACATTGAGCCGGATTAGATTGCCGCTGGTGACCGGATTCAAGCCCAGGTCGGACTTGAGGATGGCCTTCTCTATGCCGGGTATGCTGTTCCGGTCCCAGGGCTGGATGACGATGAGCCTGGCTTCGGGGGCGGAGATGGCGGCAATCTGGTTGAGGGGGGTGGGTACCCCGGCGTAGTCCACCTTGAGGTGTTCCACCAGGGCCGGCGAGGCATGCCCGGTGCGGATGCCGGCCAGCTCTATCTTCAAGCCCTCGGCCGTGGCCTTCATCTTCTCCTCAATATTCCACAGGGCCTGACTGACCATTTTACCTTCCGCTGTTGACCAGGGTGCCTATCTTCTCACCGGCTACCGCCCGCTCCAGGCTCTGGGGGGCGTCGAGGTCAAAGACAATTATGGGCAGCCTGTTTTCCAGACATAGAGATAAGGCGGTGGCGTCCATTACCTCCAGGCGCAGGTTGAGCACCTCGAGGTGGCTGAGCTTGTCGAATTTCTTGGCGCTGGGGTCCTTGAGGGGGTCGGCGCTGTAGATGCCGTCGACGTTGTTCTTGGTCATGAGCAGTACCTCGGCCTCAATCTCGATAGCCCGCAGCGCCGAGGTGGTATCGGTGGTCATGTAGGGGTTGCCGGTGCCCCCGGCGAAGATAACGGCCCGGCCTTTCTCCAGGTGGCGGATGGCCCGGCGCCGGATGTAGGGTTCGGCCACCTCCTGAATGCCTATGGCCGACTGGGTCCGGGTGTCCACACCTTCCTTCTCCAGGGAGTCCTGTAGAGCCAGGGCATTGATTACCGTGGCCAGCATCCCGGCGTAGTCGGCGGTGACCCGGTCCATTCCCTTGGCCTCGGCCCTGGCCCCGCGCCAGATATTGCCGCCGCCAACCACGATGCCCACGCCCACCCCCATGGCTATCACCCGCTTAATCTGCCTGGCCACCCTGGCCACGGTAGCCGGGTCGATGCCGTAAGGGGCGCCGCCACTGAAGGCCTCGCCGCTCAGTTTGAGCAGGACGCGCTTGTATTTGGCAGTCCTTGCCTTGGCCATTACTGTTCGCCCAGTTCGAACCGGCTGAACCGGCCTACTTTGATGTTCTCTCCCGTCCTGGCGATAACATCGGCAATAGTCTCTTTTATTGTCCTGTCCGGCTGCTTGATGTCGGCCTGGAGCATGAGGCAGACGTCCTGGGGTTCCTCCCCGATTTCGGGGGTGTAGTCCTCCTCGGTGATGCACTTTGGGTTCATGGCGGCTATCTGCATGGCCAGGTGGTGGGCCAGCTGCTTGAACTCATCGGTGCGGGCGACGAAGTCGGTCTCGCAGTTAAGCTCGACCATGGCGCCCACCCGGCCGGCGGTGTGGATATAGGCCTCGATTAAGCCCTCAGCCGCCCGGCGCTCCGCCTTTTTGGCCGCCTTGAACAGGCTCTGCTGCTTCAAAATCTCGAGAGCTTTCTCGGCATCTCCTTTGCATTCCATAAGAGCCTGGCGGCACTGCATAATTCCGGCGCCGGACTGGTCTCTCAGCTCCTTGACCATGGCTGCGGTGATTTTCAAGCTTCGGCCTCCTTAGCTTCGTCGTCAGGGGTGAAGATGAGCGGTTCGCCGATTTCCAGGCCCTCCGGCAGCCCGGTACCCTCTCCGGCAGCCATCACCCCGCCGGTCTTGCCCTCGATGACGGCATCGGCGATTTTGCTGCATATCAGCTTGATAGCCCTGATGGCGTCGTCGTTGGCGGGGATGGGGTAGTCGATACCAGCCGGGTTGCAGTTGGTATCAACGATGGCCACCACCGGAATTCCTACCCGTTTGGCTTCGGCCAGGGCAATCTTTTCCTTGGTAGGGTCGACGATAAAGAGGACATCGGGCAGGCTGGTCATCTCCTTGAAGCCGCCCATATTCCGGTTGAGACGCTGGATTTCCTCCCCCAGCTTCATCGCTTCCTTTTTGGGCAGGCGCTCGAAGTCTCCCCTGGATTGCTGGTCTTCCAGGCGGACCAGGTAGTCGATGCGGGCCTGGATGGTGGCGAAATTGGTCAGCACCCCTCCCAGCCAGCGCTGGTTAACGTAGAACATGCCGCAGCGCTGGGCTTCCTGCTCTATTGACTCCTGGGCCTGCTTTTTGGTGCCGACAAAGAGGACGGAGCCGCCCTCGGCGGCTACCTGCTGGATGAACTGGCAGGCCTTATCCAGCATGGCCGTGGTCTGTTCCAGGTCAATGATGTGAATGCCGTTGCGCTTGGTGAAGATGTATTTCTTCATCGCCGGGTGCCAGCGGCTGGTCTGGTGCCCGAAGTGAGCCCCGGCTTCTAAAAGCTCCTTGATAGTAGTGGTATCCGGCAAGCTTTTAACCCCTTTCCTAGTCGTCTAGATTTATAGTCAGTTTAACAGTATAGCATACTGGACGCCTAGCAACAATATACGGCTTTTCTGTCTGCGTTGATAAAAAATTGCCAAAGCCTTATTATATAGGTTAGACGTATGCAGATCAGGAAGAAATACAACAACCTGCAGCCCGAGCTGCTCTATGACGAGGTCAGGGACTTAGTTACAAAGCAGGGAGTTGTTGTCGGTGAGGCCAAGCTGGAGACATATTCCCTGCCCAGTGACTCGTCGTCGTTTATCTCCCGGGGCACATTGACCTTCAACGTTCCGGGTAAGCCGGGCGAGGAGAAAGAGTGCCTCCGGGCTCATATCGTGGGCTCAGCCCGCGGCGAGACCAAGCTGATGCTTGATATCAACGAGCCGCTTTTCCCCAAAGAGAAGCTCTCGGCTCTGCAGGAGGACCTGGAGTTCATCTTCGGCTCCTACGAGGCCAAGTCCCGCTGACGCCTTGATTGTCCTCCTTACTTTTTTAAGTTCCCCTCTTTTTTAGCCGGACTTGGGCTGTGATATAATTTAACTGTGGCTATCAAGACGGTGGCGACCAACCGCAAGGCGTACCATAACTACCATATCGGCGACAGCGTGGAAGCCGGCATCGCCCTTACCGGTACCGAGATAAAATCGGTCAGGGCGGGTAAAGCGAGCCTGGCTGATGCTTACGTAAGGCCTGAGGGCGGGGAGCTGTGGCTGGTGAACGCTCACATCGCCCGCTATGATGCCGGCAGCTATATGAGCCACCAGCCCACCCGGCCCCGGAAGCTGCTGCTGCACCGCAAGCAGATAGACAGCCTGACCAGCAAGGTGCAGGAGAGGGGCTTTACTTTGCTGCCCCTCCGGCTGTATATTAAAGATAGCCTGGCCAAGGTGGAGGTGGCCCTGGGCCGGGGTAAGAGGCTCTACGATAAGCGGGCGGCCATAGCCCGCCATGATACCGAAAGGGAGATTGAGCGGGCGATAAAGAGAAGGATATAGCCCGCCTGGACCTTAACAACTTAAACAGGGGGACGCGTGGATTCGACAGGGGAAGTAGGCTACAGGATTGCAGGCTGAGGTGCCGCTAACCTCATAAAACCGGCGGCAAAAAATAACTGGCGAACCTGAATTCGCTTACGCAGCCTAGTTTAATTTAGGCGGCACGCCCGCCCTACCTGTCCTCAACGGGTCGGGACCGGGCGACGTTGAGTTGAGGTGCCACCGCCCTGACGTTGATAGGGGTGGTGAAAGAGCTATCAACTGGCCTGGCTTTAACTCGGTCAGCTGAGGTGAGTCCGGCGAGATTAAAGCGCTGACTAAGCCTGTAGCATATTCTGGGCAGCTTCTCTTGGACGGGGAGTTCGACTCTCCCCCGTCTCCACCAGCAGTTAACAGCGCTGGCTTTAGTGCCGGCGCTTTTTGATTTGGCTCTCTGGAGTCCTGCCACTGGACAAAGAGGGGCTGGTGTTATAATATATCTCACGCCCGACTTTTAATTAAGTTAGCCGTTACCGGATTTGCAGATGGAGCTCAATTTGACCTCTCCGTCGATAAGAAATGAACTTGATATTGATATAAAGCAGGTGTTGAGCCGCATGGGCTACGGCACCGCCGGTATGCCCTCGGCACGGATTGAGTCCCTGGTCAGGGAGTATGCCGATAACATCTGCCACCTCATTGAGCCTTCATACTCCTATGTCATCCGGGATGTCAATTCGGTGCGGGGGTCACGCGTTTTTATCGAGGGCTCGGTTACCTTCCGCAGCAATGTCATCGCTAAGCTTCTCAGGCAGTGCCCCAAGGTGGCCGTGTTCGTGCTGACCATAGGCGACCGCCTGGGGGAGGTCGTCCGCCAGCTGTCCGGGGAGGGGTTCCTGGTTCAGGCAGCGGTGCTGGATGCCATCGGCTCGGACGCCGCCGAGACCCTGGCCAACGTGGTGCAGGACATTATAAAAAGTGAGGAGGCGGCGGAGGGGCTGGCCATAAGCCGGCGCTTCAGCCCGGGCTACTGCGACTGGAGGATCAGCCAGCAGAAGATGGTCTTCCGGGCGATGGGCGGCGATAGCGCCGGTGTCCGCCTGACCGATGGCTGCCTGATGGTCCCCCAGAAGTCGATATCGGGTATTATCGGCATCGGCCCGGCTGGCAGGGTGGAGAGCTACAACCCCTGCCTGACCTGTAATAAACGTGACTGCACCGGTAGGAGATAGAAACAAGTTGTGCTAATTGAGCCTGGAATGGACGAGGATATAATCGGCTTAATTCGGGAGAATGTTATCCAGGGGAGGGTGAGCCAGGATGACGAAGGCCTGGACGGAGGCATGGTCGGCCAGCCCGGAGTGACCGAGCTTACTGAGCAGGCCCTGGCGGTGGGCATTGATGTCCGGGATATAGTTAATAAAGGGCTGACCGGGGGCATGCAGATGGTGGGGCGGAGGTTTGAGGACAAGGCCTACTTCATACCGGATATGCTGGCTTCAGCGGAGGCGGTGGGGGCGGCTATGAAGCTGCTGGAGCCTCACCTCGCCCACAGCGACATCAAGGCTGAGGGCAAGGTACTTTTTGCCACGGTAAAAGGGGACCTCCACGATATCGGCAAGAGCATAGTGTCGATATTGCTCCGCAGCGTTGGCTACACCGTCAAGGACCTGGGCAACGACGTGGAGCCCCAGAGCATCGTCAACGCGGTCAGGGAAGAGAACCCACAGTTTCTGGGGCTATCAGCGCTGCTGACCAGCACCATGGTCAATATGAGGGACACCATACAGGCGCTTAAGGAGAGTGGCCTCAGGGACAGGGTCAAGATTATCGTCGGCGGGGCGCCGGTTACAGCGCAGTACGCCAAGAGTATCGGTGCCGATGGCTATGGCGCTGACGGTTTTCAGGCGCTGGAAGTAATAAAGTCTCTGACTTCGCCCTAGCCGCTAGTCTACTCTTGTGTTTTTATGCTGTTGCCTTCTCTATATCGCGGAAGAAGGCCGGCCTAAATGGGTCCCACCTGCCTACCAGACGGTCATAGGCCGGCTCGGGGAAGGTCTTCTTGAAGATGCGATAGTAATACAGCTCTTCCACGGAAGACAGAAACGGATTTTCTTCCACCTTATTGAACTCATCAAGCTCGTCCTGGGTTATCTTGCTTTCGGCCTGCGCCCGCATGATATAGGCCACGCCGGAACCCTGGGCAAAGAAACGCTTGGTCTGGTAGATAATGTGGTCGGGCAGGCAGCCCTCAAATGCCTGGCGCACTATCCACTTGCCTATCTGTTCTTCACCGTGAATTTTGTACTGTATCGGTATTTTAAGGCTGAAATCCATTACCTTCGCATCTAGGAACGGCGTGCGGCTTTCGTAAGAATTGGCGGCGTTCAGCCTGTCCAGCCTTTGCAGGGCGGTGTTATGGGCCACGTTAATAAGCGTATCAACGATACTGGCCACTTCCTCCGGGTTGCTGCCTTTCCTGAACTGGCCGTCATACCCTCCGAAAAATTCATCGGCACCTTCGCCGGTAAGCACGACCTTGGTATGGGGACTGACAAAGCGCCCGGCCAGGAAATTGGCGATTGCCCCGTGGACACAGCTCTCTTCATACATTTCCTGATGATGAATGGCCAGGGGTAATATCTCCCTGATTTCCTTTTCGCCGAACATCAGAATATGGTGTTTGACTCCCAGGTACTTGGTAACATCTTTGGCCAGCGGCAGGTCCTGGCCCTCTTCCATGCTGACGGTAAAACACTCGATATCCGGTTTGATTTCATGGGCCATATAGGCTATCAGGCTGCTGTCCAGACCGCCGCTTAAGAGGACGCCGCCCACGGCGTTGTCTTTCATACGCTTCTCGGTGGCTTCCATCAGCAGTTCTTTAACCACCTTTTTAGCCTGCTCGTAATCTTCAAACTCCGGCGTTTCCACAGCTTCCGATGCATATTTTTTAAACCCCTGCTCGCGGCAATAAACGTATCCCGGGGGGAACTCCTTCACATCTTCGGCGATACCCACCAGCGCCTTGGCTTCTGAGGCGAAGAATAGTTTACCGTCGCTGTGGCCGTAATAGAGAGGCTTGATGCCCGCCCAGTCGCGGGCCAGAATCATCTGTCCGCCGTCGGATATGGCGCAGGCGAAGTCCCCCTCTAACCTTCCGGCGAAGCGGACGCCGTATTTTTTATACAGGGCGATTACCGCCTCGGCTTCGGTCATGCCGCTCATTTCCGGGCTATAAACGCGCCCGTCGATGACAGCGGCTACCTTGCCATCGCGGGCATGGTGTGTGCCGTTCGGGCAGCTTCCACCTACGTTAAGCTCCAGACAGCCCAGGGTCACCGGGCTTTGCTGGTTAACCCAGGTCTCATCCGGGCCCCGATATCTGATTTTCTCTAGCATCTGTTTTAGTTCACCGTTATCTTTGCCAATTATTCCTGCGATTCCAGCCATTATCTACCCCTCAGCTACAGCAATTACGGCCATAGCTGCTTTCTTTTACTTTTTTAGTTTCTCTTAGCTAGTTTTGGCCCCTTCAAACCCTCCAGCACCTTGATGGCGTGGAAGCCGTCCAGGCAGTAGGCATCGGCGCCTATCTCCCGGGCGTAGTCGTCGGACACCGCCGCCCCCCCGATGAGGACGCTTACCTCATCCCTTACACCGCTGTCTTCCAGGGCCTCGATGACCACCCCCATCTCGGTCATAGTGGTGGTCAGCAGTGCCGATAGGCCCAGGTAGTCGGGGTTTTCCTTTTTAACAAAGTCGACAATCTTCTCCGCTGGCACATCTATGCCCAGGTCGTGCACCTCGTAGCCCGCCCCCTTGAGCAGGATGGCCACAATATTCTTGCCGATATCGTGGATATCCCCCTTCACCGTGGCGATGGCGAATTTACCCCTGGTTTCAATATTGGCCGCCTCCAGAACCGGCTTGAGAATATCCATGGCCTCGCCGACCGCCTCCGCCGAAGCCAGCATGTCCGGGATAAAGTACTCCTTGCTGGAATATTTCTCCCCCACCACCCGCATCCCGTCAGTTAAAGCACTGATTATCTCCTCCGCAGAGATGTTTTCCTCCAGCACCAGGCGGGTCAGCTCCACCACCCCCGGCGTCCCCGACAGGTCATCATCTATCCCCTCGTCCTGCTGGGTCTTCCTCCCTTGGATAACGTTCTCCTTGAGCTGTTCAATGATATCTTTTTCAGTCATATCTAATTTAATTCCTTTCTCGGTAAACGTTCAGCCTGGGCAGCAGCCCGGGAATCTCCTGGAATATCCTGGCGGTGGTCTCCGGGTCTATATGCTCTACCGGCCTGGCCAGAAGCTCGTTCATCCTCTGGTGGGCCAGGGCGAAGACGCTGTCACCACCCCCATCCCCCTCGAAGGGGTAGGGCGCCGATATTTCCCCGCGGCGCAGCACCGGTCGGATATAGCGGATGTAGAGCTTCTGCGGCGTCGACACCACCTCTCTTATCTGCTTCATGGTCTCCTCAAGCTCTTGAGCATCAACCCGCGCCGGTTTGAGGAAGAACTTGAGCATCTGGAAGTGGGCGTCGTCCAGCACCGCCTGGAGCAGGCAGAAGATGGCGTTGCCGTCCAGTAGCCCGTAGGCACAGTGCAGGAACTGGGGCCCGCTTAAGGTAACCACAATATTGGAAAACAACCTCTCTATAGATGACTGCTGCCCCGGTATCTTGGCATCGCAGACCCCGGAGGTGGAGTAGTTGGGTATCCGGTAGAACCGCGCCATCTGGACACAGTCTATATTGTACTGGCTGGTCTCCACCGA